>Ga0208161_1000069_pt1 | contig 48282 bp, 53 predicted proteins | sample CB_VirMetaG_3_FD_184538 | JGI IMG/M metagenome (GOLD analysis project Ga0208161, IMG submission 184538) | Freshwater to marine saline gradient viral communities from Chesapeake Bay - CB_1508_1S Viral MetaG (SPAdes) (version 4) | ecosystem: Environmental > Aquatic > Marine > Coastal | place: USA... | reverse complement strand
TGCGGCGTGTGGAATCTTCCGATACCTTCGGGAACATGCGGGAATGGTCCCGCCAGAACAAGGAGCGCTCACCATGAGCAACAACGACCAGAAGAACCAGATTCCCTACCTCCTCATCCCTGCGATTCAGGACATCGACAAGGACGGCTACCTTCCGCTGGATTTGCAGTGGGCTCCCGTTGAGAACGCTTTCAGCATCGCCAAGAAGAAGTGTCGCTACGACATCGCGACGACGGCGGGGCGCTTCTCCGTGGGTGGCAAGGTGTGGGACATCTTCTGCGACGACGAGGGGCTGCTCAAGCCTGTGGTGTTTCTCAACGACACGGTTAGCAGTCTGGTCGGCAACGGCGCGACCATCGTCGGCGACTGCTTCGCGATGCAGGCTCCGGAGTGGGATGCAGACTCGGAGGACGAGATCTATCCGCCCTTCGAGCCTGCCGACCTGATGACGCTTGGGCGTGCCATTCGGTCGATCATCAAGCAGCCGGTGCGCGTGACTAATCGGAACGATCCGCGCCGGGCGATCGGCAAGCCTGTGATCGAAGAGATCACGGCCAGCGCCTGAGATTGGCCTCCTTCCGTTCGGGCGTCTGCGGTTCCGGCCGCGGGCGCCTTTTTCATGCGCTTCACGGATTCCGCTGGACAACTCCAGGACAATCGTCGATGATGGCATCGCCGGAATGGTCCGGCACACAAACGGAAAGGATTGCAATGCTGTACACGGTTGAAACAACGCACGACGGCTGGCCCCGCGCGATGGCGGTCGCGCATGAGTCGTATGCGGAAGCGCTCCTCAACGCGACCGCGGCCCGCAAGATCTTGGATTGTGTCCGCATCGACCTCACCGAGGACGAGTCTTGCGGCGATGGCGTGCGATTCCGGCGCGTCGTGCGGCGCTGGGATCGCACCGGCGACCGCTGGACGATGGTGATCGACAACCTTCGCAGCGTGGGAGGTGGTCGATGAACTACGACGACGACAACGTTGCCAGTGTCTACGACGTTTTCGCCTGCGACCGATGCGGTTTGCGATTCGACGATGGCGAGGCATCCACGGATCAGCCAGACGTCTGCCATGCGTGCGCCGACGCAATGGACGACGCCATGCCATGGCCTGACCGTGACGACCATCGCGAGATCGAAGACGCAATCAGGGCGATTGTCGTCCTGCGTCAAGCGATGAACTCGGCCCGGTCTCGCGACTGGACCGCGCGCCAGATCGCGCTGGACAAAATGCGAACGGAGCGTTGCGCCGCTATGAACCGGCTCAACAAGGCACGGCATCGCGGCGACTCGCGGCGCGTGATCCGCCTCGAAGAGGAGATCCGCGCCCTTGCGTTGGCCATGTCGATCACGATCGACAGTCTTGACGCTCGGCTCAAACCCGACCGATGAGCCGCTCGACAATCCGGTCACGCGACAGACCTCGGCAGCAATGCCGGGGTTTGTTGTTGCAAGATCGGGAAGGTGCCGATACCTTGAGGGCGTCGGCGATGGTGCCGATCAAGGAGCAACGCAATGAACAACGACGAGAAACTCATGGCGATCAGGGCGGGCGAGACAATGACCTTCCCGGAGATCGAGCGACGGCTCGCAGCCGCCAAGCAGAGCAACAACGCATTCAACATCGAGTTCTGGACGTTGGCGGTCGAGACCGCCGAGGTCGTCGCGTACCTCGGTTTGAAGGGGGGCGCGTGATGCCGCGGTTCAGCAACGAGGGCGATGCCGTCACAGACTGGTGCGTCCGCACCGGCGAGGGATCAAGCACCCGCGACCTCTGCGTGTGGTGCGCCATTGGCATGGCGGGCGAGCCTTGGCCAGACGACGAGGTAGACCGGACCGGCGAGCCGGTCGGCGTTCACTGCCCCGGCGACGTTGAGCATCCGCCGTACGAGGACGGCACCGACTACTGGTGCGCCGACTGCGCCTGCATCCTGACCGACGACGACAACTAGCACGGCCGCAGACGCCCGTCACGACGCCGCCCGGTTCACCGCCGGGCGGTTGTCGTTCGGCCGCATGTGGACGGTCTGACGGCCGAGACGGCGGCGCTGGACGGCCGCGGTACGCTCCCCCCCGCGGCGCGGCGCGGCGACAGACCGGCGGGGCGGACGGCAGACGGTCGCCAACGGTCGCGATGCCCTGCGTCATCGGGAGGGGATGCGAGGGCGATCGGCTCACCGGCGCCCGCGCGCGAGGGGCGAGGCCGAGGCCCGCGTGGGGCGCGGCGCGGGGGCCGAGGACGCCCGCCGCGGCCGCCGCCGACGCTCGCCTGCCCGCCCGGCCCGCGGATCGTGCCCGCGCCCCCCCCGGCAGCTTGGCTGTACTGCATAGCCCCTCTGACCGCGTGGTGGATTTCGACTTGTGGTACGCTGCCCGCATGAGCAGCCAGCCGGGGCATCGCGAGTTCATGAAACGCAAGAGCAAAGCGGCGATCAAGCAGCACTGGACCGAGGCTGGGCGTTGGTCCGAGTTTGTTGATGCCCGCGAGTATTTGAAGGGTGAGGGACACCCGCCAGAGGAAGCGTGGTTTGAGGCTGACCGCCTGCTGCAAGAGGGCTGGTCGCCTGAGCCAACCGACACCGCTTCTTCTTCTCAGCCCCCTCAGAGTGGTGATTCGTCACCCTCTGGGGGGGTGTCTTTGCCTGCTTCGACTGCTGGCCGCGATTCGTTCAAGGCGGAGACGGCCAGCATCGCCGAAACGGTGCGTTGGGTGGCTTCTTTCTTGATGGTGAACGATGCAAGCCCTGAAGACGCCCCAAGTGCTGAGGCTTGGGCGATGCTTCAGTGGGCGCGTAGGAACAACGCAAACGAAGCGGCGTTTTGGGGACAGATTTGGCGTCAGTTGATGCCGACCAAGCAAGCACTTGAAGCCGAAACTCGATTTAATGACGATGGAAGACCGATACTTGACTTGATTAGTCGCATCCAGTCTGCTACGGGACAAGATGACCAGTCTTTACGCATCAATACCGAAGGATCTGACGGCGAATCTTGAGTATCGCCGGTCTTTGTTGAGCGTTGCAGGTCGTTCCAAAGACGCTGCTAAAGACTTATGGATTGCTTCTAGTCGCGATTTGCTGTTCTACGTCAATGCGTTTTGCTGGACGTACGATCCGAGGCAGAAAAACGGCTCAATTCCGTTCATTACCTATGAGTTCCAAGACGAACTCATGATGGATCTTGTTGACCGGATCGAAAACGGTGGCGATCTCATCATCAGCAAGAGCCGTGACATGGGGGCCAGCTGGTGCATTTTGACCGTTTACGAATGGTTGTGGCATTTTCGCAGCGATTTGTCGTTTTTGTTGGTCAGCAGAAACGAGGACTACGTTGACAAGCCGGGCAACCCCAAGAGTTTGTTCTGGAAGATCGACTTCTTACACAAGAATCAGCCTCAGTGGTTGCTTCCCAACTTCACTCGGACCAAGCTCCGTCTCAGTAACGATGACAATGGAAGCAACATAGACGGGGAATCGACCACTGGCGATGTCGCTCGTGGTGATAGGCGTACTTCCATTGCTCTCGACGAGTTTGCAGCGTTCGACAACGACGCCTCTTACCGTGCTTTGTCGTCCACTCGTGACGCAACTCGATGCCGCATCTTCAATTCGACCCCGGCCGGTACGAGCGGTGCGTTCTACGACCTGACAAACAACGAGGAGATTAAGCACTGGAGATTGCACTGGACGGTTCATCCGGAAAAGGCAAGGGGGTTGTACTACGAAGGCAAGAGGCCAAGAAGCCCTTGGTACGACGCTGAATGCAAGAGATGTGCGCACCCGCAGGAAATCGCTCAGGAACTGGACATTGACTTTGCGGCCAGTGATTACCAGTTCTTCGATCCGCTTGAGCTTAACAAGCACGCAAACGAATACGCAATGCCTCCGTTCAAAGTCGGCGAAATAGAGTTCGACGACAAATGTCACTTCAAATCTTTTGAAGAACAAAGCAACGGCAGGCTGTCTTTGTGGGTTTATCCGGATGCTGTCGGAAACATGCCGAGCGATCGCCAATACGCCATTGGCGTTGACATTGCTACCGGAACAGGTTCGTCCAACTCTGTGATTTCTGTTGGTGACTGCAAGACTGGTGAGAAGGTTGCCGAGTTTTGCAGTCCAACAACGAGACCGGACCAGCTTGGCCGTTATGCGGTGGCTTTGGCCAAGTGGTTCAAGGGTTCAAACCCCATTGGTGCATACATGATCTGGGAAGCACCCGGACCCGGCAGAAACTTTGGCGACGTAGTTCTTGAGCTTGGCTACAGGAACATATATTACCGAACGAACGAAACAAGCCGATCGAAGAAACAGAGCGACATTCCGGGTTGGTGGCCAACCAAAGACGAAAAAAGAGCGATTTATGGCGAATATCGACGAGCGTTGACAAACGGCCTGCTGATTAACAGATCAAGGCCAGCGTTAGATGAGTGTCGTGAAATTATCTATTCAAGCACAGGATGGATTACTCACGCCCGAAGCATGAGTAAGATGGACCCGTCTGGTGCCAGAGAAAATCATGGCGATAGACCAACAGCCGACGCCTTGCTTTACAAAGGAATGAGCAAATTCCCGGTTGTTCAGAAGGTTACTGAAGTTATACCGGAAGACTCATTCTTACACAGACGACAATTGGCCGACCAAAGAAAGGCCAAGTCGAAGCGGGATCAATGGTAATGGCCAAACTCACCAAAGAAAAGCTTGCAGACGCAATTGAATACTCTCGACGAAAGCTTGAGCCGTTTCGACGCAAGCGTCTGGATGCCGTCAGAACCTATGTAGGTGCAAACTACTCAGACGAAAACCCGACGCTAAAGATGCCGGTAAACCTGCTTGAGATGGCGTTGTCCATCTACAAGCGTCAGCTTGCTGCTTCTAGGCCGCGTGTCGTGGTCACGGCCAAGAAGTCGGAAAATCGTCCGCTTGCTTTGGATCTTGAGCTTGTTCTCAACCAGCAACTCAAAGAGATGCGTTTTGAGGATTCTCTTTCTCAGTGGGTGACTGACGCACTGTTTAGCATTGGAATCATGAAGGTCGGATTGTCTCCGAGTGATGAGACAGTTGCCGAGCTTTACGGTCAATACCGCGATGCGGGCAAGGTGTTTGCCGATGTTGTTGACCTTGATGACTTCGTTGTCGATATGACGGCAAAGAAGTGGGATCAGTCTCAATACATCGGCAATCGTTACCAGCTTCCGTACGATTACGTTATCGACACGGATCTTTTTGGCGACAAGACTCGCAAGATCCGAGAAACCATTGTTGGCGTGACGAACGAGCAGGGCGACCAGCGTGTTGGAAGCGTTTCCATTGGTTTGGATCGCTACCAAGGCCACGACATTCATCGTGTTGCCGAGTTCTGGGACATTTACATCCCTTACGAACGAAAGATCATTACGTTCCAGTCGCAAGACGATGGCGGCATTGATCCGACCAACATCGTTGACGAAAAGGACTGGTCTGGGCCAGAAGAGGGTCCGTATCACATCCTGTCTTATGGAGACGTTCCGGGCAACCTGATGCCTTTGTCTCCGATTGCAAACCTGATGGACTTGAACGATCTGTCCAACAGTGTTTTCCGAAAGCTTGCTCGTCAAGCTCAGCGGCAAAAGACCATCACGGTCGTTGCTGGCGGCGCCGAAGAGGATGGCGAACGCATCGTTCGTTCTGATGACGGTGACACGATCCGATCCGATCGTCCAGAGGCTACTCGGGAAGCTCGATTTGGCGGAGTCGATCAGGCCAGCCTTGCGTTTCTTATTCAGATCAAGGATCTGTTCTCGTACCTTGGCGGCAACCTCGACACCCTTGGCGGTTTGTCGAAGGGTGCCGACACTCTTGGTCAAGAGCGACTTCTGAAGCAGGCCAGCTCCATGAAGATCGTTGATCTGCAAGAGCGAACCACGCAAAGCGTCAAGAGGGTCGTTGAGACGATCGGAAAGTACATCTATTACGATCCGATTGGAACCTACCCGTTCTCCAAGACTTTTGAAAACGGGATTACGATCAACACCGACTTTGCTCCTGAAGCACGAGAAGGCGAGTTCATCGAATACGAAATCGACATTGCCCCGTATTCGATGCAGGACCGCAGCCCGGCGGAACGTGTTCAGAGCATTATGGAGCTAATGCAGGGCGTTATTATTCCGATGGCGCCGATGATGACGCAGTTCGGAATCAAGCCGGACATGCAGAAGTTCTTGCATTACGTCAGCAAGTACAGCAACACGCCCGAGATCGACGAGATTCTTGGCTTGATGACAGACCAAGACATGCAGATGGCAATGCAAATGAATGGCGGAGAAAGTCCGCGACAATCTCCAGTCACGACTCGCCGATACATTCGAGAAGGAAGAAGCGGCCAAACTCGTCAAGGCCGTGACGATGACATGGTGCGGATGCTCATGGGCGCCGCAACCAATCCGTCTAACATGACAGGAATGGAATGACCGACTATTACAACACGAAGAAGAAGATCGCCATCGTCGAAGAGATCAAGCGATGGATCACTGACGTTCTCAGTGTGCCATCCAAGCATTTCAATGGAATCCCGCCTTGCCCATATGCAAAGTTGGCTTGGCTGAACAACAAGGTCAAGGTTGATTTTGGCGGCAGGAAAAAGATTGACCAGTACATTTACGACTGGCCGTATGAAACAGACGTTGTAATTGTTGTTATTGACCAGCCTTGGGATTTTGACGACATTGAGGCATGGTGCGATGAATCGAACAAGCAGCTTGTTGGAGATGATCTTGTTCTGATTCCGTTTGTTCCCGGAAGTGAAATTGACACTGGCCAGCCAGAAGAAGAACAAACAAATTGGGAACCTGTTGTAGAAGAAGAGTACGCTATGGTGTTTATTCAATGCTTGTCTGAACTGGAAAAGGCAAGCGCTCATCTAATGTCAAAGGGCTATTACAAGAATTGCTCGTCGCAATTCATGGAATACGTCACCAAGCGAGCAGAAAGGTACGGAAATGCGCGGATCCAAGAAGACCATGAAGAAGAAGAAGAAGCCGATGATGATGAACAAGTCTGGATCGACTAAGAAGTCGATGCCTAAGAAGAAGAAGTAAGTAAAAATGGGTATTGTTCATTACCCAAAATTTGTCCGAGCAGACGAAATCGTTGCCGGAGAACTTGGCGGCAGTTTTGGGATTGACATCAACCCAGATGCAGATCGCACTTATGTCATTGGCAACGAAGACTTTCGTTGGCTTGACATTCATGGCGACCTAGACGGTGCTGTGACGTTTCGGGCCAAGAACGCTAGCGGTGTCACGCTCACCGTTGGCGACATTGTTTACATCAACGGTGTGTCTGGATCGACCCCGACCGTCGATCTTGCTGACTGTTCTGACCCCTCAAAGATGCCTGCGTTCGGCATGGTCCGAGACGCCAGCGTTAACCCCAACGCCGAAACGCATATCGCCACGCTCGGCAGCGTCGAGAGTGTAGATGTTCCGTCTGGAACCTACACGCTCGGCTCCAACGTCTACGTCGGGACCGCTGGAACCTTTACCGACTCGCCTCCTACCGGCGAGAGCAACTTGATCCAAAACATTGGATGGGTTGCTCGCGTCAACAGCGGTGGCGGTCCGAGCGGCATCATCAAGGTCGGTGGTGCTGGCCGTACCAACGCAGTTCCAAACCTTAACCAAGACAAGATTTTTCTTGGCAACGCTAGCAATCAGGCTGTCTCAACGGCATTGAGCAGCATCAACCTTTCGTCGTTTAACAACGACTTGACGCTTGGTGCAAACGACTACATCTCGCAGCCAACGTACACCAACAACCAAGTCAAACTTTGGTACGACTTCCTTAACGCGGTGCCTGATCGACTCAGTTTCACCACATGGTGGATGAACAGTGGTGGTAGTGGCGTCAGTCCTGAGGAAAGCACTATCGCTGGATCGCGAGGCGCAGTGTCGTTTCTCCTGAACGCCAACAACGATCGGTACACTTTTTGGGGACCGAGCGTCTTGACTGGTCCGCAAGAAGCGGACGGTGACAAGATTTTGTGGGAGGCACGTTGCTATTTTGTTGACTCTCTTGCAACTTCTGGATCCATCAACCTTGGCCTCGCCGATCAAGTCGCCACGCTCAACGTCAACGACCAACCTCCGGGAGCCGGTTACTCTGGGTTTGACCAAGTTGGACTCACGATTGACTTGTCGCAGACATATCTTCGGTGGTTTGTAAAAGACACTGGCGCTGCTGGTTCACCAACCGCTGCTGACCTAACTTCGTATCCAACATCCTCGTACGTTGACACTTGGTTTCGTTTCGGTGTCCAAGCCGAGTACAACGCAACTAACCTGAACTGGGACATCACGTTGTATGTGAATGGGACGAGCGTTGCAACGACGACGATGACGTTCGACTCTATTCTGACGCCTTACGTCGGTGGAGGTGTTGGAACGTCGGCAGGAACGTGCGTCGTCCACATTGATTGGATTTCGTGTCAGTACAAGATCGGCAGCCTTGTGGCTAACCGAACAGACCACGTTTCTCTTTAGGACATTTGATTAATGGCTTCTACAACCTACGAGTACGCCAAGGCAGCGACTTCTCTCGCCACCATCGAAGGCATCCTGAACGAATTGTTGACCACCTTTAGCACCGTGCAGCAGCGAACTGCTGTTGACGACGCAATGATCGACGCACTTGTCGCCTCAGCCACCGCTCTCTCGGCTGCCGCTACATCCTTGAAGCAGGTGAACTACACCCCGCCCGCGTGATGAAGCGTCGGTCATCAGCCTCGCGGCGTAACGGTTTGTCACAAGGGCGATTCAAAGTCAGACTTTGAATTACCCTATTTTCTCGTCCGAGAAATAGTGGAGAATCCGTAATGCAAGTCCAGATCTGCGCAGTAGCACTCACCGCCATGCAGGCCACCCGGCTTTTCCTTGACGGGATCTGGGTCGTGGAGGCTCACGACGACAATGACACCAAGAAGACCGATGTGATCTACACCATTGAGACCACCGACTGGGAGTGGCAAATGGATGGCGAGATCACCACTGAGAACAAGATGGCGTCAAATCGAATCCACACATTCCAGATGCGGTGGAAGATCCCTGACGGCAAGAAGCCTGTGGTGACGGATGGGGAGGTCTGCTGGGAGTGGTCGCAGAAGGTGATTGTCGCTGAGTGGAAGACTGCGGTCGGGCCGCTTCAGACTGAAGTCGTGCCTATTGACTGGGCGATCCAACTGTATCCTGTGGGCGACATCAACGAGGATGGCAAGGTGGACGGCGAAGACCGGGGCTTGCTGTTTGCGGATTGGGGCACCGATGCCCAGCGGTCCGATCTTGATTTTGATGGCAAGGTTGGCGGATCTGACCTTGGCATTTTGAACACCCAATGGGGGTGGGAACTTCCCTAATGCCTTATTACTGCTTTACCAACAAAGAAACCGGACATACAGTTCGCAAGTTTATGTCTGTAGCCGAAATGCTCAAGTATGGCGAAAAGGGCTTGAGTATTGAAGGGCAATGGTACGAAAGAGACATTGCTGCTGAACACAACCGGCAGGCTTCTCGTGGTGCTTCCTCTGGCTGGCCCATTAAAAGCGATGCCGCTGGCGTTCACCCAGCAGATGCGGCCAAGGCAGAAGCTGCTTCTGCGAAGATTGGTGTACCGACTGAATATGACAGGAAGACTGGACAGGCCATCTTCCGAGATCGAAACCACCGTCGCAATTTCCTGCGTGCCAATGGAATGCACGACAAGAACGGCGGATATGGAGATGGTTGATGTCTGAAGAAGAAAACGAATTCACTGGACCCGACTTTGAAGTAGTCGATCCGTATGAGGCTGTTGAAAACGACAGTTCGGAAACCAACACCACGGAAGAAAAAGAATCGTCTTCAAATGAGATCAATGAAAAAGCTGAAATTAGCGAAGAACAAAAAGCCCTTCTTGAAGAAAACGGCATTGATGTTGACGATTTTTCTCGGCTTGTTTTCGACCAAAAGCTTGCAGAAAGCTTGATCAATGCGATGAATGTTTCAAAGCCTGCTGCTCCAGAAAAGGAGTCGAGCTTTGACATTGATCTAAATGAAAGCTTCTACGATCCTGAAATTGTTGCCCAATTCAGGTCTATGAAGCAACATTACGACCAAGAAATTGCCGGTCTTCGCGACCAGCTGCTATCCATGAATAAAATTTCGGAAAGTAGCAAAACTTCCTTGATGTTTGATAAATTGAACCAGCCGGAACGCTTTGGCTCCGGCGTGGTTGATTCAAACACCAAGGAAGGCAAAAACAGGCGTATGGTTCTCGATGAGGTTGAAGCGCTGAAGGCTGGATATCAAGCCAAGGGTCGCGCTCTTCCGTCCGATGATCAGATGCTTGCAAAGGCAATTAATCTGGTGTTTGGAGAGCAGATGGCCGAACATGCGAGACAGGAGTTTTCCAACAAGGTGGAACAACGACATAACTCTCGTATTGCGAGGCCGAACACTCGTGTTTCCAAGCCCAACAACAAAGTCGCCGAAGCCACTCGTAGCGTGGCAGCCCTGATGCGTGATCGGGGTCTTGGCGGATCAACTGATAGCTTTGAATAAGGATCAGACATATGGCTCTTCAAGCTGAAGACATTGCTGATCTCATTACCACGACTCAGCGCGACCTCGGCAAGCTCCGATGGACCGACCTGTCTTACGATCTTCAGGAGTACATCGCTATGCCGATGCTTCTCCAGAAGGAGCGTGTGACGTTCCAGAGTGGTCATGGGATTCAGTGGAACATCATGACTGGCACCAGCGGTGCCGCCAAGGACGTTGGCCTCTACGAGGTTGACAACGTGAATGTCGCTGACGTTATGACCACGGCCAACGTGCCGTGGCGTCACGTTACGACTAACTATGCCATTGAACGTCGCGAAATCGCGATGAACACTGGTGCTGCTCAGATTGTTGAGCTGGTTCGCATCCGTCGTAACGACGCGATGATTGACCTTGCCAAGCACATCGAGCAGCGTTTCTGGTCGAAGCCCGCCACCAGCACTGACACCAAGCGTGTCTATGGCGTTCCGTACTGGATTTCGTACGGTTCGTCCGCTGGCTCGGAAGGCTTTGAGGGTGGAGACCCGAACGGTTTTGCCGGTGGTGCTGCGGGCCTGCCCGTCGCAACTGTTCCGGATTGGCAGAACTGGTCGGCCAACTACACCACCGTCAGCAGCACCGACCTTGTTCGCAAGTGGCGTAAGGCTGCTACCTTCACCAACTTCCGTCCCCCGGTTCCGGGCAACCCCTATTTCACCGGCGATCGTTATGCGTTCTACACGAACTATGACGTTATCGGCCCGCTGGAAGAGGTTCTTGAAGCCCAGAACGACAACCTTGGCAACGACATCGCTTCCAAGGACGGCAAGCTTCTGTTCCGACAGATTCCGGTGACTTGGGTTCCGCAGCTTGAAGGCCGTACCGGAGATCCGATCTACGGCATCAACTGGAACTCGCTCCGTGTTGGTTTCCTCACTGGTGAGTACATGCGCGAGGAAGGCCCGAAGGCTGCGTCGAACCAGCACACGGTCTTCCAGACCCATGTCGATACCACGATGAACCTGTACTGCACGGATCGTCGTCGTAACTTCGTTCTTGCCACCGCTGACCCGGATGACGCTGGCTGAGCCAGCAGAAAGGACTAAACGATGGCACAGATCAAGACCACTTACGACGGGGGACAGGGCAGCGGCGGTCGTTCGCTTGACGCTCTTGTCGATCCCAAGAAGTCTTTCCGTCAGTTTGAAGACTTTGCTGCAAGCGATGCCGCAAGCATCTTCACTCTTGTTCAGCTTTCTGGAAGCACTACCACTCCTGCGGTAAGTGTTGCTGGTGGCTATGCAGGTGGCACGATGCGTTACACCACTGACACTGGTATTAACGACGGCTGCATCATGCACTTTGCAACCCTTGCTGAACGCCCTGATGTCTACAACTGCTCTGCGGAAATCCGCATTGCGTTTAACGACATCGCTGATACCAATTTCTTCTTTGGTTTCAGTGAGGGGATTGGTGCTTCGGACATCATTTCGACCAACGCCATTGCAGTTGCAGCCGCTGGCGACGATCGCATTGGTTGGTTTGCTGATACCAACACGACTACTGGCAAGTTCCAAGTGTTCTGTAGCAAGAACGCAGTTGGTCTGGCTGGTACGACTACTGGTGAGCTTGACACCGAATTCGGTGTTGACTCCAGCGAAACGGCCGGTTCCAACGATGTCATGTACCGATTTGGAATCAGTGTTCAGGCAGGTATTGTTCGTTTTTACTTGAACGGAGAACTCAAGCACACCGTCCGAGACGCTTCCATTGTTTCTGACGCATCGCTTTATCCCGTTCTGCTTGTAACCACTAACGTTGCTGCCGCCAACATTGTTGACGTTGATTACGTTGACTGGTCTGGCGACAAGAGCTGACATTTAAAAATGTCTAGCCAAAGGGGGCGTCGATTGAGTCAATCGGCGCCCCCTTGTCTTTTAAGGAGTCAGAAGTGTCTTTGAGCAACATTGCAACAGAAAAAACAAGCAGCGGTTGCGTTTCAATTGATTTCAAAATTTCAAAGCAGTCTGGCTGGGAACAATGGGTTCTTTTGTCTTCCGATCGACATCACGACAATGCGAAGGCAGATTGGAGCTTAGAAAAAAAGCACCTTGAACAGGCAAAGCAGAGAGACGCCCTTATTTGTGACTTTGGCGACCTCATGTGTCTAATGCAAGGGAAGTGGGACCGCAGATCAGACACAAGCCAGTGCAGGCCGGAACATCGCGAAGGCCGTTACATCGACTCGGTGATTGAAACCGCAGTCGATTTTTTTGCGCCCTACGCCAAACACTGGGCCTTTGTTAGTCCCGGCAATCACGAAACCAGCATCCTAAAGCACCACGAAACAGACCCAACCGCAAGGTTTGTTGAAGGGATGCAAAAAGCCGGTGCCAATAAGCTTGTAATGGGAGATTACGCCGGGTTTATCCGGTTTAGGGTTCAACACGGAATCCGCAAGTCAAGCAACGTGATTCTTGGATACCACCACGGCTATGGTGGCGGAGGCCCGGTTACTAAGGGCGTCATCCAAACGAATCGAATGGCGACGTATCTGCCAGATTGCAACATTGTGGTTAGCGGCCACGTTCACGAAAAATGGGCCTTGCAAATTGACCGATCTAGGCTAAATCACGTTGGCATCCCGTATCTTGATCGTCAGGTCCACATCAAGATACCGGGTTACAAAGACGAATACAGTTCGTTCAAGGGGTGGCACATTGAGCGTGGTGGCACGCCAAAACCTCTTGGGGCTTGGTGGCTGAGGTTTTTCCTGAACTCAGAAGAGAAGCTTGATTTTGAATTTATGGAGGCCACCTAATGCCCAAGCCGAGAAAAAGTGCGATTGAAATCGGTTTAGAGCAAACGTGCGCAAGATTTATGAACGAACTCCAAGAATCTGGTGCTGATGCAATTATTGTGATTACTACGTTTACTCAGGGCAAAAAGAGTAAAATGATGTACCAGAGGAATGGGAACGAGCTTCTCTGTGACGCTATGTTGAAGCACGCATTTCATTTGGAAACACTTCATTACGTCGAGGAAAGCGAAAAGCTAGATGAGTAGTTCAGAACACGGAGTGCTTCGATTCCAGAGTGTCATTCAGACGATGACGCTCATTACGGTTGTGGCCGGTGTTGCCTCGGTTTTTATGGCACTTGGTCGCAAAGATGTCACAATTGAATCAAACAAGACTCGCGTTACTGAACTTTGGGATATCACCCAAGAGCTTGTGAAAAGTCAGGTTCTTGGAGTTGCAAACGACGGCGAACATCAACGCCAAATTGAAGAACTCAAGCGAAGGCTTGACCGATTGGAGGATCTTCGTGGATCATAAAAAGAAGGCGTTTTACTTTGGCACCGCTGCTGTTGCTTGTTTCATCCTTGCAATGGCAGTCCAAGGGTGCGATCTTCAGAAGCTCGTAAGCTTTGATGTGCCCAAGGGTGTTCAGGGTGCGATCGACGCCAACGAAACTGAAACCCTCTCCAATTCCGATTACGTTTGGAGCCAGTGGGAGAACTGGGTGCAGGCCAACAGTGAAGCACTGGCCTCTAGCATTTCTGACGCCAACGCCCGCGTTTCGCTTATCAACGACGTTACTGCTCTTGGCATGGGCGCCCTTGGCGAAGTCAGCAACACCTTCCCCGGCGGCGCGGTTCTTTTCTCTGGCCTGAGCCTTCTGGCTGGCTGGTTCATGAAGCGTCCGGGCGAAGACAAGGTTGTCGCCAAGGAAAAGGAAGATTCTTACAACGCCGGTCTTGCCAAGGGCAAAGAACTGGTCGAAACCATTAAGGAGGCTTCTAATGCCTAGGGATTCCGGTGGATCCGGTGGATCGCAAATCAGTCTTAGAAAAGATCGTCTGAAGGGAGCCGCAAAGAAGACGGCTCGGTCTGGCCGCAGTCGTTCTTCCGGCCGTTCTAGTTCTCGAAGCTCAAGGACCAAGCGATGATTTCTCACGGATGGAAACTGGTCGGAGAATTTAGCGTTAATGCGGTAGCCCCGACGCTTACGACCGTGACCAAAACACCACCGGGTGAATGCAACTTCATTTGCGATGGTTTTTCCAACCTGATGATCATGATGTTGCAGGTTGGGTCAACTCGGTCGAGCGACCTCAAGATTTACGGCACCAATTCGGACGCCGAAAGCGCGCAGCAACAAACCATCTACGTCAACCAAGAAATTGGGACTCTGACGCACGCCACGACTGCTTGCGGTTCATTTGCCGCAGGAGATTTCGGTTTGTCTCAGGCGTACACGAACCACGCTTCGGACGGATTTACCGACGTTGCCTCGAACGTAAATGCCAAAGTCATGGGTTTGATTAGTCGTTTTGCTCGTTACGACGGTGCAGAAGTCAGCACTATCGGTACTGCGCCGACCACTGGCGTTTACGGCAATTTTGCGTCTGACCAATACCACGTTAACCGAGGCGGTGCTGGCCTCGGCCTTTCTTTCGTGACGATGCCGGTCGGCGCGTTCTCGCGGATTTGTTTTGATGGCGTCACCGACTCAGGCACCGCCGAGTTGGCCGTGCTTGTTTGTCCTTTCAGTTGAGAGGTGAGCCGTGGCTTTGACGCGAAGCAATCTTGAGGGTGAAGTCGGGCGATTTCTTGGCTGGGGTCGTTCTGGTGCTACTGGATCGGCTGCTGATGACATTGACGCCATTGTCGATCGCGGTCTTCGGCAGTTTTACTATCCCGGAGTGTTGCCAAACGAAGCTGCCGTACACGAATGGTCGTTTCTTAAGCCTGTAGCAACGATTGTGACCAATGGCCCGTATTCCACTGGAACCATTGAGGTGGTTAGCGGGGTCGTGACGCTGACCACTGGAACCTTCCCAAGCTGGGCAGCAGAAGGCACTCTGTCGGTTGCCAACGAAGATTACGACATCGCTACACGAGACAGCGGCAGCCAAATCACCCTTGTTGACACCTCGGTCAACATTTCGTCTGGAACGTCATACGTTTTGCGTCACGATGAGCTGGCCCTGCCTGCTGATTTTGGCGGCATTGCTGGTCCAATGACGTATTCGAGGGAATCTCAAGAACACGAAATCAGGATTGTTGGCGAGTCTTACATCCGTGTGCTTAGGCAAGATCAGGGCCAGATTGACGACGCACCAGTTTACGCCGCGGTTAGGCCGATTGCTGGATCGACTTACGGGAACAGCTTTGAGCTGCTTCTGTGGCCGTCTCCAGACAAGTCATATCGAATTCAGTACAAGTACAACGTTGAGGTGACTGCAAGTTCCACCATTTATGGCGGGACCATGCACGACGAAACCATTATGGCTTCTTGCCTTGCAATTGCCGAGTTGTACGCTCCCGAAAAAAGCAATCGTCATCGAGAGCTTTATCAGGACCGTTTGGCGGCCAGTGTCATGCTGGATCGCCAAGCGACGGCGATCGAATACTTCGGCCAGAACCTAGACAACTCAGACGAGCCGGTGTTGATTCGTAGGAATCTCAGGTACGCAACCTACACGAACAATTCTGGAACCGTTTACCCGAGCTGACACATGGCCAGAGTCGCCCTTCTCAAACCGAACATGTCTGGCGAGTCGAGCTTTGCATCGACTTCTGGCATAGATGACAACGGTGTTAAGAAGTTCTACATGAACGTCCAGAGCATGGCGATTTCTGTCGGAACTCAGGTTGCTGAGTTGACCGGAGACGGCGATACCGTTCGGCATTTTCAGCACAACCAAATGCAGAACGGCCAGTTTTCCATGCGAGGCTACATGGTGACTGAATATGCCGTTGGTGTTGCAAATATCAACAGCCAATCAAACAACCCCTTTGACATTGCAGTTGCTGTTGGCCGAACTGGCGCGGCAATCAGATATTTCGTTTTCAGGGCGATCGTCAGTCAAATTCAGGTAGGATGGGCACTTGACGGCCCGTTTTCTTCTATTCAAATTTCTGGCCTAATGACAGATACATATCTGACCACAAGCCAGACGGAAATGTTTGTTGAAACCGGAACGGTTTCTTCTTAGGGAAACAAAATGAGCGGACATACCAGAGCAGCCGATCTTGGCCAGCCCCAAAAGGGTGTTTCGTTTGACGGAAGGTTCCTTTCTTTTAGCAGCGGAACACCGGCGAACAACATTTCTGGATTTGGAAAGGGCGCACTTGCTATCGACAAGGCGTCTGGAATCCTGTACATCAATCAGGGCAATTCCACCTTTGCCAACTGGATCAAGGTGCAGGGCGGCGCTTACATGAGCGACATCGCTGATGCTGCTCCGGTTATGTATGGTGAGAGAGCAAGGGTTCTTGTTGTTGGCGACAGCATTCATAACCCAACCCAGATGATTACAGACACCCCAAGTTATGATGGGTACTTGGGAGTTGTAAACGCTTATCACAAGTATTGGCGACCCAGCAAATGGGCAGGCCATTGCCCAATCTTGTCGGCATCTGGCTTCCAGTCAGGCTTTTACAACAACTTCGCTGGAATTACCGACATTAACGTAAAGATGGGCACCGACATTGTTGGTGTTGGTACTGGCAAATACAACATCATTCAGCCAACTGTTTTTACCAACGGTTTTACTGGTGTTCCAAATGGAACAAGCAGTTTTGCTCCGTTTAATGCAACCGCCACAGTTTCGGCAACCAATATTGATTTTCCAGACGAGAATGGTGATATTCTTGAATGGCAATTTGGTTGGACTGATCCTGAAAACCAAGGGTTTTCTGTCGGTCGAAATCAAGTTTTTGATAGTTCGTCTGGCGGGGTGAATTCCGAGCGTTGGTACAACGCGGTTAATACCACTTGGACCAACAAAACCCTTTGGTACAGGGACACCACAACCGGCGGTATTAATTATGGAACGGACCTGAACGCCACGTCTTCGACTTTTCACGGCGCATCTGGAACAACTACTGGCAATTTCACTCTGAGTGGAAATTTTTATACTACAGAGTTGACTACCCAGAACATTGACCAAGACATTCTTGGAACCTCGGCGTATTTCAGGTACGCCGCCGCATCTGGAACACTTCAAACCGACAAGTTCCTCCCGATCTTTTCTGTTATTGAAAACGACGACATTAGTGACGGGATGATTCTTGGCTACATGGGTAGCGGTGGATGTAGTTGGGCATCTCACGGAATTTTGGATAATGGGTTTGGTCAGCCAGAACAAACGCCTCACGAAACTGATGGTGGAACTGCTTGGGTTTCGGACGAAGCAATCCAAGAAATGCTGAAGGTGTTTAAGCCGAATATTATTTACTATTCAATGTTCAACAATTCCGCAGACGATGGGTTTGATGAAGAAACGTACATTCAGCAAGCAATCCAAAGAATGCGTAACAACCTTGACGCAACTCAGGGTGACACTGGGTACTCGGCAAACGATGTAAAAATTGTTGTTATGACCAACTACGGCGCAGGACCGGCGCCGGTTTGGGAAGAACGCGCCTATCGCGTTTTGAATCTTGCGAAGTCAAACAATTACTCGTCAATTGACTTGTACCATGGTGTTAGAGACCTTGGGATTGTGCCGACAGCCTTCGCAACAGCGCCAAATTACTGGCTTGTCGATTCTGCTCACCCGACCCCGCAGTTGTCGAAAGTTGTTGCTGAATTCGTTTGGGAACAAATCACCAACACCGCACTCACTGGAGCCTGAAAGGAACCCACATGTCTGGACACAACGCAGCGTTTGAACTTGGACAATCTCAGAAGGGTGTCGATTTTGAAGGCGCTTTTCTGCACATTGTTGCCGGAACCCCGACCGACACCATTAGTGGGTATGGCAAGGGAGCGCTTGCTGTAAACACGGCAACCGGCGAACTCTACATCAATCAGGGGACTTTCGAGTCCGCATCTTGGGCAAAGATCGGACCCTGATAGATGTCGTTTGCCATTGTCAAGCCTAATGGCGTTGGCGATACGATTTCGCGTTTGGCCGCTGGCAGCATTAACGCTGACGATAACGGCCAAGGCCAACGCTTCTACATGAAGATTGGCTCGTATGTCTTGTCGCCACAAACCAAACCGTTTGACATCACGGCCGAAGGCGACTCGTTTTCAGACATCCGACACCTTGGCTTCATTGCTGGCTCGTTTGCTTTGTCTGGGTGGATGGTCAACAAAAAGGTCCAGTTTGACCAGTTGAAAAGCACCACCAACAACAACAACGTCCAGATCAGTTTGATGTTTGGTGGCGATTCAGACGGGAGTAAAACTCGGTTTGTCAGTTTTGATTCTTTGATTACGGGCATTCAGCTTCAATACCAAAGAACAGCTCCATTCATCCCGTTGACCATTCAAGGGCTGTTCACTGGCAGCTATGATGGTACAAACGTCTTGCTTGAAACAGAAATAATACCCTCACCATGATTAACCCCGAAGACATCAGAGAAATTGAAGCCGCGTTTGCCGACTTGGAGAAGATCCGTGAATCTGGCGAATTTGATCCTGCATTTGCTTCTGGTAGTGGGATGTCGATTTCAGAGAGCTTGAGCAATCAGACTGATCCGATTGTGGAAGTCCTTGCCGATATCCTGAGTGAACTTCAATCCCTAAACGAGTTCATTAGGCAATGAGCGCCGCAATTACCAAGTCCGACATTTCTGGTTCGCAACTGACTGTTGCGTACAAGGACTACAACAAAGATTCCGCCATCAGGCGGTTTTTTGTTGATGCTGCTCCAGCCGACACCAAGGCCGATGTCATCAACGCCGTTTATGGCTCCATCGGATTGTTGCACAATGAGCTGACAAGCCTGCCTCTGCAAACACTGACTGCTACTCGAATCGGAATTGGCAAGTGGCTTGTAATTGCGAGATACGACAGATCTGTTACGACCAGTTTGCCAATATCTGCTTCTAATCTTGTAGATACGCAAACCGCTTATGAAGCAATGCCGGTTTACACAGACTACGCAGCCTTTAGCAACGGCATTCCTTTTGGCGCAGTCTTGTGCCCGGCGTCCGAAATCACGGATGCAACCAAAAGAAGTTCTGTGGAACGCAAGGTTTGGCAAAGGCCGGTCTTGCGTCTAAAGTGGCCATTTGCGACAGGTCTTCACCCCGCAGTAAACTTTCGCAACGCAGCCGGAACACTGAACAGTTCTCAGCTTTTGGTTTCTGGTCAGGCGTTTGAACCACAGACCGTGAGATACGATGGGTTTGTTTGCGACTCCAAAGCAACGACCGCTGGCGCAAGATACTACGGTTACCACTCATTGACTTACGCAACCAGCTCTGCTTGGCAAGCCCAAGATCTTTATTACGACAGCCAATGGAGAGTTAGGCTTGTCAAAATGTACGACATTGGAAGTTGGACTTTGACATGAGCGCCGAAGACTTCAAGAATCCTTTTTCGTCAACGTTTAGGGACAAGCTCGCTTCGATGGAGCTTGCCATTGAGACGCTTCAGCAGGAAAACGCAGAACTGAAGCGGCTTGCGGCAGACGTAGAGCTTTTTAATTCGGTTGCAGGAGACACAATAGCTGCCGAATCTCCTGTTTGCTTTTTTGAAATCGCGTCTGGCGGCTGGGGGCCGACTGACGTTGTTTGCAATGGCGAAGCTCTGCTTGCCAACAAGTACCGCGGATACGCTTTTAATGTCGAATACGGTGAGACCGGCGACGGCCAGCCGTGTGTTACCGTCTTGAACAAGACCGACGAGATTGATGGCTACGATCTGATTTCAGAGCCATCATTGCCAGTGGCATACCCAGAAACGATTACCTCATTGGAAGCAGATCCTCTTTTGGCTGGGGTCATCGTGATGGGTAGGCGCGTATCGCCTAATTTGGTCGTCTTTGCTTCCGTCAAGCCTCGTTTGAGCGTGGTGTGCTGACATGAAGACCAGATACCCGTTTTCAAATTTGGCCGCCTCTGAAAAGACGCTGTTGACATGCGATCAAAACCAGCGGATTACCATTGATTCGATTTGGTGTACCAACCACGATTCAAGCAACAGAAACATCTACCTAAGGCACGTTCCTAGTGGGCAAGCCGACGGAAGCAATTTTTCTATTGCGTTCAACCAAATCATCAAATCTCAAACTACCACTGTTTTTGAGGGGCCGTTTTACATGTTGCCCGGCGATCGGCTAATTGGATACGCCACAGCAGCAAACACAATCGCCGTTATGGTTTATGCGGATGTGACCTGATGACCGCTTACCTTGGTTGCTGTTGCGGAGTACCGGCGCCAACGTGCGAAAACCAAACCACAGGGTATCCGTGCCAACCCGTCGCAATCGTTGTTGAGGGATACGCATTGCAGACAAAGGTTGGCAGCAACTTAGAAACAGAAACTGTTCGCTGCGAATGCCTCAGTTGCAGTTCTGACGTTGTTCACGCACCGACAGAATATACTGCCACGCTTGAAAACACCGGAAGTTGTTTTGTCAGGGTTCCTTTTAAAGCGTTGCTAATTAGGGATGGCGAAGCTTCGTATGGGACGCCAAGCAGTGGGCCGTATTTGCCTGTAGCGTCAATTACTGGTGGTTTTGAGTCAAATTTTACATACCAGCGAGTCAGCATTGGCGACGGTTTCTCTTGCCCTGATTTCGGAAGCCCGTCATTGTTGTGTAATTGGACAAATAGCCTTCGAGAAACTAAAAACGTGTCCAGCTCAAACGGCAACGAAGAATACGAGTTGCTTAGTTTTTCCATGAGCAGGACGGTAAGAAGTTTTAGCTGCGAAGAAATAACCCCATGCGCAACCGAAGGGTGTTACGAAATCTTTTCGATTGAGGCGGATTGGCGAGTTGCTGGAGAAACAAGTGGGTACTACTCGTATTTTAGAGATCAAGGCTTCTACAACGCATTTACTGGCGAGTGTTCTATCAATGTCGAAAGCGATTATGGGTTGTCTTGTTCTGCCAATGGCTATTCCAGCGATTCTCTGCGAATCAATCAATACAGCGAGATTTACCCGCAAGAGCCAGATGTTTGCCCCAAAGTAACCCAGAGGCCCGTAAGCTTCACCATTGATTTGGGAGCGTATACCTCTCCTCCAAATCCAAGCTGCACGGTTCCTGTTGCTTGTGAGTGTCAAGATCTGAAGGGGATTTTGCTTCACACATACGGACTCCGTGGCGATTCTTTGATTGCCAATGAAATCACCACCGGCCCAACAATGACTTGCATTGGAGCCAACTGGAATGCTCCGTCTGTGGCCTTTGGCAATGATTGCTCTGGTTTCCACCTTGGCAAAGGCGGGTCAAACGATTTTGATGTTTCAGATTCGGCGTCGTCCAACAACTGCTCGCCAAACAACAGTCCGACCTGCATGGCCACAGTTCAATGCGGCCAGCCAATCCCGCTTGCAGGGGGTTGTGACAACAGTCTCCCAGACCACCCTCAAATTGGTTCAAGAAACAGAAGTGGGTTTCTGCAAGGGTCTAATGGCGCCGAGCTGATGATTACACGCCACGAATTGCTTTACTCAATGCCAGCGCCTTCTGATTGGCCAACCAATGTCTGATTGCAAGCACAAGGTGGGGCCATTTTGTGTTCTTGGGCACGAGAATAAAAAGCCGAGTAGCGAGTATTGCCAAAGCTGCAACGATTATGATGGCAAAATACGGGGGGTTGGAGACATTGTTCATGTTGGCCTAAAAACCATTGGGATTGACAAGATTGTCAAGAAGGTAGAAAAGGTCACCAGAAAACCGTGCGGCTGTGGTGCAAGACGCAAAGTTCTCAACAACTTGATGCCAAGGAAATCAGACTAATGGGTGTTTCTGCTTCAACTTTGTTTGCTCGTCTCGGCAAGCTTTTTGGCATGGCCGAAACCGTACGCGCTCATCAAGCCAACCTAAGAACTGAATACGCTGACGTTATCAGCGAGTATTCCGACGCTGACATGTACATGGTTGGAAGTTTGACCAAGGACATTGAAAGCAGGATCAACGATTCCAACAGGATTATTCAGGCTATTAAGCGTGATGCTGACTCGACTCTGATTGAGATGGTTGACGATGACCTCGTGCTTTTTTATGGCGGAGGTCTTCCAAACAAGACGGTTCCAACCGCCATTCGGGAACTCATCAGACAGATGATTGACGCTGGCTCAACCGTAGAGGGCACTACGATTACGATTGGAACGCCTTCAAGCTTTGGTGCTGGGAAAGGCGTTTTGGTTGCTAGCGGCCTTGCTTCTCAAGTCTACGCCCCGACCGTCGTTGACTACCCTTCAATCAAGTCAGAACTGATTCGGGTTCGCTGCACCGCCGACTCTACCGATCCGTCTGTTTCTGAGGGTGCTGAGGAGTTCGAGATCCTTGGACAGCGAGCTGAAGTCAATCTTGACGAAGATTGGCCCAAAGGCAGCGGCACTCGTGCCAGAATCAATGCGGCCAATTCTTATGCTGAGCAGAACATCGGCGCCGGATACAACGTGCTTCGGAACTCGACCTTTGAGAACTTCACGACCAACACCCCGGATGGTTGGACGATCGCTACCGGCGCCGCTGGCACTGATGTCCTCGAAGATTCTGGTGCTTATCGCGGTAGCAAGTGCCTTGAAATTGTTGGCGACGGTTCTACAGCCGTAAAGCTTACGCAGTCGTTTAACTCTTCTTCTGGCACCCTTGGCAGAATTAAGCCTGATACTTTGTACACGATCAGCTTTGCCGTTAAGCAGACGGGGGTCATGAGCGCTGGCCAGCTTAAGGTGTACGTTACTGATGGCTCTACTGTTCTAAACAACGCCGACAGTAACCGGAAGATGGAAATTCAGCTTGACTACAATGTCGGTGGCGATCTGACCACATCGTGGCAGCTCAAGACGCTGGTTTGCATGACGCCCACCGAAATCCCGAAGGGTTCGTACATCGTCATTGAAACGCCGACTGCTTTCAACAGCGGCGTTAGCGTTTTTATTGATGACCTTTGTCTTGCAGAAATGCACCGACCCATTGCTGGCGGACTCGCATATCAAGTCATCCCCGGAAGCACCAGATTTTCCTACGACGACGAATCAACCTTTGATGTTACAAACAACGGCGAAGGCAAATTCACTATTGAATTCGACCGTTTCTTCAATATGGCAACGCTTGGTTACGCTTTGCCTTGCGATTATTCTGGTTCAGAAACCATTGTCGATGGTTTGATTTCGTGAGATAATTATGCCCACTAATGACGACCGTCCTCGAAGACTAATTGACCCAAACACCGGCAAGCCTTACGCAGAAGGTATGGAAGAAACCCTGCGTGATGTTCCGGGCAGTGCTTTCGCTGGAACGCACCACGGCGATGGCGCTCGAACTCCAAGCGATCCGCGCCCAGAATTTGGTGGCACTTGGAATTGGGGCGCTGGAATTACGCCTGTTGACCAAAGGCCCAGACGACTCATTGATCCTGTAACTGGCGAGCCGTATGGAGAAGGCTTTTGGCGTGATTCTGGATCTGTAGTTGAGTCAACGACAGAACCAAGGCCAGAATTTGATCCACGGCAACCGGGAACTCCAGTGGATGGTTCTGTGCAACCCAGAGTGCGCGATATGATTGAAGAGGCTGAACAGTACATGAGAGACAACCCATTAAGGGGTGTCGGAGATCCTCAAGGCCCGGACCCGTGGACCACTACTGGTTCGGCACGAGGACAATCGCAAGCAGGTGGGTATGAATTGCTAAACGAAAGCGGCCGTGCCGAGTTTACGGCAGCCGCTAATGGAGAGATTCCCGGTTACGCCATCAAGGATCCCGGCGCTCGTGCTTTGTTTGCCGAATATCGGAGAAACGACCCTAATTTTGGCCGCCAGTCTGCTGACGATTTCAACGATTCCATTCGCGGCAACGCTGCTGCTGATTTTTTGTACAGAGACGAAAACGGGAATGTCATTCCCGAACTTGGGATTAATTCTGAGGAATTTATTCGTGAGGGCACTCGTCGCGCCCAAGACAGGCAGCAGCCTCGCCGCAGCGGCGGCATGGGTCAAGGTCCGCTTGGAAGAGGCCCGGATGAAAAAACCCGAGCCATTTTGAACGATCGACTAGAGTCAATTGACGAAGCAATAAAAAATGCTGACCCGAACAGGCCGAGAATTTCATGGGGCGGTAGGGGATGGACAATAGAAGAAATCAATGACCTTAAGAGTCGAATAAAGGGGGCTCTGCGGAGTTATAAGACAGGGCAGTGGACTCCTCGTGACCCTTCTGTCCGAAGAGGAGAATACAAAGCTCAGCGTCCTTATCGAGGTGATGGGTCTCCAAATAGCATGGGTCTTGGCAGGCGCAGGCCATCTGGCGGCCAAAACCGTGGTTATGGTGGTTTTGTTCCCGGAGAAACACCCTCGTATGGTTACAACCTAGGTGCTGAACCATCTGGAGCGCCACCTTCAGGACCAGTTCCTCCAACGATGCAAGACGCCATCAGTGCTGATGGCACGACGCTGACGACAAGCGACGGTTTTTCGTTTCCAAATGTCACCGGCGAAGGTGGAATGAGCCAAGACGCTTTTGCGTCTGCAATGGCAGAAAATCCAGCCGCGGATGACGACCTGCTGAATTACGCAGAACAAAATGGATTGCTTAGTGATAGCGTCAGGAATCGTCTAAACGAGCTTGATACGCGAAGAATGCCAGACAGTTTGACTCCTAGGCAACAGGCTGATTATCAAGAGCAACTTCGACGAGAACGCGGATCTTTGCTCTACGGCATTGCTCAGGACGCAACTCGTTACGAAGAGCGCGTTCGAGGGGAAGCGGCCAAGGCTGCGGTTAGAACTGCTGAAGAAGCAGCCTCTGAAGAATCTCGCGCAAAACGAGCCGAAGAAACAGAAGCCAGAGCAGCACGAGTCGAACGAGACCGTTTGCGTAGAATTTATTGGGCGAATGTGAATCCTCAAACCAAGAGCATGTTGTCAATTTTGAATGACGCTCTTACCGTTCAGCCCGGCAAAGAAGTTGATTGGAACAAATTGCTTGAAGAGTTGGAAGAAGATCCAACCAAGCGTCATCTGACTCCAGAGGAGTACATGCAGGCTCGTCAATGGGATGAGCAAGAAACCGCAAGGTTTGAAGCGTCTAGAGGCGTGACGGGTACAGGGCCAGCTGTGACTGCTGGTGAGCAGAGTCGTCCAGAACCAACACTGGCTGCGCCAGCAGCGGATCCAACAGAGCCAAACTCAAACCCTTGGGAAATCGAACCTTGGGAATTTGGCGTAAAAAGAGGTCTGCCTAGATTTGTCACGTTTAAAGCAACCGGGCAACAGTTCTGGGTCGGAAGTTATGGCACTCAGGAAGACCCGTTACTTTTCCTTAGATTGAGAACTCAAGAAGACGCAGTAAGGCTTTTTAGGGACAACCCAGAAATTGCTCGTTCTATTGCTGGCTTTGAAGTCCCACAAAAGAATGTTGACCGTTCACGATTCACTGACGAATACGTTCAAAGGCACAGGTATTTCGTTGATTTTAAAGATGGCGAGTGGAAATTTATCAAGGCAACGGACTATGGGCATCGGCCAGAAACTCCTGCAAATGACAGAGCAGATCTGATCGACGACTCTGTTTTCTAAAATTTTCCTTTTTAAAGGAACGACATGAGTAGCGCATTTTTTCCGGCCCAAGACGTTGTTAACTCTCGGCCGATGCCGCAAAACGACGAATTCCGGTCCACCGAAGGACGCTCGGTTACGGTAGGTTCAGGCGAAGCGCCCGACAACGTTGGTCCGCAAACGCTGCGAGAATATGGCCAAGAACAAGGCGGTTTTTTAGGCCGTCCTCAAGCGTTTAAAGATTGGGCGTCAGCTCCAGAGTCAATGACTTTGGATGATGTCATTCCTACTGACAGTCTTGGACCGTACGGAATTTTGTCTGCGGATGCCCGAGAGGCACTGGGTGACACAGTTTCAACCGTCTATTTCCCAGAAGGTTTAGACAAACCATCTGTGGTTGGACTTGCTGAGTCCAGCAGGCCATTGTCTCTTGAGCAAGAAGCTCGGAGGCAAGAAGTGATGGGGCGCAACCGTGTTCCGGGTCAGGTTCGGTTCCGCCCCGAACGTTTGGAAAGCAGAAATGTCACGCACGAATCCAACAAGGGTGTGATGCGTGAAATCTGGAAGATGATGGTCGAAAACGCTGACGAAGAGCAGATTGCTTCCATCAGAGAGTTCAAGAATTCTGTTGACCCAGAAACCTACCAGAACGCTATTCGAGAGCAGGTTTATACGACCGCAGTCAATGAGTTTGGTTACGACTGGGAAGAGCAAGGACTTAAGAGCGTACGAGACGAAGTTAGGATTGGCAAGTTTTTGCGAGCAAGAGAACTTCTGACCACTGGCATCATGCCAGAAATCAGAATCGGTATGCAAAGGCAAGACAAGGCTGGCCAGTGGGGCATTCATCTCAAGTCGTTTTTTGCCAACCCCGACAACATTGAATTTGTTCCCGACAGCCAAAAAGAGGCTTTTGTTTATCTGCATGAAAAACTGATGGATGCAGATATTGGCGACGGCTACGGATGGCTTACTGACTCTATCGTTGACGCCGCTGGTGCTGTTAAGACCGGCGTGGAAACGATGGCCATTGGCTCTGGCTCGTTCCTTGCAAGAACTACTGGATACGGGCTTCAGCTTGTCAACAGGCTTCCCAAGGCTATTGCTGGTGATCCGGGTGGCCTTGCATCAATGGGAATGGTCGAAGCTCTTGACAACGTAGCCGAAATGCTTATTGGATTTGCTGATGATGCTGACGAAGTAATCGAGGCTATGGGTCAAGCAGGTGTTGACGCTCGAACTCTTTATGACCCAGACAACATTGACCCGACGACTGTCAGTGGCGCAACTAACTGGCTGAAAAACGTAGGCCAAGGCGCTGGTTCTCTTGTTGGTTTTGGCGTTGCTGGCAAAGCTCTAGGTGCTGCCCGCGTTCGACCAATTACCGGGAAAGGCAAGTTTACCGAATATCTGCGTGATGCTGCACCGTTTGTGCTGGTCGCAGGAGCAAGCGAGGCCGGTCTTTTCTACGGCCACCAATACCGCCAGCTTGTTCGAGATGGCGTTGATCCGGAACGTGCCGCCAGCATTGCGTATCAGCAGGCGCTTGCTTATGGCGCCGCTGCCGGTTTCCTTGAGAAGTACGGCATTGACACAATTCAGCAGGCCATTTTCCCGAGGCTTAGTAGGGAAGCGGCAGAACGCGCTTTCCGGCGAATGTGGGTTGCGTCTGTTGGTCGATTTGGAAAGCAGGTTGCTTGGCCAGCGGCTGCTGAAGGTGTGACCGAATACCTTCAGTATCAAGCTGAAATTTTTAATGAAAGCCTTTCTAAGTACCGGGCCGGTACGATGACGGAAGAAGAGAAGAGCATCTTCCACCGTCAGGTTGCCAATCTTCTCTCCAACGAAGCAATTGTGTCTTTTGGTGTTGGTGCGATTCTTGGCGGCGGTATCGGCTTTGCCGGATACACGCTTGGTGGAGAGGGCTACAACCCGGTCGATGCTTCCGACTTTGGACCGAGAAAGCCTAGGTCTCTTGCAGATGGTGATGTCGTGGCAAGAGAAGAGGACTTCTACTTCAATTCTATGGAGGATCTTGAAAACGAAGACCTGATTAGTGAACTGCTTGACGATCCGGTTGTTGCAAAGGTTGTCGATGCGTTCGTCAAGTCTCCTTGGGACAACGTAAGTCGCAGGATGTTCTTGAACTTCGTTGGCGGCGATGCTCGCCGGGCCAATCAAAATCAGCGCAACGCTTTCCGGGATTTGCTTGCCAAGGTTTGGAACAAGAAGTTTGCGGAAGCGGAAGGCGTAGCACCCGAGGCCACAGAAGCCACTGCTCCTGAGGCGGCCCCTGAGGCGGCTCCCGCCCCCGAAGCGGCTCCTGCGCCCGAGGCTCCTGCGCCCGAGGCTCCTGCGCCCGAGGCTCCTGTTGAGCCAGAGCCTGAAGCAAGTCCGGAACCAGAGGTTGCTCTTTTTGATACCGAACAACCCAGCACCATTATTGCCAAGTCTCTTACTGACGAGCAACTTGACCGATTGACCAAAAACCCCAAGGATCTCGATTCAACTGAGATCGCTGCAATTCAAGACGAGATTGCAAAGCGAGCCAAGACACCGGCTGCCCCAGAGGCGGCGCCTGCAACTGAAAATGAGCTAGAGCCTTCAACAGGCGCCAACCGGGTTAAAAACTTTTTTACTAGATCAGGCAAAAAGTCTCACAAATCAGCGGATTTTGATAATGCAGGAATTACTACCGACGATCTTCTAGATGCCTATTCCAATAAAGACTTGTTTGAAGATGAAGAGCTGATTGATATTTGGGGCGAGTTGCTTGACAGAGACCAAAGCAATTTTTTGTCTTCGGATGGCGCTGAGCGAATTAAAGATCTTTTCATTAATGAAGGAAAGCTTGTAGTTCCCGGCGTAAGTGAAGAGGGGGAAAGTTCTCTTACTCCAGAAGCTTTTGATAATGCCAAAATTTCTGATCAAGACCTTAGACAGGCTCTGTTCAATTCAGAAATGTTCAGCAAGGTAGAGTTGGCTGATATTGCCAAAGCATTGGAGGCCCGCAAAAACAAGGCAACCCCTGTCGAAGAAAAGGCTGCCCCTGTCGAAGAAAAGCTTCCGGGACGCACGCCACTTTCCAAGGCTAGTGATGAGGTTGAGCGCGTTCAAAAGCTTGTTGATGAAGTCAGTGGCGAAGCAGAAGAGATCAACAGCAAGAACGTTTCCAAGCTTTCAGACAATGACCTGAAGGTCATGGTGCGAAACGAGGAAGAGTTCGATGAAGACGATGTTGAGATTGCTCGCCGAGAGTTGAAGCGTCGAGAACGGTTCACTCAGCCAATGTTTGAAGGGCAAGAAGAAGAAGAAGCTGCCGATGCTAGCATTTCCGAAGGCGCGCAACGAGTTCGAGACTTCTTCAACAACGTTGACAATGTTATGTCAGAGGACTTTGCTAACTGGGGAATCACCGACGAAGACCTTCAAGAGGCTTTGGAAACTAGCGGTGTGTTTAGCAAGCTGGAGCGATACGACATCTCAAACGAGATCGAGGACAGAGAGTCTGGAGCAAGCGATTCGATCAAGAGGAGCGAGACTACAGAAGAATCTGTTCCCGAAGCTCGAAAGCCAGCGAGGCGTGTTCTTGCTGCCGAACTGCAAATGCGAACTGATAAAAAGCTTGCTGAAGCAGTGGTTGAAAGAGGAGACGCCGTAGGCGAATTGTTGAGGCTTGCTGGTTTCAATCTTGATCCAGAAGTTTTTGCAAACGATCTTGTCAACAAAAAGCAAGACCCAATGGTCCAAGGTTTGTTTGCTGGAATGTTGCAAGACGCCATTGATGCGTTTCAGAAAGACCCGGAAAGCTTCCGGGCACTCGCACCCGACCTCGCCGGATTTATCGACGAACTCATGCCCGACGAGGGCCGTGGTGCTTTTGCATCTGACGTTGTGTTGGCGGAACAACCCACCGTTTCTACTCTAAACAAAAGAGTTGATGAAGAGCTTAAGTTAAACACCGAGGGCGTTACGCTTGAGGATCTGGTCGCGTCAATTACAGAGTCGCTTGAAGCTGATGAAAAGCTAATCAAGAATCTTGTTGATTACAAAATCAAGATTGGCCAAGCTCACGAACGAGACGGGTTGATCTTCTTTGGCCCCGCCAAAACAGAAGTTGCCATTCAGCCTCCTGACGAAGAAGAAGAAGATCCGTATACGCCAGAGAATCTTGCCGAACGTATGGACGAGCTTTCGGAGGCCGATCAAAGCGAAGCCATGGTGGCTTTTACGATGGGCGGCCAAACCTTGGCCGACTTCATTGCCAAGCTGAACAACCAGAATCAGATTGAACAGATTGACGAGACAAAGAAGGTTGCTGAGCAAAACGAGATCGTCGAGAAGCAAACGGTAGATCAGCCGACTACAGCTCAGCCTTCATTTGAAGGCAAGTTGTCGTCGGACTTTGAGGACACGCAAAAGCTTCTGGAAATGTTCTCGCCCAAGGGTGGTGGAACTTATGGTGTTTATTCTGCTTCTGGCACTCTGGTTTCTTCTGACAACGAGCGAGTTGTTTTCAACGCAACGTTTAGAAACGATCCTGCGTTCAAGACCGAAAGCCGTTTGCCAAACAACTACGTTTTGGTAACTACCAGTTACGGCATGGGTTTGACTCGGTTTGATGTTTCCCAAGCAGACCTTCAAAGCAAAGAATCCGCAGAATTGGCCTTGGCCAGAATCATCAACGAGGCACACCTCAAGTCCAAGAGTCGAGACGAAGACGCCGACATGGCTCAGGTTGCTTTGGCCGAAAAGCCGGAGGACATCACGAGGCTGGATGGTGTCTTTCAAAGAGCGTTGCGTCTGTTCCTGAACAGGGCCACGAACCGTCAAGACGGCGATCCCAAGGAATTCCCCAAGCTCAATATTGACGACATCTACAAGATGGCTGTTGATGGCGGCACTCGCGGCAAGTCTCGCGGTGGCCAAGACAGGACTCTTGCCAACCAGAAGCTGGTAGAAATTGTTCTCGAACGAGCCATGAACGAGGCGTTCAGAACGATGTTGGCTCAAGAGATCAAGCAGATTGGCGATGGTTTCGACCCGAAAATCGGTCCCGCAACGGTTCTGAAAATCGCCCGAAGGATTGAGAACGCATTCTCCAACATTGCGACCCGCAAGACGAGAATGCTTGGCCAGCAGTTCTCAACTCCGCCACAGATTGCAGCATTCTCCCAGCTTCTTGGGATTATGGCCAATCAAAACACCAAAAGCATTTCCAACGTTTATGAACCGCAGTATGGAACAGGGTCTCTTACTTCAATCACTGAAGGTTTGATTCAAGACAGGACTGGCGGCAGGGTGATGCTTAGTGCGGACGAGCTTGACCAGCTTCGTGTTGTTGCATCTGTGTTTAGAGATGCCCGCCGTGGTTTTGCAATGGTGTCTCAGAATGACACGCTAAGCGGAGAGATTGGAGAGGGCCAGAAAAGCTTCATCATTGCCAACCCGCCATTTGGCAAGCCGCCTAGTAGCAAGTCGGAATACGTCAGCGTTGTCGTTGGCAGAAACACCCAGCATCTTGACAAGACATCGGTTGGCGAAAAGGTCACTTTCCAAGTCGGCAACCTTGAAGACATTGCCATCGCCCGGTCTTTGGCTGAACTCAAGGACGGCGGCATCGGCGTGTTCATCATTGGCGCTCCCGGCGCACCGGCTCTTGACAACGCCAAGAGGACCACTGCTTACAAGAGGGCCATTTTTAAGGCGCTCTACAGCCACAACGTGCTTGCGCATTACACGATTGCTGGCAAGCTCTACAAGGTGACTGGCACCCAGTACCCTGTGGATGTCATCGTTGTTCAGAAGGCGGTTGATCTAAGCAGCAGGACTCGTATTACACCGAAGATGCCGGTTGCTCCCAAGCTGATGAGTGGCGAGCTTCCTGCTATCCTTAAAACGTCTGACGATCTCAACAAGGCGATCGTTGAATACGGAAATCAAATTGATGCTTCAAAGAATAAGCTTTACGATGCTTTTAGGGGACTTGTCGGATCCAGCTTCGGTGTTGTACCCGGACGAGGAGTTCAAGGTAAGCCTGTATCAGGAAGCCCTGCACTCGACGTTACTAGCAGCCCAGAGGCAGAACCCGGTGGAGTTGGAACTACTGAACGAGGAGCTGAACAAGTACCAACGTCCCCCGGTGGACAGCCCCGAACTGGCACTCAGACTGATGTCGATCCTGATGTTGGAGTCCGCACTGGAGAAGGCACCGAGGGAGGCCAAGCCGCAGAAGCTGAGCAAGGCGGACAAGGAACTGATGCTGGAGGACGGACCGCTGGCCCGCTTCAGGAGCCTGATGGATCCGGAGGATCTGCTCTAGACGACGCCCTTCTCAACAACCTCCTAAATCGGTCAAAGAACCGAAACAAGAATCGTCGTGGTGTGGCAATCATTCCGACCGAGGAAGACGTTCGAGAAGCCGTTGCGCTGATCATGGGCGCCATCAAGGCCGGAATCAGCAGTTTCCGCGGATTCGTCAAGGCTTTGATCAACAAGATCGGCTTCGATGGCGTCAAGGGAATTGACGAGTATCTGGCCGAAGCGTTCAACAAGGCTTGGGCCACGGCCTCGAAGCTGCTTTCCAAGCAGGCCAAGCCAGCCGAGATGGACTTCAACTCGGCTGTCCAGCTTGAGAACCCGCACCGCATCACCGAGGCCGACCGGATCAACCCGGAGTTTGTTGATCCTGAAGACATTCAGGTGGTCTACACGCCGCGGTCCAAGACAACCGCCCCCGCTGAGATCAAGGACAAGATCGGCACGGCCGAAACGCTGGCTCCTCGCAACCAGCGTGACGCGATGCTGGCGGCACTTGGTCGAATTGAAGAGAAGGTTGGAAAGCCGCTTGTCGTGTACGTCGCAGACAAGCTCGGCATGTCTTTGGACCATGTGGCCAAAAACTTCCATGCGGAACAGATCGACTCCATTGCTGCCGCCATCTTTGCCAACGAGAATGGTCAGGGCTTCACCATTGGCGACCAGACCGGCGTCGGCAAGGGCCGCGTGGTTGCAGCCATGCTGGTGTACGCCAAGCGTCGTGGTCTGCTTCCGGTCTTCATGACCCAGAAGCCAAACCTGTACACAGACATGCTTCGCGACATTGCTGGGATTACGGAAGGGATGGAAGGTGTCACGCGAGAGCTGCTGCCAACCAACGTCGATTTGAAGAAGATCGGTCGTCCTTTGAACGACCTAACCGGCAAGCCGTTTGAAAGCTTGCAAGAAGACTTTCCTATTCCCGGCAAGAAGCGCGTCCGAAGTGCCAAGAAGCATCTTGAGCAGATGCACGATGTTGTCTCTCGTTTTGAGACATCCGGCAAGCTCAAGACCGAAGATGGCACCGAAATCCTTGCCATTGCCACGACCTATGACCAAACTCAGGGCAGCAGCGGCGAGCGTCGTCAGGAATTCTTCAATCGGATCGTAAAAACTGGCAAGGCGTTCATCGTCATGGATGAAGCGCACGAAGCCGCTGGAACAGAGCAAGCAAGGAAGGCCAACCAAGCGGCAATTGACAGAGAAAGAAAGAAGGAGGAAGCTGGTCTTGCTTCCAAGAAAGTGGCAAGACACAGGAGTCTTTGGGCAATTCAGCTTGTCAACATGGAAGAGCTTGCTGGCGTGGTGTTCTCTTCTGCGACCTTTGCCAAGAGTGCTGACGCGCTGCCGTTGTTCATGAGAGCTGGGCTTGGCAATTTTGAAGTGGGTCAAAGACTTGCAATTGCACAAAGGATTGCAAACGGCGGACTTCAAATGATGAGTGCTTTTGCGCAGATGCTGGCCGAGGGCGGCTATTACATGCGGAGACAGAAGTCGTTTGAAGGCATCAAGTTTGAAACCACTTCAGTTGAGGTCGCAGAAGAAAACCAAGACCAGCTTGCCGATTTCTTGAGCAGAACATTTGCGTTCGCAAAAAACCAAGATCTTCAGCAATTGTTCCATGAAATCGGAGATGAGATTCGCGGCAATTTTATGCGTGGCGGAATGGGCGCGGCTTCTAGTATGCGTGTTGAATCGGCTAGTGATTTGTACACAAACGTCATGTACAACGCTGCCGCCAGAGTTGCGACTGCACACAAAGCGGTCAATGTAGCCCAGACTATTGTTGATGCTGTTCTGAAAAATAATGAGCAGGTGCTTATCGGTGCAGACCTAACCAACGAGGCTGGTCTTGAGCGTCATATGGAACGCAACAAGATCAAGCCGGGTGAATGGTTCACGTTTTCTCAAGCCGACATGCTTTCCGTTGATGTTGAAGGCATGAGGTATGCGTCTTTTAACAATCCAATCACCAACGAAAAGGTTCGAGCTTACATTGAGGACGAACGTCTTGACGGCATTGGCCTACTAGATGAGTACAACAAAATGCAGGCCGACATTGCAGAGTCTCCAGAGATGGAAGCACTCAGGCAACTTCCGGGTATGCCGATTGACTACATCCTTTCAAAGCTAAACGAGAACGGCATTGCTACCGGCGAAATTACCGGCCGGAATTGGGTTGTAGAAATGGACACCAAGAACCCGACTCGTATCAGGGTTCGCAAGCGTACCGATGCCGAACGCAATAGAGGCACCAACATCAACGACTTCAACAACGGCAGGACTCGCGCCGTGTTTGTGAATGTTGCCGGAGCGACTGGAAGCTCGTTGCACGCAAGAAGGGGCGTTGATGAGCGAGTCCGTCACATGTTCATTGTCCAGCCGCTCATGGACATCAACGCATTCATCCAAATCCTTGGCCGAATTAATCGGTTTGGCCAAACCGTGCTGCCAAAGTACACGCTTGTCGGATCAAACATTCCGTTTGATACCAAGGTCATTTCGGCAATGGTTAGGAAGCTGAAGAGTCTCAACGCTTCTTCGACCGCCGAAAGCAAGAGTGCGATCGAGTTTGATGCTTTGGATCTTCAGCATCTGATTGGAGACATGGCTGCTCAAGAGTGGCAAGAACAAAATCAAGAAATTTCTGACCAGCTGCAATTGAAGCGTCTTCCAAAGCCAACGCTTACGCGAGCAGCGACAGCTGGCCAGAACGTCAACGATGTCTTGAACAAGATGATCATGCTTCCCCGTGAAGAGCAAATGCGCATCCTTGATTCAATGGAAGAGCGCGTTTCCGAAATCATGGATGGCTTTAGCCGCCAAGGAATCAACCCTCTTGCGTCTCCAGTGAAGGATTTGCAGTTCCGAGTTCTGGCCGAAATGGAAGTGTTGCCTCCGTCTGGATCTGGCACCTTTGAGGGTCCGCTGTACATCTCTCAGGTTGAAGCAAACGTTCTGACCAAGCCGCCTTCTGTAGATTCAATCGTGGAAGAACTCACCGGCATTCACGGTGAACGCGACAACCCTGTTGTGCTTGGAAAGGGCGGGTTTGCAGAGGAATCAAAAGAAGCCCATCAAGAACTTTTGACGTACAGAAGCAATCTGTACAAGGAATTTAATGAGCGTAAAAGTCAGCTTGACAAAATAAACGAGCAGATTAAAGAAATTGAACAACAAGACATTGTTACTAGAGAGTATGTAAGGCTGGAAAACCTTGAAGGCGCAAAAAAGACGCTTGAGCGGCAAATCAATAGGTTTAATTACCTCATCAAAAAGGTCGATGGTTGGCAGAGCATTCTTGTCCAATACCGCGACGGAATTATCAACAGAGCGTTTGCTTTGAATCGCGGAATGGAGAAGGGCGATCTGGAAAATCCAGCTGGCTATGCCATCATTACAGACTTCACTGTCAAGACAACGGATCCAACCGATCCACTTTTCTTGTCTGAAACCAACGTGAAAATCAGCGTTGCTGGTGATGAACTTGGAATTGGCTCATTCAGCATGGCGTCGTTGCACGCAATACAAGAAACCGTAAACAACGAAGTCGATCTGTCTTTGGGCTACGCACAGGCTTGGAATAGCGAAGAGTTTGTTGATGCTATGACAGCAGGCCGAGATGCCAAGCGAGAAATCATGCTCGTTGCGAGAGGCAATCTCATCAGGGCAATGACCGAAGTCAAAAACAAGTATGCGACCAAGGGCCAGATCATTTTTGCCACAACTATTGAGGGCAACACTGAGCGCGTGATTGATCTGCGTGATTCCCTTGCTGGCGACTTCTCTCTGGCCAACATCAGGTTCGTACCGAAGCAAGTCGCCAAGTACCTTGTTGATGGGGTTCACAGCGATTTCAGAATCACCTATGTAATCCAAGCGAAGGCCAAGGGTGCGCCTGCCAAGGAAGAGGTTGTTGCTCAAACCAACACTACCGCCGAAGATGTCGTGTTTGAGATCAATACTTCTCGGCGGATCGACCCAATTCTTCAGCTGGCCAAAGATCTAAAAATCACGACCGAATCGCCATCTTCAAACAGAACTGTCTTCCGCATTCCCAAGAAGGGCGGCCTTGACAAGACCACCAGAATGGCGTCTGTCATCAGCCAAACTATGGTTGAGGACTGGAGTGTCAACAAGGTCGAAGAGTTTGCAAAGGCGACTGGTCGATCCACCGAGTTGACGGCCAGCGATGGCGTAATTGTTGACCCGGCTCTTCAGGGTGACTTTGCCAAGAAGCAGAACCGAATCCGCAAGCGTCGTCAGAATTCCAACCGTCGTGGTTTTGCGTACGTTCCCGGATTCCGAGACCCGAGGATCAAGACCAAGGGCAAGGGTGTGCCAACCAAGGCCACGGCCGGAATCATGCCGGGATTCTTCCTTGAGCATGTCACGTTTGGCAACAACTCGATCTATGGCAAAGTTCTTCAGCGTCTTCGTGAAGCGTACGACATCTACACCAAGAAGATCGACGACCACCTGAAGCGAGACTCCAAGGTTTGGCGGAAAATGCCGCGAAGCTGGAGGGTTGACAACGAGCATCGCTTTATGAGGATCATGGATTTCCCGTTTGAGCCGTGGATCATCAATAAGCCCAAGCTCAGCACCAAAGCCATGAATGCTCGTGGATGGTCCAAGGAATACCAGCAAGCTTACAACTGGCTGATGGACGCACCAGATTCGGTCAAGGATGCTTTTGTGTACTTCCGCTACCGGGATGAGTACATGCGTAAGCAAATGGCTCGTGCGATTCAGAAGCAGAAGTACGCCAAGTTCATCCAGTTCACCAACAAGGAAATGGTTGCTCTTGCCAACTCTCCAGACGTTGCTCTCAACTGGACCCTTGGCAAGAAGGCGGATAGCAAGAAGGGTGGTATTTACGATCGTTTTGGCCGCAGGCTTACAAAGCACGAAGCCGCGTCGAGGCTGGTGCGAGCCGAGTTGCCTACGGCTGGATTCGGTTACAGGTACGAACACGTTTTCCATGCTTGGACCGGCGGTTTCTCGATCAAGATCTGGGATAACACCGAAAAGAAGTACGTTCTGCTTGAACAGCCGGGCGATTACAGCTTCGAGAACAGTGCGAAGACCGAGGGTGAGGCGTACTCGATTGCTCGCAAGTACCTGAAGGCACACCCCAAGGCGAAGATTCTCATTGAGCCGATTGTCACCTATCCCGGAGACATTCAACGTCTGACCAGCCAGCAGGTCAACGACATCAAGGCTCACTTGAAGTCTTACGCTGAAGCTTCTGGTGCTGCGGTGTCTGCTGCCTTGAGCGGAAAGATCGGCAAGATGAAGTACCGATCCAAGTTCTACGCTCCGTTCCTGAAGCGTCAAGGCGTCACTGGTTACAGCAAGAATTACGTTGAGGTTTGGGGAGCCAGTGTCGTCGGGTTTGAGCGTTGGTTTGAGTTGACGAACGCGAACCGTGAGGTCATGGATGCGATCGAGTCAATGCAAGATCGCCGAGCAAAGACCGATCTGCAAAGCAGGCTTGAGTTCCTTTGGAACGGTCGTCAGCCAATGGTCGGCATTACTGAAACCATTGATGCCGTCGTTGACAAGGGCGCCGCATTGTTGACCGGCGGTTCGGTCAAGCCGGGGTTGTTCTCCCGTTCGCTCGACTTCTATCGCTCGGCCAGCTACTTCCTCAATCTGGCGTGGCCGGGCAATGTCGTTGGTGCGGCCGTCAACGCCACCCAGATTCCTGCCGTCACAGCAGCAATGATTGGTTACGGAAGGACTGCCGCAGCAACCTATGAAATCCTGAGTAATCCCAGCCGCTCCATGCAGATCTTGGAGCAGTATGGTCGCTTCACTGGACGAGGCAAGTGGGATGATGGCACGCTTCCGGTTGTTTCGGGCGCACGCAAGGCGATGAATGTCATCAATGAGATTTCTCCGTTCACTCAGGTTGAAAAGATCAACCAGAACGGGGCATTCTTGATCGGGTTTTACGACGGCATTCGGCGTGGCTACAGCGAACAAGCTGCCGCCGACTACGCAAACCGTCTTCGACTGATGACCCAGTTCTCTTACAACGCTGCTGAAGTCCAGACGATCTACCGATCGAAGCTCGGCATGACCGCGTTCCAGTTCAAGCGGTTCTCTTTGAACTGGATGGCTCTGCTTGCTGTCTCTGCGAAGACAAACAAGCTTGCGGCGATCAGAATGCTCTTGGCCACAATGACGTTCGGTGGCATCAACGCCATCATGCCAAGAACGGTTCAGGGTTTCGTGATTCGGGCTGCTGGCGCCAAGACCCTGAGCGGCGTCATTGGATCCATGCTGATGGCTCTTGGCCTTGACGATCCCGAAGATGAGGAAAAGGTCGAGAAGATTGCCAACGCTTTGACCTATGGCATCACGGCTGGCATCGCCAACGGAGAGTTCAACGTTTCTGACCGATTCTCGCCATACCCCATCCGTATGCCCTACGGCGACAAGACCGCCGAAGAAGCCGTCGGTTCGATCTTGTTTGAAACGCTTTTTGGTGTGACCGGAACCACGGGCGTTCGGGCTGTCGATGAGTTCTTTGATGAGCGGTCAACGATTCCGGCCGTTGATCGCTGGATGAACCTTACGACTGCTGGTCGTCAGATTAACCAGTTCCGTCAATACCTTGACAACGACATGGCGAGGCGTGCCGGAAGCGGCAACAAGATGTTCAGCCAGACTGACCTGTCGATGATTGCCAGAACCATTGGATTCCAAGACACCAAGCTTCTGGAAACGAGCGCATTCGTCAACTCAATGAACGCTGCTCAAGAGGCTCAGTCTGAACTGGTCAACAACGTCGCCAAGCACAGGCTGGCCGCCATCAAGAACGCAATGGAAGGCAGGTTTGACCAAGCCAACATTGAAATGGCCAAGGGCCAGCAAATCATGGCAAGAAGCCTTCAGGAGAACTTGGGCTTCATTGTTGACGAGCAAATGGTCGCGAGAAGAATGGAGAACATGATTAAGTCGCGAGAGATTGGCTTGCTGTTCAGAGAAGCCGAACGCAAAAACGACAAGAGCTTTGTTGCTTGGCTTGCTTCGATGAACCCGTACGAGCGGGTAACGTTCTTGAAGCTCATGCAAGCTGAAATAAAAGGAATGGGCCGATGACCCACAAGAAACCCCACACGACCAGCATCCGCATCCGGCAATCGACTTACGCTTGGCTTCAACAAAAGGCCGCCGATGAAGGCACCAAGGTCATTGACCTTCTGGAGTACATCGTCGATGGCTACAAGAATGCCCCAAAGGCAAAACCCCCTCAGACCGCCGGGTCTGGGGGGCTTCCCGAGTACGATGTCAACGGCAACAGGGTTGCTCGCTGGATCAGGGACAGTTAGTCCACCCGTCTCCTGCAAATCTCCTCGAAGATCAGCATGAGTTTGTTGACGGCCCGCGAGAAATCGCGGGCTGTCTCCTTTGGTTTCATGCGAAACGCGACCGCACAAGCCTTGATGTCGGTGATCTGGTCGTCAAGCAGTTTCCACAAGGCAAACTTGTCGATTATCTCGTACTCGTTCACACCGAGAGACTTGAGCAGTTCCGTTTCAGAACATGCTGGGCAGCCTCGATGGCCGCAAACCTCGCAAGGCCCGTCACGCCTCTTCCGAAACTTCGGCTTTGGGGAAGTCAATGTAGCCCCTCCAGTTGTTCTTCATGGCAGCCTGCAAGAGATCATCAAGGATCAGCTTCGATTTCTTCGCAAAGATGGCCGTCCCGAGAATCTGCCCGGCGGTTGGCATCCCGTATTGGGCGAAATCACTCAGGTTGAGGTTGTAGGACCAAATGGTCAGGGCCACCCAGTACAGGTAATCGTCATCATTGTGCGTCCGCCACTCCGGCTCTTCTCCGTCTTCGTTGATTGGCTCGGCGGCCGTCTGGACGGTGAACTCGTCCGTCACCATGTTCCAACTGACCGTAGCCAACTCCCAGTAGGTCTGGAACCGCGGAAGCCCGAGGGTATAGACCTCGGCGATGAAATCGTCGTGCATTTTTGAGAATCCTCCCTAGAAGGGGTTGCGAGTGCCTGAGTGGCACCCTACCATCCCGGCCCGTGCAGATCAAGCCACAGAAAGGAGGAAAATGCACAGACTTGACAAATCGCACCAGATCGTGGAACATGAGTTGTTCCCGAAGAAGTTTTGGAGCCGGATGATGTCGCGACGGGACGCAATCACCGCACAGCCCGAGATCGCCGCACAGCGAGTTTTGGTTGGTTGGCTGGTTCGAGAGCAGCCAGTCCACTACCTCGTGACCAAGACGGAGTACGGGATCTACGAGGGCATCGTTGTCCACCGGGGGAACCGGCGGCTCGGCCGGTTCGCCGGTCAGCACCAGAACAAGGTTGGGTTGGATGCCCTCGTGACTCAAGGCATGAGGTTGGACAAGACTTGCGGAATGTCTGATTACACCGTTGGTGAGTGTTTCGATCGTTTTCACTGGAACAAAGGAATGCTAGATGAGCAATCTGAGAGGCAAGATTCCAAGCGTTGAGGACAAGCGGTTCAAGGTGCTGATGTTCGGTGTGGCTGGTGCTGGCAAGACCACGGCAGCCATCCAGTTCCCCCGGCCCTACGTTCTGGATACAGAGGCGGGCTGCGTGAACGACCAGTACATTCGGGTCATCGAATCCGGTGGCGGTGCGATCGCGCCGATCGTCGTTTTCGACGACATCATCACCGAAATCCGCACGCTGATGGAGGAAGAGCATCCGTATGCGACCCTCGTGATCGACCCGATTACGACGGTCAACGACATGCTGCTCGACCGGCTGAAGGAGGAAGTCGGGACCGATTACGGTGCCCACTACACGGAGGCCAAGCGGAAGTTCAAGCAGATGATGTCGTTGCTTGCTCGTCTTGACATGAACGTTGTGGTAACGGCACACCACAAAAACCAGTACGGTGATGGCATGACCCTGCTCGGCAAGACGTTCGATGGCCCCAAGAACCTCGATTACCTGTTCGATCTGGTCATGGAGATCCAGATTCGTGGTGATGAGCGGTGGGCCATTCCCGTCAAGAGCCGGGTGGAGAGAATCCGGCAAGGGGAGCCGTTCCTGTTCAGCTACAACACGATCGCCGAGCGTTATGGGCGAGAGGTGCTTGAGCGGCAGGCGAAGGCGCAGGAGTTGGTGTCTTCCGAACGGCTGGCCGTGTGGGAGCAACTGCTCATGAAGTTCGGCACGAGAGAGGCCGATTTCCGGCGGAAGATCCTTGCCAAGTTTGACATCGGTGAGTTGGCAGATGCCTCGGCTGAGGTGGCCGAGAAGAGCATCGCGAAGTTGACCAAGATTCTGGAGACCGAAAAGTGACTTTGAAGTACGACCCTAGCGCTGCTACCGCAGAACCCGCAAACCGCCCCGTACTCGAATCTGGAAGCTACACCGCCACGATGACTGCGTGCCGCGTGAACGACCGGAACGAATACGAGATCGACTGGACTGTCTACCGAGGCTCGGATGAGGTTTACCTTCGCCAGTGGCTTGACATGCAGAAGGGGTTCCACGTTCACCACCTCAAGTGCATCGCCTCCCATCTCAACCAGATGGATGCGTTCAACACCGGATCGTTCAACCCGGCTTCCGGCGTCAACCGCAACTTCGGACTCAAGGTCACGAAGAAGGAAGCCCGGAACAAGCCGGGTACGTTCCGCAACTGGGTGGATGGGATCGACCCGACCCCGGCAAAGTCGGCAAGCCAGACGCCGCCGAGCGAAAGGCCCGGCGGCAACCACACTCCTGTTGACGACGACGACGTTCCATTCTGATGTCGTGGATCAAGATGAGGACTAACCTCCTTGACGACCCGAGGGTCGGTGCGGTCTCGATGCGTTGCAACGTGTCGGTGGCGACCACCCTCGGGTCGCTCTTCATTCTTTGGGCGATTGCCGACCAACATACGGAAAATGGATTGCTTCCGTACATGACGGAGGAGTGGCTAGACGCCCGTGTGGGCGTTCCGGGATTCTCGGACGCCCTGCGGTCGGTTGGATGGCTTGCAACGCCTCAGGACGGCTCTGCGGGCCTCCTGCTGCCAGAGTTTGACCAGCACAACGGCTCGTCAGCCAAGAGAAGAGCAAATGAGGCGTCTCGAAAGGGAAAAGTCCGCAAGTTGTCCGCGTCGGATGCGGACACAATGCAGACACCATGCGGAACTAGAGCAGAGCAAGCAAAAGAGAAGAGCAAGAAAAGCAAGCAAGCAGGGGAACAGGTTGAAGACGACGTTGTGATTGTTTCTGATGAGGAAAATGCTGGCTCTGCTGGCAAAGTCAGGCACATGCGGGCATTGACGCTTCTGTCGAGCAGCCCGATTGCAAATCGCAACCGAGGGGAAGCCTCGAAGCTGCTGGGAAAAATCGCGAAACACCGCGATCCATGCACGTTCTTTCGCGATCTGTTGGATCGTGCCGACAGGTCAAACGTTGTCAAGAAGGGCGGTTGGATGATGACCGCACTACGAGAGGAAGCCGCAAGTTGCGAATGAGTTTTACGCTCCCGTTGCCACCGACCTCGAACCACCGGCTGATCCCGACGAAGGGTTCTGGTCGTCTGATTACCTCTCCCAAGATGCGGGAGTGGAAGAAGGAGGCTGAAGACACGCTGTTCAGGCAGCGAGACTGGGGCAACCCGACCATCACCGGAAGGGTCGCCGTCACGCTGGTCATCACTTGGCCTGATCGGCGAAAGCGAGACATCGACGGCCCCGTCAAGCCGGTTCTCGATGCACTCGTCAAGGCAGGAATCCTCAAAGACGACTCGCTCATCAAGGAACTGGCTGTTATCGTTGAGGACGAGATCGGCGATGGTGTCGTCGGCATCGAGATCGACATCATCGACTAGAACAACACACCCCCCATTTGGCGGCGACTCCAAGCCCACCGCGGAGTCGTCGCTTTTTATTTGGTCGGATCGTTGACGAAGAACTCGGTTTCATCGACCAGATACACCAAGACCCATTCGCCGCTTTCAAGCTCACGAGGCTCCGCAAGTCCCTTCAGCATTTCAAACGCTAGCAGGGCTTTTGCAACCACTCTTGCGTCAATCTCAAACTCGAACGTCATGGCGTCAGCAACGTGCATGGTCAGACGCTGCACCACGCCGTCGTACCTCGAATCAAGTCGCTTGCTTGTCATGGTGGCTCCAAAAAAACACCCGCCCGACCTCGTTTAGAACATGGTCAGGCGGGCGGACGAAAGAGATCCAAATCGCTCACATATCTTCGTAGCCCATCATCACCGAGTCAACCTCCAAGGCTTCAAAAACCCAACCATTTCCGAGAAGGCTTTCGACGTTCTCTTTGTTCTCATTCTGGACCTGCTTCCAAATGTCTTCAGTCGAGAAGTCTTCAGTGATCGAAGACTCTGGAAGCACAAAGAACTGCGTTTCGTACTTGCGTTCCATTCTCTTGCCGTACAGGGGGTGTGGATTCGCTCGCTTGAACTGCACCGTCACCTCGGCCGCATGATCTTCCATCATCGCCACTTGGCACCTCCGGGATCGGGGAGAGGACGCACGCACTCAGCGTTGGGGCAGGGGCCGCCGACCTTCCCGCACCCCGGACACTGATCCACTTCTTCCACGCACAGGATCTTCTCGGGAGTGATCTCCCGGATTCGAGCGCCTTCGCACAACGCCTCGTATTCCGAGGGGGAGAGGATCATGATCTGCGACCCTTGCAGGCCGAACCACGCGTCTCCATCAGTCACTATTGCAATGCTCACTGTCGTCTCCATTCAGTAGTTGATCCACGCTTTCCAACTCAACAAACACGCTTCCTGCGATCTTCCGGCTCTTGATCGTTCCCTTCGCAGCCCATTCACGCACAGTCTTGATGCTTCTGACAACGGCTCCATTAGTCCTTTCGCTGATGTAGGAGGGAATGGAGACGATCGGGGCGATGCGGATTTCGGTCATGGCCATCCTTGGTCATGAGGGGGAACCGAGGCGGTGGATAGAAGTACCTCGGCTCCCCCGTGGGTCATTTGGTATGCCTCGAAACATTCGGGGCGTCTTCCGCACACTATATCACATGCTGGCAATGTATCCAGCACGGTGGTTGGCCCACACGATTGCCTCATCCAGCGACTCTGTGTAATCGCCGGAAAGGAACGTGACTCTGCCGTCGGGCGCCACTGTTGCCGTGTGAACGACGTATCTCTTGGGATACGCTTCGGCGAGTGCATGGTGAACGACGACAGCCCTCGGCTTGACGCCTTCGGCTGGCGGCATTGGGAAGATGGCAAACAGTTCGTCCGACTCGATTCTGCTGATCGCACCGGCGATGTGGACGACGAGCCTCGATAGGTACGGTTCTCCGGGGTCAAACTTGCTGACACGGCCCTTCTCTGACACTTCTTCTTCGATCATGACTGGATTCTCCGCCCGCACCATTGCGGGTCTCCCCAGAGAATACCAGATTTTCCCAGCGAGTCAACTTGACGGCGTGATCTTCCCCGACTATCCTGCCCTCGGCGGCAATGGTGCCGCCACATCAAGGAGTGGCTCATGCTCAAGAAGTACGGGAACCATGACGAAACAAGGTTCTATGTGAACGAGGGGGGTTCGTCGTTCAAATCACTCTCGGAACTCGACGACGAGGCTGTTGCTGCCGGGTTCTTCGACAAGTTGATCCGGTTCGCGTCCGGGAAACTGCTTGTCAGCGGCTTTGCTATTGATGTGAAGGTAATGCCGATCACGTTCGCCGAGTTTTTTGCAGACACTGAGCAACCTGCGGTGTTCGTGGGACTTGGGGTTGGTTTCGGCCGCGATCACGATCCGAGGAAACCCGGAGACATCAAGAGTGCTTTCTTCACGATCGTTGCCGAGGTTGCGCCTCAAACTTCGGAATCACTCGCGGGGGCCGCGCGATTTGAAGCGGAGAACGGTGGTTACGCTGTTTCTCTCGGGTGGAACCTGCATTTGATCGTGAGCGAGAGCGCTCGGGGTGGGGTTGAGGCTGCTGCCCAAAAGAAGGAGATTGGACGGTTTGCGAAAGGATTTCACAACGACATGACGGCCGCAGCCAAGATTGCTTCTTCTGCTGAGTGGGATTCTGATTCCCCCGTTGTACCTCTGCATTCGTCTGGAGATGCGGTGACTTGCGCGATGGCTGACGTGCTTTGCGAATACATCTGGGACGGTGCTGCACAACTCTTTGATTGGAGCGACGATGAAGGCGAAGAAGATTGATTTCGATCGGCTGATGGAGATGATTCACAACGACGAACTCGCGGGCTTTTGCATTGCTTGCGGCGAAGAGACAGACGGCATCGAGCCTGACGCCCGCAACTACCACTGCGATGCCTGCAACAAGAACAAGGTGTTCGGCGCTCCCGAAATCCTTCTCATGGGGTTGCACTGATGGAACAAGAAGAACTCAACGGGCCGCACGGTGAGATCGTGAACTCTCTCTTGAGTCTCGCATCTCAAATCGACGAATCGGACGGACTCCACATCGAGTACCCTGCGGTTCCAGAAGAAGGCGAGTCGGGACAGATTCTTTGCGATGCCGACGCGGAGTGGATTCTCAACGCGATCGAGGCCATCTCTCTTGCACTGGTGGACGATCCGCCTCGGTTTCTAGATAAATCGTCTCAGCAGTGGGCCGAGCGGCTCTACGATCTCTGCTTCATGATTGCCGACGGAGAAGACATGGTGATCGACATCGCCGAGAACATCATCGACGAACTTTCACCGCATTTTGCCGACGACGAGGACGAAGACTAGTTTTACCTTGCACTCCTTGTTTGCCCGTCTCCCTTAGCGACCGCCGGGGGGGGCGGGCTTTTTTTCGGAATCTCTGTTGACCTGCGGGGATTGTGCCGATACTTTCAGGCAACGCGGGAATGGTCCCGCATCAAGGAGCAATCCATGGAACGCATCGGACTCGAACACTTGCGAAGGCAGATCGAGGTGTTGGAAAGGTACATGCCCGGCGAAGGCTGGGAACTCAGCGGAGCCAACGGCGGCTGGCAACTCACCGCGAAGAATGGGAGCCGGATTCCGTTCCCGCATGGCCACATCGCGAAGCGCGATCTCTTCAATCGCATGAACGCATTCATTCAGGGAATCGCATACGCCCAGAACCTCGTGGGGGGTGTGGAATGACGTACGACGACGACAACACCCTGTGGGGCCAAATGTGGGGCATCATCGCGAGCGCGAAGAAGTACCGCGACATCTACGGCGAGGATCGCTACAACGGCGTGGTCGATTTCACGCTGGAGAAGGAGCGGGGCGAAACCTATTCGTCCGATTCGATCGCCCTCTACGGCCATCGCGACTACGAGCCGGGGAGTGTTCTTGAAGGCTCGTCGTGCCGGTATTGGATCGGCAACCCTTCGCCCGGTTTCTACGAGCGGCTGCCGGATGACCTCAAGGCTTTGACGGCCGCGATCGACGGCACCACGCACACTCCCGTCGATCAGGTCGTCGCACACCTTCCGGACGAGGATGAGATGCCGGGCGGCTCGGGCCTCGACGATCTGCCTGATCTCGGGTACGACGATCGACACGGTTGACAACACGGAACACTTCGGTACACTTGGGGCGGCTCGGGAATGGTCCCGGCCGCCCCGTCTCTCTCGAACAAGGAGCAGCACATGAATCTGACCCCGAATCACCAGCGGTCTCTGGAGATTGTCATCAAGGCGATCGCTGGCGGCGACCGTCTCTTGGCACCCGCCGACATGGCGTGGATCTCCGATCCCGGCCACGCTTGGTTGGCGGTCGATGCCGACCTCATCACCGACCTGATGTACGTTCCGACGAAGTACTCGTATTTCCACTTCGACGAGAAGAACCAGCGGTCGTTCGTGTTCTTGGAGGAGGATCTGGATCTCGGCATCTTCGTCGATCTCTTACTGCCTGACATGAGCGACGAGGAACAGCAGACCAACATGAAGAGCCGGACGGTTCATTTCACGCATCCCGATCACGACTCGTTTGTGCGCTCGCTGCAACCGTTCCCCTCTGCGATGGTGGCGAAGGCGCTGACCGAGCGCGGCTGCGCGTTTGTGGAATCTTCGATGGATGCGGCTGCTGCGATCTACCGCAAGCGCAAGGAGCGCGGGCTGCTGGCGGCCGCACCGGCCTGAGACGTTGATGCCCCCCCGCTCCGCCCTCGGAATCTTTCGGGATTCCGGGGGCGTTTCTGTTGCGGCGTGTGGAATCTTCCGATACCTTCGGGAACATGCGGGAATGGTCCCGCCAGAACAAGGAGCGCTCACCATGAGCAACAACGACCAGAAGAACCAGATTCCCTACCTCCTCATTCCTGCGATTCAGCAAATCGACAAGGACGGCTACCTTCCGCTGGATTTGCAGTGGGCGCCCGTTGAAAACGCTTTCAGCATCGCCAAGAAGAAGTGTCGCTACGACATCGCGACGACGGCGGGACGTTTCTCCGTTGGTGGGAAGGTGTGGGACATCTTCTGCGACGACGAGGGGCTGCTGAAGCCTGTCGTCTTCGTCAACGACACCGTGAGCGCTTTGGTCGGCAACGACGCGACCATCGTCGGCGACTGCTTCGCGATGCAGGCTCCGGAGTGGGACGCGGAGCGCGAAGACGAGATCTATCCGGCCTTCGAGCCCGCCGACCTCATGACGCTGGGCCGCGCGATTCGGCGAGCCATCGACCAGTCTGTTCTCATCACCAACGTCAACGATCCGCGCCGGGCGATCGGCAGGCCCGTGATCGAAAAGATCACGGCCAGCGCCTGAGATTGGCCTCCTTCCGTTCGGGCGCTCGCGGTTCCGGCCGCGGGCGCCTTTTTCACGCGCTGGGTGGATTGGACTGGACAACTCCAGGACAATCGTCGATGATGTGGGCATCGCCGGAATGGTCCGGCACACAAACGGAAAGGATTGCAATGCTGTACACGGTTGAAACAACGCACGACGGCTGGCCGAGGGCGATGGCGGTCGCGCATGAG
>Ga0208161_1000068_pt1 | contig 48469 bp, 54 predicted proteins | sample CB_VirMetaG_3_FD_184538 | JGI IMG/M metagenome (GOLD analysis project Ga0208161, IMG submission 184538) | Freshwater to marine saline gradient viral communities from Chesapeake Bay - CB_1508_1S Viral MetaG (SPAdes) (version 4) | ecosystem: Environmental > Aquatic > Marine > Coastal | place: USA... | reverse complement strand
TCAATCTACGTGCATACGACTTTGTATCTCAGGAGATTAGAGCGGCAGAGGACCCTGAGTTTGAGACGTTCTACACGAAGAATATCCTCCTTAATGAGGGTCTTAGAGCGTGGATGGCACCAGTAGACCAACCACATGAAAACTTTGTCTTCCCAGAGGAAGTTCTCCCCCGTGGCAATGCACTATGAACCTATGCCAAGATGGTGCTGGTGGTTACTCATTGGACTGATGCTCTTCACCATCTTTGCTTTCGGTCTCATGGTTGCGGGAATGATATTTGTATGATATACTAAGAGGGTCAAAAAACCCTCTTTTTTTATAAATATTTTTATTAGTTCTAATAACTTAAATGGACATTCCAAAGGACATTAATGATCTTAGTAATGAACAGATTGAAAATCTTAAAATTAGAAAATCTAAACCTGATGTGGGTAGTTATTTCTTCAGAGTTGAAGAAAAACCAGGAGTTATAAAATATTATAATATAAAAGTAAATAAAAAGTATAGGATTGAAAATCCAGATCATAGAGGTGTAAATGGGCAGATTGTTACCGTAACTTCTTTCTTGTATAAATGGAAAGATGACGAAAAATCAACACAACCTCTTGGTGTTGGTATAAGATTTGCTAAGAACAACAAAAAATCTACATACTACAAAGTTCAGCATTTAAAAGAGATTTAAACAGGAGTTTTATTATGAAGTTTATCATTTATTCAAAGTCTGGATGCCCATACTGCGATAAAATAAAAAAAGTTATGAATCTTGCAAATCTAGACCACTCTGTTTTGAATCTCGGAACAGATTTTGACAAGCAAGAGTTTTATGATATATTTGGTGATGGATCTACATTTCCTCAGGTGATTTATAATGGAGAAAATCTCGGTGGATGCACAGAAACTGTTAAATATATCAAAGAGAACAATCTATTCTAAAGTCGTGCAAAATAAAGAAATTTATTTCGATGTTGAAAAATCCATAGATTATGCTTTTCAAGGTAAGTTTGTATTAAAACTATATGATTATTTGAAAGTAAATAATGCCGTAAAGCAAGATGCCGAAGATTTTATCAATAGCTCTACAGCTTATAATATAAGTTGCCTTATTGAAGATTTGGATCAGTATATTAAAGGAGGATCTGATCAAGAACATAAACAACTGAGAGAAGGTTATGGTCACATATCAAAACCACAAGCAAGGAAAATAAAAGATTATCTAAAATCTATTTTAGATGATGCAAAGCAATATAGTTATGAAAAAAGAAAAGGAAGAAAAAGAAAGCAATCTAAATAAAGAAGAAGATTCTCTTATTGATAGAGGATTTGAGTTAATGCTAAAATCAAATAGGAGAGAAATACCCAAACCAAAAACTTTTCAGATCAAGTTTGGTAATGTGATATCTCTCCTAAACAGAAAGATTAACTTTACTTTTAATTTTGATCTGAATATTACAAAAGTAAAGTAAATCTAGGGAAGAAAAAAAATGGAACACTCACTCATCCTTACCACTTTAATAATGGTAACCTTGTTATTTTTTGTTGTTGGTGGTATAGTAGGTTGGATAGCAAACAGAACTTTCTTAGAAAATCAACCAATAAATATGCATCCCGAGTTTTTTGATAGTGCTGGAAATATTATTCCTGATGAGATTTTAGCAGTACGATTTGAAAATGACTTTGAAGAAGATTACGAGGACGAAAATGGCTAATGTTAAAGTAAAACCTGATGTTAAACTAGATACAAATTGCTTTCAGCATGAGATTTTAGAACTAGTTTCAAAACAAAGATCCAATACTAAAAAAGTATCTATTTTGCAAGAGTATAGAAATAACGCTCTAGTTTCATTGTTTATTTGGAATTTTGATGATAGTGTTATTTCTCTTCTTCCTCCAGGAGATGTTCCATACGCTGATATTAAAGAAATGACATCTGTTGGTGGAACATTGAGTGATCAAGTTTCACGACAAATTTCTGGACAAGAAAAATCAGTAGGATATAATGGAGTTGATGGTGATATCCGAAGAGGAAGAACATCTTTAAGAAATGAATATGATAAACTTTATAACTTCGTAAAAGGAGGAAACAACACACTTTCTTCGATTAGAAGAGAAACAATGTTCATCAATATGCTTCAAGGTCTTGATCCAAAAGAAGCAGAACTTCTTTGCTTAGTAAAAGATAAAAAACTTACCGACAAATATAAAATCACTTGGGAAAATGTCAAAGAAGCTTATCCTGATGTTCGTTGGGGAGGAAGATCTTAATTAAAAAGGTAAAGAACATGCAAAATCCAGATAATCCTGCAACATACGGTTGTCATATACTATTAGAAAAAACTACTTTACAACAAGCTAAAGATAAAAGTTTTCCAAACGATGCTAGACTTATCTGGTATATTGTAGATGGTCAAACATATATTGATTTAACAAGATGTTCAAAAGTTGCTCAACTTTTTGATCTTTATTATGATAGATATGGAAAAGGTGCAGTTCAAAAAATAGATTTTGGATATGGAAGAGTAAATCCAAAATTATGGGGAATAAATGATAAAAAATCTAAAGATAAAAAATGACAGAAGGATTTAAAAAAGAAAAAGTTGGTATTAATCTAACTTTATATAAAGATGAAGTTGATAAACTTTTAAAAAAATATAAAAAAGCTAAAAAATATATGAAATCATCATTATATGAAATCAAAAAAATAAATGGAGATGAAACATATATCTCTACTCTTATAAAGGAAGCGGAGGATAATCCTTTGTAAATGGGAAAGCATTATTTGTTAAACCTATATGGTTGTCCCTGGAAACTATTAGATGATCCAGTTTGTCTTATTGATTTGTTGGAAAATGCTGCATTTGCAAGTGGAGCGACAGTAGTTCAAAGTATACATAAAAAATTTAAACCACAAGGAGTCACAGTTTTAACATTATTGTCTGAAAGTCATATTAGTATTCACACATGGCCAGAAGATGGAAATGCAGCTGTAGATATTTTTACATGTGGAAATACCAATCCAAAAATAGGATGTGATATAATCATTCACCAACTTTGTGCTACTAGTCATACATTAAGTTATATTGAAAGGTAAAACCAAAATCGACTTTTAAATCCAAAAAAGGTCGAAAAAAAATCCCAGCAATTTTTTGGTCTGTAGGGTTCATTTAGTAACAAATGTTACAAACTAACTTGACTACATATTTTATATGGTTTATAATAACCAAACGTTCATCCTTTAATGGACGCAAGTAAGTCGCGGAACGGATCGTTCATTCGCTATTCGCAAATAGCGAACGCAAACGACTGAAGGAACGGGAAACTACATTCTCATTTCTTTAGGAGTAAACTTATGGCAAAAGTAGTATATCGTGGTGTCGAATATGATACCGAAAAGCGTATTGCTTATCAGCAGCAGATGATGCAACAGCCCCAACAATACAACGAAAACTATCGTGGTGTTAAGTTTGTTAAAGAGGGACATAAATAATGCAGAAACTCAACTTCCTTCAACTCATTAAAGAGAAGAAGCAAAAAGAGCAACGCCGTCACCAAGCACAACTAGCACAACTTGTCGGAGCAAAGTAGTGAACGACTACACATATCACTATGATGATATGGATAAAGATAACAGACCACCTGCTTGCTATCAGCTAACATATAGAGGGTGTAGGTACTGGTCTTGCTATCGTATACACTTACGAGATTGGTTTGAAAGAGTATTAATCATTCAACCAATCTATAATAAGAAGGGTTGACACCCTTCTTTTTTTTATGCTAATATCTTTATAGGTATTCATGTTTTTTATGGACAGAGAAAAACTCAAACTTATTATACATAATCTAGAATTATTAGTTGATTCTTTAAAATCCGAAGTTTATTCGGACAAACAATCTTACTTAGAATATAAAGATGAATCACTTCATGACTATGATGAAATATTTGAAGACGATGACGGATACCCAGATTAGGAGTAATTTATGTATGAAGAGTTAAATTGCTTTGAAGAAGCACTTAAGCATTTTGGTACAAGAGTAGATGTGATTATTGCTATGGAGATGTCACGCAAACTAACAGCAGAAGAAGCATACAAGCGTATCAAAGAAGAAATGAAGGCAGTTAAAAAATGCCGCAAAAAATTTAATCAAAGTGAGGAATGTTTATGAAAGTAAAACTGATTAGTGTAACCCCAGATGCAGAAAAGACCATGGGGTACGTGGCAAGGGTCTCTAACCCCTCTAATCAAGAGAATCCTAATGTTGCGGGTCTTCTTAAGTATTGTGTTGAACACCAGCATTGGAGCGTCTTTGAGCAGGCATTCATGACACTTGAGATCGAAACTACCAGAGGACTTGCAGCTCAAATTTTACGACATAGAAGCTTTACATATCAAGAATTTTCTCAAAGATATGCTGATAGTTCTTTGTTGGGAGATATTCCAGTTCCAGAACTTCGTCGTCAAGATACAAAGAATCGTCAAAATAGTATTGATGATGTAGATCCCTTTGTTGTTCAGAAGTATCAAATGCTTATGCAAGATTACTTTAAACAAGGCATGAATCTATATCAAAAAATGCTTGATGATGGTATCGCAAAAGAATGTGCTAGGTTTGTGCTTCCTTTAGCAGTACCAACAAAACTTTATATGAGTGGCTCTTGCCGTTCATGGATCCATTATATTCAACTTCGCTCTGCAAATGGCACACAAAAAGAGCATATGGATATTGCAGAAGAATGTAAGAAAATCTTTATTGAACAGTTTCCTACTGTTTCTGAAGCATTAAAATGGAAATAAATAGAACAACTTGATTTTATAACTTATGGCGACTTATCCCGTTATTAATAAAACCACTGGAGAACAAAAAGAAGTTGAAATGAGTGTCCATGATTGGGACCAGTGGAAAATCGACAATCCAGATTGGACAAGAGATTGGAGTGATCCATCTACTTGCCCTTCACCAGGAGAAGTCGGAGATTGGCAAAATAAACTTGTCAATAAACATCCAGGATGGAATGACGTTCTGGATAGAGCATCAAAAATGCCAGGTTCAAAAGTTAGTAAAATTTAATCTTAATATGCCAGCAAAAAAAACTAGATCAGGTATCAGCACAAATCCAGTTCCTTTCGGTATGAGTAATAGGGTTATGAAAAGAAAAAAACCAATCAATAGAGATTATATTAAAACAATAGAACCTCTAACTGATAATCAAGAAAAACTATTTAAGCAATATAAGTTAGATCAAAATTTGGTTGCTTATGGTGCTTCGGGGACAGGAAAAACTTTTATTACATTATATAATGCATTATTAGATGTATTAGATCCAAATTCTCCTTATGAAAAAATATACATTGTAAGATCTCTTGTAGCAACTAGAGAGATTGGATTTCTTCCTGGAGACCACGAAGACAAATCTTCGCTTTATCAGATTCCATATAAAAACATGGTTAAATACATGTTTGAAATGCCAGATGATGCTGCATCTGAAATGCTTTATTCTAATCTAAAGACTCAAGGAACAATTTCTTTTTGGAGTACATCTTTTATTCGTGGAACAACATTAGATCGCTGTATTATTATTGTTGATGAGTTTCAAAATCTAAACTTTCATGAACTAGATTCTATTATTACTCGTGTTGGTATTGATTCTAAAATAATGTTTTGTGGAGATGCTACCCAAACAGATTTAGTTAAGCAAAATGAAAGAAATGGTATTATTGATTTTATGAGTATTTTGCAAGCAATGCCATCATTTGATATTATTGAATTTGGTGTAGAAGATATTGTAAGATCTGGTCTATGTAAAGAATATTTGATTGCAAAACATGAACTAAAACTATGAATTTTAATCATATTGAGTTGAAGCTCCCTACACTTGTTAGGGAGCATATTGATGGGGTTCGTTTTTATAAAGTACAGAATGGTGAAGAGTTAAAAAAACTAGTTTCTATCACATCTGTTATTAGTCATTATAAAAAGGATTTTTTTGATAACTGGAGAAAAAAGGTTGGTCTAGAAGAAGCAAATAAGATTACAAAAAAAGCAACTAGTAGAGGAACAGATTTCCATACATTAGCTGAAAATTATTTTTACAATATTCCAGAACTTCCAAAAGTTCAACCTTTGTCAGAAATGCTATTTAAGATTGCTAGACCAACTTTAGATCGTATAAATAATATTCGTGTTCTAGAAGGATCTCTTTATAGCAATTATTTGGGGATAGCTGGAACAGTAGATTGTATAGCAGAGTTTGACAAAGAACTCTCAATTATTGATTTTAAAACATCAGCAAAACCTAAGCCAAGAGAATGGATTGACGGTTATTTTGTACAATGCTGTGCTTATGCATGTATGCTCTATGAACTAACAGGAATAACAGTAAAAAAGTTTGTTATTATTATGTCTTGTGAAAATGGTGAATGTGTGGTTTACGAAGAATACGATAAAGAAAAATATATTAAGTTATTAGTAGAATATATTAAAAAATTTGTAGAGGATAAACTATCTTGACAGTTTTGTGTATAACTGCTAACATATATTAATCTTTATTATGGGGATAATGCCAATCAACCTATTAGACTTAATGAAAATAGACTATAAAGAAGAATTTTCTAAAGAGTTGGAATCAAAGTTTATTCTTCCAACAAAATTTGCTCAAGAAATAGAAAGTATTGTAAAAAATGAAGGCAATATGTCTTACATTGACGCAATATTATATTATTGTGAAAAAAATAAAATAGAAATAGAGTCAGTTCCTAAGTTAATCTCAAAACCATTAAAGGAAAAGATTAAGTATGAAGCAATGGAATTAAACTTTCTCAAAAAAACATCTCGTGCAAGGTTAAACATTTGAAATTGGATCCACATAATTGTTATAAAACTTATATTTCTGTAAAAAATCATTTTACGCAGGAAAAATATGATTACCACAAATATTGCGGAAAGGTAAAATCTTCATTAGAATCTTTTTATAAAAGAAAAGATAGATTTTTCTTTGAAAAAATGAGTCGTCAAAAAAGTGATGATGATGTAATAAATTTTTTCATTGCAAATTTTTCTAGTTGTGATGATCCACAATCACTGTGGATTGGTGATATTATAAAAGAAGGAGAGTCTGTTTATTCAGATTGGAAAAAGAAACAGCAATCATTATCTTATTTTTTTTCACAAGAAATTTCTTCTATATTTTCTTATGATCAATTTGACGATGTTTTTAGTATTAAAGGATCTTCTCATCCCAAAATATTAAAAAAGTTTCTAAAAAAAGAAATATCTTTAGAAACTATGGTGATTTTGGATAAGATACTTTCTTATAGAAAGCATTTTGATAAAAAACTTTCTGATCCAGTATGGCAGTTTGTTTCCATGAAGATTAAAAAATATTCACCTTTTATACATATTGATATATTTACATTTAAAAAAATCTTAAAGGAGTGTGTATTGTGAGTTTTTTTGACTCTGAGGTAGTAAGATCAGAACTGGTTGAAATATCAGAACTGCAAGAACAGGTATATAAAAATGTATTTACATTTTATATGATGAACAAGTCGGAAAAAATAAATCACGTAAATACGCTTCAAAAGTTGTTGGAAAAACAAAGAATTCTTTATACTAGAATGAGTCTTTCTGATGATCCAGAAGCTCAAAAAATGAAACAAAACATATTAGATTCTGCAAAAATGATGGGACTTGATGAGCAGACTGATATATCTTATATGTTCGGAAATATTGAAAAAGTTCTTGAGAAAATGAAAGAGGATATTGACAAAAGTAATGATCCCTGATATTATATGGATATGCGGCTAGGAAATCCGCAACAAAGTTACTCCATACAGGCCAAATACGTACAAATACGAGGTAAAAATGTCATTCGCAAATCTAAAGAAACAATCACGTCTAGGTTCTCTTACAGAAAAACTTGTAAAAGAAGTTGAAAAAATGAGTTCTGGTGGAGGTTCAACAGACGATCGTTTCTGGAAACCTGAAATGGATAAAGGTGGAACTGGTTATGCAGTTATTAGGTTTCTTCCCGCACCTGAGGGAGAAGACCTTCCTTGGGTAAAAATGTTTAATCATGCATTCCAAGGTCCTGGTGGTTGGCTAATTGATAACTGCCTAACAACTAAAGGTGATAAGTGTCCAGTATGTCAATCTAATAGTGCTCTTTGGAACAGTGGTGTAGAATCCGATAAAGAAATCGCTCGCAATCGTAAGCGTAAACTATCTTACTACAGCAACATTTATGTAGTTAAAGATCCCCTTCATCCTGAAAATGAAGGAAAGGTATTTCTTTATAAGTATGGTAAAAAAATCTTTGATAAGATTTTAAGTGCTATGCAACCTGAGTTTGAAGACGAAGATCCTATTGATCCTTTTGATTTTTGGAGCGGTGCAAACTTCAAACTAAAAATTACAAAGAAGGATGGTTATTGGAATTATGATTCTTCCGAGTTTGCACGTCCAACTGCTTTGCTAGATGGAGACGATGACACTCTAGAAGCACTATGGAAGAAAGAATATTCACTATCTGCCATTGTTTCTGATGATCAGTTCAAATCTTTTGATGATCTAGAAAAGAGACTAAATGCCGTTTTGGGTATTGGAAAAGTTGCTCCTAAATCTAGCACTTATGATCAAGAAGATGAACTTGATGAATCTTATCCTTCAAATCAAACTTCTACAACGATCGAAGAAGATCTAGAAGCTTCTTATCAAAAGAGTAAAGCACCTCAAATGCCTACTCAAATGAAAAAAGAACTAGATAATCTAAGTTCTTCCTCTTTTGATGATGAAGATGAAAATGAAGATGCTATCTCTTTTTTCCAGCGTCTCGTTGATGAATGATTAAGTATATAACTTAATATTAAATCCTTTTTTGAGGGTTTTGGACACATATTGTTCAGAACCCTCTTTGTATGGCATGATTTTATCAATATCATTAAATAGTACAGACAAATATTTTGGTTTTAGTGAATATATTGTTCTTTTTTTATTTTCCAATCTTATTTCATACTCATAGTTTGTAATAGGAACTGCCATGTCCCTTCTTAAAACTTGTCCAGATTCTTCAGAATAATATTCTATAGAAAAATCTTGATCTATATGTATTCCTCCAGGGAATATAACTATCCCCTGCTCATTTTTTTGTTCTATAGATTCGTAATGATGGATGCCATCATATAAAATTTCATATGTCCCATATTTTTTCAGTAAAACCTCATCTAATGTATCTTGGGGTAAAGGCCATTCATCTTGAATGTTGATTATGTTATTTGATAGTAATACAACCCAATCTAATGTAGAATCATTATAAAGATCAAAAGCAACATTATCTGGTCTTTTATCTCCTATTATTGTATATTTTTCAAAATAGTTTATATTTTTAAAAATTTCAGATCTTATTTGACCTCTTTTAAATAAGTTTTTAACAGTTACATAGTTTCTAGTACTTGTTTCACTTGGATTTACATTTACATAATCAAAATCTGGTACTTGTCTGAAATAAGGTCTTGCCATTTTAGTATCCTGTTCCTCCTGATGATTCTTGATCGTCTCTGTAAATAGGCTCTAGTTCAGAGAATGATAAAGTAACACTATAAGATGTCATAGACCCATCTTGATATGTCATATAGGATCCATCTGGCGTATAATCAACTGATATATTTGTGAGAGCGCATGTTTTTATTTCATTAAGAAATGGGTGTTGTACTCCAGTTGGTCCATGAATATATTCAAGATCAAAAACATTTGGAGTAACTAAAAACAATCCAGTATCACTTCTTCTTACAGCAGATTCAGTTTTAAATAATCTTATAATATCTCTTACCATTTGTGCTTCACGAGCTTCTCTAGGAGTAAACTTGTAGTTATAGTTAAATGTTCTTAATCTTGGTCCTTGGAAAAGTAACTCTAGATTGTTATTTAAAACTGCTCCAGCAGTTCTTCCAATAACATTTGCTCCAACTGCTTGCCCAGCAAAATATGATGTTAGATATTCTCCTATGCCAGCAGATCCCATGAGATCTTTAGCTGCTTCTCCTACATCAAATCCCAAACCCTTTATGGCAGCAGCAAAATCTCCATTTCCAATATTATTAATGGCATTTATTGCAGCTTTAGCACCTTTTGCTTGAAGAAAATTTAATCTATCTTCATTCCAATCAACTCCATTAGAATCTTTTATTCCTGGTTGCATTGGAAGAAATACGGTCGTTCCTGTAGATTTTTTTCTACGTGAAGATTCTGTAGAATCTGTAACAAAAGTTCCACTACCTGGAAGTCCAGGAACTACATATTCTAATACTGTTACTTTTAAGTAATCAAGATTACTATCTCTTGTTAGTGGATACCATAAAGAAGCGCCAGAGTTTTTAGATCCACCTTTTGATGTATTTTGATTCTGTTGTTGATTTAACGCTCCAGTTCCTATATTTAAATCTACTGCCTCATTAAATGGAATAAAATTATTTTGAGACCAATAATCGGAGTTATTTTTAATAGCATTTAGATATGATGGATTATTTAATAAGTTATCAACAAAAATATCAGGAGCACCTTTTTGAAATACTGCATTTGTATTAAGATTATAATCTGCCCAACTTATTGATCCATCATTATTAAAAAATTGATTACCAGAAGACCTCTCAGAACTTGTGTAAGGAATCTGAGGAGTTCTATTAATAGTTAAATCTCTTCCTTGGTCGTCATTTGATTTTACATTAAAAGATAAACCATCAAGGAGAAAGGGTTTACTGACAGTTCCTTGAGATAAGGCCATTTATTTTCTTTTTAGTTATTTATAGGGGTTTATTTCTTCTTCTGTTATTATTTTAAACTCTATAAGATGATCCTTACACCATTCTTCAGCAGCTTTCCACTTAGCTAAGTTTTTATTATAAGTTAATACTTCATTAATATATGTTTTTTGCTGCTTACCTTTAGTTTTTTTAGGTTCTAAAGTTTGCTTTTTTGGTTTTACTTCTATTAAATATTTTTTTATATTACCACTGTTTTCTTTTATTTTTACTATAAAATCTGGAAAATATCTGCGAACTTTATTCGTTGTTGGATCTAAATATGGGATAAAAAATTCTTCACTTCCCCATTCCAATATTTTTTCATTTAAATCACAATATCTCATAAACTTCAATTCCCAAGAAGATCTATAAACAATGTTATTTGGATTCCCTTTGTACTTATTGGGATTCTTTGGATTGAATATACCTTGATGATATTTTTTTTCTCGCATACATAATATAAAGGTTAAAAAACTATTTATAGATGTCTGCCGTACAACCCCAAGGATATACTATTAGTGATTTTAAATCTAGAGCATTAAATCTTTCGCAAACTTCATTATATCAGTTAAATATAGTTCCTCCAGCAGTAATGCAACAACCCACTGAAAACATCAGTTTATTGTGTTGTGATGCAACTTTGCCTGGATCTTCACTTGCAACCCATGATGTTACAAATGATTTTCATGGAGTAAGTGAAAAAATGGCTTATAGAAGAATATACGATCAATCTTTTAATATGACATTTTATGTGGATAGAGAATATAATGTCATATCTTTTTTTGAAAATTGGATTGAAATGATAGCAGGTCAAGGATATACTAAAAGTAAAAATGGATATCGTGAACTAAACTCTTTTTATAGAATGAACTATCCTATTCTTTATAGATCTTCTTTGAATATAGTAAAATTTGAAAAGGATCATTTTTACCAAAATAGATCCCCACTCCCTCCTAGAAAAATAGGTGGACCTACTTTAGAATATGAAATAATCGGTGCTTTTCCTTACAATATTGTTGCAATGCCAGTTAGTTATGGTCCAAGTGATATTTTGAAATGTAACGTTAGTTTTTATTTTGTTAGATATCTTGTTAATCAAGCAAGATCCAGAGTTATATCTCAAGTTCCAACAAATACACCATCAAATAATAATAATACTGTTGAGTTTATTACACAACAAGTTCCAGTTAATACATTTAATTATCAATCAAATGTATTAAGTAATGAATATTATAATAACTTTGGTGACAATACACAAAATTCCACAAATAGTGCTGATTTCTTTGATGGATCAAATACTGGACCATTTGGATTGGGTGTCGCATAAGTCACTAAATAAACCATAACATAATGTACTGATGTTTTAAAATCATGCCTTTACCAAAAATTGCAACTCCAACTTACGAAATAGATTTACCATCTACAGGAAAAACGATAAAGTTTAGACCATTTTTAGTGAAAGAAGAAAAACTTCTTCTTCTTGCTATGGAAACAGAAGACACTAAACAAATCACTAATGCTTTAAAACAAGTTTTAAAGTCTTGCATTCAAACTAGAGGAATAAAAGTAGAAGAACTTCCAACTTTTGATATTGAATACTTATTTTTAAATATCAGAGGAAAATCTGTTGGAGAAGATATTGAAGTAAATCTAATTGCTCCAGATGATGGAGAAACTTCTGTGACAGTCAATATTAATGTGGAAGATATTAAAGTTATTAAAAATGAAAAGCACACTAATATAATTGATTTGGGATCAAACTTATTTTTAGAAATGAGATATCCATCTTTAGATGAGTTTATTAAAAATAACTTTACTCTAGAAGAGCAAGGAATGGATCAGTCATTTGAGTTGATCGCTGGATGTGTAAGTAAAATTTATAATCAAGAAGAAGTTTGGTCTTATTCTGACGTTACTAAAAAGGAGATTGTTGAATTTTTAGAGGGAATGAATAGCATTCAGTTCAAACAAATTGATGATTTTTTCAATACAATGCCAAAACTTTCTCACACTGTAACTTTTATTAATCCAAATACTGATGTGGAGAATAGTGTTACACTGGAGGGATTATCAAGTTTTTTCGCTTAGGAATGGTATACATGGATCTTGAGAACTATTTTAAACTAAATTTTTCTCTCATTCAATACCATAAATATTCATTAACTGAGATTGAAAACTTGATACCTTGGGAAAGAGACATTTATGTTGGTATGCTAATTAATCATTTAGAAGAAGAAAAGCTAAAACAGCAACAAAAATCCTAATGAGTAGTCGAGCAGAAAAACTAAGAAAGGCATATGAGTTTAAGCTCGGTAAAAAAATAGTATCTAAGCTTACTGATGAACAAATAAAAATTCTTTCTGCTTTTTATAACTCTTTAAGTGAAACAGAACAAAGAAATATAGATTCAGATCTTTTTAAAGGGAATGCAAATGATCTTAGCGACATGGCTAACTCATTTGTTGAAGAACAAGAACAAAATGATGATACAAAAGATGACATATCAATAACATCAAAGAAAATAAATGTTGATAAGTTGCTTCCATTAGAAGTAACTGAAGAAGTAAGTGAAGAAGTAAAAGATGATGCTAAGGAAGAAATAAAAGATAATATTAAGGAAGAAGTAAAGGAAGAAATAAAGGAAGAAGTAAAAGATAATATTAAGGAAGAAGTAAAAGAAGAAGTAAAAGAAGAAGTAAAAGAAGAAAAAGAAAAAGAGGAAAAAAAAGAGGAAGAAAAAAAAGATATTAATATTGATGAAATAGCAGAAAAATCTTCAAAAATAGTAATATCAAAAATTGAATCTGGTAAGATCGACGTTAAAAAGTTATTACCATTAAAAGATGATGAAGATAAGCAAAAACAAGAGCAAAAAGTATTAAATTCTATAGTAAAAGAGTTAGACTCTATAAAAAAAAGTATAAACTCTATAATAGAATCATTTAAATCTCAATCTAAGTTAATAAGATCGGATCAAGAAAAACAAAGAATACGAAAATCAAGAGAAGATAAAAAATCGAGAGAATCTTATCTAGAAAAAACTGATGATGATAAAGATTCTAAAAAAGCTGAAAAAGCAATAGTTCCTTTTGAAAACTTTTTTGATAGAATATTAAACTTTTTTAAGTTTATTTTACTTGGTGGATTTCTTAAAGGACTTCTTAATATAATAAAAAATCCACAAATAATACTTAAACCAATACAAGACATTATAAACAATGTCATAGGATTTTTTAATGGTATAATAAAATGGATAGATGATACATTTATTCAACCAATAAGAGGTATGATTGATGCTGTTAATAGTGGGTTAAAAGCATTAACAGATACTATTAATGGAATAATAAACTCCATTCCAAACTGGATTCCCATTAAACCAGATCCGATTAAAGATCCTGTACAAATACCTCAAATACCAAATCTTCCAGATGATGGTTTAATACCAGAAGCAACTTTTGCAGATGTTCCATCAAGTTCTCCTGTTCAATCTCAACAATCTGGAGGACAAATCATAAATGTTAATAATAATGAAAAAACGGTTATAAATGCCAAAGATCTATCATTTAAATCTGGTGGAGCTATAGACAAAAATAGTGGAATAACTATTTCTGGATTGGGACCAGATACACAACTTATTGCTGCACAACCAGGAGAAGTTGTTATTAATAAAAAAGCTGCAGATTCTTATGGCGTAGAAAATCTTCTTAGTTTAAATGCTGTATTTGGTGGTCCTAATGCAAATAAACCAAAAACTGCAGCTTCTAATAAAATAAAAGCAATGTCCAGTGGAGGATATGCTGGAAGAATAAAATATTTTAGTGTAAATGGGGGAGGAAATAAACTATTAAATCCTGGTCAAACATATTCTTATCGGGATCTTAGACCTCACCATAGTGGTCCTACTACAAGAAGAACGGATGGATATCCAAAAGATTATACATTATTAAACGGAACAGATCTTCAAACTTCACCAAATTCAGATGTACCAGTTCCTTTAGATTCTGAAGTAATTTATAAAGGTGTCGCTGGTGGTTATGGAAATACTGTTGTGGTTAAAAATGCCACTGGTAATATGCTATTCGCTCACTTGAGTAGATTTGGAAATTTTAGGAGAGGAACTAGAATAAAAGCTGGCACTATTATTGGAACACAAGGAAGAAGTGGTGGTAACTATGTTGATCACTTGCATTTGGATGCAGAACCTGCAGGACATGAAGCTTTTGTCAACTATATTACTTCAGGAAATCCAACATATGGATCTTCTTCAAGTGCAGGTGAAGAAGTAAGTCAAGATTATATAAGTGAAGGGCAAATGATGAATAGATCTAGTTCTATAGGTATACCTGAGATGGATTATAATGCTGAACCACTGACCATATTACCTTTACCATTACCTGATAATAAATATACTAATAACGGTGCAACTAATAGTCCAAATCAATCTCCTATAGCAAAATTTTCTTCAATTGATAATGATAATCCTCATTTGTTTATCGTTAAAGCAATCTATAACATTGGTGGATAATGGCAATACCAGCTTTATTGGGAACAGCAGCAAGATTACTAGCAAAAGAAAGTGCCAAAGGGTTTGTTAAAGGCACAGTAAAATCTGCTGTAAAAAATAAAGCTAAATCAGTTTTTAAAGATAAGGCAAAATTATTTCTCAAAAATAAAGCAAAAGAAAATATACAAAATGCTTTGAATGGTAAGATAAAATCTGATGTTAATTCTCAGAAAAAAGTTCCTTATAGTTTAACGATAAAACCATCTACAATAACTAGAGAAAAGTTATTGGGAAAAGTACAATCGGACAATATACAATCTGAATCTGTTGGTGGTAATAAATATTCTCCTATTCTGAAAAAAGTTAAAGAAATAAGAGTTTCTTTAGAGTCTTTAAGTAAAGTCATACAAAATAATACTAAACTAGATAAAAAATCTGAAAACAAAAGAAGAATACAACAATCGATAGAAGATAAAGCATCTAGAGAATCTGATCTTGAAGAAAAATCTAGTAAAAATATTTCTAAATCTGGTGATAATATTAAAGCTCCTCAACTTGGGTTTTTTGATATAATAAAAAGATTTTTATCTAATATCCTTATTGGTGGATTGTTAAAGTTTTTATTAAATAATCAAAAACCTTTATTTAAGGCTATTGACGTTGCTGTAAAAAACTGGAGATTTTTTACTAGATTACTATTAGGTCCAGAACTAAGAAAACCTTTTTTAAAACTTTTAAAATTTACTACTAAGTCTTTATTAAATCCATTTTATCTTCCTGGAAAGGCATTAAAACTTGCTTTTAATCTTACTGGAAAATCTATAAAAGGATTAACTCTTGGAGTTGGGAAAGCAATAAAAATAGCATTATCTTCTGCATTTAAACTTGGAAAAAAACTTTTTGATGCGGCTAAAGCAGCAGCAAATATTGCTGCTCAAGCGTCTAGATTTGGAGCAAGAGCATTTCGAGCTTCAACTGGAGCATTAAAAGGTGGTCAGGGAGCAAAAGGTGCTGTCAAAGCAGTTCAAAAAGCAGCAGAAAGATCTATAAAAAATCAACCACAAAAGCCTGGTCCAAAACCAACAGCAGCACCAAAACCAACAGCAGCACCAAAACCAACAGCAGCACCAAAACCAACAGCAGCAGCACCTTCTAGTGCTTCTGCAGCTAAAAATGTTGCTAGAGGTGCTAAGAAAGCAATAAGGATACCAATTATTGGACCATTATTGGTTGCTATTGATTCTTGGTTAAGTGGAGATCCTCCAAGTCAAACTTTATTTAAAGCAGGTGGAGCAGCTATTGGCGGATTGCTTGGAAACTTTATTCCTATTCCAATATTAGGAATGATGCTTGGTGAATATATTGGTGAATATGTTGGTAATCTATTTTATCATGGATTAAAAACAGAAGGTGGATGGAAAAAAGCTGGAGAGATTTTATGGAATGATCTTAAGAAAGCATTTGATGTTGGTAAAACTGTGATGGATTGGTTAGGTAAAGGTGTTACCAACTACATCAATAACTGGCCAAAACTAAGAATACCAAATCCAGGAATTCCTGGTCCTATTCAAGCAGCTTTAGAGGCAGCAACTTTATGGAGATCAGGTAAGTTTCCAGGAATGCATGACTTCTTGGGTAAGTTCCCATTAAGTCCATTTAAGTTTATATCCGATAATGGTTGGTTTGGAAATAAAAAAGGAAAGTTTTCTCATATACCAGACCCATCATTTATGGTAAAAGATCCTATAGCTTTCTTAAAACATGTTAAAAACTCATTCTTAGGAACATCGAATGAAAAACCAAAATATACCCCACCAGATATGGGAAATATGGAACTTCCATCTTCAAGTGGAGATCAAGATGAACGATCTTTGGGAGAAGTTTATCAAACCAGAGATACTACTAGTTTAAGTGTTGGAACTGGAGAGTATGGTGAAGCTCCTTTAATAAAAGCAGCATCGCAAGCAGGAATAAAAGGAAAAGAACTTGCTGCTTTCCTCGCACAAATGTCTCATGAATCTGGTGGATTTAAATATAGAAGAGAAATAAGTGGAGGATCATCTCACTATGGTGGAGGAGGTCCATGGACTGGACCAGATGGAAAAACTTATAATGCAAAATACCATGGAAGAGGATATGTTCAACTAACTCATGATTATAACTATAGAAAATATGGAAAAATGTTTGGAGTTGATTTAATCAATAATCCTGATTTGGCAATGGATGGAGAGTTAGCGGCAAAGATAGCTGTTGCATATTGGAAAGCTTCAGTAAGACCAACTGTTAATGGTGATTGGGATAATGTATTTTTACACTCGAAAGCAATAAACTATCCAGCAGCAACAAGACCTTCTCAAATAAATGGATATAACGATAGGGTTAGAAAATATAATTCTTATGTAAATAAACTAAACTTAGGTAAACTCAATTCTCCAACACCTTCTCCCCAAATACCAGAACAGAGACAACAAGATCTTGAAATTACTGAATCTGAGAATCCTAATAGAAGAGATATTTTAAATGGAGATCAGTCTTCTCAACCACAATCTCAAATACAATCTTCACCTCAATCTTCTTCTAGATATAACTTCGGATCCTTAAATCAAAGAGCTAGATATGAACAAGGAGGTGGAAGAGCATCTATGGTTCCAATACCTCTACCATCATCCGAAGATCAAATTTATAGTGAATCATCTCAGTTTATTCCAATAGGAAAAAACTCTCAATATATGTTAAATAGTTATTATACTATCCAATTATTGGGTCAATTATATAAACAAGGATAATGCAAAATAAGGATACTTTAGCTGGTAATCTTTCTAAGTTTATCATATACAACACAAAAACAAATAAATCTGTTGATTTGAGAGGAGGGATATCTGAGTTTAGATATTATGAAAATGTTTTATCGGGATCAATAACTGCTTCAGCAGTTTTTACTGATACTGGTTTTAAAGCAGGAGATAACGATAAACCAGTAGAAAGCGTTGCTATTTTAGATAGTCTTCCTATAAGAGGTGGTGAACTAGTAGAAGTTGAGTTTAATGATGCTAAAGATAACCCAACTAAGTTATCTATGGATTTGTATGTTAATAGAGTAAAAACAGTCTCTCCAAAGACAACAACAGAAACATATTTTATTGATCTTTGTACTAAAGAGATGTTAGCAAATGAACAGTCTAGAGTTGTTGAAAGATATGATGGTAAAATATCAGAAAACGTTAAAACAATACTACAAAAAAAACTTTTAGTTAAAAAAGATATTATACTAGATGATACTTTAATAGATTACAACTTTATAGGTAATGATAGAAAACCTTTTTATATCTGTAACTGGTTAGCGTCAAGATCAGCTCCTTCTGGTTATGGTAAACCAGGATCTTGTGCTGGATACTTTTTTTATGAAACTTATGAAGCATTTAATTTTAGATCTATTGATGGACTTCTATCCCAAAACTATAAAAAAAAGTACTTATATAACGACACACATGAAACAGAAAGTGGTTTTGAAAAAGTTTTATCCTATAATATAGATAGAAATATTGATTTACAAGAAAAACTTGTACTAGGAACTTATTCTAATAGAAGTATATTTTTTGATTATTATGCTATGGATTATGATGTTAGAAACTTTAGTTATGATGAAAATCAAAAAGATAAAGTAGTTCATGCAGGAGAAGATCCTATCAACTATATTGCAGATGAGTTTAGATTACCTATTTCTAGACTTATGACACACATTAAAGATGTTGGAACATTACCTGCGGGAAAAACTGCTGTAGCACAACTTAAGTCTTGGAAAAGTAGTCCTTATAATCCTACATGGGATGTTGAACAAATTATGGTTCAGTCCATAATGAGATATAATCAACTTTTTTCTGTTAAAATAAATATAGTAGTTGCAGGTGATTTATCTTTAAGAGCAGGAGACATAGTTTGGTGTAAATTTCCTCAAGTTTCTGGAAACCCAAATACAGATCAAAATGAAAGAACTAGTGGTCTATATATGATATCCAGTTTATGTCACAGAATAACTCCAAGAGATACTTTTACTAGTATGACACTTGTAAAAGACACTTTTGCAAAGAAACCTTACTAAGGAGATTAAATGGAAAAATCTATAAAAGATCATATTGAAAAAGATAAAAGGATTTTAGAAGATCCTACTACTTCTCCACAACAGCGTCGTCATACAGCTGATGAGCTACAGCAGTTAGAGCGTTATCATAAAGCTCATCCAGAAGATACTCATGATCCAACAGCATTTGAAATGTATTGTGATGAATATCCAGATGCTGATGAATGTAGAATTTACGAGGACTAATGTTACAAGAAGGATTTGCTAAGAGTCATTTTGTTGGTAGAGATGGATTTATTTGGTGGATAGGGCAAGTTGTAAATGAAGACCAATGGGTAGTTAATATTCCAGGTCGTAGAACTCCTACTACTGATGAACATCTTGGATTTGATTATAGATATAAAGTTCGCATTATGGGTTATCATACTGCGGATGTAGAAGCATTACCAGATGAAGATTTGCCTTGGGCAAGTGTTATGCTTCCAGTTACTTCAGGAACTGGTAATGGTGGCGCATATCAAACACCGAGTATTCGTCAAGGTGATTTTTGTTATGGATTTTTTCTTGACGGAGAAAATGCACAACATCCAGTCATTATGGGATTGATTGGATATAATCAGTATGTTTCGATCAGTCAACTACCAAAAGCTGCCTTTCAACCTTTTAGTGGATATACTAATAGAGATATTATACCAAGATATGTTTTAAACGTTGCCCAAGAAGAAGGAAAAGCAAAACAAGATAATCCTATTACTCAAGAAAGCACCTCTAGTGCTCCTGGTGCTAATGGAACTAATAGTTCTTCGCCAGAAGTAAATCCAAGAATCAATAACTCCATTATTGAAAAAAAAGATGGAGCTTCTAAAGAAAACTATGAAGATTTATCAGTTATTGAGCCCGTAGAATCTTTTTGTGAGAAAGTTCCTATGGGAAAAATTGTAACTAACTTACAAAAAGCAATACAGAATATACAAAAATATAAAAAGACTCTTTCAAGTTGGGAAGGTGCTGTTTCAAAAAAAGTTGGAGATATTAGAAACGATTTAAGTTCAACGAATGTAGCAAACTTTATTGATAATCTTATTCAGTTTGAGATAGATGGAGCAACATTATCAATATCCGAAGCTATAAAATGGCTAATACAAGAAATACAAAGATTTGCCACAAAAAAAATAAACGATGCTGCAAAACCAGCATATTATCTATTATTTCCAAGTCAAAGACCTCCATTAAAAGAAGGTATAGAAAAAGCTAGTGAAGGCGTTGTTTGTTTATTCAGAAAACTAATAAGTAACTTATTTAAAATAATCGGAAATTTTTTAAAAGATGCATTAAATAAGTTTATAAATGTTCCTTTATGTGCAGCAGAAAATCTATTAGGGGGACTTATTGGTGAAATAACTGGATTTATTAATAGTGCTTTAGATAATATTTTATCTCCAATATCAAATCTTTTAGGATCTGCTTTTGATCTTGCTGGAGATATTTTAGATTTTATAGAAGATTTATTATCTTTATTACTTTGTGATGAAGAGCCAGAATGTGCTGAGTTAACTGAATGGAGTATTTGGGGTGGTCCCGAACCAACTTTTACTTTTGATGTAAGCAAAATAGTTAATGGAGCTAAATCTGTAGCTTCAAATGCAGGTGCAGTTTTTTCTGGAATCGATAATGTCGTCGATAGTTTTAATAATATAAGTTTATCTAGAGTTTTTGATCAAGTATCTAGTTGTTTTACTGGACCAACAGCTTGCGGTCCACCAACTATAAAGATTTTTGGTGGTGGTGGATCTGGAGCTTCTGCTAACGCAATTATTAGTTCTTTTGGTCAAGTTATTGGGGCAGATATTAGATTGCCAGGATCTGGATATACTTCAGCACCTTTTGTTAAAATAAGTGATAGTTGTGGATCTGGAAGAGGAGCATATGCTAGATCTACCATTAACAATAAAGGTCAGGTTACTTCAATACAAGTTATAACTCCTGGTTATGGATATCTTCCTGTTCCAAATGGAAGTTATGGTGGGGATGGCAGAGTCTGGGCAGAACCAAATGAAACTATAGTAGTAAGATCTGATGGAACTTATGATACTCCATATCCTCCTGACACAGAGGTAACTCTTTTTCCTGGAGATCAAATACTATTTCCAGATAGAACATCTTATCAAGATATAGAAAGTGAAACTACTATTGTTACTCCTACATCTGATTCTAATTTAGATCAACTAAATATTGTTGATTCTATTTCAAGTAATGGAGAATATCCCGTTCTTCTTGAACTTACAGATGTAATTGTGGATTCTCCAGGATTAAATTATTCTTCTGTAGATATTATAAAAATAACTCCAGACAATGGAACTACTTTAGCACCTTTATATAGTCCAAATGGATCTATTCTCGGTGTTGAAGTTTTATCAAAAGGTTTAGGATTTACAGATATACCAGAAATAACAATAGAATCTGCATCAGGGTTTAATGCACAATTAATTCCCGTTTTATCTGTCAAAGCTTCTGGAGATAAAGTGCTTGAAATACAAGAAGAAGATCCAAATATTGTAGATAAAGTTATTACTGTAATAGATTGTGTAGGTAAATTCTAATGGCAGATAGAGTACGTTGTTATCATACAATAAGATATGGTAATGATTATGGAGAAATAAAATTCGGACATATTCATGATGATGATATTATTTCTGGGTGTACGATTAGGACAGGAAGAGATGGAGGAAGGCATTTTATAGCAATGGATTCTACTGGAGATCCTAGTATAGGAAGGAAAGGTGGAACTGTAATGTCTTCACCAGGATCTCATCAAGTTGTTTGTGGACATGATGTAAAAAAAGAAATACCAGCATTTTATTGCTTAGCTAAAAACGGAGATATTATTTTGCAAGCTCCAAGAGGAAGAATAAGATTAGTTGCACAAAATATAGAACTAGTTACTAGTGGTGGAGATGGAAAAAATGGAAATATTCTTTTAAAAGCTAACGAAAAAATAGTATTAAAATCTCAAATATTGGATGTAAATGCTAATGCAGCTTGTAAAATAGTATCCGAAAACTCTGTCAATATTATTGGGAGATCTATATTAAATGTTTATGGTGGACTAATAGATATGGCAGATGGAGCAACTTCAGTTAAAGGGTCTAAATCACTTCTTGGAATACTTCCAATAACAAATGAACTAAGAAATATACCCATAATAGGAGACTTTTTATAAATGAAAGCGCCAGATGTTTATGTTGGAAAAAGATTATTTGTTGGTGGCGATACAGCACAGCCAGCATGTATTGGTATAGGTCAAGCAGAAATTCGTGGATCTGCATATGTTGAAGGTCCAGCTTCTATTGGTGTTCCTTTAAAGTTTGGTCTTGCAGAAGCAGGAATAATGATAAGTAATGTAGTTAATACAGATGTTCTTGTTCCTTGCCCATCGATCATAAAAATTAGATCGTCTCTTGTTCCTACTCCTATTGATGTTGTTATTGGAGATCCTGTTGGTCCTGTTGGCGTCAATGTTTTTTGTGGTCCAGCACCTTTTGTAGTTCAATCTGCATCTATATCATTAATCACTTTATTAAAACAAGAAACATTTCAGATTGGTGCTGATGTTTATTCGGTTAAAGATGATATTGGAGCAAAGTTTAATACTGGTGCCAAAATGGAAACTGGTGTTGATACTAACGTCGCTCTTGCATTTAACTCTGCTCCAATTATTGGACAAGCTCCAAGTCAGTTTCCAGACTTTGTTAGTGGAGCAACTACATTAAATACAACTTATGGTATAGCAATTTCTAAAAAACCATTTGATATTCTTCATCCAACAAAAGATGGTCACAGATTAAGATATGTTTCTCTTGAAGGACCTGCTGCTGAAGTTTATGTGAGAGGTAAAATTAAAGGTACTAACTATATTGAACTACCAGATTATTGGAGAGGATTAGTTGATATTGACTCGATTACGGTAAATTTAACTCCTATTGGAGTGCATCAAGAACTTTATTATGATGATCAAGTAGACTCATCATTTAGAATAAAAGTCATGAATTCTGCAGGAGGACCAATAAACTGTAGTTATACAGTTTTTGCAGAAAGAAAAGATACAGAAAAAAATATACCAGAATATAAAGGCTTGACAGTTGATGATTATCCAGGAGATAATAGTGATTATAGATTAGGTTAATAATGAAAAAAATACATGAGTTATTTCCCTTGATAATATATCAAGGGAGTCTAGATTGCCATAAGGAGTTTAAAGAAAATAATATAGAAAGTTTAAAAAAATATTGGTTTAATGGATATGAACATGAGTCTCCAGAAGCATCATCTAATATTTTTGCACACTTAAATAGAGATTATTCTTTATTTTTTAAATCTTTAAGAAAAGTTTTTGATGAATATTTTGATGCTTTGAATATTAAGTATGGTAGATTAAGTTACCATATTTGTAAATCGTGGGTTGTATATCATAGAGATGATACAACTCCACCTATGGCACCACATAATCATAATGAAGCAAACATTAGTTTCGTGTATTATTTAAATACAGATGAAACTTCAGATTTATTTGTTGCAATGCAAACTGAAAATAGAAATGAAGTATGTAAAGGTTTTTTTGATACAGCAGATGTTCATAATATTATGAGTAAGTTTAATAGATATAACTGCAATAACTATACAATAACTCCTATTGAAGGAAGTGTTATTGTTATGCCAACAGAGACTTTTCATAAAACGATCAAAAAAACACCAAGAAGTAATGAAAGAATTGCTATTGCTGGTGATGTGAGAGTCACTTTAAAACCAGAACATTTTAGACATCATCAAGGTTGTACACATCCATCACAATGGTTAGAAATATGAAATGCTATAAGGTAGTAACTGACAATAGGAAACCTGTGTTAATAAAACATTCTGAGATTTGCTATCCACCAGCTAATCCAGATTTTATTGATAAAGTTGATATATCATATCCAGGAATAGTTTTAAAATATGATAATGGATATTTAATAGAAGATGGTGTCCATAGAATCGCAAAGTTACAACAACAAGGAATATTTGAATCTCTTTTTTATGTTGTAACAATTCAGGAGTATAAAGATGGATTAGTACATATGATTTCTGAAAATATGGAATGGGTTCTTGGTGAATGGAATCATGGATTTTTGGATTTAATGCCTCATGTTTCAAAATAAATATATAAAAATCATATGATTTGATTCATGTCAAAAAGAAGAAAGAAAAATTCATCTTCCATTATAGATGTAACAAAAGCACTTATAAAAGATAGAGTTAATACTCAAGAGCATTCAGCAAAACAAATTGTCGTTTTAGAGACTGCAAAAGAGCCGTATCAGGAAGCATCAAAAAATATTGACTTATATTTACTAGAACAAGTTCAAGAAGTTAATAATGCCATAGGTGAGGCAGAGCAATCATATCAAGATAGAATAGATGCTGGTGGTGCTAGTGATTTATTTTGGAGAATAATAGGAACAGAACCACTTACACAATCTCGTACAACTCCTAATCAAGGATTTAGCACAAAGACTGTCGGAGTAACATATATACTCAGAGCAGAAAAATTAAGTAGAAAATATTCTCCAGAAGAAAATGCTGGAGTAACTACTGCACCAGGATATGATCCAGACTCTTTAATGGTTTATGGTGCGGAAGATTTGGGAATATCTACTAGTATGGATCTCAAATCAGATGGAACTGATATGGATCAGTTTTTTCAACCAAAAAATCTTCTTGCACTAGTTCTTTCAATAGAACCTTATAGTAGAGATGTTCTGGATACATTTGTAAATGTTTCTATTGGAACTGCTGATTTAGGATCTACTAGAGTTTTTCTTTCAAAAAAAATAGATAACCTTAAAGTAGGTCAGATTGTTTCATCCGATCCCATTTACATTTTTCCAGAAAGTGGAATAACATCAATAGTAGGATTTGGAACAGCAATATCTGATTTGACTGAGATACCAAACAGTGATGAAAAACAAGACTCTGTAATCTCTTATATTGATGTTAAAGATCCAGTAACGCAACAAATAACATCTCCCATGCCTGATGGCAATTTCCCAACATTTACCATTTCAATATCACCAACAGATGTTCCAATGTCTCTTGCTGTTGGAAAATTTGATTCTCCATATATTCTTCAACAACTTAAAAGAATGGAACCATCTGATTGTGGAGTGGGAGTTAGTATAGTATTTGATAAATCTGGTAAAGGACTATCTAGCGCAGAATGGAATCATTTTATGGAGGATTTACCAGATCCTGATAATGTTAAAAGAACTATAAGAAGACCTAATGTAGGAGGTGGAAAAGTGTATTATAAAGTTGGTTTTCAAAGAAGACCAATGAATGCTAATGGAAATCCTGCTCAAGAAGGTGATATTCGAGAAGTATCTGAATATTTTGGATCATCATCCTTATCATTATTTGATCAAAATAGTCAATATTTTAATGGTGGTGGGAGTTATACCCCTCCGTATGAAGATATAAACTCAAATCCTCAAGCTAATGCTGCAATAAATGAAAAACTTGATCAAGCATCAAAACTTGAATCTAGTTTAAGTAGTGATAGTGTTTTCTTCGATAATCTTGATTTAGCAAATAAAATAAAAGAAGAATATAATGAACTCAATTTAAGAATATGGGGATATAGAATGCAACTTGCCAGGGCAAAAGAAGAAGAAGCGTCAAAATCCACATTTAATAACTTATTAAATCAACCCCAAAATACTGAAGTTACAGATACTGGACAACAAAACATTCAACTTGTATACACAATGTCTAAAACTTCAATTTTGTTTAGTTCTACTATTTTGACTATGGATATTTACGCATAAATAAAACAAATCAATATTCGTTATAAGAAATGTCTAAATCTGTTATTAATGTTGGTAATTTTGCTAATGATGCTAGTGGTGATCCCTTAAGAACTGCTGGCATCAAAATAAACGATAACTTTTCAGAAATTTATAGCACTTTTGGAGATGGTTCAAATCTTAATCCCACAGTAAATCTAGCAATAAATGCAAACTATGCAAATACTTCTGGTATATCTTCAAATGCAGTAAATCTCATTTATGAACCATCTATTGTTGTAGAATCTGTAACATCAACTGGTATTATAACAGCATCAAACTATGATAGTCCTGGAACATCAGGATCTTTTACATCAGTTGGAGTAGCTACTATAAGTTCGGAATTGCAGTCATTTTATTATGTCGAACATTCTAGTACAATGAATATTGATATTTCTGACTTTACTCCAAATAGAAGATTTGAAGTTATTTGTAGAAATACATCTGGATCATCGCAGACAGTTGTTATTAGAACTAGTCAAACTGATTCTGGACATGTAACTGTTCCATTTTTATTTGGATTTAACTCAAATACTGTTACTAATGGAAATCTTACTATATCTGTTTCTAGAGGATCCGAATAACTTTATATAATGACATAAATGGAGATATTTTTGGAGTCGTTGATTGACCTCAACCAGCACCTACTCGCCCCTTGACAAAGGCAAAAAAGTACCCTATAATACACAGGTAATCAAAAAAAAAGACTCAATGGAACAAGAAGAGTATCTATCTCGCTGTGTAGTAGATCCAACTAGAAAAGTAGTTTACATTTATTCTAGTGAAGGATCAGAAAAACAAATTTCATGCGATACTACAGATCAGTTTATGAATGTTCTAAACGTTATTCGCAGTTCAGTTGACGAAGAAATTCTTGCCTACGTTAATCCACTATGAGACCAGAAACTCGTAAATCGATGGAAATGTTATTTTATTCAAAATGGAACTTGCCAAAAGCAGCACAAAATGCTAATCTTACAAATAAGGAAATGAAGATAACATTCAATGAATATTGCAATCTTCATCCTCCAACATATAAACAAAACTAACTTTATTTCTTCCCAAATGGGATTTTTTGGGAGTATAGCTTAATGGTTAGAGCGGGCTCCTTATAAGGGCTTAGTCTGGGTTCAACTCCCAGTATTCCCATTGTAATAAATAGTAAAAAACAACCTAACATATGAAGTATCGTATAGATATAAGATACTGTTGGTATGATAATCATAATATGTTAGTTGAAATGTATTTTATCAATAACATTCCATTTACTTTTGATGAAGTCTCCGAAAACTTATATTTTGATCCCGAAGTTCTTGAATTGGCAGAAAATACAAGAGAGTATACAGCAGAAGATTTATATAAGTATTCATTTTATTTGATAGATGAGCAATGCCATCCGTTGCTCTTTGAATTAGACTTAGAAAACCCAGAACTTCTCCCTACAGATTAATCTATGAAAATCAACTTATGGTATTCAGAATCCCAACAACAATGGCGTTGGACTTTATGTGATGATTCAGATAAAATGAGACAAGAATCGGGGCAACGTCCTTTTCTTAGAAATGCTATGGAAGATGTTGCTAATACTGTAGAATATATGATAAAGTGTAAACAGTTTGAATAAATACTTATCCGTGTGAAGGAAGTTTATTAAGAGACTAATAAATAGTCTCTTTTTTTTGTGTTGATAAATAAGTTATAACGGAACTATAAATGTAGATAAAATGGGTCTTTCCAGATTAGATAATTTTTTAAAGTCAACTCGCGGAACCATTCTTTACGTTGACCCAAATAGCCTCGATGCAACTGACAGCATTGAAAATCAAGGAAACTCTTTAACTAGACCTTTTAAAACTATTCAAAGAGCTCTTGTTGAAGCAGCTAGATTTTCCTATCAAAGAGGAAAAGGTAACGATAGATTTGGTAAAACAACCATTCTTTTATATCCAGGTGATCATGTTGTTGATAATAGACCTGGATGGATTCCAACAAGTAATTCTTTTACCTTAAGAAGTAGTGAAGTTAGAGATGACTTCGGTGAATGGACATTAGATAGTAATTTTGACTTAAATACAGAAAGAAATAATCTTTATCAGTTAAACAGTGTACATGGTGGAGTTATTGTACCTAGAGGAACTTCTATTGTTGGATTAGATTTAAGAAAAACTAGAATTATTCCAAGATATGTTCCTAGTCCAACTAATGATTCTATTGAAGCATCTTGTATTTTTAGAGTAACGGGTGCTTGTTATTTTTGGCAGTTTACTATTCTTGATGCGGATCCAAATACTACATGTTATTCCGATTACACTACAAATCAGTTTGTTCCTAACTTCTCTCACCATAAATTAAGAGTATTTGAGTATGCAGATGGAGTTAACAATTTAACCATTAATGATCAATATATTAATGGATCTGCGGGAGAATTTGATAGAACTGATCTTGAAATGTATTATGAAAAGGTTGGTATTGTTTACGGTCAAAATGCTGGAAGAGAGATTCCAAATGATTATCCACCAGCAGATTTAGTTGATATTGAACCAGTTATTGATGAGTATAGAATTGTTGGTCCAAAAGGAGAAGAAGTTGGTATTTCAAGTATTAGATCTGGCGATGGAGTTATTTCATCAACTTTGGTTACTGTAACTACTTCAGAACCTTTTGATGGTATTAGCGTAAACACTGCTATTGAAATTCAAGGAGTATCTACTCCTGGATATGATGGTAAATATGTAGTTTCTGGTGTTAATAGTCCGACAGAGTTTGAGTATAGAGTTCAAAATGCCCCTCAAGATGCATTGGGTAATGCAACTTCTTCAAATGTAAATCTTATTGTAGATACTGTCTCATCTGCATCACCATATGTTTTTAACTGCACACTTAGAAGTGTGTATGGAATGTGTGGACTATTAGCAGATGGATCAAAAGCAACTGGATTTGTTTCTATGGTTGTTGCTCAATACACTGGTGTTGGACTACAAAAAGATGAAAATGCTTTTGTAAAATATGATACTACTTCTGGAACTTATAAAGATGTAACTTCTAATCTATCCAATCTTGCTTCAGATACACAATCATTATATAAACCAGAATATGAAAACTTCCATATTAAGGCAACGAATAATGCATATTTGCAGTTAGTTTCCGTATTTGCTATTGGATTTTCTCATCAGTTTGTTTCAGAAAATGGTGGTGACATTTCATTAAATAACTCAAACTCTAACTTTGGTAATAAAGCATTAGTTTCTAAGGGATATAAACAAGAAGCTTTTAGAAAAGATGATATAGGTTATATTAGTCATATTATATCACCAAAAGAGATTGAATCTCCAGATTATACTGTAGAGTTTTACTCTTTAGATGTTAATACTACGATAGGTGCTGCTATTACATCTAAGATTTTCTTATATGATCAAAATAATCGTAATATTGCACCAAACACAGTTTTTGATGGATTTAGAATAGGAGCAAATTATGAAGATAAGATTTTACTTGACGTATTTGATAATGTTGGAGTAAAAACAACTTACTCTGCAAAAATAGTAATGCCAAATGTTGACTTTACTGGTGGAATTTATTCTCCAGTTAGAAGACCAGATCTTGAGTTTACTGCAAAAAAAGAGTTTCCAGTTAGAAGAACAAATAATGATACTGAAAATGATATCTTTAATAATATTATTTCTTTCTCTGAACCTCACCAGTTTATAAGTGGAGAATCTGTAAGAGTTATTTCAAATGATGGTAATCTTCCAGATGGAATTGAAGAAGATAGAGTATATTTTGTTATTACTGATTCTTTAGATCCTGTTGGATTAGGAACAACTCAAATCAAACTAGCATCTTCTCTATCTGATGCATTACAAGAGAATGTAGTTCCAATCAATGAAAAGGGTGGAAACTTAACTGTTATAAGTAGAGTTTCTGATAAAAATGCAGGAGATTATGGACATCCTATTCAATGGGATAATACTTATAACCAATGGTATATAAATGTATCTAAGATTCCAGTTAGTGATCTTGGAGAAAACAGTTTATATGATGGTATTGTTGGATTAGGTACAACATCATTGGGAGAAGCAACCTCTAGATCATATTTTACTAGAAAAATAGATAATAGATCATATTTAGATACTCTTTATAGCCTTAGATTTGTCATTCCAAAAGATTCTGTTATTGAATCCAGAGATCCTTTGGATTCTTTTATTTTACAAGAATCTAGTTCTGGCATTACTACAGATTCGGAGGTTCAAAAATATTTTGATCCTTCAAATTCTTTATCATTAGACAACTCTACTGAACTCAGAAGTACTAGATTTATTTCTACTTGTAGTTGGAACAATGGAACAGTAACTGTAGGAACAGAACTTCCACACAACTTAAATGTAGGATCAGAAGTTACTATTAAAAATGTAGTAAGTTCTCAGAATACTGATGGTACATTTAATAGAGGATTTAATGGATCTTTTAATGTCCTTTCAGTAAATAACTCTAGAGAGTTTACTTATTATACTGAATATGATCCTGGTGTGTTCCAAAATGATATTAATAATAGAAATGCACAACTTCCAAGATTTTATAAGAGTAAATTAAAGTCAACATATCAAGCATATAAGATTGATAATGTTAAAGAATATATTCCAAATTATCAAGATGGAGTATATCATATTATTCCTTTAAGAGCATCAGAGTCCCCAATCGTAGACCCATTCAAGGGTAAAAAATATACACAATCTTTAAGAAATCTATATCCAAGAATAGATAGAGATAATCCAGTTTCAGATTTTGAAGAAGCTTCTTCCTTCTCCACATCTGAACGTATTGGAATCGTCGTATCTAATGATCCTCATAATAGTTTAACAAAAGAATCTGCAAGATCATTTTTATCTGATATTGGCGTTGGTATCGGCGTATCCAATATAATATCAGATAATGTAGGTTTATCACACACAGTAGTTACAACTATTGATCATGGAATGTTTGGTGCTACTAAATTAAGCATCGCCAATATTGGATCAAACTATATCGAAGGTGTTTATTATAACGTTCCATTAACTTCTGGTATTGGATCTGTTACTGGTAAACATGCTACAGCTAGAGTAACTGTTAGTGCTGCTGGAACTATTACTGATGTTGTTATAATGAATCCAGGTAGTGCATATGGAATAGGAAATACTTTAACACTGTCTTCAAATATCAGCAGACAAATAATTTCTTTAGATGCTGTTGTAAGAGTTGATGGTATTGCACCATCAATAAATGAAACTCTTGAGATAACTGGAATATCTACTGGCAATTATAATAATCTTTATAGAATAACTGGATATGAAGTTGGTGATGATAGAAAACTATATGTATCTTCTTCGGAACAAATAGAAAATCCAAACACAGAAGAATCTAGAGTCATTATAAGATCCAGTGATACCCCAACTTTAATGCAAGTTGGAAAAGCAATAAAATCTTCCAATGTATCATATGATATTGGTTCTGGAATTGCTACATTTACATTCTCAAGACCTCATGGATTTGGTATAAATCAAAAGATTAAAGTTGGAGGAGCTTCTACTGAGGCATTTAATGGAGACTTTATTATTCGTAGAGTTGATTCACTTATTACTGATGCTTCAGATCAACTTGCAATAAGTATAACTGGATATGATGGATTTAGTGCAGTAGGAAATCCTATATTCTATCCATATGGATTAACATCTAGAGGTGGAAGTATATCACAAGATAGTGAGTCACAATCTTCTAGATTATTTACTTCATATTCTGGTATTTCTACTCAAATAGGTAATAAAATAAATCTTTCTGATTCAAATGATACTCCAATAACAATCATAAATGCTGTAGATAATGGATTTAGACTAGGAGATTATATCAAGATTGGTAATGAGATTTTAAGAATCAAATCAGGAGTTTCTAGTGATACTGTTTATGTTTTTAGATCTTTATTTGGGACATCAAAAGAAACTCATGAAAATGATAGTGTTGTAAGTAAAATAAACGTACAACCTATTGAATTTAGAAGAAACTCTATTATCAAAGCTTCTGCACATACATTTGAATACGTTGGATTTGGTCCAGGAAACTACTCAACTTCTCTGCCAGATAAACAAGATAGAGTATTAAGTTCTCAAGAAGAAGTTCGTGCTATCTCTGAAAAGATTGATGGTGGAGTAGTATTCTTTAGTGGAATGAATAGTAATGGAGATTTTTATACTGGAAATAAGAGAATTAACTCTTCAACTGGTGAAGAAAATCTATTTGACCTACCTGTTCCATCAGTAACAGGAGAAGAACCAGATAAATCAAAATCTATTTTTGGATTTGAAGTTCTTTCTCCAATGGAAATGAGCATTGGAAGATCAATAAGAGTTGAAGGTGGATCTGATGGTAATGTTGTTTCTAGATTTGATGGTCCAGTAATATTCAACAATAAACTAACATCATATTCTTCTAAAGGTATAGAAGCTAACTCTCTATATCTACAAGGAACTGAAAATGTATCTAGAAAATATAGTGTTTCTTCACAAAAACCAACATATACTGGAAACTATGGCGATATAGTTTTTAACTCAGAACCTCAAGATAAAGGTTATGCTGGTTGGACTTATGTTAGACAAAATAAGTGGATGGATTGGGGATTTGTTGGTGGTCCTGGTTTAACAGTTAAAAACAATGGAAATATTATTGGATTTACATCAACTCTTGACATTATTGGTGTAGGTCTGACCATTACATTTGCAACAACACCATATGAAAATGGTGGAATAACAACTGTTGTAATCGATGACAATCCTTTGATTGCTATTTCCACTGGTCCTTACAATACCTTCCGTGGTAATGTGAATCAGATGAACTTTGTTGGTGGAGGTATCACACTTTCTCAGATTGGACCTGCGGGAATCGTAACGGTCTTTATGGAGAAGATTAATGTTGAAGCTCTTGCTCCATCTGGACCATATCAGTCAATACAGTTCCATGAAAGTGATGATACTTTTGGTGGAGTTCCTTTCTTCTCTTATAATAATATTAATGGAACAGTTGATTTTGGTGATGCTTCCTGGACAAGCAATGGATATGTAAGCTTTGGCACCACCAATCCAACATCTAAAGTAGAAATCCATTCAACAGTAGAAAGATCTCTCTATATCAACTCCACTTCTGGAACAGGAGAGATTGTAAGGATTGAAAATATTCTTGGAGATCAAAAACCATTTATTATTGATGTGAATGGTCATGTTGGTATCAATACTGATAATGTGTTATCTGGCATTTCTTTACATGTTTCAGATAACATCGGTATTGTAGGAGAAATAAGATTATATAATCCATCAAGATCAAACTATTCTGGATTTATATCTCAAGATAATCTAAGTACAAATCTTGTTTGGAAACTTCCATCTATTGTTGGATCTGCTAAGAGTATTATGTTTAGTGAAAGTTCTGGAACTATTGGATGGACTACAATAACTGATTTACTTGCTATTACTGATACTGATTATCTACCAGAAGGATCAAGTAATCTTTATCATACAGTACAAAGAGTTGTTAATGCTTATATGGCTTCCTTAGGTAAACAAGTTGGTATTGCAATAACATATAATCCATCAACTGAAAAAATTGATTATGAGATTTGTCTAGAACAAGGTCAAGCACTATTCTCAAGTTTTGGTATAGGGGTATAAAAAAAGGAGGGTATAACCCTCCTTTTTTTAACATTCTGGCATTACAAGAACATTATAAGTTATCTGCTGTTTTACAGGAGCAAGAGATTGTCTTGTCTGCCAATCTAATGCATTTTTTCTTCTAACTACAAACTGTATTGTTTGACCTGGTTTTAAGAAATATTCAGTTGGGAATGGAACTTCTTGCAATCTTCCTAACTTTCTCCACCAGTTCCACCAATAACCATAGAAATAATATTGTCTAGTGTTAATAACTTCTTCACTAGAGAACAAAAACATATACCCATTTGGATTATCACCACCATTATCTCTATCTCTAGTAAATCCCCACCAATATCTCCAGTACCATCCATAGTTCAAACTTAATGAAGTTAAGTTTCTTCCGATAATTCCTTCAATCCAATCCGTATCAATATCGGGAAGATTTGGCAACTGAACATAATTTGCTTGGGTACTACTGACAGATCTTCCTAAAGAGTCTACTTCTGGACCAAGAAATGTTTCTCCAGGAGTTATGATTCTAATTTCGTTAGTTCCAGTACCTTCAATAGAAAGATAGTTAAAAATAACTCTTACATTCCCACCCGTATTATTTGTATATAAAACAAAGTCGTCTTGTTTAGCAAAATAACCAGTTAAAACTTCAGTAATCGATGCCATTGTATTTTTTTTATTATTTACTTTCTTTATTTATTTAGATCTATAAATAGTTAAAAATTTAAACTAAGAGGGGAGAGTGAACCTCAATGGCAATTCAGAAGAATTTTGTCGTTAAAAATGGACTTGAGGTAAGTGAAGCTCTGATTTATGCGGATAAAGTTGCTGATCAAGTTGGTATTGGTACAACCAGTATTGATGGTAACTGTAAAGTTGAAGTCCGTGGAAACTTAAAAGTTAGAAATCTATATCTAGCAGAAACGCTTGGTATTGGATCTATTCCAAATCTGCAGGGAACAACGGTAGATTATGGATATGGTCGAATATTGTCGGGAGTTGTAACATCTATTGTTGGAACGTCTTTGACGTATTCGTCTGGCGTTATTAATAAGTTTTACTCAGTATCTGGATTCATAACGTCTCTTGCTGGATCTGGAGTAACTTATACAAATGGATATATAACAAGTTTACATTCAACAAACTTAGATATATCTGGTATATCTACTTTTGATGCGAATGTAAGATTTGAAGATAATCGACAGTTAACATTCGGTCAATCAGATGATCTTAAGATTTATCATGATGGAAGTAATAGTATTATTAGGGAAAGTGGAGCTGGTAATCTAGTTATTGGTTCTAATGGACCAGAGATAGTAATAACTAAAGATTATGGCGTTGAAGATATGGCCCGTTTTAATACGGATGGGTCTGTAGAACTTTATTATAATAATGTACAAAAGTTTCAAACAACAAAAGATGGTATCTTAATAGACCCTGGTGTTGGATTAGGAAGAACTGCAGGAGAAGCAGAAGCAACACAAGATCTAGCAGTATTTCAGACATCTAATTCAAACTTATCTCAGATAAAGATAAAAGAAGTTAGAGATATATCTGGAACTGATAATACATCTGCATATACCAGAATACAAAAAATAACTGGATCAACAAATCAGGGTTATATTCAGTTTAATGGTAATGGAAATGTCAATGGAATAGAATTTGGAACAGTTGGTGATGAAAAGTTTGCAGAATTTAAACAAAATGGTCTTGTAAGTTTATACTATGATAATGTAAAGAAGTTTGAAACAATATCTGATGGTGTTAAAATCTTTGACGATACAGTAAACCCTGGCATATTAGATTTTTCTCCAAATGGAGTTATAACTTCAAGATCTGGAATTGTAACTTATTATGGAGATGGTAACAATCTAGATTTATATTATAATGATGCAACTGGTATTGGTATCGGAACAACTGGAGGACTTGTAGGATATGCAGTAACTTTCTTAGATTTAAAGGGTGATGGTATTTCTACTGCATATTATGGTGGTCCACAAGGAATCACAACTATCTTCTTTGAAGATAAAAAATCTGGAACTATTGCAATAGGAACTTTACCTCCACCAAACCCAAAAAATGGACAAACATGGTACAGTACTGAATATGCAAGAACATTTGTCTACATTAAAGAAGATGCTTTGGGATTTGGTGGAGCAGCAAATGTATGGGTAGATGCAGCACCATTTAACGTAGGTATTATTTCAGCACTTTCAAGAGTTTCATTTGATCCAGGAAATCCAGATAATCCTGCAATATTTTTTAATGGTGATGGAAAAACTGGAATATTCTCTCCAAATCAAGGAAACTTTAATGTAGTTTCTATAGGAACAACTATTTTAAATATAAATCAAAAAGGTGCAAATGTATATGGAGGACCAACTCGTGATGGATACCTAAATGTAAATGATACAGGTATAAACGTCGTTGGAGTAGCAAGTGTTAATAATAAGAGATTAATAGACGAACAAACAGCAATAGCTTATTCGATAGCATTATCATAATCCCAGTTTTTTCTATAAATAACATTCAAGAGGTTTTAAAAAGATGTCAAAGAAACTAGTTTACAACTACACATTTAATCCTGGTGCTCCAGGAGTTGGAAATATAATAGTTCACGGTTATTATCCTTTAAAAACTATATTATTAATTACAAACGTAACTGATAGTCAGATACTTTTTAGCTTTGCTGATCCTCTTTATTCGGCAGATATTTCATATAGTGATGCTACAGATGAAACTACCATCACTTTTACAACTTATGATACTTCATCAATGGATGCTAGTGATCAAATTCAAATCTTTATTGATGAACAAGAAAGTAAAATAGATTTTTCTGAAACTTTTGTAGATCCAGTAAGTAAACTGAGAGTTTCTAATCCACAAAACCTCATTGATACTGACTTTGAATATGGACTTCAACCAACAAAATGGGAAACCATAGAACTCGTAAACAATATTCCATCTTTTTTCTCCAGAGATTCTGAGTATACAATTCCAAATATAACTTCTATAACCGCTATTAATAAATTTCCAACAATAACTGTAAATACATCAACAGCACATAACTTATCTGTTGGTGTTCCTATTGATGTTCAAGGAGTAACTAGTCCTACAGCTGAAGGGAAGTTTTTGATTACTTCTATTCCATCATCAACAAGTTTTACATATGTTGCAAAGGAAAATCAGATTTTAGAAGAAAATAATATTAACATATACACTTCTTACAGTACTATTAGAACTGGAGAATTTTTTGTTGGATCTGATATTAAGTTCAAATCAGATGAAGGTATAAAATCAGATAATAGAGTAAATAGCACATTATCTTTTGAAACTGAGTATGATCATGGATTTACACCAGGAACAAACTTTTATGTTACAAATACAGTTGGATCAAAGCAATATGATCTTTCTTATGTAACAAATGATATTGCTATTGATGATAGACCAAATGTTGATTTTGAAGATGAGGTAATATCTTCTGATAAAGTAATCGATAAGACGCAGACAGAAACTAAAAAAATGACAGGAACTTATGCACTTAAGTTCGATGGAAGTTCTGTTAATGTATCCAATAATACAATCACTTGGCCAAATCATAAACTTAGACCTGGAGACGTTCTTCTTTATGTTCCATCATCAGGAGATACTCAAATCGGTGGATTAGAAAGATTTCAAATTTATTATGTAAAATCAACCCCTTCAAATGACACTATAACTCTTTGCAATACTGATACATCAAGTACTGATCCAGCAACAAATGCAGCCATCCCGATCATAAATTTTACTAGTGCTGGTACATATAACTATGGAAGACATCAGTTAATACTTGGATATGAATATTATTATCTCCGTGTTTGGTATAGTGCTTGGAATGGTTTAATTCCTAGACATGCTGGATACGGTAATGGATCTGGATGGGATAGAAGATCAAGTAGTCAATATTATCCACATGGATTAAGTGGAAGATTAGCTCAAAGATGTAAATGGGTTTTTAAAAACTATGGTCTTAATGATAGTTGGACAGGAAATAGATCGGTTTATGCTACAAATAGAAACGGAAACTATACTTTAGGTAAAACTAGTACAACACCAGATGGTTATGATTTTATTGAAGATTTTGCTAGATTTGATCTTCCACATCCAAACAACAGTGCTACATCTTCTTCAGAACCTAACTATACTTGGGACGATACTTTCAGATACTTTTATAGATACTTTTGGTACAATTATAGAAATACTGCTCCAGGTCCTGGTTATATTTACACTTTTGATTTAGATTTTGATTCAGAAGCAGATTCGATTTATATTCAAAATCATGGAATAACAGTTGGAACAGCATCAACAGCATACTTTGAAAAAGTTGGTGGTGGAAATGCTTCCACAAGAACAGAGATTTTGACATCCGAAAGTCAAGGAATAACAGTTTCTACAGTTACTGGTAGTTTTTCATCATCACTAACAGCAATATCTCCAGATAGAGTAAGAATAGATAGTCTTAGTAGATTGAGATCTTTTGAAGGAGATTATAATATTACTATTTACAGAGATAATGGATTTAAAGACACATTCTTTATTCCATCTTTAGGAAATCTAGACGATAATACTACTTTGTTTATTGAAACTGAGGGATCTGCAGCTCTTCCTACAACACAACCTGGACCCATTACTCCAGAAAAAACAAACGTTCAAGCAGTTTATAATGCAACTATTAGAGCAATGGATACCATTAGAGAAACTATGGTATCAAATAATGTTGCAACTTTACTTGCATATAATAACAATACTGAAGCATATCCATTTGTAAATAGCGATATTACAGTAGATGGTGGAACTCAAAGGATTGGATATCAAAGATATCAAATGTATGTTGATTCTTATGATGTTACTGGAAGTTTTTTAGCAAAAAGAACAATATCTAAAAACTTTAGTTCACTATCTGATTGGGCAACAGGCCAATACATTGACCCATTTGATACGACTGATCTTGCAAATAAAGGGTTCTATTTTGTATCTTCCCCATTTACTGGTCAAAATACTACATTACCATATTTTGTAGAAGTACATCAAGTTCCTTATTACACAGATAGTAATCCAGATGCTGTAAAATTCATAAACTATTGGGGAAATAATACCAGAAACGCTCCAAATACTTCATTAAATAGCATTACATCAAATGACAATAACTATAATAACTGGTTTGATGTAACTGGATCTCAAAATGGATTGAATTGGAGATATACATATGAAGCTTCATATTATCAACCAAACACAAGTAGGCATGGTTATATATTTTTAGGATTAACAATAACAAATCTTGATTGGCCTGGTGAATCACCTAATCCTCAAGGGTATCTAGATTTTCAATCAAGTCCATTTTTACTACAAGGAAATGTTGCTGGACAAAGATATACAGTACATACATTAATACCTGTAAAAAATAACACTACTGTTGGTAACTTTGGAGCGTCTGGAACAATTTATGACTTCCAAGAAATGGCAGATATAGTAGCAAATGAAATTGCTGATGTATTAACAAATGAATCTTTTGAAGTTGGAATAACAACTGCGAAAGCTAGAGTATTAGGTTCTAATAGATTAGCAATACAAAATGAAGACGGAATACGCTACAACTTTACTGGTTTTGGTACAGCATCTGGAAGTTCTATTATCATTAAAACTGAAGAAAAAACGGGCGGTGTTGATGGATATTATCAATCTTATTCTACAGGACAAAATAATGTTTTACTGGCAACAAATGTGACTGTTTCTAATAGAGAAATAAATTTTGATTATCAAAATGTAGGCAACCTATCTGCAAATGCGATTGAAGCAATAAACCATAAAATGGAAAATAATCAATTAGTTGTTTATGATGCAGTTAGCGGTTCAATTGCTGGATTGGAATCAGGAACAAGTTATTATGTTGATGCTATTGGTCCAAACGCATTTTCTCTAAAAACTTCAGTAGGTTCTGATTCAGTTTCTTTAGGATCTACGCTATCTGGAAGTTTTAAAGTAACATTAAATAGTATATCTGGTATATCTTCTATTCCTGGAACAGTTGCTATTTCAACAGCAAGTAAAGTTATTGAAGGAACAGGCACAGATTTTGAAAGATATTTTAAAGTTGGAGATACATTCAAAATATCAAACAATCTTGAGGCACCAGAAAGATATCTTGATTTTACTGTTGATTCTGTTATTAGTGATGAGATATTAACTGTTTCCGAAACTCCAGGCATAGGAATAACAGATGCGAAAGTATATACTGGTACTAAGATTAATGTTAGACCAGATGGAACAAATGTTCATAGACCATTTGATGGAGGTGTAGAAATCACAGCTGGTTCTTCTCCAAATAGTAGCATAGTTAGACAAACTCGTAAATACTTTAGATATCAGTCTGGTAAAGGTATTCAGTGCTCTCTTGCTATTAACTTCAATCCTCCAAGACAAATCATAAGTATGTTTGGTTCTCAGGGGGCATCATTACAAGATAATGAAGAATACACTATAAATGTAAGGAATAGAAATAGTGATGCATTTATATTATTTGGTGAAGATAGAACTGGGAATGTTATTTCAGATAATGCAAAAATAACTGTTTATGATATTGATACTTTGAAATTGAATGTTTATTCTCCAGGACATCCTGTTTGGATTAAGACTGCTCCTGGAACTGGAATAGGAGATTCTGTTGGTCAAACATGGGTAACAAATAATGGAACAGAAGATGGAATTATTGAGTTTGATACCACAACTGTTGGTGTAGGAACTTACTATTACCAATGTCAAAATCATGGTCCAATGTATGGTGAAATAGAAGTTGTCAATACTCCTTCTGCAGGTACTAATGAAACTTTAGTCAAGTTCTCCACATTAACACCTCATGGATTATTAAAAGGTAATGAAATTAAGATTAGAGGTGCTGGAGATTCTACTTATGATGGAGTTTTTGAAATCATTGCTGCTAAAGATAATGAAGCTTATTACATATCTTCAACTACATCCGCAACATCTATTGTATCATCTCCATTATTAGAATATAATATTCAAGAATGGTCAAATAGTGCCATTAGATGTGGATTATTTGATTTCCAAAATGGATTTTTCTTTGAATATGATGGATCTACATTATATGCCGTAAGAAGATCATCTGTTTTACAGCTTCCAATAAGAGCAGATGTTACTTATGATAGTCATGTTGTTAACTGGAGTGCTGGAGCTAAGTTTACAAATAAACTTTTTGAAAATGATTATGTTGTTATTAGAGGAACTTCTTATAAGATAACTAAAGTCTCTGAAAACTCTATTAATATTCAACCAGCATATCGTGGTGTAAGTGATATTGGGATAACGATTACAAAAACTGTAGATACAAAAGTTCCCCAAGATCAATGGAATATTGATAAAGCTGATGGAACTGGACCATCTGGATTTATTTTAGATAAAACTAAAATACAAATGGCATACTTAGATTATTCTTGGTATGGTGCAGGTAAGATTCGTTTTGGTTTCAAAGATACTCACGGACATGTAAAATATTTCCATGAGTTTATCCATAACAATAAACTTGATGAAGCATATATGAGATCTGGTAATATTCCAGGTAGATATGAAATAACTAACTATGGTGGTATTGTTCCATCATATATTCCATCACTATTCCACTGGGGAACTTCTGTTATGATGGATGGCGGATTTGATGATGATAAAGCATATCAGTTTACTGCAACTTCTAATACATTACTTTTCACTAATGGTGATGGAGAAACTGCAAATACTACTTCAGCTTCTTTGATATACAGTAGATTTTTTAGTGGAAGAAGATACTGGTATCTAGTGTTACCAATCGCTCCAGCTGATGCATTTAAATTTAGCGTAGGTTCTGAACTTTATACATTAGATGAACAGTTAAATGGACAGACAGTTAGCACTGTAAGATTTAGTGGATCTACTGCATATGTCGATATTCTTATTGGTGAAACCTCTTATAATCAAACCTTAGATATTGTCCCAAGTATTACTTCTGGAACTACAATCTATATTGGAACACCTCCTTCTGGAAATTCCTTTGAACTTACTACAGATATCGAAATTCCTGTGATTAGTATTAGACTTGCTCCATCTGTAGATAATAACTTGACTGGAGCAGTAGGAGTTAGAGAAATCATCAATCGAATGCAGTTGCAGTTAAAATCATTAGGTGTTACTTTATCCCATGATTGTAATGTAGATCTTATTTTAAATGGATCTATTGACAATAAAGATTTTAGAACTGTAGATACTCCATCACTATCAGAGTTGATTAAGCACAACTCTGGTGATAGATTGACAAATGGAACAAAAGTGTTCTCGTTCAGAGCTTCTGGTGGTACAGAAGGTACTGGAGGAAGTAGACTTCCATCAACGTCAGATTTTGATTTGAGTAATGTCAGTGACCTCGGAAATAGTATTTTGGGTGGAGATGATATTTTCCCTAACGGTCCTGACTTATTAACGATTGCTATTTCACCTATTGATACTTCAACAATCAATGCAACTTCTCCATTAACAGTTTCTTCCAGAATAACCTGGACTGAATCTCAGGCATAATAAAAAGGGAGAGTTTACACTCTCTCTTAATAAATATTTCAAAAGTAGATAAAATGTCACCAATCAATTTTCCAGATAGTCCAACTCCAGGAGATGTTTTTAGAGACTTTGATACTGGATACAAATATGAATATGATGGTGTAGTTTGGAAAAGCTATGTAGATGGTTCTGCAGCAACTATCAAAGTATTAGATGATAACTCTTCTAACTTTGATAGTTTTACAAGAACGTTCGAACTTTTGTATAATGGATCTTTATATTATCCAATAAGTGCTGAACATATAAGAGTATCTCTTGATGGTAATCTACAGAGTCCTTATATTGATTATACAGTTTCTGGAGCACAAATAACTTTTGTTGTTCCTCCAACACCTGGAACAGAATATTCTGTAGTTACAACAGTTGCTACTGCTCCAGCACCTTATGTTGAAAGTTATTTACAAAATCTTGATGTTGCAAATAGAATAAATGCTTTAACAGGTATTGTAACAACTCTTACTGGTAATGAGATTACATATGTTGGACTTTCTACATTCGGAACATTAGCGATTGGAGACACTGTAGTATTAACTCCAGATTTTGAACTACAAAACTTATTATCATTAGATTCAACGAGTGCCCAAACGATTTATGATGCACTTGGATTTAGTGTTACTCAAGATTTTGCAAATATTAATGTAACTGGAGTTTCTACGCTAGGATTTGTTACAACTAGCGATTCTGTAGTTATTAATCTAAATTCCACATCTCCAGGATTGGCAGTAAGTCAATTTGGAGGTGGTTTTGCTTCTATTTTTCATGGAGTAGTTGGAATCAATACTGTTAATAGAAACTTGAGTGATACTTATCTTACTATTAATGGAGCAGTTGAAGTAACATCACCATTTTTTGATGGGATTTATTCTTATCTATCAGGGTCAAATCTAGAACTGGGTATTGGAAATACAGACAATCCTAGTTGGATTGATTTTCATTCATCTCCAAGCAATATTAACTATGATGCTAGAATAGTAAAAAATGCTGGTTCTGATTCACCTTTTTACATTATAAACAGAGAGTCTGGTGGTATTATATTCAGTAATATTGATGGAGGAAAGTTTGAGTTTATTGATGATGTAACCAATGTTTTACAAATAAAAGATGGTAATATTGGCATCAATACTTCTAATGCAACAGAAAGATTAGTCGTCATTGGCAACTCTATTTTCAGTGACAGAGTAAGTATTGGAAGCACACTCAAAGTTCTTGAAGATGCTTATGTTAAAAAAACTTTAAGTGTCGGAAGCACTGATGTTGCTGGAAATATTCCAACTGATAGAGGAGTAATATCTGCTGTTGGTAATGGAAAAGATGTAATCATTATTCAAGCAGAAGATAATGATCTAGACAGAGGGATAGCATTTAGAAATAAATCTGATCGTTACATTGGATATATTAACGCAGAACCACTTGGAAGTACAGATCAAGCAGATATTGTATTTGGACATGCTGTAACAAATACTGCAACTGTAGATGAAGTACCAGAAATAATGAGATTATCTCAGAATGGTGTTGGTATTGGTACTACAAATGTTGAAGCAAAGCTTCACGTTAAGGGTAATACCATATTTGATGGTGAATTAGATATAAAAGGATCATTAAAAGGTGTTTTTGAATCTGTAAACTCAGCAACAACATACTTAGATGGATCAACAAGAGTAGTTGAACTTGATGTTTCACAAGGAACTACTTTTACATATACTGCTGGATCAGACAGTATTGGTATTGTTTCTTTTAAAAACATTCCTGTAGAGCAACAAAATGCGACAACAATCACATTATTACATACACAAGGATCATTAACAGTTACTGGAGCTGGAAATACTCAAAATGCATATCCTATAGAACAAAATATTACAATTAATCCACTTGGTTTTGCTGGTATTTCAACAATAGGTCGTACAAGTCTTAATCAATCGATTATTTGCTCATCAACACCTGATGATGTAGACTTTATTTCATTTTATGTTCATTATAATGGCAACTCTGCCACGTTACCAGAATCATACAAAGTTTTTGTTACAAAAAATGGATCATTTAGATAAGGAGAAAATATAATGAGTCCTTTATTTTCTGGATCAAAATTTGGATTTTCTAATGTCGGATCTTCAGAGTTTCCATTAAAATATTTAGAGTTGATTAATAGTTTTTTTACAAAACATTATGTTTCTAAGCAAGGAAGTGATACTCTTGGAAATGGTTCTATAACTAACCCATATCTTACTATTAATAAAGCTTTGACTGTTGCTAATACGACGGGAGGAGTGATAATTGTAGGACCTGGGGTGTATTCAGAATCTGTTTATGATTCTAGTTTTAGTGAACAAATGATTAGGTTTTCAACTTCAGTTACCATAGTAGGAACACCTGGCAAAACTGTTTATATAGAATCAAATAACATTGGAAGAAGAGATAATCATTTTTTTGGAATGACAAATGCTGGATCTAGAATATATGGAATGATTTTTAAAAGAGATAATAACGGTAGAACTAATAATTATGCTACATCAATTTGGGGAAACGAGGCTGGTGCAACATATGGACAAATATATAACTGTGTTATAGAAGAAGTTAATGCAAATGGAAGAATGTCGCATGTTTATGATAATTCTGGAACTGGTGGAGGAAAAATATATAACTCTACTATAGTTTCTTCTGTCTGGTTGACTCCATATACTTGTGGAGGATCAAATGAAACTAGAAATACTGCTTTAACCTCTTCAAATACATTTAGTTTATGCGGAACTAGTGTAGATAATACAAATGGAGCATCTATAAACAATCAGTATTATCTAACAAATAAATCAAATTCTTTATATGGAGTTTATTCTGGAGATTATGCTTGGCCACAAGAAATTCTTGTCCCTCTTATACCAGCTTCTGATGCTTACTCACAAGATTTACTTATTGCTTTAAGTGGTAGTAGTAATCAAGGATTCAATAATGTTGCACATGTAGTAAAAAATGTACCTGACAATTTTCCAAAATACTATATTACAAGTTCAACTCAAAGAACTTTTTCTCAAGAATCAAAATATTATTTTGATTCTTTAAGATTAGGTTTAAGAAGTCCTTCTGGTCTTGCAACTTGGTTTGGATTTCAAGATCCTGATGTATATGCATTTAGTAATTTTAACTTTACATTAGAAACTTGGGTGTATATCCCAACTTTTTCTGGTCTAACTCAATGTGCATTTTGGTATCATACAAATGGAGTAGATAATACTGGATTTCAATGCTTTATTTGTGGTGATAGCTTTGGCGATGTCTCCGCAAGGCGTGGAATCTTCTTTACTGGTGGTGCAGGGGCAGAAGTCAATATTGCATTTAACTGCCTTTCTCCCAACACTTGGCATCACATTGCTGTTGTACGTTTGGGTTCTGCATCTAATTCATTGAAAATCTACGTTGATGGTATTAATAGAACCAGTTATCGTGATGCAACTGGTAATCCAACCTGGACTTATGAAGGTCCATTAACTGTATCATCTCCACCACAAGAAACAGGTTGGGATCAAATATTACTTCAAGATTATCGTGTATATTTAGGGTCTGCAAAATATAATAGTAACTTTACTCCTCCTGGTCCTATGTTCATTTAAATGTGACACTTTTTAAACTGTCCACTTGACCCTGTAGCGATGCTATGGGGTCTTATACTATGTGGGTAGTTGAGGAATCAAATGTCTACAACAGAGAAACTGATTTTTGTCAGTTCATTTTTTATTTTTATGAACTGGGGTGTTCGTCTCACTAATGTAACTATCGATTTCCTATTTTAATGCTTTACTTAGACATCACTGGAAAGGGTCACAGAAGGCGCTGTAAGGACGTTGTTTTGTGGTTTATGGAGGAATACTTCCCTAGACATAATATAGAGGTTTCTGTGGTTCATAGAGGTCTTTTAAGAGAAGGTGTTTATGGGTGGTGTACGGTTCAAGATTCAGATTATCGTCCTCGATCTTTTTTAGTTGAGGTTCATAATCGTCTTGATGATGAAAACTACACTAAAACTCTACTACATGAACTTTGGCATGTCAAACAGTTTGTTTCTGGTGATATGAAAGATAAAAGAAGTAAAAGATATTGGAAAGGTATTGATATTTCTAATGTAGATTATGAAAATGATCCAAGTGAAATAGAAGCGGCAAAGATGGAAAATGTACTTTATCAAGAGTACCTCAAGAACACTTGACAAAAACTTGATTCCATGTCTATAATCTGCTTTGTCAGGTTTTAAGTTTACACTAAATCTTTAATTACTTAAATGAAAAAAAAGTTTGTTTGTCTTGTTCCTTTGAGTTCTGAGGCAAAGTTTCGATTTAACACTTTGATGAATAGGTTTCATTCATGTCAGATTTTAAATGAAACTGATAATATGCTTGAACTTATTTCATTAAATGGTGAATATCAGACAAAAGTTCCAAAAACTGGAAACCTTCATTGGAAAGTTATTAAATAGTTTCAAATCGAAATAAAAAAAATGATTGATCAAAACCCTATTGATAATGAATCTAAACAGGATAAATGGAATCGTGGGATAGATTTATTTACAGAATCAGTATTAAAACCAGATTCTGAACTGAGACAATGTGCTCATAACCAAAAATGTTTTCATGAATTGATGGATGTTCGTGAAAATGTTCTTGAATATTTACAAACATTACGATGGAATTAAGATGAAATATAAACCATATTCTTTAGAATGGCATAGGTATCGCTATTTAAAAGAAGCTATTGATAAGTATCTTGATGATTATGTTGATTCTGATATCATATTAAGCGATATTAGAGACATTTTAAATACTCGCTCAGAAGCAGCACATCAAGAGTTTACAAGAATCAATAACCTAGAAAACAGTTTACAAAAATAACAAAATGCTTTCAACTCAATACAGACTTCGATTAGAGTCTATTTGCAAAAAGATTGCCAATCATGAAGAGGTTAATCTTGAAGATATGATTTGGGCAGAGAAACTTTCTAAAGCAAATCGTTCTGCTGCGACTATTCTGCGTCAAGCAAGAAGAAAAGCAGAAAATCCTGATATGCAAGAAGGTGATTTAGATGACTTTTTAAATCAACTTGATATTGGAGGATTAGGTCATGAACGTTTTGGTAAACGTAGATTTGATGATATTGATGATATGGTAGATTGGTGGACAGAAGACAGACCAGATGATTGGAGGCAACGTGATTGAGTGGATTTTTACATCATGTTGATTTGATGACAAAGATTGCCAATCCGCACAGTTTGCCTTATAATACTTATGTCTAAATCCATAGACAAGCATCTTTATTTTTTTAGTTGATTCTTTTTTAACAAATGACCTACGAAGCAACTGTTGAGTTTAAGTTTGATGCAACATTCGAACCAACCTATGGGACATCCTCCTGGACTTCAGACGATTTTATCCCTGAAGAACATTATCTTATCACTGCACCAGCAGCAGACCTTAACTGCAAACAGTATTTCAAACTTTTTGAAAAGTTTCTGCTCTGTGTAGGAATGGATCCTGCTACTATTCGTAGTGGTGCTATGTCGTTGGTATTTAATGATTACACTGGTGAAGAAGAACAGCGTAAGGTCTGTAAAGAGTATGAACTGACGATGGATGAAGATCTAGAGGAGAAATACCAAGAGTTTATGAAGCGTGATGCAGAATGGGCACGACTGAAGAAAGGTCCTATGGGAACTGTGCTTCAACAACAAGAAGATCTTATTGGTTTAGAATAATGGGAATGTTTGATTATGTGAGAAGTTCTTATCCTTTAGGTGAGCACTTCTCAGGTCAATGTCATACCAAAGACATTGAAGATGGTATTGGTGGCACAATGACCCAATACTGGATTGCACCTGATGGACAACTTTATATTATCGATTATACGCAAACTGCTGACT
>Ga0208161_1000067_pt1 | contig 48736 bp, 29 predicted proteins | sample CB_VirMetaG_3_FD_184538 | JGI IMG/M metagenome (GOLD analysis project Ga0208161, IMG submission 184538) | Freshwater to marine saline gradient viral communities from Chesapeake Bay - CB_1508_1S Viral MetaG (SPAdes) (version 4) | ecosystem: Environmental > Aquatic > Marine > Coastal | place: USA... | reverse complement strand
CCTACATTTTATTTAACAATTAAAGGTTATTATGGTCAAGCGGTTAGATACCAACTATCGTTGTTAAAATTTAACGCGTCATTTGATTCATCGACTGGTGACTATACAATCACATGTCAATTTATAGGAAATCACATCGCTTTACTAAGGGATATTACCTTACAACAAGCTATGATAGCACCATATATGTATCCTAATGTAATTGAAAGTGACGATTCTAACAATAGTGGTAAAGATGGGTTAGGGTTTAAAACACTTAGAGAGGTTTATAACATATACAAGTCTAAAAAATTAATACCTGATGACTTCCCAGAAATAACAATATATGAACTTGTTGGTATAGTTAACAATTTTACAAAAGAATTGGAAGAAAATTTTGGTGATATAAATCTATCATTACTTGATGACCAAGCTTTATTTCAAGACACGTTAACTAAATTTTATAATTCTGTCTTAGGGTCTAATGGTTGGTTAAATACGTATTTAGATATTACTAACTTAAAAACATTAACCTACACTGACGTTGATGGTAACCCAACACCATTTAACGTATATAGGGTATTAACCAATTTAGACAATAATGTTGAAATAACTGATGAAGTTTTAATATCAGTTGAAGATAAATTAGATACTAAAATATCAGATTTTAAACGGATTCTTAGTGAAAACCCCACTTTTGGTGATTTAATTACTGATGATATTTTTACCACAGCTGATAGTTACAGACTAAATAATTTAAAATCGTCTATTGATGACTTTAATAATTCATTTGGTAGTGAAACACCGAGTGGTTGGTATGTATTATTTGGTTTAGATAATTCTTTTGAGTCACAATTTAATAGGTTACAACAAAATTTTGAGAAAAAATACAAAGATGAACAAACAATTTTAACTGAAAGGTTGAATGAAGCGTTTGAGGAAACTTTAGGGTTTTTTCCGTCGATAAGGAATTTAACCGCTGTTGTTATGGCGGGTACAGACACTTATTTACGACTCTTAGATATTGTTCACGAAAAAGCTTATGATAGAAGATTTGACACACAAAGAGTGGACGCTGTATTAGGGTCAAATACCTACCCAGACACACCAAACGGTCAACGAGTTTGTTTTCCTTGGCCAAACTATTATGAAACTGACAACCAAAGTGGTGAAGTTTCCATCCAATACCCTGGTGCGTCCACTGTATTATCTAGAACTGGTGCGATAAACCCACAATTATGGCCTGAAGTTCAGTTTGTTGAAGAATATATTAAGACGGTGAATTTTAGATTCAACAAAACCGTTTCATTGTATGAAAATGAAGGTATTGTTTTGGATTTTATTCCAATCTCTGTCAGAGATTTTCCATTTATTGGTGATCCGTTTAACGTCACACTACCTTCCATCGATTTAATATGGGAAATTTACGAAAGATTTTTTGATTTTGTGACATTTGGTGGTTTTAAAAACTACACCACAGAAGGTAATACCCAAAATGTAAATAACTTAATTAATGAAATATCTGTAAACGAGTCTAAAAATTCGGAGAAAAGTGTGTTAGAGTCTAATCAACTATTAGAAACACTTAAAACTATTGGGGTTAATTACAACACATTTACCAATTACCTTAAAGAGAATTCATTTAACAGATATATAGAACACGTTAGTGGTAATTTTGTAACTGGTTACATAAATAATCGACCAATAGTTGGTAACAACATCCGAAACACCAATTACGGTCTATTTCCAAGTAATTTAATATTCAAAACTGATGTCCAAGGGTTAAATTCTGGGATATATGATGATTTGTTGAAATCAACTAACTTATCAGAAAATATTTACCCATTTAACTTAAGCAGTTACAACCAATACAAAAATAACTTATCTGATGGTGATAACATTACCGATAGTGACGCTTTTGGGTTATTTAACGTTGTTAAAATTAATGACCAAAGTAAAACATATAGTACCACAAATCGTAAGTATTTTTTCTCTAATTTAAATTGGGATAATAGTGGTACATTAAAAACTCTGACGGAGAACAATATAACCGATATAACAAGTTATTCTACATCTGAAGAATTTAATTCATTTTTTAATGATAAACGTTCTACATTAAGTGAACAAGACATAAATGAGGGATTACTAATCGGTAATGATGGATTACTTCAAGTATCATCAATGATGAATACACCATATTTCGCGAATACCATTCTTAAATCATATGAAAATTTAATTAATGGTATTGAAACACCATTCGCTGAATCTGCTTATTTATTTTTAAATTCATTACCCATATCCTCACTGAAGGAACGAATATTGAAATCAGGTGGTGACTATGGTCCTTACATCACACCACTATTAAAACAAGTTGTTTCACACCATAACGTACCTTATTCTTTTATTTTAAAGTTAGGTTCTATTTGGTGGAGATATAAAAAAGGTTTAAATAATGATGATCCAATTTCACCATTGATTGGTAATTTAGGTGATGGTACTGAATACGATGATTACGTTGGTGTGTTCGGTAACGTGTCTGAAATAACAAACATTGGCTTAACGTTTGAGTACGATGGTGACACACAAAAAGACTTGGGATTATGGTTAAGACTGGTTGAAGCTACTCATTTTATTATTACTGGTAAAAATGTTATAAATGAAACTATAACCGGTGATTTAAACTCAGATTTACTTAATGGTTTCACATTAAATACTGAAATAAATGATAATTTAACTTTTAGTGCTGACAATAATGGGAATATTAGGTTTGTGACAACTTACTCTAATTCTACCGAAATCGGTGATAATGGGTTAGATGATTTCAATGGTGATTACTTTATATTGTATCCTTCGGGTGGTGAACTACCAAATACCGATTTAAAGTTTAAATATCAAAATGTAATTGACGAACCACAATTGTATGATGGAAGTTGTAGATTTTTATGGGCAGGATCACATTATGGTTATTTCAATCACAATGTGTTAGGTCCTATATTTTCAGACCCTAATTTTTATTTAAAGAGTCTGTATACAACATCTCCTGAACAGAATTCATGGAATTGGTTCGTTAATTCGGGTTCTACAAATAGGGTCGATGATTTATTGTCTGTTTTCCCTACCGAAGTTTTAGATGTTTTTGAAAGTGAGTTTATAAACTTTAGTGAACCTATAAACTCAAACACTACAATAGTTAACGGTCAGTATACCACATTTAAAGAATTATTTACTGATATTATGATTTTACCGTACACCTCAAGTAATAGTGGTGACACCAAAAATTTAAGACAGTATGATAGGTTTTTAGACAAGGTTGGTTTGTTCTTGAATCAAGAAGTTTTATACAAAAATGGGTCAGTTAATGATTTAGACACTGTTGTTTATGTGGGTGGTGAACCAGTGTCCACATATCAAATTTTGTTGTCGTTAATATATTACCATTCTAACGATAATGAAATTAAAAATAGGATAAATAACCAATTAAGAACATCATCAAACGATTCAATAGTGCTTGTGGATTTCACAGAAAATGGTGAGTTTACGACACCGACTACTGATGAATTCACAGTTAGGACAAGAATAAACACGTCAAATTATGTTATTAATGATAACGATATAACACCAACATCTTTGGTTAATGAATTTTTCCAAACAATAAATGTTGAACCTACCGAGGAAAATATAATCGTATACTCTAACATATTAAAAATATATTTCACCTACTTATCTTCGACACCTAATGGTAATTTACAAGACTTTTTAGTTCAAACATACAATCGTTATTATTTGTCGGATAGTAACAGTGAAACATTTAATAGTTTTATTACAGAGTTTACCAACAAATTAAACGAATTTGACCGTAGTAAACCAGCTCAAGAAGATTCAACTAACTTAGATAATAGACCTGAAGTTAAATCGGATTTATTAAAATTAGAGTTGTATCAGGTATTTAAGACAATGAATGATAAATGGATATCTGGTACCCAAGTTGGTGGTGAAGGTGTTAGAAATGGGTTACCGTACTATAATACGTTATTTGAAAGGTTTATGTTTTTGGATAGAGCTAATAGAGATATTGGTAATGACGCGGTTATAGATATATTTTATTTCCAAGGTCTAGGTACACCTGATACTGAGACACAGTCTGTTAAACAAACTGTAGCTGGTTTCATAAGTAATATGTGCGCGAAAAATTACTTCAATTTTATACCATTACCCGCTTACGTTAATTTTTACGCACAAACCAATAGTGGTAACATAGCAGCACAAGGTAATGGTATGTTTGGCACCTATAGACTTGTCGATAGTACTAAATCTAATCCAGTTTACCTGTGTCAATATGTTGGTGAACCGTCAAAAAATTTAGATATTCGAACAAAAGATTATGGTTACGTTAATGACGCGTCCAATTTGGGTGACTCAACAAATAACTCTTTAATTAATCCAAATAATGTTAGTGGTGAAGATATTGATAAAAATAATAAAGTGATGGCGTTCACTGTTGATATTGGGATACCGAATCAAAATATCTTTCAAAGTTTATCATTAGACCAAAGTGAATTTCAAAATACTTCGGAATCGTTTAAGATTACCGAAGATTTGGGTCAACAAGCGAGTGGTAGACCTGTCGCTGTTAATTCTCTTAATTTATTTAACTTGTATAAATCTAGAAGTTATAAAGTACAGGTAAATTGTATGGGTAACGTGATGATACAACCGACGACTTATTTTCAATTAAGGTACGTACCAATGTTCGCGGGGTCTTATATGGTTACAGAAGTTCAACATAATATAACACCAAATAACATGAAAACATCATTTGTGGGAACTAGAATACCTATAAGTAATTTCCCCAAAGTCAGAGATTTGGTTATGAGGTTGGATAGTTCTTTCTTAAAAAAATTGAGACCATCAGTAAATAAGGAAAATATTATTGAACAACCCGCATTAGATTATTGGGAATCTCTACCACAAGATGAAGAAATAACACCAACCACAACGCTTGGTGACATTATTTTCGGTAATCCAGTTAATTTAGAACTTGTGGCTTACCCAAGTTTTATATCTGGTTTACTGAACCCGAACAGATGGGAAGAAGTTAGAGTTAGAAGAGATGGTACAGAAAGAGTACACTACGCTGTAGACATAGCACCAAAACGTGAGTACAAAAACACAAACATCAATATTTTGAGTCCTATAGATGGTATCATAACAACAATTCTAGGTGGTTGTTCAGATACAGGTGATAGAGATATTAGAGCTAAATGTAATGGTGGTGCTGGTAACCATATTGTAATTGATAAAATACTTAGTAACCCAGGTGAAACATCATATGTTCCTAATGCTTTGGTTAAAGTCAGAGTTAGGTTGTTACACCTAAAAGAGGATAGTTTAATAAATAAAAATGTTAATAATCCGGTTAATAGAGGTGAAACAATAGGAATTATGGGTAATTCTGGAAATAGTACTGGTACACACTTACATTATGAAATTATATCTTACACATTAAATAATGAGTTAAAGGAAATTGAAAAGTATGAAAACCCTAATGACTTTATCACAATACAATAATATTTATAAAGAAAAGAATTATGGTTTCTAATGATTTAAAAAGTAAATTGGATGGTTTCTTAGGTAAGAACACCAGGTTAAGTGAAGTTAATACAAATTCAGAGTCACAAGAAGTTTGTGATTTAGATACTGGAATTTGTTATACTGTGAGAACAAGAGACGGTTTAATTGAAAGAACCGAAAATAAAGTGAAAGTCAATAGAACTGTTCACGTAGAATCACCTAACGGTAACGTAAAACAATTGTTAAATGGGTAAGTTGGAAAAATCTATTTTAGAGGAAATTAAACGATTTAAACAAATTAATCATAACTCTAACAATCTAAACGAACAAAGTGTTGGTGGGTTCGGTAATTTAGGTATGGGTAGTCATGTTAAACGTATTATGGGTGATATGTATGAACAGGAAGAAGAAACCGAGGATTTGGAAGTTGATGATGAGGAAATTACACCAGAAGAAACACCCGATGATACTGACTTGGAGGTAGGTGATGAGGAAATTACACCAGAAGAAACACCCGATGAAATTGAGTCTGAGGTAGATATTGATATGGGTGGTACCGAATCTGGGGGTAAAGAAATTGATGTTACAGATTTAGTTAAGTCACAAGAAAAAATTGAAGGTGAAATCACCACAACTAAAACCACTGTTGACGACACGAATGAAAAATTATCATCATTATTAGGCAAATTGGGTGATTTGGAAACTCAATTACTGAGTATGGATGAATTAGTAAAACAGATAGACACCTTAGATAAAAAAATAGAAAAATTTAGACCAAAAACTAGTGAGGAAAAAATGGAACTTAGAAAATATGATTCAGGTCCTTTTAATCAAACTCTTTCTGATTTTTGGGATGATAGTCAAGATAAATTTGAAAAGACTGGAAAAACTGATTATATTTTGACAAAATCTGATGTTGAAAATTTTAGTGACGCGGATATAAAACAAAGTTTTAACCCAGACTACGAAAAATAATTTAAGTCCTAAATTACTTCATAAATCACCCTACGGGGTGATTTTTTGTTTTTTAACTAATTGACTATCCCATAAAAATGATTACAATTATTAGTAAGTAAAAAAAACAAATTTAAATTTTATTATTATGAGTACATTAGACGCGGTTTTATCACAGTATGAAAAAAACAAACAAACAACAAGTACAACACCTAAATTGTCACAAGAAGAGAGATTGAAACAATATTTCAGTATCGCTCTACCAAAAGGTGTTAAATCAGCTGAAAGAAGAATTAGAATCCTACCCGCTAACGATGGTGGTTCACCATTCAGTGAAGCGTATTTCCACAATGTTCAAGTACAGGGTAAGTGGATGAAGTTATATGATCCAGGTAAAGATTCATCGGGTAAACCAACTGGTGAAAGAAGTCCGTTAAATGAAGTTGAGGAAGCTTTGAAATTAGCTGGAGATGAACAATCAAAAGAGTTGTCAAGACAATACAAATCGTCAAAATTTTACATTGTTAAAGTTATTGACCGTGACAATGAAGAAGATGGTGTTAAATTTTGGAGATTTAAACACAATTGGAAGGGTGATGGTATTTTCGATAAATTGATTCCAATTTGGAAAAACAAAGGTGATGTTTCAGACCCTAAAGAAGGGAGAGATTTGATTTTATCACTACAATCAGTACCACTTCCAGGTGGTCGTGGTGAATATACCACAGTTTCATCAATAATGTATGAAGACCCACAACCATTGAGTGATGATAAATCTAAAACTAAAGAATGGTTGTCGGACGAAAGAACTTGGTCCGATGTATACTCACAAAAACCAGTAGAATATTTGGAAGCTATTTCTAAAGGTGTCGAACCAGTTTGGGATAATGAACTTAAAAGGTACACTTATGATGATCCTTCAAACAAAACCAACTCAACTGTTGATATGAGTCGTAAACCAGTACCTACGGTACAATACGAAGATCCTCAAGAGGATGATGAACCAGACGACGATTTACCTTTCTAATTAAATTAAATATTAATTTCTGACCCACCACATGGTGGGTCATTTTAACTACACAATTATGGCTCTTAAAAAAAGAAGTTTTGAAGACATTAAAAATAAATATTCTAAAAAAGCTAAGTTTAAATCAGATCGTTTTTTCGATTTGGGAGAAGCTTTTTTGGATGCTACCGGAGTACCTGGTCCAGCTATGGGTCATATTAATATGTTTCTTGGACATAGTGATACCGGAAAAACTACAGCTTTGGTAAAAACCGCAGCTGACGCTCAAAAGAAAAATATATTACCAGTCATCATTATAACTGAACAGAAATGGGATTTTAAACATGCTAGAATGTTAGGTTTGGAATGTCAAGAAATCTTGGATGAAGAAACTGGTGAAGTGGATTGGGATGGTTTTTTCTTGTTTAATAACAACTTCGAATACATTGAACAAATTACCGACTACATTAATTCCCTTTTGGATGCTCAAGAAAAAGGTGAAATCGAATATGATTTATTGTTTATGTGGGACTCGGTAGGTTCTATACCCTGTAAAATGACATTTGAAGGTAAAGGTGGTAAACAACATAACGCCGCTGTTTTAGCTGATAAAATTGGTATGGGAATTAACCAAAGAATCGGTAAATCTAGACGAGATGATTATAAGTTTACAAATACCTTAGTTGTTGTAAATCAACCATGGGTGGAGTTACCAGATAATCCTTTTGGCCAACCTAAAATCAAAGCGAAAGGTGGTGAAGCGTTGTGGTTAAATTCCACACTTGTTTTTAGATTTGGTAATCAAAAAAATGCTGGAACAACAAGTATAGCTGCTGTTAAAGATAAGAGGAAAGTTAAATTCGCGGTCAGGACTAAAGTTACCATCATGAAAAACCACGTCAACGGACTTGGTTATGAAGATGGTAAAATATTGGTAACACCTCACGGGTTTTTAACTGGTAAAGACGCGGCTGAAGAAAAAACATCTATTGAACAGTACAAAAAAGATTATTCTGATTTTTGGGGTGATCAATTAGGTGTTGGTGGTGACTTTGTATTGGAAGAAACCACAGAAGACTAACTATTGTCAAACAATCAAAAAAACTGTCTCGTGACAAAAACCTTATTAATTGATGGGAATTCATTATTGAAATATGGATTTCATGGGTTAAAGTACCTAAAAACTTCGGATAAATTAGCGGCTGTTTATTTCTTCCTTAATACTATTAGAAAATACATTAGTGAAGAAGGGTACAATAAGGTTTTTGTCGCTTGGGATGGTATCAAAAATTACGAGTATAGACGAAATATATACTCACAATACAAAATACAACGAAAACAAAATAATTTAAGTGAAGAGGAATTATTTTCGTTAAATTCACAAAGATTAAGAATCAAACAGTACTTAGAAGAAGTTTACGTTAGACAGTATGAGTTTGAAGGGTATGAAGCGGATGATTGTATCGCGTACTACTGTAATAACACAACAGAAAACGTTACAATAATCACAAACGATAGGGATTTGGTTCAATTGGTCAGACCTAACGTATCGATTAAATTTTTAAACCCCCCACAAGTGTTCACCCATAATGACAAAGTGAAATATCAAGGGGTCGACATACCAATACAAAACATAAAACTAATCAAAATACTTTGTGGTGATTCTTCTGATAATATATCTGGTGTGAAAGGTTTGGGAGTTAAAACTTTAATTAAACATTTCCCAAATATATTATCAAAAACCTTGTCATTAGATAGTGTACTAACTGAAACTATTAACATATTGGAAGATAACCCTAAAAATTTTAGACTTAAAAATTTAGTTGAGGGTGTCACAAAGGATGGGGTGTTAGGATCTAATTTTTTAGATAGGAATATCAAATTAGTTGATTTGAGTTCTGTCAGTTACCCACCTAAGTTTGAGGTGGAAATGAACCAAATTATGACAGATACCTTAGATCCTGAAGGTAGATCATATAAAAACCTATTGAAAATGATGATAAAAGATAATCTTTTTGAATTTATTGGAAAATCCGATAATTCATTCTTAAATTTTGTACAACCTTTTATTTTATTAACTAGAGTAGAAAAAAACAAATTCAAAAAAAAATAACCATGGAAAGAAAAGAAAACCAAAAATTCGAGTTCATTTTAAAACTCAACGAAAACATTGTTTGTCAACGTTATTTTAGTGTTAAAAATTACGTAAATGACAGTGAAAATTCTTTAGATTTATATGATTCTGTGACATACATATGTGACGACATTAAAGATAATTTAAAGTCAAATACGATTAGTGTTTTGAGTGAACATCACAATGACGAGATAAATAATTTAGGTGAAAATGAAGAGAATTTTACGATAACTGTCAAGAAAGAAAATCATAATATAATCGAGAGAACCTTCCCTGCAAATGTGTATCCCCCAAGAGTTAGATATTCTGTGGACATTAGGCCAAAAATTTCACGATATCTAAGAGAAATTACTGACATTTTGTCAGATAAAAATAATGATAAGAAGTATCTAAATTACGAACTTTAATAATAACCGATACGTATTTATAATATAAATTCATATATGACTGGGACTGAAAATTTTGGATATTTAGGTTACAATTTTCAATTAAAACTAATTAATCTTATAATCACTGATAAATCTTTCGCACAATCGATAATTGATGTTATACTTTCCAAGTATTTCGATAATCAATACTTTAAATTGATTATGCAAATGATTAAAGAGTATTATGAGAAATACCAAACAGTCCCCTCATTTGATACTTTGGAACAGGTCACACATTTGGAAGTCACCTCAGAGATGGCTAAAAAATATGTGATGGACATGTTGAAAGAAATAAAGGAAGTCTCATTTGAAGATCATCTTTTTATTAAGGAAAAATCTGTAAAATTCTGTAAACAACAAGAACTCAAAAAAGCTATTAGAAAGGTCGAAAAGATTATGGAGAATGGTGATTTTGAAAGTTATGACAAATGTGAGGAATATATTAGAGAAGCTATCAGTATAGGTGAAGGAGATAATGGTAGTTTAGAAGTTTTCCACAATTTAGAAGAGGTTTTGAAGGATGATTTTAGAGATCCGATACCTACTGGTATTTCTGGGTTGGATAACCTTTTAAATGGTGGGTTAGCTAAAGGTGAAATTGGTGTTATATTAGCACCAACTGGTGTGGGTAAAACCACGGTTTTGACTAGATTCGCTAATACCGCTTTTAATATGGGTTACAATGTCCTACAGATTTTTTTCGAAGACAACCCCAAAGTAATTCAAAGAAAACATTTTACGTGTTGGACTGGTATACCATCAGATAAATTATCTGACAATAAGAAAATAGTTTTAACTAAAGCTGACGAAATGAAAAAAAGTGGTGGTAAGTTAATCCTTAAAAAATTAGCGTCTGATGAGTTTACAATTACACAGATTAAAAACCAAATACGTAAGATAATATCTGAGGGGACAAAAATAGATATTGTATTATTGGACTACATTGATTGTGTAGTACCAGAAAGAAGTTTCGACGACGAGTGGAAAGGTGAAGGGTCGGTTATGAGGAAGTTTGAAGCTATGTGTCACGAGTTAGACTTGGTTGGTTGGACCGCTACACAAGGTAACAGATCTTCTATATCCTCTGAAGTTGTAACCACAGACCAAATGGGTGGTTCAATTAAAAAAGCTCAAGTAGGTCACGTGATAATATCAATAGCTAAGACTTTACAACAGAAAGAAATGGGGTTAGCTACTATCGCTATAACCAAATCTAGAGTCGGTAAAGACGGAGTTATATTTGAAAACTGTACATTTAACAACGCGACGTTGGAGATTGACACCCAATCATCGCAAACGTTCTTAGGTTTCGAAGAAGAAAAAACAAATAGAAACCAAAAAAGAGTTTTGGACGCTTTAGAAAAAAGGAACAAAATGTTAAATCAATAATTAAAAATTAATTTATTATACTATGAATAAAACTACTAACAATATTAGTAACGGCAAACTTTTCACTGAAAGAATCGCATACAAACCTTTTGAATACCCCGAGTATTATACTGAAGGTTGGTTACCACAAGCACAAGCTTTTTGGTTACACACAGAAATATCAATGCAAGGTGACGTGAAAGATTGGAAAGAAAATTTAGAACCCCACGAAAAAAACTTGGTCGGAAACATTTTATTGGGTTTCGCTCAAACAGAATGCGCGGTTTCAGACTATTGGACGGGAATGGTAACAAAATGGTTCCCAAAACATGAAATACGTCAAATGGCGATGATGTTTGGGTCACAAGAGACCATTCACGCGGTAGCGTACTCTTATCTAAATGAAACACTTGGTTTGGAAAATTTTGAAGCGTTCTTACATGAACCTGCGGTTTCATCCAAATTCGAAATGTTGATGTCAGTTAATGGTGATTATACACATGACGATTTGTCAACCAATGAAAACGCTAGACGTGAAGTCGCTAAATCATTAGCTATATTTTCAGCTTTCGCTGAGGGCGTCTCATTATATTCATCATTCGCGGTACTTTATTCGTTTCAACTAAGGAATCTTTTAAAAGGTATTGGCCAACAAATGAAATGGAGTGTTCGTGACGAGTCTTTACACTCTAGAATGGGTTGTAGATTGTTTAATCACATGTGTTCAGAATATCCAGAACTCAGAGAGTCAACCAAAGATAGTGTTTATGAAGCAGCTAAAGTGATAGTGGAATTGGAAACTAAATTTATTGATAAAATGTTTGAACAAGGTGATTTGGAAAATTTATCATCTTCAGACCTTAAAGAGTTTATTAAACAAAGAACGAATGATAAATTAAGAGAGTTAGGTTATGACAGTCTATTCACCGTTAACCAAGAAAAAGCTAGTAATTTAGACTGGTTTTACCATTTAACTGGTGGTATAACACATACAGACTTCTTCGCTTTAAGACCTACAGATTATTCTAAAGCGGGAGAGGATGATGATTGGGATAACGTATTTTAAAAATATATAATTATGAAAAATTACGCAGAACATTTAGGGTGGGAAGTCGATGTGGACTTCCCAAGTTGGGCTAACACCCCAGTTTATGTACAAACAATATCTAAGGGATATCTTTATGGTGATGAAAAACCTAAAGACGCTTATTGGAGAGTTTGTACCGCTGTAGCTAAAAGATTGAATAAACCTGAGTTAGCTACTAAATTTTTTGATTACATATGGAGGGGTTGGTTGTGTTTAGCGACACCAGTCCTATCAAACACCGGAACTGAAAGGGGTTTACCGATATCGTGTTTTGGTATCGATGTTGGTGATTCCATCTATGAAATTGGTATGAAGAATTTGGAGATGATGTTATTAGCTAAGAATGGTGGTGGTGTTGGTGTTTGTGTTAATCAAATCAGACCCGCTGGTTCACCAATTAAAGATAACGGAACTTCTGATGGTGTTGTACCTTTTTGTAAAATATATGATTCTACAATTTTAGCTACAAATCAAGGTGCTGTTAGACGAGGTGCCGCGTCAGTAAATTTGAACATAGAACACGAAGATTTTATTGATTGGTTGGAAATTAGGGAACCTAAAGGTGACGTAAATAGACAATCACTTAACCTACACCAGTGTGCGGTTGTTGGTGATAAATTCATGAGAAAACTTGAAGCTGGTGATCCTGAAGCTAGAGAAAAATGGGTAGCGTTGATAAAGAAAAGACGACAAACGGGTGAACCATATATTATGTATCGTGGAAACGTTAATAAACAAAACCCTGAAGCTTATAAAAAGAATGGGTTGAAAGTCTATATGACTAATATTTGTTCTGAAATCGTGTTGAACACTGATGAAAGTCACTCTTTTGTTTGTTGTTTATCGTCACTTAATCTCGCTAAATATGATGAGTGGAAGGACACTGATTTAGTGTATACCGCTACTTGGTTTTTAGATGGTGTTTTGGAAGAATTCATTCAAAAAGCTAAATACCGACAAGGGTTTGAAAATTCAGTACGTTCAGCTGAAAAAGGTAGAGCGTTAGGTTTGGGTGTTTTAGGTTGGCATACATATTTACAACAAAAAGGTGTACCTTTTGAGGGGTTACAAGCTCAGTTTGAGACTAGAAGAATTTTCGGTCAAATTAAAAATGAAACAGAACAAGCGTCAAAAGATTTAGCTTCTGTTTATGGTGAACCTCTTTGGTGTGTGGGTACTGGTTACAGAAATACCCATTTAAGAGCTATCGCACCAACAGTATCGAATTCTAAATTAGCTGGTGGTGTTTCAAGTGGTGTTGAACCTGTCCCCGCTAATGTGTGGACAGAACAAAGTCTGAAAGGTACTTTTATACGTAAAAATTCAGTATTGGAAAAAATATTGAAAAAGGTTGGTATAAACACAAAAGAAGTTTGGGATCAAATCTTAGAAGATGGTGGTTCAGTACAAAATATTAATCAATTGGATGATTGGTTTTACGTTAAAGGTAAATTAACACACAGGTCAGAACTCCGTGATTTAGATGAACCAACACCAGTTAAAGATGTTTTTAAAACTTTCAGGGAAATAAATCAATTAGAGTTAGTTAGACAAGCTGGTGTTAGACAACAATACATCGACCAATCTGTGTCGTTGAATTTAGCTTTCCCAAAAGAAGCGACACCTAAATGGATTAATCAAGTACATATGGAAGCTTGGAAACAGGGTGTTAAAACACTGTATTACATGAGAACCGAAAGTGTACTTAGGGGGGATATAGCTGCTAAAGCTATGGATCCAGAATGTTTAAGTTGTGACGGATAAAAAAAATAAAGTGTTTAAACCCATCGAATTCGATGGGTTTAATATTTATATTAAACAACTATCATTTAAACTAGTATGGAAAAATACATAAAAAAAATTCTAAGGGAATATGGTGAAGATGAACTATATAATTATAAACCTAATTTTACATCTTCAGATTTTTTAAAATGGGTCGATTCAGAATTCGATAAAGAAGTTTTAGAATTAGTTTTAACTAAAGTACAAGACAGATTAAATTTCTTGGACACTATGGAATACATGTCAACAAGAAAAGAAGTTAAAGGGTTTAGAAGGTAATATTATGCAAATAGCTAAATTCAGGTATGGGATAAGTTTCCCGTTTCAAGACACGACAGACGGTTATTTTCTCAAAACTACTACAACACCACAAGAAGAAACAAAAGCTAATTTAATACATCTGTTATTAACCAGAAAAGGAAGTCGTTACTTTCTTCCAGACTTTGGTACAAAATTGTACGATTATTTGTTCGAACCATTAGATTCTGCGACGTTTAAATCCATGGATTCTGAAATTAGAACCGCTATATCCGAATATTTACCTAATATCAATGTTAATGAAATTAGAATCGAAAGACTAGAAGACGTGACTGACACGACAGAGGGTACAGTTGTGGATTCGGATTTGGATGATAGAATATATAGGGTCGCTGGTGATGGTACTGAAGATTATACTGTGAAAATATTTATAGATTATAGTTTAAAAGATGATGTATTTGGTAGCCGTGAATTTATAGTAATCAATTTATAATATGGAAAACGAATCAGGTAAAAAAATATCATACACTGAAAGGGATTATTTAGGTGTTAGAAATGAATTATTAAGGTTAACACAAATCTACTATCCAGATTTAATTAGAAACTCAAACGATGGGTCTATTTATTCTGTATTTTTGGATTTAAATGCGGCGATAACCGATAACTTAAATTACCAAATAGACAGGTCTTTACAGGAAACGGTGTTATTATTCGCTAAAGAAAGGTCTTCACTTTATAATATCGCTAGAACTTATGGGTTAAAGATACCTGGTAATAGACCATCAATAACACTTTGTGATTTTTCAATCACTGTTCCAGCGTTCGGTGATAAAGAAGATGATCGTTATTTAGGTTTTTTACGTAGAGGATCTCAAGTCAGAGGTAATGGTCAAGTATTTGAGTTAGCTAACGACTGTGATTTTTCTTCACCATACTCTGTTGATGGTGTTCAAAATCGAACTAAGATACCTAATTTTGATTCTAACGGTATTTTGGTTAATTATACCATAACTAAACGTGAAGTTGTAATTAATGGTGTTACAAAGGTTTTTAAAAAAGAAATTACGGATGTTGATAGTCGACCGTTCTTTAAATTATTCTTACCAGATAGAAATGTTTTAGGTGTAACATCTGTAATTGAAAAATCTGGTTTGGGTTATAATACTTTACCATCCAGTTTAGAGTTTTTATCGACATCATCTAATAGGTATTTTGAAGTGGACGCGTTAGCACAACAAGAGGTATTCACAATAGACCCCGCGGCACCCACCGACCAACCAGGTGTTAAACCAGGTAAATATGTTTTAGCTAATAAGAGATTTATTAGTGAGTTTACACCCGAAGGTTTTTTCTTCTTAACTTTTGGTGGTGGGAATAATACGTCACAAAATTTATTAGAAACATTCAGTAAATTCGGAACCCAGATTAATCCGTCTAAATATTTAAATAATGTTTCTTTAGGTAACGCTGTTAGACCAAATACTACGTTGTTCATCCAATATCGTGTAGGTGGAGGTAAATCATCTAACGTTGGTGCTGGAGCTATAAAATCGATAGGTCTAGTAGATTTTGTTGTGTCAGGTCCAGTGTCTAATGTTAATACACAGGTTAGAAATAGTTTAAGGGTTAACAATGTTACAGCAGCTATTGGTGGTGATGACTTAATGTCGGTGGAGGAAATTAGAAACTACATATCGTTTAACTTTTCATCACAAAATAGATCTGTAACCATAAATGATTACGTTAACAAGGTTAGGTTGATGCCGTCCCAATTCGGTGCTGCCGCTAAAGTAGGTGTGATAGAAGTTGAAAACAAAGTCAAAATCAATGTATTGTCGTATACACCTACTGGTGAATTAACATCTAATGTGTCTTCTACATTGAAGAATAACATCGCGGAATATCTATCGAATTATAGAATGATTAACGACTATATTGAGGTGGGTAACGGTAAAGTTATTGATTTAGCTGTAGACTGTGACGTGATAATACAACAATCGTCAAACCAAGGTCAAGTTGTTACTAATGTAATTGAAACTATAAAGAATTTTTTTAATTCAGACGGGGTTGAAATGGGCCAAACAGTTAATGTTAGTGAATTGGTTTCTATGATTATTTCATTACCCGGTGTGACAAACGTAGTTGATATCAGGATTTTTAATAAAGTCGGTGGTCAATATTCTAATTCACCAACACAACAACCTTATGTTGTGAATTCAGATGACAATCAAATTCAATTAATTGACGGTTGTTTAATATTCCAACCAGACGAAATACCACAAGTTAGATTCCCATCTAAAGATATTAGGGTTAGGGTCAAACAAATTAACAAAGCTGTTTATTCTTAATAAGGTTTACATAAAACCTTAAAAAACTATTTTTAGTTTTGTTAGAATAAATATTTATTTGTTAAAGTAAAGAATGCCTAAAAATATAAGGGTAAGAACCAAAATAGGTCAAGACCAAGTAGTTACAATTAATCTCGAACAAGATTTTGACATGTTGGAGATATTAAGTTTGAATATGCATCAAACTGATGTGTATCGAAGAGATTGTGCTGATTTTGGTGTTTTAGTTGGTAGGGTGGTAGCTAATTCAGGTTTTGGTTTACCAAACGCTAAAGTATCAATTTTTATTCCGTTAGACGAGAATGACTCACAAAATGAAATAATTAGGACACTATACCCATTTACTTCACCATCGGTGGTGAGCGAAGATGGTTTTAGATATAATTTATTACCCCAAGACCCTAGTTATACTGGACACGTACCAACTGGAAGTTTTCCCAAACTAAGTGATGTATTATTAAATCAGGAAGTTAGTTATGTTTATCAAAAATATTATAAACTAACAGTTAAGACTAATGATAGTGGTGACTTCATGATTTACGGTGTACCTTTGGGTTCACAAAGGGTAGTCATGAACATAGACCTTTCCGATATGGGTTGTTTTTCTATGGTACCCGAAGATTTCAAAATTCAAGGATTTCCCGATTCTAAATTTGATGGAGCTAAGTTCAAATCAAGTAGTGAGTTACAGTCATTACCACAAATAATACAAATTCAAAAACAAATTGAAATTTATCCATTTTGGGGTGACGAAAACGCTGGTTGTGGAGCTTCAATCACTAGAGTCGATTTTGACCTTAGAGAGGTTGGTGTTGAAATAAGACCTACGTCTGTTTTCATGGGATCTATAGGTACTGACATTGAAAAAGAATCTGTCAATAAAAATTGTAGACCACGTAAAAGACAAGGTAACTTATGTAATGTTATACCTACACAAGGAACCATTGAATCAATTAGATTCACACCATTTTTTAGAGAGGAAAATGGTCAAACCGTACCAGTACTTGAAAGATTTGACGTTGATGGTGGTTTCACAATAGATGAAAATGGTGCGTTCCTTATTAATGTTCCGATGAATATCGATTTTTTGGTTACAAATGAATTTGGTGAACAAGAAATCTCCCAAGATCCAACGATTGGTGTACCAACCAAAGGTAAATATAGATTTAGATTTTCACCTTTGGAAAGTCAAGGACAGTCCAGATTGAGGTATAGAGCGTCATATTTAGTACCAAACATCCGTGAATATAATAATAATGGTGGCAGTGGACAAAGTTCACCAAATGACCCACCAGGTTCCCAATACAATGGAATTGAAAAGACATCATCTTACGCGTTTTCTGTGGATTATTTTGATTATCCACAACAAGCGAGAGATACTGGGTTAATTTTAACTACCCAAGATTATTTTTATGAGTTCCAATTTGGTAAAGTTTATACTGTATCACAATTTATAGATTTTTGGAAAAACAGAAATAGGGATTCATTTATAGGTATAAAAGAAATATTCCCACCAGATGAAGAAAGTTGTGACAGAACACCATTCCCTATTAATGACGGTGTTCGGAATACTTCTTTCAGAGTTATTTTAACACAAACTGTTGTTAGATTAGAACAAATATTGTACACGACTTTCGCGATTTTTATAGGTACAATATGTCCCATACTTCAATTTTTGTTAGCTATAGTAAATTTGTTATTAATAATCGCGTGTATACCGTCAATACCATTTAACGCGTTAACCGAACTACCTTTAGGTCTCGGTACGATTTTTGAAAATTTATTCGATTCAATACCCATATTTGGTGATTATTTAGATTTTTGTGATTTTGATGATGGTTTATTTGGTACAATATTAGATCAAGGACTTGATGCGATTTTCCCATCATGTTGTCAAATATTTGGGTGTTTAAAATTACGAGTAACCAAATATCCAGATTGTCAAAAATGTAGATGTCAACATAACTTAGATGTTGAACCGGCATCATTAGTTTTTGGTTCTGGGTCAGATTCTCAACCGTTAATTGGTAACTGTGATGAGGATGAGGATGACGGTAATGATGATTTGTTGGAGTGTTCCACACCCAATAGTGGTCCACAGATAAATGGTACTTGTGGTGAGGATGAGGATGTTTTACAAAATGGTTGTTATATATTACCATACACTGGGTTAGTAAGTGGTATCATACAAACTATCATTAATTTAGTTATAGGGTTTTTAAATTTAATAATTGGTGTTTTTGGTGCTGATGAAATATCTACGATAGACACTTTTGGTTTTTCTGACTTAATAACACAAATTGGTCAATGGAGAAGACGTGAGGTTATCGCAAGATCTTTATGTGATGGTGTTGTAAATTATTCATATTCTAATAATTGGGTAAATGGGTTCTTGTACCACTTCCAATTTAAAGGTAAAGTAAAACCAGATGAAGATTCAGAAACTGGATTTAGAGCTAAATTTTGTGCTAAAATATTACATTTTGATAGGGGCAGTAATAGATTTTACTATAGGTCTTGCCCCACAAATTTAAATGGTGATTTTATTGGTGATCCTGATGGGTCAGTCACGAATGAAAATATTGTTAATGGTGCTAATATTGATGATATACTATTCCCAACAACAATCATAGAATTAGGATCTAGAAGTAGGTATATTAATGAAATATGTTCGTTAACGTCATACCGAGAAGGTTGTTCAATAAGTTCCCAACTTTCACCAACAACATTTAACCCACCGGGTGAATTTATGTTCGATTCAGTTAATGAATTACTTACCTCACAATCATCCAGTCTATTTTTCAATATCGGTTCCATTTTCCCTAGAGATGAAAAAAGAATAAACGGTACAATCGCGGGATTACTGTCCCAGTTTAGTGAATTGGGTGTCATTGAATATAATTCTTTGAGTTCTGATGACTTGGAGTCTTTAGAAAATAACACATTTAATTTGGATGAGTTGGGTGTGGATTACGCTCCTACTGGTTGGTTCACTTTTCCATCTGGCCAGTATTCAGTGGGTGACATACCTTCCAGTGTTAACCAACCCCCACCTAATGACGCGTATACTTGGCCTGAATTATCGGTATCTGTCATTGGTGGTGAACAAAGTGAGTTTGTGTTTGTTAAACCTAGAATATTACAAAATGATGAAGTAATTGATGATACTTTATCTGGTCAAAGACTAAGATTTTGTTTCACACAATCTTTTACCGATTCTTCACAAACTGTACCCACATATTTATGGAGAGCGTTATCACCAAACGAACAAGATTCAGACTGGGTGGATCAAACTAATGGTATTGCTAGTATAAAATTACAAGATTCGTCAACGTGGTCACAATATGGTGGTAGTACACCTTTAAACTCTAATGATTTTAATGGTGCAGCGAAATTGTTGGGTAGTGGTTATCATTTCTATTTTGGGTTAATACCAGGTGCTACAGCTTATGATATATTTGTTAACAAATACGTACCAATAGAGGACTAATATGGGATATCAAGAAAACATAAAAATATTACGTGGTTCACAAAAATACAAAGGTTCTTTAGACAAGGATTATGTGTTACCAACCTTATTGGAAAAAACATCACGTGAGTTAATTCAAGGGGATAGAAATTCAGTTGTTAATTTATTGGAACAATATTTTTTTGAAAAAAATGAAAGTTCACTTTATAGGTTTTATGGTAAAATCACACCTATAGTTTATAATTCAATATCTGGAAATGTGGTAGACCAAATTATGTTGGGTAAAAATACATTCTATAGTCAGGAAACTCCGTTTTCTGAGACACAAGCTTTTGGTTTCCCTTCTATTAATTTTTTTGATTTTTTTAGTGCTGAACAACTAACATCACCACACGGTTTTAATGAACCGAATAGTCTTAAAGATAATTGGTTAATTTATATTTCTTACGTTAGACGTAGTGTAAATTTAAATTTAACTTATTACACTGACAAGATAAACAATGTGGGTATCACGTTTAATTCTAGATCTGGGATACCTTTTTATGTGACACCCGTCACTATTAATGGTGCTTATGGTTTAAAATTTACATGCCCAGTTAATCATGGTTTAAGTGTCGGTGATACCGTTGTTTTACAGAATGATGTTATACCATTTGGTGGTGTGGGTTTAATATCTGAAGTTAACGGTTCTAATAGTCCTACAGTTTATTCTTTGGGTGACGAGTTTTTAGGTACGGAAAAAAATGTATTTACTGTCTTATTACGTGGTGATTTAACTTACAATGGTGGTGATGTCGGTGTTTTCAGGAGACAAATTGACCCACAAAACATTGAGTCATTGTCTAATTATTACATTCACGAACATGAGTTAATAACTAACTCTTCAGATTATACATTAGATAGGTGTGGATTTGAATTTGGTGTGTACTCAAAAAGGGAAAGGTTTTTCCCTAACGAATTTTCACCACCTTTAGGTCAGGGTCATTCCGTTGTTAAAGAACAAATAAAATCTTACCTATGGAATTTTAACAGGGATATTGATGTACTTAATTATTTTGACAATCTAGGTAGGGAATTGACCGATGTCTATTTAACTGTCTTATCTTCCAACCAACCAAGATTGTGGAAAAGAAAAGGTGAAAATGATAACTTGACTGTGGGTATTGGATATTCTTGGAACTTTGTTTCTGATGGTTTAGGTAATGATCCTTACCATGAACAAAATTTTGAACCAAACTTACAAACACCTTTTGTATTACCACAAAGTGGTGACACATTTTTGGGAGCTTTCGTAGAGTATAACCCATACGATTTAAAAGAAAGGGTAGTGTCGGAAATTTACCACAAATTATCTTTCAGTGAAAACATAATGAATGATGGTAGTGGTCAAGAAATAAACGGGGGTTATTATTATCAACCACACCACAGATACCCAATTAAAAAAGTTTCTGAAACAATTACAGAATATAACAACTACACTTTAGTACCTAACTACGCTACATATTCTGAATTCACGAATACGTGGAGATGGAGAAATATTTTGGATATTGGTGTTTTTGAATCCGATAACAGTGGTATTGATTACCCATTCGTTAATGGTCACCATTACCCGTATTTGAATATTTCACTTTTAATAAGTCCAATATTGTCTGACGGATTAAATAGACAATCTGGTTCGATAATTCCACAACCTAACGTAGATGTCTGTGAATAAATTTAGAATACGTGTTAGTGGTGAAGACAAACAAATTGTTTTACCAATATCTACCGATTTTGATGAGTCTTTGGGTCGTGAACAGGGTATCAAAATGTATGAAAGGACTGAAATACAAGACAATATTAACCCAATTCAGGACTTCGAAACTACTAGATATTCACCCAACACTCAAAACCCAAACAAACGAATATATTATGATATGTTTTTCACCAATTTAACAATACCTAATGGTAGTGAGAATGGGTATTCTAATGATTATAGTGTTGTTGGTATAACTTATCCAGATGTAAAAACTAGAAAACAATCATTCACTAAAAGTTTTTTTAAGTTTGATTTTTACGATCAACCATCAGTTTCGGGTCAGAGATTATATTTTTCAATTATATTACCAACTAATAATGGTTCTAAGGTGGATAGGGTGATAAGTAACGATGAGAATGATATTAATTATGACCCCATAAATTATTTAATTTCTTTCGCTAATTCGGAACCAGAACCTTTCACTTATCAAATTGAGTCTTCATCTTTTGAGTTCGCTAGTGTAGGCAACAAAAAAGAAAATTATTACATACAATGGTTAAAAGATGACTTTTTAGTCCCAAACACTACATTTTACATGAGTTGTAAATTTTTTAACGCGTTAAATGGTGAGATAATCAAAATGATAAATAAACCACAACCCGAAAATTCATACAAATTAAAACCAGAAGATTTTTATTACTATAGATTAATCTTTAATCGTAATAATTATACATATACTGTTTCAGAATATAATACAATAAATCAAAACTTATCTGAAGTTGGTGAATCACAAAACAACTCAATAAAATTTTATCAATACATTAACCCATAATGGACATATACAAATATCAATTATGGACTGGTAGAGTTCCTAGTTCACCTTATAATGATAGGTGTGAACCACAAGTTTACGGTTGTTTAGATTCTTTCGCGGAAAATTTCAACCCAAACGCGACCATAAATCAAATATCTTTCGATGATACTTCCAACCCTTGTGTTTATTCACAACCAATTGACTGTCCTTGTGCTAGAGATGACAATAATCAACTTATTTCACCATTAAGGTGTTATGATTTGAATAATGATGGTATTGTTAATACAGCAGATTTATCTGTGTTTTTGGGTAGTTTTGGAACATTTATTGACTGTCCAGATAGTTGTACACCTTGTGTTGACTTTAATAGGGATGGGGTAGTTAATGTTTCAGATTTGACTATATTTTTTAGTGTTTTTGGGCAGAGTGTGGGGTCGAATGAAGATGGTGGGTTAAATGTTGATTTTTCAGTATTCCAAAATGTACCCAATGATTGTTTTCAGTTGGGAATATTATCGGAACAATTAGTTCAAGATTGTTTAGATTTTTGGGGTGTGACTGATAAAAATTTAACAATATTTTTAGATCAAGATTTTAATGATATTGGCCATTATACATTATTTGATGGTCAAATATTACAAAAAGACACTTTCTCTAATTTTGTAATTACTGGTAGTGGACCTACAATAATACTGACAAATACTACTGAGTTTGGTTTCTTTAATGGGGTTAATGGGTTTTCATTTACTGTTGATTGGGGTGACGGTCAAATTCAAGTCGTTGATGATCCAACCGCAATACTACCACACACTTACCAATCGAATGGTACGTATACTGTTACAGTTCAAATGGTAGCACCTTGGGGTATAACTTCATTTAGTAAATCAGTATCTATACCTTACAATACATCTATTAGTAGTCAATTACCACCATTAATATATTTGTATCAACCACCTGGTGTGGAGACCCCATTATTGGTGAATGGTTTGGTTAGTGACTTCGGTCCGTTGGATAGTGGTTTGTCGATTGACGATTACATCACTTCAAATTTCACAGAAACACCAATTTCGGTAACAGGTATCACTGAAAGTCAATTAACATCATTATTAGTTTATGGTAACCCTGAAAGTGGTAGTGAGTTTCTACCTAATGGTTACGTTTTAAATCAACAAGTCCCATTGGGGGGTCAAATACAATTACCTGATGGATCTATTGGTTATTCACTATATGGTACTATAGTTGAAGCTACTTCCACATATACCGCGTATACTATGTCTGATGGTGTAAATGGTAGTCCGATACTGTTCTTTGATACAATATCTAATGGTGAAGTAATCACCATTTTCCAAATTGATACTTACGGTCTGAATCAATATAACTTATTCACTAGAAGTTGTGATGATGTCATAGAAGAGATTGTTGTAGAACCAGAGGTGTGTGATTATTGTTTAGGTCCTCAATTAGTTGGTCAAAATGTGATATTGGTGACACAAAATTTAGGATTATGGAATCCATTGACACAATACAATATTGGTGATATGGTGAACGTTGGTGGGTGTTGCTATTTTTCGACTGGTAATAATAATGTAAATAATTTACCAAACACCACAGTAATTGACGACATTGGTAAATTTTGGAGACTGTGCCCAAATCAACCAGATTGTGAGATATCGGTAACTGATTGTGGTAACGTGTGTCTAGGTTTACAAACTACGTTAACACCCGAAGGTATTGTGACTACTAATGTTTTACAAAATAGGGGTAATTGGTCTTTTGGTGTACAGTATAATGAAAGGGATTTTGTATCATTTAATGGTTGTTGTTTTTACGTTTATAAAGACGGACCTACCATAGATTTAAATCCTATTTTTGGTTTTTTAAATTGGGCACCATGTCCGAATCAAAATTGTTTGATTTTGGGTTGTACCGACCAACAAGCTAATAATTACAATATTTTTGCTACCGTTGACGATGGTTCGTGTAACTATAGTGGTGACGATATAGACATTGATTTAAACCCTGTTGAAGCTTGTTGTGATCCATCTTCATTAAATTACTATTTGTTTTCACAAATTTGTGAAAATTATCCACAAGAATTGATAATTCAAAACCCTGACTTATGTACGTATGACGATTCACCAAGTGAAGGTACTAATTTTGAAATTTGTTGTGATCCAGAAGCTAACAATTACAATTTTTTTGATGGTTGTACTAACCCTGAAGGTTTTCCAGCCCTAAATTTTGTAGTTGATAATGATATTTGTAGTTATGGTTCTGTTATAGGTGGTGGTTCAGGTGGGTCAACTGAACCATTGTGGGTTTGTGATCCATATAATGAATTAAAACTAAGATGTGAGTGTGGTGATAATTGTAGTGAAGTGGGAACCGTAACACAAGCTGTGATATATGATAACTATTGGGGGTATGACGTGATAACCAATGTTTTTGGTAATGAAATTGGTATACCGTCAGATACAAATTGTGAAGACGGTATTAGGCCAGAAACTCCAAATATCGCTGAAATAAATGAATGTTTTGAAAATAACGGAATTAACCCACCAGATTATGTTTCACAATTAGCTCGTGGTTCTGGTTGTGTTAGGGTCGATAATGTTTGGAGGTCATTTGAAAACGTTTTTGGTTTGGATGGTGGTACGGTAGGTCCTTTCTTACCCGAGGATAGTCTATATAATTGGCAGTCCGCTACTTTTTACGCTAACACAAACTTAGGGGTCGGTACACCGGCAAATAACGAGATATTGTTTAATGAGGTGGACATTAATCCGATAAATAATTTTGTTATCACTAAAAATAATTTAACCCAACAAAACACACCACTAAATGTTGGTTTTTTCGAATCCTATTGTGATTGTCTCATTAGTACTTGGAATACCAATCAATATCAAAGTGGTGGTGATTCACTGTTTGAATTCAATCGTGGGTGTAGATCAAGAGTTAGAAACTATAATGTCGTATGAGTTTAGACAATGACACTGAAGGTGTGGGTGTTGGTTTACCAATATTAGGTTGTACAGATCCTAACGCGTCCAATTATAATCCGAATTCGGATATTTCTTGTGGACCATTTGGTCCAAACCCACCATTTAACACGTTTAATCCAGGTTGTTGTACTTACAACAATACTTTAATTGGTTGTACAGATCCCAACGCGTCCAATTATAACCCTAATGTTACAATATCTTGTTTCACGGTGGTAGAAAATGATTGTTGTTCATACGAATCTAACTTACCCGATGAAAGTATTGAATTTGCGGACGGGGATAATGAATCCATCGGTGGTGAAATGATTGGTGAAGAACCGACAATCGGTACCCAACCAATTATAAATTTATCACAAACCAATGGTTGTACAGACCCTATAGCTATAAATTTTAACCCAAACGCTACCATAGATGATGGGTCGTGTACTTACTATACGGAGGAAAACCCAAATACTTGTTTGCCTTACCTAACTAAAGAAGAATTTTTAATGAACGTTTGTCAAGAACCAGAAACACGTTCTGATGTATTTATTGAAAGAGGTAAGGTTAGTGTTTTTGAACGTACACAAAGATTAGCTCAAACACCCACAATCGGTGAACTTGAACTTCACGGATATGGGTATTATAAAATAAGAAAAGAAGAATTTTAAGTTATGGCTTTAGGTAATTACGGTATAAAAAGACCAGCAGATGTTTTACCACAAGATGTTGAAATAATATATCATTATCAACAAACACGTGAATCGACCACGAATTTTACTTTGGGTAGGTTAAACCCACAACAGGTTTTAACACCATACGCACACAATACGTCTACTGCCGCTAACACGACCGCGACACCTGATGTTGAATTTTTGGGTGGGTTATACAGTCTAACATTACCAGTTAACATTTTTAACACTAAAGGTTATTATACTGTGATGATAAGACCAGTTGAGGTTAGAACTAGAATTATAGACTGTGGTATATTAGCTGCGTTACCGAACGTTAAGGGTTTGGTATTTGATTTAAACCAAATTCCGACACAATTTAGAAATAGGTTCACACCCATGAATTTAACTGGTTACAGGGTAGAATACCTTAACAGTGATGGTACTAAAATTCCTAATTTCTTTAGGGTTGTTACGTCTAATTTTTATTGTGAACCTGTACCTACCAATCTGACACAAACCAACCAAGTCTCACCAAGATACGTTTATACTGAAAACCCAACTAATCTGGTTTTTTGTACATTATCACCTACCGCAGCACCTACAAACCAACCTAACGCGATACCATTTATTGGTCAACCAAACCAACGAGTTATTATAACTAATACGTTTTTTAATCCGATTGTTTTGGATATTGAGATGGTGGATCATGATTTTGATACGTTAGCTATTGGATTGTATGGTAACCAAACTAAGTCAATTGAAGATGGTATTTACACGTTATATGACTTAAGTGGTCAAAATAACATATACAAACAATATAATTTATTTGAAATAAGAAATGAATTTGGTGAAAAACTATATGAAGTTAGGCAAGATAGAGGTAACCAAATAGATTTCAGTAAGAATTTTAACACAATTATTTCTCAGTAATGACTAAGTTTTTTTACCCACCAGCACCTGGTAATGGTGCGGGTACATTCAGTGATAATTTAGTTGGGAATCAGTTTACTGATGGATCTTCATTCGCTACTTTGGGTAATTTTTCCGTAACAAGTAGTGGTGGTGAACAACAAACTTTTGATTTTTCTTTTGGGGGGTTTTCTGAAGTTATCACACTTGACACGTTATCCTCTACCGATCAAGAAATATTAGTATCTTCAGTCAATTCGTCATTACTGGTTAAATTTAATTACGACTATAACGATATCAGTAGTTTAGTACAGTATGGATCACTTAGGGAAAGAATTAGGGTTGCGGTTCAACAGGTCATAAATTTTTTTCCTGCAGCGTTATATTGTAACGGAGTTAACCAACAATTTAACTCCACTGGTAACACAACACAAAATATTTCATACGACATTGTAAACGATGAAACTACTGTCGTAATTTCTAGACTAACTATAGACAACCCTTTTGGTATTGAATTTACCACTAATGGTTTATTAGGTGTGGATTCATCAATGAGTACACAGTACATTAATATTGATGATAATGACATTATTAGTACTGTAGCTCAAAAAGTTTCTTTGGGTGAGGTGACACCATTGAGAAATTTCTCAGTAAATTATAGAAAATTCTCATTGACTTTTGACGGTAGTGGTGGTACGGAATATAGTATAATTGACTACACCCCAATAGATAACAATACTGAAGATTTAACCATTGTGATTTCGGGTTCTCCTTTTGGTTTGAACCCTACACCATCAACTACAAAATTTTACCTAAAACCAAATAAAGTAGATTTTCAAAAGTCATTTGACGATTTAGGTACCGTAGAAAAGTTTTTAGTTAACCAAAAAACTGTACCACAGTACACATCTACGTTTAAAGTTTTAGCTCAAACAGATAATGGTCAAAATTTTATACTAAGAAAAGAATATACTTGGCCGAAATCGGATGAAATTAACATAGACATATTTTCTGAAAATTACACAGAGTATCTACAAAATTTAGTAGACGTATCTAATGAAATTGACGAAAATAAAACAAATTTAGTTTCCAGATTTTTAACCACTGGTGCGTTAAAAGAATTTGATACTGGTGATAGAAAAGTCGAAAAAACACTACAAATCTATGGTAGAAGTTTTGATGAGACCAAAAAATTTATTGACGGTATCGCTTACATGACTAATGTCACATACGATGGTTTCAATAATATACCTAATAATTTACTTAGGAATTTCGCTAATATGTTAGGATGGGAAACCCCATCAACTTTGGTTAATAAAAATTTCTTGGAGACAATATTGGATGTAAACCCATCTGAGTTTACTGGTGAATCTATCGGTTTTACACCCGCTGAGTTAGATATCGAACTGTATCGAAGAATTTTGATGAACACCGCGTACCTATTTAAATCTAAAGGTACACGTAAAGCTATTGAATTTTTATTAGCGTTTATTGGTGCTCCAGAATCTATGATTCAATTTAACGAACACGTTGTTTTAGCTGATAGGAAAATAGATTTAGGTAATCCAAATGGGGGTGTTACACTTCCCCAATCTAATTGTGGTGGTAGGATAGATTCACTAATTGTTAATCCATTAACTGAAATTGTTGGTGGACAAATGAATGGATTTATATCTTCACCTGAAGTTTACGAGAATAATTTTAATGATTATTTATTCACTGTACCTGAAAACGACCCCTCATTAAGTCTTTATGGTAATTCTAGTAATTTTTGTGGTGGTGAAGATGGGTTTAGTTTTTATTTAGATAGGATAGAATTATATGCGTGTACTGCTAATAACCCTAATTGTGCAAATGATACTCAAAATATTGCAGGAACAGTTGGTACTTACACTTCTTGGTTAGATTTTTATAACGGACTTGTGGGGGTAGCTCCAAATTTTTTTGGTGAGTTTGAACCAACTGACTACGTTAGTATTATAAACGCGATTCAAAACATTAGGTTTGACATTAACATCGTACCCGCACCTTGTTTTTGTCAAGAAAATACGTTAAGTATTAGTAATACTTTCCCAACCTTTAATGGTATTTGGTCTAATATTTCTGGTGGTGTAGTTACTACACCAGTGGTACAATTTGATCAAACGATTGATGAGTTTGGTGGTACTATAATTATTTCACCAGAATACTCAACACACGGATTTATCAGGGAAGACTACCCAATTGATAATGATGGTTACCCAACTAAACCTAGATTCACGTCTAATTATTTTTTCCAAAATGGAGCTGGTTGGTATGAAGAAACTTTAGAACATCGTGGTAATGTCATTATAGATTTAGAAAACTCAGTATTTAGTGGTTGTAACCCTAATATTGTAACTAAATTAAATCAATTTAGTTGGGGTGGGTTTTTTGGTAATCTACCATTAGGTGTAACGTCTAACGACCCAGGAGCACCATATTTAGAAAGGTTTAGGAGATTCCCGTACATGTACTTAGGTTTTGGGATAACACCTAAAATTGACGATAAAAAATCATGGGTTGAGGTTGAACCCTACCTTAACCTTGTGGGTTATGTGGGTAATATCCCATTATGGAGGGATTACGCTTCAGCTCAATTACACGCCGCTAATGTTGGTTGTGGTGGTTACCATACCCACGTTCTTAATGGTGAACTTGGTTATATGGCGTGTATTGACTATGAAACAGCGTTAGAAGTGATAACACCAGCGTCAATACCACAACCAAATATAGTAGATCATTTTCATACATTTGGTAACTTAAGGTACGCTGATTATACAACAAGTGATGAAAGATTCATAATTAACGTTAAGAATACCGACATATTCTTAAACCCGTCACAGTCAATAATTTACGACATATGGAAACAATCTTCATTAAGTGGTTGTCCATTTGACGGTAACCCACTACCACCTTCATACTATGGTAGTGGTAACACACCAGTTTATTACCCAAGTTTAGGCGGGGTCGATTCGACTGAAACTAAATTGGACGCTAAGAAGTTTTCATTTAAAGATTTTATAGATGGGTTTGTTCAGACGTTTATCAACGTAAAAAACCGACAAACAATAGATGATGGTAAAACTGGTGGATACCCAACACTTCAAATGTTGTTTTTGGATTATGTGAAGAAAAAATGTGGTGATAACAATGAATTTAGATATAATAAATTATTTAATTACGCGAATAGTTTAGGGACATACTGGATTAAAATTATTGAACAGTTTGTCCCATCAACAACTTTATGGCAGGGTGGTGTTCGAGTTGAAAATTCATTATTCCACAGGGATAAATTTGTATATAAACATAACACCGACTTGTTACGAATTGTACCATTACCAGAAGGTAATCGTGGTGGTGGTGAAACATACTTGGGTGATACTGGTCCTACTAACCTTAAAAATAATGTTTCGGACATTGACAGTGTAACTACAACACTGCCACAAACTACTATAAATTTAGAGAGTAAGTCTAATTTTGCCCAATTACAAACAAGTGATGTTTCAGTCTACCCCAGTTTAAATTATTTATATCAAACACCTAATACACCCAATCAGGGGGTTAACAACGAAATAAAATTATTATTGGGTGGGTTACTAACTAATGAACGGTTGATTCAACCAAATAATTTAAATCCGTACCAATACGGGTCTAATTTGGAACTAGAAATTAATTCAGGTAAAATATTGGTTGAAGCTACAAAATTAATTGAGGATGAAAATACTTTACCACCTTGGGGGTATGAATTTATATTATAAAATATGAGTAATTTAAAGTACGTACAAAAAATAGATTTGAGTGAAACATTTACCAAGTTAGTGGTAAAAGTAACCATGAGTGGTCAGTACAAGAAATCTAACTACACTAGAACTGAAGTTTTGGATATGGAGTATGATTTGTCCGAACCAGTCGAATTATATGTTGTGGAAAACAGTGATGGGTTAATTATTGACGCTTACTGTTATTTTCATGGTGAAAATTTTATAGACACTAAAATAAAATTAAAAGGTAATCAAAAACCTAACAATTCGAATAGAATTAATTTTGACACCTTGAACAATCCAATTCAAACGTGTGATTGTGAGTGTTATGTAGGTAATGGTAATTCATACTATTGGTCGTCAAACGGTAATGTAAATGGTAACTGTGAATCATTTTGTTTCTCACTGAGAGGTAATTATCCCTGTGTACCGTATGACGGTTATTATGATTTTAACGAAGATACTGTAATAACTTACATTACCGATAGATTAGGTGATATGTTCACATCTGACGTTATTTTGCCTTTTTTTGATAATCAAAAACTCGGTGTGAGGACTATAAGTGAAAATGGAAATACATCTTTATTAACGAATAGGAAAATGTGGTCTGGGGGTGGTGAAGCGTTAACGAACTTCACATCACCAGTGAACGGTAAAATCAACAGAATTGAAATGTTAATACCTGAAATAAGTAGGGTTTTTAATTTAAACAATAATAAACTTTCTTTTAATGTTGAGATTTTCGCGGTTAAAAATAAAAAACCAATTACCGATTTTACTATTAACACTAAAAAACTGAATATTGAACTTAAAAAACCTACAAAAATAATAGAAAACCTATACACCGAAGGTAATGAATTTGTTTTACCTGACGGTAAAAATTATGTTGGTTTTTACCATATAGATCCTGCGTTGGTGTTTGTTGAAGGTAGACGTAAAGATGGTACTAATCAAAATAGATTAGTGTCAATTAAATTTACCCCTGTAATTGAAACCGTAAAATCTAAAAAATATTTAGAAGTCCCACAAAGTAGAACATTTTACACTTCTTTAGATACTAAAGATATTGAAAAAGGTGTTGCGGTTTTTGACCTCTCAAGGGAGATACCAAACATATCCGAATATACTGTATTTAGTAATGATGTCTTTATAGTTAAAAATGACGAAAACTATAAAATATCTTTATGTGACATACTAGATGATGATGTTAGAGAATTACCTTATAACGTATCTAGAGTTGTATACGGTGATAAAATATTACAGTCAAAACCCATCTATAAAAATGGGGTTGAAAAATACCCATTATCTTGGATTAAAGATGTAACAACAAATGAGTTATTTAATAACTGTAAAACTTGTTTGTCATTCACCTTTTATTCACCCGAACACCAATCTAATTTTGATGAGATACTAAAACAAAATCAAATAGCTAATTTAGAAGAGGAATTTAATGTTGATAGTAATGGTAATGTGTCTTACGTACCAAGATTTTTTACTGGAATAAACCAATGGTTTGAAAGATCAACATTAAACATATTCGACGATATAAGTGTTACATTTGATGTTGACGGTAAAGTTGAAGAATTTAAACTATGTCCATCTAAAGAGACATTAATACAAAATTATTCTGGTGTCTTCAATGAAAAAATTAAAACTTGTAATTGTCTTTATAGTGACAGTTCCTCAAGTTATATCTATACGGTAGATGTTAATTGTGAGATTGGGGACTGTAGTAAGTGTTGTACGACATATCAACAAACGTATTCAATAGAGGAGTGTTGGTCATGTGAGAGTGATTATTTCACACCTATAAGTACATTAAATACCGACTTATTATCAACCACATACGCTTCTTTCCGAGAGGTTTATCCAAGTGGTACAGTGTACTCTGGATATACCAATACTGGTACGTCATCCGAACAAACTTTTGACATCCATATTGAATTAAGTGGTTTTACTGGTGGTACTGTAATACCAATATCTAGTATCGACACTTTAAAACATCGACCTCTAACAATATCTAAAGATCCAAAATATGTTCCATACTATTCGTATAAAGTTTTCTCGGGTAATGGTGGGAACTTAGTAATTGATGTTACGAGTAGTAATGATTACATGAGTTATGAAATTAATGAATCTGGTACATACAGATTTCAATATAACGCGTATTTAGATGTTGAATATCAAGACACTAGATGGGCAGATTATGTTTTGACAAACTATTTGACTGGTAACACATCATCAATTGGTTACCCATCTACGGATTACCAAGTACAAAGATTGATTAACAGTTCAGTAATCAGAGCTGGGTATGATGAGGGGGAGACCGTAAAATTAGACACTAATTCAAAATATTTTCCAGGTAAAAACGGATTTTCACCAAACAGTGGTATTACAAAATTTGATTTTGAAATATACATTGAAAGAACTGCTGTTGATAGTTTTGTTTCTAATTTAAGTAGTTTTACCGTTAGTAATGATCCTATAGTTGGTGACAGTTCAGCTGATTCATTTTTGGTTTTCACACCTAACATAGTACAAAATGTGTTTAGTGGTTTCTCTAATAGTTTTGGTAGTGGTGCGACAGGTAATACAGTATTTAGAAAATCAATACCAATAAGTTTAGATAGTGGGTTGGTTGAATTAACTAAAGGTGATGTGGTTAAATTAAAATACCAAGGAGAGTGGTCGACCACATCTAAAAATGGTGGTACAACTAACTTAATATTAAACTTAGGTCATGAGTTAGATTTTAGTGGTAACCCGTCTTTCAGACCTTCATACCGTGTTGTGAAGTTCGATGGGATATCAACAAACAAAAAATTGTTTTTGAATCCACAATCAAAATCTAAATCTGAAAAATACATTGATGTTGATGGTAATTTAGTGGAAAAATCATCACAAGGTTCATTATACACTATTGATGATGATTATAAACCAATAGTTGAACCGACAGTTAACGACGACACTTTTAATGGTTTAACATTTATTGATAATAATGAATCTGATGTGACGTTAGAGTTGTCCGTTAACAGTGATACACCTAGAAATTTATGGTCTAAACAATTACTTAATGGTAGTTTGAGGGATTATTATTTATTATCTAAATCAATTTTAGACGTTGTGGGTGGTAAAATTAGGTTTAACTTACCTAGATATGATCAAAAATACTCATTAACATGTGATTATAAATTCCCACAAATAAACCATTCATATGTGGTACTAACTAAATTACTGGATAGTGAAAATAGGATAAGTAACATATACACTGTTTTCACACCTAAAGATTCACTTTACGTCCCTTGTTATACACCACCAATTGATGAGAAATTTAAGTTGGTACAGTCACAAACAAAAAGTGCGTCAACAATAGATTTAATTGATAACACGATTGAGATTGGGTGTAATAGAGTGACTATTAAAAAGTCTGGGACTTCACCAATAACCTCAATTAAATCACCTAATGGGTTTAAATGTCAATATTACTGTGTATGTAAAGACAATAAAATAAATGGTGTAGATCCATATTTTGGGACAACTACAGTAATTACGGACAATAATACTTTTGATTGTGATGGGTGTCGTAATTTAGGTGAGAATTATTGTAAAACACTAAGTGACACGTGTTCTGTTAGAGTATTCACTGAGTCTTGTGAACCGCAAAGCGTCATCAACCCCACACAAGAAAGTTTTTATAATTGGACATGTTATGGTGAAAAAAACATATGCCAAGAATGTACACCTGAATTCTTAAGGACTTTCCCGGGTGTTAATTGCCCTTACACGTCATGTGACGAATGTAGACAGAAAACTGTCAATACATCACAACCTTGTAACTGTGGTACTTCAGTTGGTTATACTTGTTCAAATGGTGACTGTATACGGGACAATAATGGTGTTTATACGTCTTTACAAGAATGTGAAAACGCTTGTAAATCATTAAAATTATTTTATGGTTACTCATCACCAATTTTTAACATATAAATGATTACATTATAAACACTTGTATTAATATTTACTATAAAAAGATATGCCTTTAATAACCGAATATAGAACCATACCTACGATATCTGGGTTTTCTACGGGTTCAATATTTGTCGACGATGTCAGTGGTGGTACTAAACCGTACACAATTTCTTGGTTACCAGGTAACCAAACTACGTTTGACATTACAAATCTATCCGCTGGGTCATATACCGCTACTGTTGTCGATTCTTTGTCAGTTTCTGGACAAAATATAATTGAAGTTTCAGCGTACACTCGACCAGTGTTTTCCGCTGACGTTACAAGTAATTTGTGTGTCGATAATACCAACAATTTTTGTAAGTATAAAGTTTTTTCAGCGGGTACCGAAGGTGGACTACTCCCAGAACCCAATCTCAAGTATCGGTTATTTAAAAACGGCAAAGAAGTTATTAATGAATTAAGTTTTAGTGGTAATAATTTTGAAAGGGAATATGATAATTTAACCACTGGTAGATATACATTTACAGTAGAAAGACCTGTTAATTTCATTAAAGAATACAATGTTTTAGATTCTACTTGTACTGGTGTAACAAATTTTTCAAGTTTAAGTGGTGATCCTAATTACGTTGATTTCGGTAGCCTATTAGGTGGTGGTTTATTTAGTGGTGATATAACATATTCACCCGCTTTTATTGAAGTTGGTGGTGTTGTATATAATACTGGATTTTATAATTTTGGTGTTTATTCTGACAACCCTAATAATTGGTTTTTTACTGGTAATTCAAAAACGGGGGAATTGAACTACCCATTTAGTAATCCAAACACCGCGAGAACCACAGATAATACCAAATTCTATTATTTGGGTGTTACTGGTAGTAGTTCAATGGGGGAAGGGTATAATTGGGGACCTACTGGTGGTGCTTTTGGTGGACTTGACCCAACACTTAGTGAAGTCGCTTACGATTTAACGGGAGGTACTATTTCACCTTCAACACACGATGGTTATTTTTATTATAACCCATATATTAATAAATTTGTTGTGTATAGGGGTACACCATCTAGTGGTGTTTGGGTAACAGTCAACTCAAAAACTCCCACAATATCTGGAGTATCCCTTTACGTTATCAGTGGGATACCATCTGTTGTATCCCCTAATACTAGAGCTATAGTAAACCCTGTAACTGGTACAGTTGAACGATTAGCTGATTTAAACCCATCGTACACGTCATTATTTTTACAAATGACAGATACCTTACCAATTACTGTTAATTATTTGAGTAGTTGTAAATTTTTAGATTACACTCACGATATTACTGTAAGAACTTTGTCTGGTGGGACAATTAATTTTGGTGTTATACTAGCGTCAATAGTTGATGATAATGGTCGTTATGGACCCAAAGGGTTCAGACATGATTTATCTTTAGAATTTTACAGTCAAACATCACCATCTGAAACATATAGTAGGATAGTTTACAACCAGTATAATAAATCCGCGATTTCATTTCAACGTGAACTATATAGTAGAAATTTAGAATATAGTTCGATAGTTTTACAGAATTTGGATAGATCGTTTAGTGCTTCAACGACACCAGTTAGTCCATTTGTCTCAACATTTGATTTATATTCACAAGGTGCTGTTAGATTGTTAATTAATAGATCTGGTGAATTGGGTGAAAACTTTAACATACAAATGACAGACACTATGGCTTTTAGTGGTGATTCCATTTCAAACAATGTTAAAACTAGTGGTGATTTGAACCCATTTAACCCCAACTATGAAATTAATTTTAATTTAAGGGATATCAATACGTGGACTGGTTCTTCGGAATCTAAACCATCTTGGGTTAGATCAAATTCTTTGGATTTATTTTTAGGTGGAGTTAGTGTTGGGTACTACAAGTCTAAAACTCGTGATTTTACTACCGGATCTACTATAACAATGTTTTATCAATTAGGGTTAAGTGGAAACCCAGGTAATTTTAATGTTAATCAATCTGAAGAAACTAACCCAATATTTACTACAACATCTTTTGACTTGTTTTCAAATGATACGTTAGTTGATGTCATTGATAGTCAATCTTGTTATTTTAATCCTGTGTGTCAGAATACACTACCAAAAGTTAGACCAAATTTAGTTGCGTCACTACAGAATCTTTCAGAACCAATTTTAGTTATTGAGGGTTTGTCCAAACTGGACGATGATATCATTAAATACCCAATATATGACACATCATTAGTTGGTGGTACAAATATAAGAGTAAACCTAAGTGGTGATACCACAGATTTATCTCAAGGTGACGCGTACCTAAAACTGGATGTTTATCCATACAATCCTCAAAAAGAAAGGTATTCTATAACACCTGATTATAGATACTTATTTGACACCATGACTGATATTGAAGATCCGTTAGTGGTTAAATTAGGGGGTGGTGTGTCCGCTTCAACATTTGTTCCGTTTTCAGCGTTTTCAACTGGAAATTCTTATCAGTTCTTAGTCAAACCATCGTACTTATTTAAAGATAAGAGTGGTAATGGTGATGTCTTTATTGATACTGATACCGTCATAGATAGGGTGGAATATGAAAGTCAAAATGATTACTTGTTAACAGTTGTCTCACCCCCATCAACACCGAGTTTAGTGAACAATGATTTAAACTTCCCATCTAATGGTGAGTGTAGGATGGAAAGTGAATATTTTACCGTGACTGGTGTACCTGATTTTAGTGGGTCGGATTTTACATATTCTGGGGTGACGTTGCCGTTCGAGACCAAATCTGACATTCTAGTGATGGTTAATGGGGTAGTGATGAACAGAGCTTCTAATGATAATTTAAGTCCTGGAAACACCGCTTTTACAACATACGGTGATTATAGAATTTTATATTCGAATCCTACAATTATTGTATTTAGACCCCAATCTGTTAAGAATGGTGACATCGTTCAAGTAATGTACCCTACTGACAACAAAAGAAGTTACTATAAACAAAGTGTCACTGTGGGCACACCAAATACTTCGTCTGGTTCTACAATATATCAAAACGGAACTTATTATTTTATTAATTTAGATTACCCCGCTTTAGGTAGTGTCGCTATGGTATACAATGGTCAAATATTAACTGAAAATATTGATTATCAAAAAGTTGGTGACAATCTAATACAAATTTTAAGTATACTATATAACGATTTACAAAGTTCGGACACCTTTACATTGTACTATTTAACACAATTTTTAGTTAGTGGTAGATCTTCAACAAAAGAACCAAACACATTCGTATCATTTAATAAGACAATCGGTTTTAGGGAGTCATTGAAACAAATAGTTTATGATATGAGTAGTGGTGAAGTTGTACAAGAATTGGAAAAAACTTATTCGGTATCCGATTTTGGATCTAAACAAGAAATATTCACAATTGTGACACCTAATTTTGGTCACTACAAATATAAAGTAATCGCTACACGATATTACAAGTTATTAGGTGGTAAAGAAGTGGAAACTAATGTTGAAACCCAAACTGTTATTTTTGACATTCCTCGAAATATATTCTTTTCACCGTATAGGTTACCAAATCAAAGAAAAAATAATAATAGTTTAGGTGGTGTATCATAAAACAGATAATAAAATATTTATTGTAAACTAAAAAATTATGTCTTATATACTTAAGGACTCTACACAGGGACAAATAGCTGTAAAATTAACTGACGCTGGTAGAAGAAAACTTTCAGAAGGGAGATTAAATATAGAACTTTTTCAATTGGGTGATAGTGAAATGTGTTACAATTGTTATAACACAATTTTAAATCAAACCGATGGGTTGAATATACAACAAGCTAATTTTAACGCTCAGAATTTAAACCCAGTCCCACAGAGAAATAAAGCTCATGTTAAGTATCCAGTCCCACTGAATAGTAACTCTACCGGGTCAACGTTTGGTGCTATCCAACCAGCACATAATTATCAGGATATTTTTAACACCGCAACAGAAAGAGGATTTTTTACTGGCGGTAGTGAAGATTGTTGTAGTTTTTCAGCACAAACTTCATCCGCTTACACGTTGAATTCAAATTTCTATTTCCCAGTGTCCGCTATGACTGGTGGGTCAAATGTTGTTCTTTTATCAGCTGCTACATATACTGACCAAGCGTTTGAGTCCTACTCACCAGTAGTTGGTGATTTGTTAAGTGTTCATTATGTATTCTATACTGGTGCGACTGGTGATTCCACAACTATAAATTGTACCGCTTCATCCGCTAATTTGTTTTACCAAGTAATTTCTGGGAACACTAATTCCGCTCAAACAAACACTACACTCACTTTAGGTGTAGACCGAGAAATACCTAATTTATTAAATTTACCAGTTTCAGACATTGGTGCGTTTACAGGGGAAAATTCGTACGCGTATGTTAAAGTTTACCCATCCACAAGTGGGGGTACCTACCTTACAACGTCTACAAATCCAATGTTAACTTATTTTGGTGCTGACACTCCAATACCTTATTGGTCACCTGGTTCACTATCATTTGAAAATAATTGTGATGTTTCGGTAGCTGATGTTAAAGTTTGGAATATGAATATTAACTGGACAGAACAGGTAGCTGGCGTTTTAAGTGTTAATGATGGTTGGGAACCTGTTGAGTTTTATGGGTCTACTGGTTATTGTGGGACTAAAGAATATTTAGGATATAACACTTCTGAAGGTCAAACTGATACTGGTACGGTATCTGATTTTTATAATGGATCTCAAAGTTCGTCATTCTATAGAGATTCATATAAAAATATCAGAACTGTCACACCCGAAAGACAAAAAGCTATCGCTATTCTACACTACACCAATCAAACTATATCTAATTTTTATGGTGAAAAATTTGCTACGGAGTTAGATGGTTCCACCCAAACTGGGATAGGTGAAGCTAGAAATTTTAGGTTGAGTCTACCTTGGTTGATGTGGCATAAAAAATATGATAACAATATAAGTGGTTGTGTTGGTGCTTCAACATACGGTCAATGTTTCTATGTTGATCCACCTGGTTTTAATGTTTTCCCGTCAGAACCTTTATATATGAGATCTACACCAAATCCAAATATGAATGACCACGGTCTCAGGTACTACCATTTGTGGGATGATAACTCTGGTGTTGATGTTAATGGTAACACCGTGGGTCAACCTAATAGGGTTGGTAAGGTATTCCCTGACTTAAAGATGGTCGTGATAGATGATGAAGAATTGGTAGCGGCAATGTCGTATAAATCAAATAGAAGTTGGACACTACCATCACCTAGAACTACACTAATTCCTGCTGGTACTAACTGTATAGGGTCAGCATCCACGTTGGGAGTTTTCACACAAGAAAACCAAAGATTGTATTTAACTTATTTAATGGAAAGTAATTCTGGTTTAACAACTGGGATGCATTGTAATTATTACGTTCCAGTTGACAACCCTAACGATGGGGGTCGTTATGATTTGCAGATTAATTTCGGTAACGAGTTTCCTTATTTAAGACCATTTATTAATGATCAGGCAAATGGAACAGGTTGGCAAGCTAATAGAATTCATCTAATCTACCAATTAGTCAATCAGGGTGATGATCCTCAACCAAACAATTGGACTATTGTTGAGGTCACTGAACAGTTAAATGGGTATAATCTAAATAATAACATTCCATTGAGTGGGTGTGTCATTACAAGTGCGGGCACAAACATCTATTTGACTAGAGCTAATCAAGACACTGGTACCACATACAATTATGATACTTATGTAAACATACCGTCAGCGACCACAGAATCAAATTTATTACAATTTGGTGATGAGTATTTCCTTTACGGTTCGTTACAAACTGATATTCAAGCTACGATATATGAGATGCAATATTATGTAAATTTAGCTAGTAATCAATTTGCGGGTAACATAAATAACCTATCACAAGGTAATTCATTAAACCCAACATACGAAAAGTATTTTGAGGATAATGGTGTGTACCCTAATGTGTATTTAACTGAGGTTGGATTGTATGATAATGAAAATGGTTTCCCAGATTTAATGGCAATCGCTAAATTCATGAACCCACAATTAAGACAGGGTGCTCAACAATTCGTATTAAAACTTGATTTTTAATGGGGTTCGTTTCGACAGCAAATACAAACACATTAACTGTTAATTTAACTAGTTACGGTAAATTTTTGTTGGGGGGTAAAAACCCAACAAAATCTTTCATATCATCTATTAAATTTTTTGGTCTTAAAGATCAGGACATTGATTATAGGAGATTTGGTAGAACTCCAGTTTCTGGTTCTGAAAATACATCGACAAACGGTCCATGTTACGATCAACAATATTTTATTAACCCTACAATTGAGAGGTTATCTGGTGATTGTTTCTACAATTACCCAGATGTAAGAGGTGGTGTGGACGGTAACATACCTTACCCGTCCGTAAACCAAGTTAGTGAAATATTTAAAGGGGGAGGATCAAATGTCCATTGGAAAGTTGGTGGTCAGATATATTCTGACTGTTTTCAAATCGGGTATGACTCCACTGTTTTTGGTTTAAATGATTATGGTTGTTTATGTACTTTAGATTTGGGTTATGGTGTTAGTGAGGTACCAACATATTATTCGTTACTATTCGTAATTGAGAATTTCATATTATTTAATGGTAACACTCAAAATGTCGTAACAGAAACAATTCAAACTGTACAATATTCTGACAATGGTGGGTTAATTGGGGATGTGTATGGTGATGGTAAATTAAGTTGTGACGACATATGTTGGTTTATGGAGTGTTGGTGTCACAGTTTACATAATGGTGACATTAAACCTACAGAAGTTACTAACGAGTATAAAAATAAAATAGATAACTTATTAAGGTTGTCTGGTTGTGATAAATGTAAAAGTTCTTTTTGTGACGGTAAAACCATTTAAAGTTAAAAATTTACTTAAAGAAAAAACTTTTTAAAATAATTATAGAGTAAGAAAAACAACATGGGATTTATAACTTCAGCAAGTACGATATATTTGGACTTACACCTTACAGACTACGGTAGAAAAAAAGTCTTTGACTCCAATTTCCCAACCCAAATTCAATTTTTTGGGTTATCGGATAGAGACATAGATTACAGACTACCTACGTCTACTGGTCACACTGTGGAGTCACAAGGTGGTTTTATACCTGGACTCACTGGTGACGAAGAAAATAACAATACTTCGGGTATTAATAATGGGTACCGACAAAGTTCAATGGTTTGGGCCACACCTTCAGGTCAAAGAACTCAATTACAAGACCAAGTTGTTATTGGTTTTGACGATAATTTGGACGGTAATATTAATTATTACAGTGACTTGGAGGTTGAAGTGTATGTCCATGATTACTTAGTGTTAGCTAAACATTTAATGCATTTACATTCAGAACCCCACCAAATATTATTCGAACAATTACCGTTTGGTAGTCACACTGTCCAAGAATTCCAAAATGTGTTTTTACAGTCATTTACTCAAAATTCATTTAGTGGAAATCAATTTAATACCGCTAGTGTGAAACAAGCTTTAGGTTCAGTGGCACAATCACACAGAGGTTGGTTTGTGGATTTTTACGAGAATATTAGGGTGTACAATACAAATCAGGATAGGTTAATCAATCAAAATGTTAGGTTCCAACCAGATTCCGACACGTACATGAATAACGCGTTATTCATAACTGGTAGTCTTTGGAATTCAAAAACACAAGGTTACGGACCTTCTAACCCAAACAATAGACAAGTGTGGTCGACTAAAGATAGTGGTGGTTTAGAAACCAAAGGAGTTGTTAATTTTAGTCCGTACACGATAAGTTTATCTTCGGATGGTAATAAATACGGTAGTGGAGCTGGAGGTTTTGGTTTTAATATGTCACAATTTGGTTATTTAGTTTTACCTGCCGCGTCAACAACAATTCAATCATCAGTCGGTTCTTCAGCTTACTACAATAATTGGGATGGCACGACATTTAATCCAGATTATCAAAGAATAAAATCACAAAATAACAATATAGGTTTCCCTGTTGGTTTTGTTTCGTCTTACGTATTAGAAAATTTAAATAAAGTCAACACACAAATTATCAACCAACAATATCAAGGTTTACAAAATACGTTCTTTGAAAAAGTTAGTCACGTATTACCTACTGTTAGATTAAACAACTCTAAAAACGCTAGTGTTTTGGGAAGTGATAAGTTTTATTACCCAATACCCGATAGTGTCTTAGAAAACAGTAATTATGGTACACTACCGACTTATACTGTTAATAGTATATCGGTACCAGTACATAACTTAACACGAACCAACACACCTGAAGATACTTTAGGTTTGTTATTAGGTAATGTGGAGTACGTAAATAATTTTGGTCAAAATAGAACTGGAAATTCAACTATGGGTGACACCAACTTTGTACCAACATTCAAAAACGGAGTACAAAATGGTGCTAGATACTATAACTTATATAGTAGGTTATGTGTAATGAATGACCAATTATTTGGTAAAATTATAAATAATACTTCTAACGTACATTTCCCAACATATGTTGAAAATGTGTCTGGGTTTACCACAAATAATTCAGTTAACGGTATTGTTGACGATTTTAACGTAACTATACCATTGAAATTTAAAATATATTCTGAGGAATCTAAAAACGCGTTACCAGCGTCATTGACAGTTAAATTGGTGTATAATAAATCAGCTTTATTACAAAGTGTGGGTTACTCAGGTCAGTCACAAACTAATATTGATGGTTCGTCATATTACAGACCTTGGGATAAAACCACTATTAGGTACTATGGTGAATTAGGTTCAACATTAAGTAATTATACTAGTGACCCTTCAGTGTTAAGTGTTGACGGTACTAATTCTGGATCTAAAATATTCAGGAAAAAAATAACAGGTAATCAAATATAAAAATGGGAATAGGTTTTAATAATTATATGGGTTTTAAGAGGGTCGTACCCTCGACATTAGCTTCTGTTTCACCAGATAAATTAAATTATACTAATTTTTTTGGGTATAGTGATACTGAAAGAAATGTGAAATCTGGAGGAGCTTTTAATTCGTTTCTGAATTCTCAATACCCTGGTTTTACACCAGGTGAAGAAGTAGACCCAGTACACCCGTCTAATTTTACGTCTGTTAGTACTAAAACTAACAGTGAATCAGCTTCAAAATATTTTTATGTTCAAACTAAAAACATAAAAAATGAAGGTTCAATAGATGATTGGAGACAACCGTTACATTCTGCGGGACTAAATTTCCCAGGTAGAGATACACTAATAGTATTGGGACAACCTAAATCATACTATTTCGGTGGATTACCAATTAATAATAGATAAACAAAAATTAAAAAATGGCAATATTAAAACCAGTACAAAGTGTTACATTAGAAACTGATATAGTACCATATAGTGGTGTGGGGTATTTTACCACAACAGGTGAGTCTTTAACGTTTACTTACGCTCAAAGAGATCCAAATAACGGAAGACCTTTTTCTAACCTGTATAGTTCGTTTAAATTACCCATAAATAGTTTAAGTGCGAACACTTGGACAATACCCACAACTTCAAATTTTAGTGGTTTAAATCAGTCTGAAGTGGTTGTCATATCAATATCCAAAAATAACTATGGTGAATTGATAGATGGTCGTACTATACATTTGGTAATACCGACTGGTGACACATCTGGGACTGGTACTGTTGACATATACAGTAGTTACATAACTACACAAAATTGGTCATCAGAAAACCACCCTTGGGCTTCCATATTTGGTAACAGCGTCAATAACACGTTAAAACCTAATGTTGGTTTACCATCGACTAATATCGCTTTTCTATTCTCAGATAATGTCGTACCACCAACTAACGCATCTAACACTAGTTGGTCTAACGGTTATCCCTCAGTTTGGGCTAATGACGGTGCAACAAAACCAACACAATCACCTGTGGGGTATAATAGTGGTAATCAAGGGTATTATAATACAATACAATCATCTTCTGGTGTTACTGGTATAGCAGCTAAACCTCCCGTGGATTATACAAATGATACACCAGTAGGTATAGCTTATTTAGATAAAGGTTTCATTGTACTTACAAACCCAACTTTAACGAGTTCATTATTAGTTTCGGGTGCAACGTCATATACATTTAGTGGAGGATCAGGTTACGATACTTCAGGTTTGTATACTGGTAGTAGTAGTGGGTTGACTTTAGGTTCATACACCGCTAGTACTTCAGCTAGATGTGAATATTATACGTTTGACAGAGAGTATTTGGTTAAGGTGGAGTGTTTAGCTGGTGCTAACGAATTTAATAACACTGAAAACATAACAGCGGCACCAACAAATTTAGGTGGTGTGGGTGGAGGTAATACTGTAGTACCTGGATTGTATAGTTTAGTTGGTGGTGAACAGGAATATTCGACATATATTACTGAAATTGGTCTGTACGACTCAAATCAAAATTTGATAGCTGTCGCTAAACCAGACAGACCCATAGAGAAACCTTCAAACTCTCAACAACCATTTACTTTAAAATTCAAGTTTTAATATTTGATTTATGAGTAGTTTAAAAAATACACCAAAAGTTTTGGGTTTGGATATTTCAACTAAAACCATTGGTTGGGCGTTATTCGATTTAACGTCCAAAGATTTGTTGGAGTTAACACATTTCTCACCTAAACTAAAACCAACACCTGAAGATAAAATTGAAGAGTTAATACTTAAAGCTAATTCTTTTAGGGGTAAGGTTAAAGATTACGTGAATGTTGGGATAACTAAGGTTATAATAGAAGAACCGTTAATTAATTCCAATAACGTGTACACTGTATCGACACTAATGAGATACAACTCATTTATTATTCAAGTTATTTATGAGGTGTTAGGTGTGGTACCAGAATTAATATCAACATATAACGCTAGAAAATTCGCTTTTCCTGAGTTAGTGGTTGAAAATAAATCTGGCAAAAAAGTTTTATTCGGTAATTTCGACAAAGGTTGTGATAAAAAACATATTATTTGGGAAAGAGTATCAAATATTGAACCACAATTAACGTGGGAGATGACTAAAAATCAAACACTAAAAAAGGAAAACTATGACATGACTGATGCCTATACTTGCGTATTAGGCCATTTAAGAATGAATGGTATTTGGGATTGATGTTTTTAATTGAATTTCGTATCATTCATTTATGATGGATGAGGGATTAATTGTTGATTTACTTAGTAATGTGTTGGGTGACGTAAGAAACCACTACACAAATAAATGTCAAATTTCTTTTGATTGTCCAGTATGTTCATACGACATCAAAGGATTAAATCGTGGTGATGGGAAAGGTAATTTGGAAGTAAATTACTGTAAAGGTGTCTACAAATGTTGGTCATGTTCCGACACCCACGACACTCATGGTTCATTAAATACTTTATTTTGGAAGTGGGGTAAAAAGAAAGATAGGGATACTTGGTTATTGGTCGCACCTGACGAGTTTAAACCGAATAATAAAGTATACGATAAAGTAATTTTACCCGAAGATTACATATCATTTGAAAAAGGTAACCCATTAACTATAACCTATAAGGAAGCAAAAAATTATTTACTTAAACGTGGTTTAACTCCTGAGATTATTTCTAAATATTCATTGGGTTACACCATTAAAGGTCCTTACAGGGGTCGGGTAATTGTCCCCTCATTTGACGAATATGGGGATGTTAATTATTTTGTATCTAGAAGTTATATAGGCCACAAAAACAAATATAAAAACCCAGAATACCCTAAAGAGGAAATAATATTTAACGAATCTAAAATAGATTGGTCAAAAGACGTTTATTTGGTTGAGGGTGTTTTTGATATGTTCTTTATAGGTAATTCAATACCAATTTTAGGTAAAACGGTTTCAGATAAGTTATGGTCGGTACTATATGATAAAACCAAATCGAATATTATTATATGTTTAGATGGTGACGCGTGGGATGACGCGGTACAACTATACCGTAAACTAGATGGGGGAAAATTAAATCACAGAATTAGATTGATTAAATTACCGAAAGATAAAGATGTAGCTGAATTGGGTGGCGTTGAAGGGTTAGAGGTGATTAAATTAATGTAATAATCTAATTACCTCTTCTCTGTAATCGTGACACTTGAATATTTTATAACTATCGTTGTTCTCGTTAAACCATACAATATAATTGTCACCAAATTTTAAATTGGTATTTTTCTCAATTATATATTTGTAAGTCGATAACTGTAACGAATATGTGTTTAATTCACATACATCCAAATGTTCAATAGGGCTTTTGAATTGTTGAAATCTATTAGTCTCTTTGATTTCTTTATTTGTTTTCCAGTCCCAAATCTCCAAATTTTGTGATTTTTCATTCCAAAATATTTGGTCAACCATCCCACATACACCCAATTCTTCGTCACCTACAACTAATTCAGCTCTGACTGGTATTAGTTTACCAAAAGAATCATCATAAAACTTTTTGAATAATTTAATGAGTCTTTCTACTTCCCCTCGACATCGCAACATTTTTTCCACGTCACCTAAATATTCTATAGTTTGTGTTTCGGGGAATGGGAATATTTTATTGAATAGGTAATTTTCAGCGAACGAGTGAAATATTGACCCTTTTTGTGACGCAAAGTCAGCTTTAAATTGCCAATCATTTAAGATTTCATCTTTTGAGACACCTAATTCTATAGCTTTTTTCTGAGCCCAATAGTCCTTATCAAAAGGTTGTTTGTACTCACCTAACAATGTGGTGACTGATTTCATAGGTTTGTCACCTATGTAATACTTATGTTCACTGTCGTGAAATTTTATTTTATTAAATACTGATAGTTGTTTTACTAATTCCATACCACAAAATTAAGTATAAATATTCAATTATACAAATTTAACCTCATTATTTCTATGGGTAAGTATGGTGGGTTATAAAATTTTAGTCTATGGAATGATCTCGTAGAGGTGTATACCCCCTCAGTTTGAAAGTTTCTTCCAGCTCATTAACATTTCAACTTTATCTTCTAAATGGTGTATACCCCCTCAATTTGAAAGTTTCTTCCAGCCGGAAAAACCCGCGAAGATTTACACCATGTGGTGTATATCCCCTCAATTTGAAAGTTTCTTCCAACCAGTCACGAGCAATCCCCAGCATTTCCTTATATTCCAACTCAAAATAATCTTCAAAAAATGACCAAATTTCCTCATAATGTAACCAAAAATATTGATTTTTTTTATCTATTACCGCAACAATTTCCCCATCACTTCTTCTTTTAAAAAATATGGAACCTGGATAATCAGAATGTGTAATTTGATCACATTCATCCAATAACCATTCATTTAATAATTTAAATGAATGTTTCTTTAAAAGATGATGAACCTCTTCTTTTAATATTTTCTTGATTAATGATTTCATTTGATTATTTAAATAATACAACTTATGTTTATAATAAATATCTGAAATTATGATTAAAAAA
>Ga0208161_1000065_pt1 | contig 49014 bp, 44 predicted proteins | sample CB_VirMetaG_3_FD_184538 | JGI IMG/M metagenome (GOLD analysis project Ga0208161, IMG submission 184538) | Freshwater to marine saline gradient viral communities from Chesapeake Bay - CB_1508_1S Viral MetaG (SPAdes) (version 4) | ecosystem: Environmental > Aquatic > Marine > Coastal | place: USA... | reverse complement strand
TTGTGTACCTTGTGCGCCTTGATTTCCATTACCACTTAGACCTTGAACACCTTGTGAACCTTGACTTCCTCTAGTGCCTTGTGTACCTTGTGCGCCTTGATTTCCAGTGCCACTTAGACCTTGAACGCCCTGTACGCCCTGTCTTCCATCAGTGCCTTGTGTACCTTGTGCGCCTTGATTTCCAGTGCCACTTAGACCTTGAACACCTTGTGAACCTTGACTTCCTCTAGTGCCTTGTGTACCTTGTGCGCCTTGATTTCCAGTGCCACTTAGACCTTGAACACCTTGTGAACCTTGACTTCCTCTAGTGCCTTGTGTACCTTGAGTGCCCTGTCTTCCATCAGAGCCTTGAGTGCCTTGGGTGCCTTGACTTCCTTGAGCTCCACCTGTACCACCTAAGCCTTGGGTTCCTTGAGTGCCCTGTAGACCTTGTGAACCTTGACTTCCTCTAGTGCCCTGTGTACCTTGAGTGCCCTGTCTTCCTTCAGCACCTTGAGTGCCTTGGATGCCTTGGCTTCCTTGAGCTCCACCTGTACCACCGAAGCCTTGGGTTCCTTGAGTGCCCTGTAGACCTTGAGCTCCTTGAGTGCCTTGTCTTCCTTCAGTGCCTTGTGTGCCTTGAGTGCCTTGTCTTCCTTCAGTGCCTTGTGTGCCTTGAGTGCCTTGGATGCCTTGGCTCCCTTGAGCTCCACCTGAACCACCGAAACCTTGAGTTCCTTGGATGCCCTGAAGACCTTGAGCTCCTTGAGTTCCTTGAAGACCTTGAATTGATTCTCCCTGGAGACCTTGTGTGCCTTGAAGACCTTGAGTGCCTTGAGTGCCTTGTACATCTCCAGCAAGACCTTGATTGCCTTGCGTTCCTTGGGCGCCCTGTAAACCTTGAGTGCCTTGTGTGCCTTGTCTTCCTTCAGTACCTTGACTACCTTGAATTGACTCGCCCTGGAGACCTTGTAGACCCTGTGTACCTTGTAAACCTTGAGTACCTTGGGTACCTTGAATTGATTCTCCCTGGAGACCTTGTGTGCCTTGAAGACCTTGAGTTCCTTGTGGTCCCTGTACATCTCCAGCAAGACCTTGAATTCCCTGAGTTCCTTGGGCTCCCTGAGTGCCCTGAAGACCCTGAGTGCCCTGAAGACCTTGTGTACCTTGTGGACCTTGTATAGATTCGCCTTGTAGACCCTGTGTACCTTGTAAACCTTGAGTGCCTTGTGTACCTTGAATTGATTCTCCCTGGAGACCTTGTGTACCCTGAGTACCTTGTAGACCTTGAGTACCTTGTGTACCTTGAATTGATTCGCCCTGGAGACCTTGAGTACCTTGAGTACCTTGTGATCCTTGTGCTCCTTCTTGTCCGCCAGTTCCCTGGGCTCCCTGGATGCCTTGAAGTCCCTGTAAACCTTGCGTTCCCTGTAAACCTTGCGTTCCCTGTGGACCTTGAGTGCCCTGTAGACCTTGTGAACCTCCCTGTCCACCAAGACCTTGTGTTCCTTGTACTCCTTGTGGTCCTCTTATTTTTCCTACATTTACCCACTGTTCTGATGGATTTATCCATACCCAAAATTCATCTGTGGCATCATCAATAATTCCATCGCCTGGCAATGTTGTATATGTGCCAATTGGCTCCACATTATTAATTACAAAATCATTTAAAACTAAGTCTTCATTTCCTGGCCCAAAAGCTAAAACATCTGGCACCAAACCGATAATTTTTATAGTAGGACCAGAAGTTCCTTGTGTTCCCTGTGTTCCTTGAGTGCCTTGAGCACCTTGGGTTCCCTGAGTTCCTTGTACTACTAGATCTAAACTTGGAATCCAAAATCTTTGTCCAGTGTATCCTTGAACCGCAGTTAATATATAATGTTCTTCAGTTAACTTTGATCCAGGTGGAAATGGATTTGTACCTATAGAAGATACTCCAACAAGAGGATCCCCAAGATCTGGTTCAGCTTGCTCCAAACCTAAAAATTGATATCGATCTGAAGTGATTCCAGATTGTGGGAATCTCTTTACTCTTCCTGAAGTATACTTAGTCATTTACTTTTATTTCTTAGCAGTTTCGAGGACACTTAGAATTAATTCGAGAACACCATTTTCATTACCTTGAATTTTAATCACATCATAAGTTTCTAATGCAAGTCTACCATCTGGTATTAATGATACACTATCATTAGGTGGGATATCCACTTCATTTGCAAATTTATAATCAGCTTTTATTTCTGATGGTTGTATGACAAGATCACGAGAATGGACAGCAGTTACATTATATGTAGTTCCTGCAGTAGAAACATTTGTAACTTGAGATAAAATTATGATTGAAGCAACTCCAATGGGACATGTATATATGCCAACCATTTCGGTTGTAACTCCAACTCTAATTGTTTTAAATCTATTAAGAGCAATTGCTGCCATTTTACTTACCTAATGCAATGATTAAAGGTGTTATAGTATTTAACAAACTTTGATCGAATGATCTTCCTGTGATGGTTCCAGTCAATTGATTTACTGTTATATCATCTCCAATTTTAAAGTTACCCGCTTGATTTGTACTCGTATAAATTACTTGTCCGCCTTCTATTTTTACCACTTCATTGTCTGGATTTGTAATACCACCCAAGGCAGGTTTTGCGGTATCAATATTTGTTCCGGCTCCAACCCACTCAAATGAGATTGTTGTTGCAATTTGCAAGCTCAATCTACTAAAGTATACTGTAGTTCCGGATCCAACTGTATTATTTAGAGTTTGAGTTAAAACGATAGTTGAGACGCCATTTACTGGCTCAGTTGCAGTTGCGATGTTATAATATGTTGGATATAATGTTGCTCTAGCTGTAGCCTGTATGCCAATTCCCCCATTAGGAGGAGCAATTTCCACAGTAGGAATTCCTTTATATTGACTTCCAGTACTGATCACATCAATAGAAGTGACTCTACCAAATTGATCTACATTTGCGGATGCTTCTGCGCGAATTCCGCTTGGTCCCTCTGGGAATCCAATTGTTACTCTAGGTGGTAATCCAGGAAGATATCCAAGTCCTGGTTCATCGACTACTATAGTTTGAACTGTATTGTATAGCTCGCCAAAGTACAATGCCTGTCCATCATAAGGACGATTGGTCCCAACACCGGAAACAACTATAGTGTCAGTTTCAATTGGGGCAGTGTCAACTATTTTTCCAGTATAGCGATAAATTGATTTTGATGTTTTATCGCCAACACCATTTGAATATAATCCATAATTACCAAATGAAGCATTTGAGTTTGTAAGATCGCATTGTCCACCAGATCCTGTATATATCGCAATATCATCACAAATAGTAAAGATAGATACTAACTGAGCATAAGCACCATTAGTAATAGATACGCCGATTCCATTTTGATTATATTGAGTATATGAGTCAACACTCATAGTTCCAGTTACACCAATGTCAGTTTGATCTCCTGGCTCAGCGGCAAATCCATCAACTTTCATTCCAATACTATCACCAATAAAATTAGTGCAGTTTCTTACATATGGACCCTGGGTGATTGGTCCAACTCCTCTGGAAAATTCTGGAATTGCTACGCCACCGGAAACATAAGTATGTGGGATCGTTGATGGTCCAACATTAATAGTAAATGTGTCATTAGCAGTATTTGTTCTATTAATTGCAATTCCAGTTGTAGGAATGTATGTATGTGGTATTGTAGATTCTCCTACATTAACAGTAAATGTAGATCCAACAGAAGTTAATACTCTAAATTTATATCCATTATTTCCTGTTGGATAAGTTAAGTTTGGTGGACTATCAGGACAGCTGAATAATAAATCTCTTAATTCCACCAAATCATTATATTCTAAGTTTATTCCAGGAGCGGTAATGGTAGCTATCCCACTTATATTATCATATTCTGCATCTGTTACATTAAATGGCTTATCAGTTACAATATCAATAACTCTAAACTCAAATCCATTATTTCCTGTTGGGTAAATTGTAGTTGTCCCACTTCCACTTGGACAAGAAAATTCTAAATCTCTTATTTTAACAAGATCTCCAGTTTCTATCGATAGACCTTCGGCTGTGATTGTAGTAATTCCAGTAGCATTATCATATGTTGCGGTTGTTATTGCTACGACTCTATCTAGAGCTATTCCACCACCAGCATAAGTATGTGGTAATGTTGATGCACCAACATAGACTTCAAATGATTGATCATCGTTTATCTTATCAACAAAGAAATCATATCCATATCTACCAGATGGGAACATTTGAGTTGATATGCCACCACCAGAATTACAACTAAATGATAAATCTCTCAATTCTATAGATTCGCCCTTTATAGCCTTTAGTCCAGGAGAAATTATAGTTAATTTACCAGATACTTCATCGTAAACTGCAGAAGTAATTCCAATTGTACTTGTAAATCCAATACCAGAATTTCCAGGGTATGTAGTTCTGATTCCAACTGTTGTAAATGCCTCGGATCCAAATCCAACAATGCTAGTAACAACACCAACGCAAGATCTCATTGCAGAAACAACATTAGCACAACCATTTATACCATTATTGAATCCAGTCAATGGATCAACTTGCATTCCCAAATCTTTTATTTGTGTAATTTCATCTTGGAAACTAGTGTATTTTTGTATTGTTCCACCAGAATCATAAGTATGTGGAAGAGTAGACTGTCCAACAATAACTTCAAAGTGGTCGTCATCTACGACTTTTAGTACATTAAATATGTAACCTAGAGAACCTGATGGATAAGTCACAATACCTGGTCCAGATGGGCAAGTAAATTCTAATCCAACAATCTTTACTGCATCATCTAATTCCAATCCATGGTTAATTGCAGTAATCGAAGTAACTCCAGTTATATTGTCATATACTGCATTTGTAATTTCCGTGCCAAGACCAACTGGATATCCACCCCAAGTTACATTGTTTATCACTGCACGAGCGACATTGAAAGAGTAATCTACAGTTGCAATAGTTTGTTCAACTTCTTCTGGATTTTTTAGTATTTGTGGAATTAAATTCCAATCAGAATCGTAATATGCCTTTCCTGCATCAACTGAACGAGAGTTTCCTCCTCTTGTAATATCATGTATAGCACACTTCCAAATGTCTTTGATATCGTCTGCGCAATCATTGCTTTCTAATCTTACTCCAAATTTAATTGGTGGGAGTACACTAGTGCTTCCGGCTCCAATTGCTGATGTGACAATCCCTACAAGTTGAGAAATAGTAGTTCCAACTGCAACGCAGCCACCAGGAACAGTTATTATAGAAGGATTGAAAGTTTGTGAGACCTCACTTTGATATGATGTAGGAGGTGCAACATTATCTATAACTGATTTTGCTATACCTGCAGCATAATCTAGTGTTGCTATTGTCGCAGCTGAAACTCCTACTCCTGTAATATGAACTAATGCGCCAGAATCACTAAAGTATGACAATGCCGCTCCAACAGATTTACGATTACTATTCGCTTTTAAGTCATAAGAAACAGATCGGAAAATATCTCTAATGTCATCTGCACAATCTTCGGTTGTTCCTGGTCCAGGAACTGTAAAGTTGAGTCCAGATGGGGAGGTTAAAAATCCAACTGCTTCTGCTGCAATATAATCAATATTTGAATCGATCAATCTTGCTGCATCTTGTTCTCTATGATTTCCTGCAAACCCACTAAAACCACTTGTCAAAAATCCAACAGATTCTCTTGCAATGTAATCAAGATTAATTCTGACCATTCTTGCGGCATCAAAGAATCTATCTACCGCAACACCTTGAAGTGGTTGAAGTGCAACGACAGCAGCACCATCGGTCATTTTTGGGCCAATGAAACTCATGTCAGTAATATGACAACCATTATTTACATGGAATAGGTCTAGGTATGGAAATTTTGGTGTGACAACGCAGTTTCTAAGTTCAGTTCCTTCTACAGAAACAGTTTTTTTCAATACTATTGGATTTTCTTCAACATAAACTCCTGGGTATACTTTAATAGTATCTCCAAATACAGCTACATTGGCTGCTCCTTTAATAGTTCTTTTAGCGTGACTTTCAGTCAACCCAGTATTATTGTCATCTCCACTTTGAGTAACAAAAATTGTTTTGCCTAGTGGCTTATATGCCTGTACTTTTACTTCACCTTTATTTCCAGGAGTTTGAGATGGAAATAAATCAATTCCAATACCAGGAACTAAGTTAGTTACAATACCAACTAAATTTACGCCATCTCCATAATAATCCAATGCAGTTACAGAACTTCCAACACTTAAGTTGGTACTGATTGCAACTTTATTTGCAAAAATGTTCAAGTCATTTTGACTTGTAATGTTCGGAACCTCTTGTCCGCCAATCAGATTTATTCTTCTTGCACCAAAGCTTTTATCCGACATTTCTTTTTTTTAAATATTTATTCTATTGAGATTCCGAATAATGAAAGTCCATCACCCTCTATAGTTAATTTAGTATATATGTCATCTACAGCTGGACCTGGTGGACCAGGAGGAGGTGGAGGTGGAGTTGGACCAGGAGGAGGTGGAGGTGGAGGTGGAGTTGGGCCAGGTGGAGGTGGAGGTGGAGTTGGAGGTGGAGGTGGAACAAAAAAAGTCGAATATGGGTTGTAAATTATTCTCTTTTCAGCTCCTCTCATATTATATCTACCAGACCAATATGTTAAAGTATTTGGATCTGGATATTGGTCTAAATATTCATTGGTTAAAGTCACAGAACCTGATGTAAATAGCCAATCTTTAACTTGACTGGATGTCGAAGTTGGATTTAATTGTAAGTGTATTGCAACAATTCCAGCCACAACTGGTGCAGCTGCACTTGTCCCGTTAAATAAACAATCACGAAATAATCCGTTGTCAGCTCTAACATATGGATCTAATCCTATAATTCCTGCAGCTAAAGTTTCATCTGCAGGTGCCCAAACATCTACTCCTGGTCCGTTGTTAGAATAAAAAGCTTTTCTTTCTGCTCCATCAGATAGGCTAAAATCATCCATCGCACCAACACATATTACAGGATGAAAATCTGCCACGGAATCATATCCCATTCCAGATGGTGTCAACCAATTTCTATGTCCACTAGGAATTGTTCCAGCTGGAAATTCTGGATTCGGGTCAAATGGAAATATAATATCAGTAAAATAATCTAACAAATGTGGATCATCAAGACCAATTCCCAATCTTTGATTGCTATTTCCAGCTGATGCAACAAAAATTGCACCAGAATCCATGAGCTCACTTCCAGCCAAATCTGTACTAGCACTACGAGAACTACTGACATAGTTCCTATATTGTTCAGGTCTTGGAGTTAAAGATTCTTTAGCATATAATACAGGTTTAGTTGGATCTGCCGCTGGAGAGTTACCAATAAATGTTCCTACTTGCCCTTCAAAGCTATAAGAAACTACTGTAGTACCATCAAATCCACCAAGATATACCCAACTTCCACTAATAATAGTTGGATTTTTTATTCCAGTTGCTGGATTTATTGGTTTATATAGATGAAATACTTTCATCAAATCAAAAGTAAGTTCTATAGGAACACTAAATTTTCTATTTCTTGATACACAATAAATGCTCCAAATATTGGCATTAAATGCAGTACCAAAATTTTTACCCGCAGAAAGAGATGCACATGAAGTCCCATGTGAATCTGTCAATCCATTTGAACCATCCAAATTTGTACCCAAAGTATCATTTTCATTGTATGCAGCTGGTATTGTAAAGGTACCAATCGAAGAAAACTGTGGGGATCTAAGAGATGAGTTTTGCCACCAATTTTTTGCAGCAAGTTCCGTAATTCCTATTCTTCCATCTGGTTTTATGGTTGTCAATCCATTTATATTAAAGTATACTGGATCAATATAATATGGTCCATCTAAAATTACATCTCTAACTCTAGATTTTCCAGTGGAATCTAAAAATTCTGGATGGTATTGTAAAACACCAGAATCTTGTATTATAATGTCAGTGTTTGATCCATCAATTGTATAATCTACATTTCCTAAAACAGGAGGTATGAATTCTCCAGTTTGTGTCCAAAAATCAGAACTTTTTTGCAGTACCGTTCTTTTGATTGCCCAATTAGTTCTGTTAATTTCTTCTGGTGTTGGGGTTGGAGAAATAGATGTATTTAAATCTCTGTATATTTTTACATCAGTTGGCCATCTTTTTGTACATTGAACTGGAGTGGGATACACTTCTGGGTGATGTATTGGGGACAATTCTATCCATTTTACATTAGGATGATTTAATAATTCTTGAACTTCCTCCTCGGACAATAAGAATGTACCTCTAGTTTGACTATGTTCTTTTTCATCAGAACATTCGACACATCTATTTGGAACATGTTCACACTCCGATTCATGGCATAATTGATTGTGAATCTCTTGCCAATATTCAGGTTGAGTTACACTTAAAGTATAATGCTTGTATTCCATATTACATTAAGGTACTTCTTGTAAACATGTAAGTTACTATTCCAACAGTTCCAGTTACAGGAGTAGCTAAAACACTACATGTGTTTCCAGATATTGTGGCGCCAATTGAAACTACTATACCAGGATTGTACATAATAGCATACTCCTCTGAGAATGCTGTTGTTCCGTTTTGCATTAACAAAAGTTTTTGAGATTGTATGTTTTCTCCATTCTGTATATAAAATGTATATTCTGCTACTTTGAAATTTGATGTCAATAAATTATATGAGTCAATTGTTGCTGCAACGCCAACAGTCGCAGAAAATGTTGATGATGAATTTAAAAAGTTATAATTTTCTATTTGAAAATTAGTAATAGATGGTGGACCACCAATTCTAAACGCAGTTGCTTCTATAGTTGAAGCAAAAACATTTTCTAGATTTGTGTCTCCGGGAGTTACAGTTAAAGATGTTGCTTCTGCTGCAGCAAGAGTAGATTCTGTAGTTACATCTAAAGCATCTACAGTCGCAGTTCCAGTAATTGAAGCATCTCCACTCACATCAAGTTCAACATTTGGAGTTACTCCAATTCCAAGTTTATTTGAAAATGGATTATACACTAACCCATTTGAATCGACTTTAAGAGTATTTTCTACTCCATCTTCTGGGTTTCCAGCAAATACTACATTATAATTTACATCATCATCATTTTGTTCAGTATTTATAGCTATTATATCTTCTATTTGCTTCCATTCTGGTCCCTCAAATTCCCCTCTAGATACCAATACATTATTTTCATTTCCACTAGTTACTCTTCTGTTAATACTAATTGTAAGAGTGGTTGAACCAATTCCATTTTTATGAGCTACATTTAAATTTACAATAGAGGCTCCAATTGATACTACCCTAGTCGATGGTTCAAAGTATACATCATTTGATTCAGTTAAAGAATCATTTATTCTTATTAATGAAGTGTCAATTCCACTAATTACTCCAGGTGAAGTAGCTGATGCAATTCCAGTGGTAACTTTTACTAATGAACTAGTTACACCAACTAAAAAGAGATCGTCTAGTGCTAAATCACCTCTTACATCAAAATTATATTCCGGTACAGTAGATCCTATGCCAACCTTCTTTGTTGCCGAATCTGCATAGATTAAATCTAATCCTACCTCAAGACCATTTCTTATGACGAAGTTTTTGGTTAATGCCATACTTCTCCTTTAAAGGTTCACTATCCCCTTTTTTTATTATTTATTACATCAAAGAACCCATGCATATCTGTTAATTCCAGGTTCACTGCCTTCAAAAACTCCACCCCTTAGATTCACTTCGTTTCCAGCCTCAGTCTCATCGATGGTATAAAAATGCTCTCCATTTGCACGAAGAACACGGAAAAGTCTTCTATATCCTGCCGGTGCTGTAGCTACAGTATATAATCCACCTGGATATGCCCAACCCAATTCTTGTATGAGTTCATATCCTACGGAAGTACCTTCAGTTGAACTAAAAGAAATAAGATGATCTTCTAGATTGTTATTATAAAGCATAAACAATCTCTGTGCTCCAGTCCCAGGGCTGGTTGTTGCTAAATTAAATCCAGTTTCCAGACCAAAATTGTTTAACGAGTAACTAAATGTAATACTTGAAACATAAGTTGGCAATCCATTGTTATTATTTGTCCAAATAAACCCTCTTCTATTGTAAATTGATGATGGGGTTCCTACTAAAGGACCCCTATCTATTTGACCAAAATCAGTATCACCTCTATATGTAATAGGAGCTGCACCAGTACCAGCACTAGTACCACTATCACTTTGACGATTCACATTATAAATTCTTATTGGTCTAACAAAGTACCAAACGGTTGTGGGAGTTGGATATGCACCTACAACTGAACTGGCATTCGGTGTTTGTACAAATCCAGAATTTGAGTATGCGGCATCTCCAAGGAAAGGTATGGCATTTGTTGTATAATTGAATGTAAGAATTCCTGCTGCCGATACCGAACTAGTGGCGGTAATTGTCCCACTAACTGCTGATCCCCACCCATAAAAATGTCTATCAATATCTGCGTTAAATCTTCTTTGAATTGCTCTTGTTGTTATTGGTGGTGGTGGTACAACTGGTGGTGGTACAACTGGTGGTGGTACAACTGGAGGTGGTGCAGGATCTGCCTGTGTAGTGATTGACCAAACTTGCTGACTCGTAGTTCCAACTGTAGCTGTAGTAGTGACTGCTGTACTATAAGTACTAGAAGATGTTAGTCTGACTCTAATAGCATCGCCATTGATTATCTGTATTGGTGGGTCGTCATATCCTTTTATTAAAGTTCCACCAGATGGTCTTCTAACTTCATAAGAAGCCCCAGATGTAAATGTAATATCAGTGGCTAAGCCAACATTTAGACCATTAATTACAAAGGCTTCAGCTCGATTAGCTGGATAAGCACCTGTTGTATTATATAATGTGCTTATGGCTCTGTTAGTTAACGGAGTAAAGTTACTGATTCCAGTGGTCTCAAATACTCCAGTCACAACATTTTGCTTGAAAAATGTGAAAGTGGCAGACAGATCTAATGGTTGGGTGGTCACATTCCAAGTTGTGGAATATGTTCCAACACCAAAATTAATTGATTTAGTTTGATCATAATCAGAAGAAATGGTATCTAAGTTAATAATATCTCCATTTCCAATCAAAGCATTCGTTACAGACGGAGTAATTCCGTCGATAATTATACCACCATTCCCATCTGCAATTGATGCAGAAAATTTAATGTTTGGCTCAAGTCCTGTGATGGTATATGATAATGTTGTTACGCCTACGCCAGCAAGTACATCAAGAGAACTTGGTATTATTATGGGATCGGGTACACTATCGACATCTCTAACCTGTATAATCCAATCTTGTACACTTGTACCAATTGAAACTACAGAAGTATATGTTGACCCAAAAACATCAGGAATTATGTCTGTAGGTAAAACACTTTGACTTAATCTTGGATTGAGTTGATCGAATGTTATTAGATTTGAATCGAATGAAGCTGGAGGGAAAATTGGAGAAGGTATAGTTCTAGATAGCCTTATAGATTGATTGTTTCTAATAAAAGTAGAATCAGTAGTAAATCTAAGACTGGGATCTAAATCTTGTGAGAAATTTGCTTGTAAAGGAGAATCATTATCAAATGCAAGAGAATTGACATTTTGGTTGTCAAATACGGAAGCAAAAAGAGAATAGGAAGCACCAGGTTCTATTGTGACTCTGAGTTGACTTTTAAATCCTGTGATTTTCACATAATCACTATAATAAGTTAATCCAGGATCAACATTGAATAAATCAGTAAAGTCAAATGGATCTGGAGAATCAACTAAATTTGAACGATATGCATATTCAGATGCATTTCCTATTGCTCCTATAATTGGCATATTTTATCTACCGTAAGTTGATTGTGATGCTAATATTGTATATTGATCGTTTATAGTCCCAGTTATAGATTTTCTGAGTATAACATATGTATACACATCAATTCCATTCGGATATCCAGAAGTGTATTGTGCACCACCATAATAATAAACATTAGTGAATGGATTCCCATCAATAGTTATATTATTATTATATCTAGCAGTTGGTCCAATAGTTGCTAAGAATGCCACTGTAATTGACTGTCCAACCTCCAGCACATCACCCAATAAAGAAGTCGGACTTCCAGTAAAGTTTATAGTCCAATCACTTGAAGATGGTCGAGTATAATAGTAAACATTATTGTCACCAAGGTAAATGTCAACTGGCTCTAATGTTGGTGCGAGAATTGGCCAATCTATATTAACTATTGTGGCTTCTTCTATAATCTCAGTTACATTTAATAGTCCTTTTACTTTCAATTTCGACTTAGAATCAGCAGTAGTACCAATTCCAACATTTGATCCAGTATAAATTCCAACTCCAGATTGAACAACCCATGTTGATTCCAATCCACTTAGTGATGATCCATCACCATAGAATGTTCCGCTCCATATTCCAACATATCTCCCATTTGAATCTTTAACTGGAGCAAATTCTCTCCATTGATTTTGGTTGGTAAACATCCAACCTGCAGATCCACCTTCATTTGGATTTGAATTAAATTCAATATCTCCTGCATTTCCAATCAAAGTTGGAGTGGAAATCCCAACAGTAATTCTTCTAGATACATTTGCAGAACCCTGCAAGAATAGAGAATTGACTTCAACGCCCTTGTCGGAGGTTGAAGTTATTTTGTTGCTAAACACAACTGGACCATCAAACTTAGAAATAATATCTTTCCCAACTCCACCTTCAATTTTAATAGACTTTCTTATGCTAATTTCTGATGTTGAAATGAGATCAACTTTATCTGATGTTAAGTCTTCGCCAGTTACAGTAGGAATTGGCGCATCATATATTTCTTCTTGTCCAGTTGCTGAACTTATTTTTTTATTTCCAATATAAAAATCACCATCATTATTCATTCCAGTAAATACTGTAATTCCACCATCAGATTTAAATGATTGTGAGAGTAGCTCTTCTTGTGGTGAAATTAATCTATCTTGTGAGTCAGGGAGTGATGTAGAATAATTTCCTGGTCCAAATCCAACATATTCAAATGTATGTCCAGATGCTCTTAGAATTGAGTGCCTTCTAAACTCAATTGGAATTGGTGATACTTTTCTAACTACCGCACCAGACAAATGAGTCTCAATTACACTACCCAGTACACCCCTAATTACAGGAATAATATTAGAATTTACAGTAGAAGATATCTTAACAATCTCATTATCAATCAATAAGAAATCACCAATCTTAAGTCCAGTATTTACTGCATTATTGATTGTAATTGTTGTGTTCGATAGAAGGACATTCGCTCCAAGAGTTCTTGTATTTCCATCATAAATTGGGATCAATCTTGAACTAACTTTTTCATTTTCAGCAGAGATTGAACCAAAATTAGATGAATATGTATGAGGATATGAGTATATTGAAGATAATGTTGTATTAGTTGTAGTGGTAAATCCAATATTCAACTCAAAAGAGGTCAAACTATTAATTTTTGATACGATAAAATCTTGATTATATTGTGATAATGTACTACTATAAAGTCTAATTTTTGAATTTACTTTAAGACCATGTGCAGTTGTAGTGGTAACAATTCCAGTTGTAGCCTCTACAGGATGTAACAACGATGATACTAACAGCGATTTTGGTCCAAGTTCAGAAATTAAATTCGATGTAGAGGTTAATGTTGAAATTCCATTTGTAACTACATTTGAAATGTTGTTGGAAGAAATTACATCTATAGATCTACTTGTTGTGATTCCACTAATTCTATAGAGATTATTATATCCTAGTATGGAATCTTCTTTGATTCCATCTACAAAGATCGTATCATCAATCGAATCATTGATATTATCGACTCTAACAACACCAATCACATGTGAGCCTGTAGTTGCAACCCCAACAACAGATAGTGTATTTCCTATTCCATAAGCACTACCTGGATTGATAACTTTTACATTGGAAATTGCGCCAGAGTTTACTCTAATGACTGCACTTGCTCCTTCACCAACAGTTGATCCAGCAAATCCAACCAAACGAGCGTTGTAAAGATCTCCAGTAAACCCAGCAATTGGACCATATGCACTTCCAGCATCAACAATACTGAGTCTAGTAATTCCATTTAGTCCATGATCAACATCAGTATATATTGTATGTGATGTTCCAGATAATGATCTAATATTTGTTATATTGAATGTAGATTTGAAATCAGTTCTAAATTTCTCAAAGGTTTCTTTTGTAATGCTATTTTGTGTATCATCAATTACAACTTGTCCAATTGTATCTGATAGAGCATATGAAGTTGTAGACTTTGGATCAGATATTGGATAATCTCTATTTTCTTGTGGATATAAGTATTGAACTGGCTGAGTGAATTTTAGATCCGAAAATTCAACTACATTAGGGGAGTTGGAAGAATTCAAAACAATCAAATGATATATTCCATCCTGTATATTTTGAATATAAGGTTGAATTTCTTGTGTTCTATAAATTATATAAGTTTGATTATATCTTTTACGACTAAAATATGGTAAGGAAGTGTCTCTAGAGGAAGTATTGTTTAAAAATGTTCCAGGAGATTTAGTAGTATCAAATGTAAATTCAATTGAACTTGGTACAGAAGTTACTGTATAGAGTCCATTATATCCAGAATCGTATTCTGCATCAACATTATCGGATGAAGATACTTGTTGAATTTTTACTTGCGATCCAATCGAAAGATTGTGAGGAACTTCTGATGTTATTGTTACAACTCCACCAGAGAATGTTGCATTTGAAATGATCCTTATATTTTTTATGTTGTCTACTCTAGTCAACACATTGGTGTCAAAATCAAATTGAGATGACAATTCAAAATTAGACCCTATATTACTACTAGATTCTTGGATAACATATCCATCTAATGGTGGTCTTGCTTTTGTTTGTGAATCTTTAGGGATAACATATCTAAATTTAAATATCTTATCATCCAAACTTCTTGTATCAACAGTTCTTTTAATGTAAGTTCTTGGAGTCACATCAAATGAATATGTTGATAGAGCGTTCCAAATTGGATTTGCACTCTGTACTTTCAAGTACCATTGTAGATTGGTGGGATCCCATTGCACTGGATGTCCAGGATCTCCTGAATTTTTATCAGAAACTCTACTAACAATTTTTAAATTCCCAGTTTCGATACTATAAATTGTTATGGCAGAATTTACATTAGCTCCATTTATTGCATCATTAAAAGTCTTAGCTAATCTAATCTGATTTGCCCCAAGAGAAGTAAATGTCGAATTCGTAATTACATAGTATAACTTATTATTTTCAATTCCGCTTGGTAGAGATCCATCTGAGCTTAGTATTCTTACAGATTCTCCGTTGATGAAATTGTGATTTTCAGTTAAAGTTATAGTGTTAGTATTAATTTCATTACTAATTCCATCTATTTTCTTTTTAACTTTAGCCGTTTTTTCATAGCTTGTTTGTGTGGTGCCTTGCATGACAATTGTAGCACCATACTCTTGGCCAGATAGCAGTACATTTAAGGTATCATTAGGCTTTGCTCCAATTCTATACCCATCGACAACAATTTGTGGTCTGACAGATACATTTAATTGATTATAAAGATATAATCTATCTGAACTACCAACCAATATGGTCTTGGCCTTATCAATAGAATTAAACTCGATAAAGGGAGATATTATTGTTTCTTGTGATCCTATTCTTTGTGGTGGTATAATATGTGTAATGTATCCAACATCATCTCGTGCAAATGAATCTTCTCTATATCCTCTAGCAACTAGTGACTTTGCACCAAAGTTGGAGTTCGAGTTGGTTATGGATTGATCTCCACCTGATTCAGCAACAAAATGCTCAGCATAACCAATAGCAAAAATTGATACAGCCTGAATAATTGCATCATTACTCGCTTTTACATGGTAATTTAAATAATTGCTTTTATATCTTGATCTAGAATTTGAATATAAGTTTGCAGTTGGTGAATTAGTTCTATCTTCATATAATCCAGTCACTGGATTATAAATCACAAAAGCATTACTATCTTTTTGTAGGGAAATTCCCGTAAACTGTGCAACTACGATACTCTTAAATCCATCTGCTTTCCTTCCATCCGCATGTAATCCAGACATTCCATATACCGAACGCAATGAAATATTAAAGATATATGGAGAAGCAGATGTCACTGTATCAACTACAACACTCAATGTTCCACCAGATCCACCATTTGTGATTACTGGTGCAACAGAAACATTGTATTGAATTTTATTCAAATCGACAACGGCAGAAACAACATATTGTCCATTGTAACCTTCTGTCAATACTCCGTCTATACGAATGGGAGTATCTACCTGTAAATCGGGAGCATCTTCATCTAGTGTTACTGTAACTTTAGTTCCACTTGAAGTGATGCTAGTAATTCCAATTTGATTTCCTTTGGACCCTACAATTCGATATTCATCAATTTTTGGTTGAATGTCAATTGTATTTGGGTAAGTGGGTTCAATTCTTCTTCCACTTGAGTCACCATATGCGATACTAATTTTTTCATAGTACATTTCAAGATCAGTTCTATCGAATGTACCAATATCTAAATCAACTTTATTCACACCATCTGCATATTCAAATGCAGTCAATTTGTGGTGAGAAAAATTAGGAACTGCTTTTGCAATCGAATAGTTATAGAAGCATTGTCCATTAGGATCAGCATCAAAAACTGTAAATTGCCACAGATAACATGCACCAGTGACTCTAAATATCGCAGATCTATCAATTAAATCATTAGTTGGATCTGGAACATATTTTGGACGAATCTTTGTCTTACGAAGATCCATTCCAACTATAGAGGTTCCTCTGGGAATTATGACTCCACCATTGACTGAATTTAGTTTATATAACTCATTATTGTCAGTAGTAATATCAAAATTACTTTGAGCTGAGAACTGAGTAAAATCTGTTGTAGTAGATCCGTTTCTAAAAAGAAAATTAGAACCATTGGGAATTAATCCAGGACGATTGTCAATTATGTGGTCTCCTGGATATAGTAAAATACTAGTATTTCCAAATTTATCGTTATCTTGTCCAGGTAAATATGAAAATCTAGCTGCCTCTATCAAAGCTCTTTGAAGAGTTTTAAATGGTCGAGCAAGAGAAGTGCCAGTGTTCTCAATTGCATCTGTAGCATCTAGTGCATTAGGATCAACATATATTATATTGCCTCTAATACTACGAATAAAATTCTCTAGGCGACTTAATCCCATCTTATTTTTTTATGAGTTCCTTATGACTTATTTATCATAAGAAAAAAGAATAAGATGATTATTTTTCTTTACTCATCATGTATTCTACGGTGGTTGCAACATCATTCATTGCAGCACGAAGGTCTGGTCGTTGACCAGATTCTTGTCTTATGATAGTCCTAGAGCTATCAGTGAGAGTCCAGCGCCACTGCTTCATTCCCTCACAATACCAGAGCTTAATGTTCATTTTTGAAATGTTCGAGTTCGACCCAATTAAGGAGTGTTTGGAATGCTGTGATGGAAGCATCCGTACAATTATCGTCCTTTAGTTTTTGAACATAATATTCGAGAGCCTCGATGGCCATTTCGCGGTCTTTTTGTGAAATTAATGACATTTGGAGTTTTATAGAACTCAAGCCCCCCATCGGACTCGAACCGATGGCCGCCGCTTTACAAAAGCGGTGCTCTATCCAACTGAGCTAGAGAGGCATTTAATCAGTAGGTAACATTTCTGGATTTTCAAGATCCAATTCAAACATAAGAGGGTGACATTCTTCTAACATCAAATAATATGATGTTTGATAAAGATCTTCTGGTTCAAATCTTCTTTCGTTGTCTGCTAATTCAATTAGTTCTAAGTCGAAAAGACCATCATCAGGAACATCATCAAAAGTGAATGGAATTTGGTTTATGAAATACATCAGAACAATTTGTGCTCCTCTATTATACCAAACATATCTGGCATCTATTCTGTACTTCATAGGATGATTCCTACTTTTGTTTATTTAGAGGTTAAACCTGATAGGCGTGGTCGGATTCGAACCGACACTTTATTGATTTTAAGTCAATTTTCTCTGCCTGTTGGAATACACGCCCATAAAAACTCAAAAAAGATTGAGTTGACTACCTGATTCTACCACATAAGTAGCAGGATGTAAAGTACAGTATTCATTAAATGTAATCTTCATTTCCTTGTTAGTAAGATTACAGTTTTTTGCTGCGGTTGGAATGTTCCACTTTGCAGTGAAAAGCATTTCCATTGATTCTCTTGTTTCTGGTCTCATAAGGGACTTACATAAGACAGAGTATCTTCATCAACTGTCGAACGAACAAACTCTAGCACATTCATAAATTCTTGTACTGTCTCACAGGACACTTGCTTTTCTGTCCCTTCACTTGAATATAGGTAAACAATTCGCTTGATAGGATCAATTACACACCTTGACAGATATTCGTCTTGCATTCGATTCGTTTCGTGATTGCCCAGGTATCATACCACGGTGAAATGGGAATGTCAAGTGGTTGAAGGAAATTCGTTGAAGTCCCAGGAAATAGATTGTTCATTCCAAACATAATATCCTTTTTGTGGATCAAATTCTGGCATAGGAACTGGTGCTTGCCAATTGCAAGTTTCGGTATTTAAAATCCAAGAATTATGTGGTTTTGGTGGGATGAATGCATCTAGTAATTCATCATATGTATATCCACTTCCAGCATAATTTTTTCTAAAATTAGCATTGTAACTGGTTTGTTTCCAGATTGTTTGTTCACCGTATAAAGATTTACAGAAAGCAATACCTATTTCTTCGCTTTCTTGTCCTTGGTCGTTAATAATAACCTGATTGCTTACTACAATACAACGAATAACAGTATTATTGCGATTGAGTTCTACGAAGTGTGCCATAGTGTTTCTATATTAATTGAATGTAATTGTACCTGAACCTCTAAATTGATATACATTATATCCAGTTCTAATTTCACTTGGAATTGGAGCAAGAGCTGAAAACAATACAGCATCTCCAGTAGTTGTTGCTAAAGGAAATGTGTTTGGGTATGCAACATAAACGGTTCCACTACCACCATTGCCACCAGCACCGGCATTACCGCCACCAGCATTTCCGGTATTATCGGCTCCATTACCTTGTGGAGATCCTTGTGAGGTACCTCCACCACTACCACCACCCTGAGCAAGAGTAAGTCCATTATTTATGGGAATATATGTTACACGACCAGCACCACCATTGCCGCCTTGTCCGCCTGCAGCGCCAGTACCGCCAACGCCGCCAGCGCCTCCTCCTCCTCCTAATGACACATTAGCCCCACTTCCAGGACCGCCGGAATTCCCGTAACTGAAAATCAATGAAGTATCATTAGAGTTTGCTCCAAGATAAGTAGATAAACTTGAAAATAGGGGAGGTACATTACCACATCCAGAACCTCCTCGTCCTCCAGTTCTAGAGTTTAGAGTTCCTCCTCCCTGAGCAAGGTATCCAGCAAAAGCACTATCTCCACCATTAGTACCACTATTAGGTGTATTAGTATTGTTTACAGGTCCACCAGCGCCAACTGTAACTGTATATAGTTTATTTTTTTCAATTAAAGTTCCAAATACCTCTATTACTCTACCTCCTCCACCACCAGTATAAAAAAAAGAACCAGCTCCTGCTCCACCGCCTCCACCTACGACAACTATGTCGATTCTAAATGCATCTTCTGATATTGGGATTGGTAAAGTCGTTGCACCACCAAAAAATTGACTTAAAGTGCTCATTTAAATTATTTCCTTTTTTTTATTTATTATAGTATTATGTATTTTAATTAAAATGATATTCCAGGATACAAAATACTTCTTAAATTTTCGATAGAAAAAGTACTATTATTAGTATAAGTCACAGCAATTCCAGTAATTGGACTTGTAATTACGACTTTAGCTATACCGCTTGAGGTTCCGTTGCTAGAATTCAAAAGTTTCATATAAACTCCAGGGACTGATGTAAGATCACCTTTAGATGTTGCTATTCCTGCTGCTGCTGTTTCTGCCCAAACTCTAATATTTCCACCACCACCTTGTGCTGGAGTTGTCCCAACCCAATTACTTCCACCTGGAGCTCCACCGCCGCCACCACCTCCAAGTGAGCCAGACGACGAAAAATTAGGGAAAGCATTAGTAAAGCTATAAGTTACAAGAGAATCACTTCCATTTTGTGGAGAAGCTGTTGGATTTGTTACATTCACTCCTCCACGACCTGGGACGACAGGTTGCACCAAATTAGAAATTGTCAATTGTCCAAATCTTTGTATTGGTGTAGCAGTATTATCAATACTATAACTTGAATTTTCTTCATATTTGATTACTCCAGATCCACCAGCAATTGCCATCCATTCTCCATCGATATCAAATGCTGCGGCATACGCAGCAGGACGACCAGTACTAGAGCCATCAGCTCTCTTTCCAGCTCCACCTGAGTATAGTCTTGGTTGCGGAGATATACTAGAAATTATTGGAGCTATTACACGAAGTTTAGTGTATCCACCCAAAAGACTATTATTTGCAACAGGAGTAATGATATCACTAGATGGCGGACCAAAAAATGTTGCACTGACAAGATTGGGATCACTACCTATCCCCTCACCAAATAACTCAATATCAAAAGCAATATCAGTTGTTGGTTCTAATAGAGCTTTCAGTTCTCTAGCACTCATATCAGTATCTTGTGTAAATGTTGTAGATAGTCCAGTCACAGGACTTGTAACTACAACTTTTGACTGACCGACCCAGAACCCATCTGCACTGTCAACAAGTCTCATAAAAACTTCAGGAACAGATGGAATTGATCCTGAAGTGCTTATACCACTAGTATCAGCATAAATTCTAATATTTCCTTTTCCTGCTACTCCAGCATTCCCAGCAAAAGCACCTGCTCCACCTGGTGATCCAAAAGTGCCATCAAATGTAGATACACTATTTGGAAAAGTTCCAGTTGTCCCACTAATCGGAATATTGGCAAATGCTGTTGTGCCAATACTTGGAGATGCAGTTGGATTATCAACATTCACTCCTCCACCACCATTTGTTGTAGGTTCTATTATATTATCAATGATATTCTGTATACTTGAGTATCCACCTGGCGGTGAACATGTGCCCGATCTCACCTCACGCAAAAATAAATCATATCCCACCTGCGATGATCCACCAGCAATTGCCATCCATTCTCCATCAATAGCAAATGCCGCCCCATCACCAGCTACACCTCTACTTACATTGGTTATACCATTTTCAGTTACACTGAGGTCACCACCTCTATAAAATTTTGGTTGGAATGATATGGTTTTATCCAATGGAACAACCATGGAAAGTTTTGTATATCCACCAGATCCACTACTAGTTGGAACAGGAGTTTGGGTAACTGATCCACACGGTCCTGTTAGTCCCAATCGAACTAAACCAATATCACCCTTTCCTTCTCCAAACAATTCGATATTAAATGCAACTTCTTCTGTCGATGGTTCCAATATGTAATTCAGTTCTTTAATAGAAATATCAGTATTAGATGTAAATGTTTTAGATATTCCAGTGACAGGACTTGAAACTACAACTTTTGGTGGTCCCTCCCAAGCTCCATCAGCAGAATCAACATAAGTCATTTTTACATTAGGGAGTGAAGTCAGGTATCCATCTAGTGTATTGTTTTCATACCATATTCTTATGTTTGCTCCACCTCCACCACCACTATTTTGTGGTGTTATAGTTCCACCTGGAGTACCTCCACCACTAGCACCTTGAACGAGGAAAGTTGCACTAAAAGTAGATCCAATAATATTCGCTACTTGAATTGTGTTGGCGTCATCGCCTACAATAGGAGTAGCTAAAGGATTAGATATATTGTATCCACCCAAACCATTTCCCCCAACACCCCTAGGAGTAGTAGTAAATGAACTAAAAGGAACACCACCAGCATTACCAGAGGTTCCAGTATAATTATAAGATCCTTTTCCACCACCGCCAGCAATAGCTAACCAAATATCGTTTAATGCTATTCCACTTGCATCTCCACCAGAACTTTCTACTACGATAAATGAAGTATCGACATTTCCACTACTTGAAATATTTTCATTTCCGCCAGCATAAAAATTTGGTCTTATTTGTAAAACATTGCCATTATCCTCCGGGATTTGCATTAAAAGTTTTGTATATCCACCTGCTCCGTTTTCAACTACTGGGCTACTAACTATAATACCATTAGAGGTATTGTTATATACAGTGTCAGCAAATCCCTCTCCAAACAACTCAACAAAAAATTCAAATGGACCTTCTGTTGGACCAGCAAAAATCAACCCAAGATTATCAGCTGTTTTTGATAAAAATGGCATTATGCATAACCTCCATTTAGATTACCAATTACGGTATAGTCATCTAAAGTTCCAGCAGTTCCTGTATTGATTAGAATAAAATTAAATACATCTATTGAAGATGCATTTCCAGTTGGTGTTGCTCCAGCTTGCCACCGAATAGGTATATTAGTAGAAAATGGAGAAGTAATAAAATTAACTGTGCCACTAAAGGTTTGTGGAGTTGCTGGTTGATTCACAAATATACTAAATGTAATTGCTGATTGATCCGATGTAGATGGAATCGGGATATTTCGTATACTAAGTGCTAATGGTCCTGTTGGACTGGGAAGATATCCAATCTTTTCATTTAAAGAAAAATCAAGAATAATTGTATCTGTTGCAGATAGTTTAAATGTTTCATACTTACTGTTGAAATTCAAATTGGTGCCATCACCAAAAGCAGTGTAGAGTTCTTCAAAATTACTATTAATCTTTAGTGCTCCCTGATATAAACTATCGGCACTACCTACATCAGTAGTTATTCCTTGATATGCCATCAGACTATGTTGTTAATTAATTATATTTATTTGTAAAAGCATAATCAAGCTATTCTCCAATCAAAACTACTTGGAGTGCCAGAAATAGTTTGAATTCCAACAAGTGTAACAGTTACATTTGATTGATCTATAGTCAAATTTTCTGCTAGACCCATGATTTTCACTCCATCACCAAGACCAGGAGGTCTAAGTATTGTAGTGTTTGTGTATGCTCCTGCAATACAAACTTGAACGGTAGATCCATTAGTTTGAACTGATGGCAAAGATAATTGCACATTTGATGCAGTTACTGTACAAAATTCATTCAAACCAAGAACTTTACTAGTATCAGTAACAGTGTAATTTTTTACTCCAACACTAGCATATAATTCTTGGAATTGTTGATTTATTTTTACTGCGCCATCAATTAAAGTATCACCCGTTCCATCATTTGGTGTAGTTCCAGTATTAATTCCTATGTATGGCATTTTATATTAACACTTTTATAAGTTATTTAGGTTGCGCAAACACATGATAGTAACATTGAATTGGAATATTTCCGTTTGACTGTATGACAACTTCTTCCGAATCTGCTCTTTTTACAATCAAATTCTGATGTGATCCAATTGGCGTCAAACAAACAGTGATTGTTCTTGGGTCTACCAAATCCTTCCAAGATTTTGGTAATTCAATTTGATTTGATTGATTTAATTTACCACGAACTGATAAGGTTGTTTGGTCAATTTTATGAGTTGTGTTTTTCATTATTCTACGCAGTTGGATGACGATTTACCATCAATGATGGGTGAACTCTGTTCTAAGTATATATCAAGAGCCTCTAATTCATCTAGTTCATTATTTTGATTTCCAATGGATTGTCTCATTCCCCATATTCTAAGAGCATATTCACTTCTTTCATTTCTCATTGCATTTGCCGCGTCCTCTATATTTGCAACACATGGACCAGATATAGAAGACTCCTTTGCTGCTTGATTTGAAGCTGCTGTATTTACAGCATTATTCACTGCAGCCGTACAAGATGGAGTTGACTCATAATAATTTGCTAATAATGCAATATCAATTCCACTAAGACTAGTTCCTTTTGATGCTGGTACTCCTGGCGAAACAACTGGGCGATATGCAAAACCAGTAGGGAAAAATATCTTACCACCACCAACATTAGGTTCTTTTATTTTATCTCCTCCAATTTCTGATCCTTTTAATTCTGGTTTCCATTCTTGAGTCGCTGAAGGACTTCCAGAATTATCTAGTTTTACTTTGTAACCAGTTCCTGCTGTGGTTGTATCTAAAATTCCAATTGTTTCTGGTGAAAATGGATTCTTAGTGAATTTTTTTCTTTTATTGCTATTTTTAGATACCTTAAGTTCATATTTAAATCTTGGTTTCTCTGCTTCAAAGTCATCAGGTGAAATCACAACGGTATAATCAACATAAGATCCATCAGCTTCTGGTATGGACGAAAACCCAATCGTAGAATCTTTTAAAATAAGAGAGATAGTATAAAATGGATCTGTCGAGATCCCAATAAGTTCATTTAAAGAAGTAGAGATTCCACTGACTGTTGTCGTACCAAATCCTACAATTGTATTTGTAGTTGATGGGAAGACTCCTTGTTTCGAACATGTGATTACATTTCCAGTATCAAATCCAACGATTAAATCATCTGGATCCTGAGATATAATAATAAGTTCTGTTGAACCAAGTCCAATTTGACCAACAAAAGTTCCAAGTGTTGTATCTCCAATATCTTTAAGGTATGGTTGATCAAAGTATTTTAAACCATACAAATTTTGAGTAGTAAGTCCAACTTTTGCATTTTCTTCATATGAGATGATATTGCCGGTAACTGGCTCAATGTAAAAAACTGGCTCACCATAGCCAGATCTAGTAGATTGATCTACAACAATATCAACTGTAAGATCTCCTATAGTATAGTTTACTGCTCTCCAAAATAAATCACTATAACAACCAGAATCCATTCTAGCTTGATATGCCGCCTGAGTGTCATACATTGATTGATTGACTACTTCAATAGAAGCTAGTATATCAAGATCTAACTGTCTAGTTGCAATATCATAAGGTTCTTTTTCTGCATCAACAACTAATAATTCTTGTTTATAATTTTCAATATTTTTTTCTTTTTGTTCTCTTTTTTTACTGATATCGTCTTTAATTTTTTTTGATACTGCCATTACTATCTCCTTTTCATTTCAGTTCCAATATATTCTATTTCTAAATCTGGTACATCCTTTCTCTTACCAAAAACGACATAACTACAATTTATTGGACCACCTGAGTTATTGGTTATAATAATTTTAGATCCCCATTCAATTTCTTTCACATATAATTCTTGATAGCATCCATGTGGTGTTAATTGAACTGATATTGATTCTGGATCGACTAATCCTCTCCAATAATCTGGTAGATTAATTATATTATTATTATTTAATCTACCACGATAATACACTCCAATTTCAGGTCCTTCTATACATGCATGAGCTAATCTATGATTTGGTTTTGTTGGGTGTGGAATATCAAATTCTTTCCATCCTTGAACATTAATTGTCCCAATAAGATCAACATTTCTACAAAATAGACTACCAATGACATCCAAATTTCCATTAATAACCGTAGATCCATTGATTGTTTTTAATCCAGATCTTGCTTCTGCTCCAGTTTGAGCTTTTGCTCCAGTGATTGTTTCTGCGCCAAGTAAGTTTTTAATTCCAGTCCAATTAGACAACGGAGAAGCAACATTAATCGAAGAAGCATTTAATATATTAATAATCAACGAATTGACTGCAATCCCAACTGGACCAACTGGATCACCTAAAACAACATCTCTTGGTGTTGGTGGATCTGGTGTGCTTCTAACATAAAGCATTGGTAATGCTTTTAATTTTAGATCGGAACTCCGACCAATCATCACATTTCCTAGTGGTGCAGGATATACCAAAGGATTTCCAAGTAGAGATGCAGTACTTACATGTAGAAATCCACTTAAAGTATTAAATGTAATTGGAATAGGAATTGGTGGTCCAATACCAGTTGGGTTTGCTGATATTGATAGTTGATCGCTAACATTAATCGCGCAATAATCTGCTGACATTTATTATAAAAAGGTAGATAATATTTTCTTTATTGTTTGTATTGTTTCCAGAGGTCCAGTATTGCCAGTAAAAGATGGTGGAATTTTAACAGTTGCTGCAGTTGCATTTTTCATAAATGCTGCACTTTGATATAAAACATTACTTACTGTGATGTATCCATTACCAGAACTGACAAATTTCATTGCTGCAGTTGCTTTTGCATTGACTTGCTTTCCATCAATATTAACATTATTATTTGCTGAGATATTTATGTCTCCTTTTAATGTACCTGCTCCAGTTGCGATGATATCGACAGTTTCTCCAAATATCCTAACTCTGCCACTTGGTGCGCCAATAATAATATCTCCATCAACAGCATGTAAAACAAATCCAACTCCTTCTACTGGATAATCTCCACATTTAATCTGATATGTCCCAGGACAACGGTTTGTAGTTCCACCAGCAAATTTTCCAGTTGAATTTAGTTGGGTATAATGTCCAATTGGAAATGGAAATCCATTACGAATGCTCACTCCAGATAGAGTATTGTTTTTATCTACATTTCCAAATACAATTTCACCATCTTTATTTCCAACCCTATGTGCATAAACATTTTTTTCTTGTGCCATTAATTTCTACCTACACAATCAATTACAGATATAATTTGTTGTCCACTATATCTATTTACATCGTCTTCCAATAGATCTCCAACTCTCTCAACACATAATTTTGGTATCAATTGTGCATTGAATCCGGTCTTAGAATTTACTGTAATACTTGGGAATTCTAAGAATCCACTACCAGAAGAAATAATATTAACTTTTATCAAAGAACCATTTTTATCAAATGTTGGCTGCAATTGTGCCCCATTATCTGGTGTAACAGTGATTGTATCTGTTGGGGAATATGCACCACCAGCATTTAAAATTTCTACCTCACAAATGTAAAGTACAACTCCATAATCACCATTTTCAAAACTAGGTGATATCCCACGAGTTATTGTATCATATCCAAGTGGAGGTTCTGGTGTAATATATTCAGTATCTTCATCTGGTCTAAATGGATCTTCTCCTGGTGGGTTGACATAATCGCATTGATTCAATTGAACTACAGAATTTGGAGGATACGGCAAATCATATTTTCCATCTTTTCTTCTTACTATTGTATCTTCTGGATTTGCCCAAGTCCTTCCTTCCCCACCAAGACTTCCATCAGGAGTTGCAAGATATTCATATCCTGGCTCCACAACCAAAACTGAAACTACTCCAAGATCTTCTGGATCTATTTCGATTGGAGGTCTACGAGTTGAAATAAATGGTTTTAATGGGGGACATTCTCCACTACCGCCACCATTATCACCGCCACCATTATCACCACTACCATCACTTCCTCCATTACCACCACCATCACTGCCATTATCACCTCCACCATTATCACCACTGCCATTATCGATTTCAGAATCTATTGGTGGATTTATATTATCTGGATCTATTGTAGTGAAAATATCAGGGTCATATTCAATAGCATTATTATTGACTCTTACTAAAAGAGATTTTTGTCTGTATTGACCATATTTTCCTATTGCTTTTACTGTATATTTTGTATCTTGTGTTGGAGTAACACTGGTGGTACCAGAAAGTTCTGTTGACCCAAAATTAGTTTCAACTACTTTTGCTCGTTTTGTCTTCCATTTTAATTGTACAGCTCCACCCGAAAGTGGGGTTGCAATGAATTCCAATTCTGGTGGGATAATTCCAATTTTAGGTTTTACTACAGCACCACTACCTTTTCCGCATTCATCTATAATTGATGCAAATGGAGTGTCAGAATATCCCGATCCAGTATTAGTTATATCAACTCCTAACAATTCACCAGCAGAACTAATAATTGTGTTACCTGCGGCACCAGATCCATTGCCACCAAAGAATGTAATTTTAGGTGGACCACAAAGAAGAGGAGTTCCTTCACAACTTAAATCACTTAATACATCATTTAAATCGAAACTAAAATCGTCAATATCAACTCCCAATAATTCTCCAGTGTCTGGATCATATACTAATTTTGTAATGTCTGTAACTTGTTGCGCAAAACTTTCTGCTTGTTTTAAAATTGAATTGATATCTAATTCAAATCCTTCTGCATTATCTCCAGCGCCCTCAAGTAAATTCCATTTATTTACATCTGGACATTTTTTTGGTGGTTCGCAATCAAATATTGACAGCAGATCAATCACGAACCCCAATACTTGATCTACTATTCCAGCAACTGCGCCGATTAATGATGCAATAGATCCTAAAACAGATGTAAGAAGTCCTAATATTTTTGACAATATAGACTGCAATAAATTCTCAATGGCACACAATGGAACTATAATAAATCTATCAATTAAATCCTTCAATAAATTAACTATTGCATCTGTAATTTTGTCTAATATTTTATTAAAAAGACAGTATATTGCTTGCACTAATATACTTTGACCCTCTCTAATTGGGAATCTAGAATTCAATGATAAAGCATTTGCTGTCGATACGGATGCAGCATTTATTCGTTTTAATATTTCTTCTTGTAGCCATTTTATTTTAGCTGAGATCCAACCGGAAACAATCTCTGCGTATTTGTCTATTTTTAATTGTACTTCACCAACAAATTGCAATCTATTTTGAGCAAATTGAGCAGCATTTTTTCTAAAGTTCTCTATTTCTTTTATTGCATTTGATAATGCAGTCTTTACTTCCGTGGCATCTTCGACTTCGCCTGCACATGGAATAGCCAAATCGGTTTCGAAAGGTTGTATATTACTATGAAAATTTTCTGTTACAGAATACTCTACGGCATTAAAATTATAAACACTATTTCCCTCAAACCCATAATTTGGAATTACTACATTTAATGTAGGAGAAAATGAGTTTAGTGCATTTTTTGGATCAAATTCTCCATATGAATTTTCATAAAATGTTCTGCTTTTAACTCCAGTTACAACTGGTTTTGTTCTATTGCCATTCCTGAATCTTATTATAACTGAATCACCTGGAGAAATCTGTGCAATATGTCCGGTAAATAAAAATCCACTTCCACTGCTTGCTGGTGCGGTTATTTCTGCCCAAGGCAATTTATTGTTAGGCAATTTAGTTGCATCAGGAGAATGGATGCCATTTATTCTAACTCTTACTTTTCTTTTGGCAGGTTTTTTTGTATTACCAGAAGAATCTTTTTCTCGCTTCTTTTCTAACGATTCTTTCTTTCCAGAGTTTTTCTCCGAAATCCAACTACATTCGACTACAACCGCATCATAATCTCCATAAAATCCATAATCATTCGCATTTGAATATTGTCCACTTCGTATGCCACGACTAATTCCCATACTCAATCCTCATATACTCTACATTCCAATGCATCTGGATTTTCATCACAAAATAATTCTAGTGGACTTGGAGTGTATTCTGCATCTGGATGGTGTTCAATGTACTCAAGTAGTCTTTCTAACTCATTTTCCAGATGTCTTCTTCTTTGCTTTGAACATTCCGTGTCCAATTCTTTTTCTATTTTTAGAATTGTCTCGTAGATTTTTGTTTTCATTGATTGATTCTCCTGCCATATGAATCTCTAGTCAATTTCAATACCGTATAAGATGGACCATTAGTTGAGATCTGGTGGCATAGGTCTACTATCATATATAGGCCAGATTTCTTTGAACTAGTTTTATTGTCATTAGAAATCTCTGGAAATAAACACTCAACCATATCACCTGCATGTAAAGTCAAATCCGCAAATATAGTAAATTGAACTTCAATTGCAAATAATTGTTGATATCTCATCTGGGATTGATTTATTATATCTTCTACAATTAAATTTTCTTCATTCGATCTAGCTAATTGTTCTTCTGCACTAACTCCAGGGAGCATAGTTAAATCTTTAGTTGTGAAGTTTGTTTTAGTAGTTCCAGCAAAATCTGGATCTATAAAGTCTGGCATATTTTTCCCTGCCATTGATATCCCAGATTTTTGGTCAGATTTATCAGTAGTAGTCGGTTTAACTTTATCATATACCGGATCATATACATAAGTTAAAGAATTATATGCTCCTTGTTTTATAAGATTTACTGCATTCACTGAACTCTTAAACATCGGAGTAGTCAAAATTCTAGCATCACATCCTTTAGGAGTATCAACTGAATTCGTATATATGAATGTTCTCTTTTTTTGTTGGCCCAATAAAACATCTATTGACTTAAATTTAAATCCTTCTGATGTTTCATAAAAGAAATATCCAGCTGTTTTTCCTTTTGCTGAAGGTAAATTTGGAATAGATTGTGGGGCAAGCCAAAGTAGAGCATCTTGTGCAGTCCAATCTACGCAACCATCGAACCTCAATGGATTAATTGTTTCATCAATATATACTGGTTTTTTAGTTTTTAAATCTGCTTTTAATATTTTATTTACAGAGTCTGATATTTTTCCCTCATAAAATCCAGTTACATAATAGTCGCTATAAAATTTTTTAAGATATTCTGTGGTACATAAATTAAAAGAAAGAACTTCTTTTTTTGTATCTGATAAAACTGGATTGCCATCATATATTCTAAATGCAGTCGTATCTGTATTAAATCTTATTTGATTATTATCCTCATCATAAAAAGATACATATATTTTTTCTGTTCCTACAATATCAAGACCATTAGACTCTGTACCAGACCCTGAATTTGCGGTGTTTCTATTTCCAGTGTCAACATAAGTTACGCTTGCTTGTATGGAGGTAGAAAGAATACTTTCCCAGTAACTAAATGTTGTAATAGAAGTCTCAGCATATTCTTCAACTTTACCGTCTCTACTTCTAATTCTAAATTCTCTTGGGTTTATTTTATTCATTTTCTGTTCGTCTTATGTATTATTTACGCAGTTTGAATTTTATTTACTACCAAAAGATGCGTATTCACAATCTGATCTTCGGATGACTGATCATATTGTTGAATCATGTCCATTGTATTTTTTATTGGTAAAGGAGTGAATTGTGCTTGTGCAACTAAAGAAGATGGAATATTATTTTGAATAGAAGCATTTCCACCTGCATGAAGACCTATCCACTTTCCACCTGTAAATTTATAGTAAACACCATTTGCTGCTCGTTTTATTTCTCCTTCTTTTCCTCTACCCAATCCAAAGGTTGGAATTTGTCTAAGTTGCGTATTATTTCTATCGGTCACATCTATTTCTTGATCAAATCCAAATAGACCAAGTTTATAAAACTTTCCATTTTTAAATATGACACCTTGATTTTTTATTGGTTGGTTTGGTTGTGGTGGATTTTGGGCAGGTGGTTGTGGTGGTGGATTTTGGGCAGGTGGTTGTGGTGGAGTTTGCGTTACAACTCCTCTAAATTCGAAGTGAACATCATCACCTGGAATTGCAGCATAATACCAACCATAATTTGGTCCATTAGTAACAAACCAGTTCCAACCTTTTGTTGAAGGTCTAATATCAAGTGCTCTACCTTCACCATGCTGAGAAGTTCCTGGTGCACCTACAACTGAATATATTCCTTGTAATGCTCTTTGATGCTCTAAACTTCTGTATGCAGAGGTAAGTATCAATGTAATTCCTTGTTTACTTGCATCTGATTTTGCTTTAAGAAATTGTCTGGCAGCATCGTGTCTTAGGTATGCCCCATTACCATACCAATCGTTATAATCTGGAGGATCAGCAAGTGTACCTACTCTAGTAAGTTGTGATGGTTTTAGTCTTCCATTTTCTCCAGTCAGAGGAAGTCCACCCCTACCAGTTTGAGTTACAGTTCCTCTAGTTTGAGATGAAACTTGAGCTGGAGATAGTTTACCTGCCTTAAATGCAGCAATCTGTGCCCCACCAGGTTCAAATCCAAAAATATGCCCATGTCTAGTAACTTCAGTACTATCATCTAATTGATTATATAATCTATTCTCATGGGTCGTAGCTCTGAATGCATCTCTTGGTCCAACAAAAGTTCTAGCTGATCTTTGTCTATTTGTATCTAATAAAGCAGCTGCCACTGATTCTAATCCAGCTTGTGTTTTTCCATTGGATGTAGCGAATCTAATAGCGTCTTCCTTGGTTATAATTTTTGACCAAGCTGAGACACCACCATATCTACTTACTGGCGTAAATTGTGCTGGCGATAATATAGCAGCTCTCATACTCCCATTTGTCTTCCAAGGATCACCAGGAGCAGATACTCTATTATAAATTACTTGTGCCACATCAGCTGCACCTTGAGGATCAGAATTTTCAAATAGTGCTCCAGTTGCAAGTAACCAAAAATTTGGGCTATTACTACTTACAATTATATTTCCAGGACCACCACCAGGTGGTGTACTTACTCCAGGTCCATCGCCTTTAAGTCCCATCTCTTTTCTAAGACTTTGAAATATCTGATTAGTTCTATTGTCAAGAGCATTTTTAAATGAACGAGATATTGCATCACCTAATTGCTGTCCAATTGTTGGTCCATTTTTATTAATTGTTCTTTGAACTGGAACTACACCACCTTGTGCTGCTGTAAAAATTGATCTACCAATTTGATTAACATCTTTTGCTGATTGTGCTGCGATTGCATTGTCAATCAATGCAGCAAAATTATTTTTAATTTCTTGATTCAATAGGGGATCTGGCTTTTGACCCAAAGGTAAATTTGCAGTCGCCATCATGATTCCACCAAAAAGTGGATCACGGTTTTTATTCATAATTTCTGATATAGTTTTTAATGCTCTTAGTGGATTTTTCTTTCCTGATTTTTTTGGTGATGGAAATATTTTTTTAATTTGCTTCAGCCCACCAATATTTTTTCCAGGCTGGGGTGGTTGGCCTTTTGGTTTTTGTAAAGTAGATTTTCTTCTCGAAATAGTTCTTTTGATTGTTCTATTTGGTGATCTATTGCCCCTAGTAATTGTACCTCCTGATGCTCTTTTTTGTATTTTTTCACCTTGACCTTGCATGGATGTTGCGGCATCAAATAATGATCTACCAACAATATCTCCAAGAATTCCACCCCAAATTGGACCACCAAAGGGAATCAAAGCAGGAAAACTTCCAAGTGCTGCTCCAACGGCACCACCAACAGCACCAGCAGCAGCTCTATCTGGTCTTTCCTTAAATATCAATGTACTAATTAAAAAGTCCGCTATTGGACCTATAATTGGAATTTTGCCTAATATTTTTGTGCCAGCTTTTCCAAATAATTTTAATGATGTACGCTGCTGTGTCTTTCCTAATCCTCTTGCTCCAATTCTACCTGAAGTTCTTCCTTTTCCAGCCAATCCAGCAGCAGGAATAGCTCTTGGTGAAAATCTTTCTCTGACTGCTTCTAATGCTTTAGCTGGAGTTAATCCTTTATTAATTTTGTCTTGATATAGTCGTGCTGCATCAAATCCATATTTTTTTGTAACTGCCTCTTGTGCGCGAGTCTGACTAAAATATTGACTTAATCTTGTTGATCCACCAGGTCCACCTACACCAGATCTAGGAGAGATTCTTGTGGGTAACTTTTTACCTCCACCACCTCCAACTGCACCAGAACCAGCAATTGCCAATCCAACAATAATTGCGGTATTTAAAAATTTGTTTAGAGCAGATGAAAGGTCATCAAATTGCTTTTCAAATTTTTCTCCACCGACCTGTTTTGCTAATGATCTTACTTTATCATATTGTTCATAACCAAGATCAATGGCATCTACAAAATTTTTAAATACAGATCCAACAAAATTTTCTGTAAATTTTATAAAAGGATCTATAAACTTTAATGTGCTTAATATTTTTGGGAGAAACTTCACTAGTTTAGTGAATGCAAATCCCATAAAAGTATAGAGAATAAAATTACGAATTGCATCTAGGAATCCAGTTTTAGGTAATGCTCCCTGTAGATATTTTAATGGATTTACGAGTTTTGGTGTTTCGGATTGCTTTTCCTGTTGTTGTCTTGTCTGCGTTATTGCTCGTCTTCTTTGTTGCTCTTTTTGGTTGGACAAAAGGGAAGAATTAAATTTAACCAAAGTTTCAATTTTCTTTAAACTTTGGTGAATTGATGTCAAAATACTCAAAGGTGCATTTCCACCTCCACCTCCACCTCCACCTGGTCCAACTCCACCTCCACCAGGTCCTCTTCTTGACCCTGGTATGATAGGTGTAGTTGGAGTTACATTATTTTGCGCCATTTTATGTCAACCCATATGCAGAAAGTGTAATTTCTCTTTCTTCTCTATTTGGGGGAATCGGAGAAAGTGCAGGGACTTGGCTTCCATTCTTAGCTCCTGGAGCTATATTTTGATTGGAAGAAACCATTACTGGTGGCAATTCTGTGATGGTAAAATTACCTTTACCTTGAACTCGTTTTCCAGGTTGCCTTACATTTGGAGTAACTGGAGCCAGTGATGCATCAGAGGTTTTAAGTCCAGTAAATCTTAGAATATTATTCCACAAAGGCTCTAAGAATCCTTGGGGTTTTGGTTTTGGTTTTGGTGGAGGTGGTGCCTGGAATTGAGCTGGAATTGGCGCAGGTTTATTTCCATAGTTTCCTTCATGGATAAAGAAATTAGAATCTTTATTTCTTAGTATATCTCCTTTGTCTGGTCTCATATAGGGCTGTTCACTTTTTCCGCGAAATGCAGTTCTAGTGCCAATAAAGTTTTGCGCTTGTTGTTGTAGCTTTATATTTTTCAGGGCTTTTTCTGTGTCAGACATTTGCCTTAAAGCTTCCTGCATATTCCAATTATATTTTTTTCCTTTTGTAGAATTCATCACCGCAAGTGCAGCAGTTTTTCTGTCTACAATGTTTTTCCAGTCTGAAATATTACCAAATACTGGTTGATATTGATCTTTAGCAATGATAATATCTTTTATTGTATCTTTTTTCTGGTAAAAATTTGCACCATAATTATTTGCTGCTTGTAATCGATTATAAATTGATTGTGCAACATCTGCTCTGCCTTGTGCTGTATCATCTTCTAGTGCTGAAATGGCGAGTAGAGAATTATAATCGGCTGCGCTTAATTTACCACCACCAACAATACCTCCATCTTTTGCCATCTGAATGTTGTTGGCATATTTTGGCTTTCTTCCTGCCACAAATTGATATAAATTCAATCCAGTTTTATTTTGAATGTCCTTTGCATCTTCTGGGGTTACAACAATTTCACCTGGTCTGGCTGCAACTAATTGAGTATCAGGTCCAGCACCAGTGATATCCAATCCAGAATTACTAGTGATTTGTTGACTTCCATCCAAAGCAATCTTTTCTATTGGAGTAGAATTTCTTTGAGGAATTATACCACCTCTATTGAACGCATAAGAAGGCGGCAGCGGTTGTGGTTTTATCTTTTTTTCTTCTGGACTATTTTGTTGTTGTGGTTTTGGTTGTTTTATTTTTTCTGATTCATTTTTTGGTTTTAATAATTGATATCCACCGTATGCTGCAGCAACTGCTGCTCCAGCATATAAAGAACGAACTCCAAAGGTCTTTAATAACTTCAATATTCCTGGTATACCAATTGCACGAATATATTTTGTAAGATTTATTGCTAATCCTACTGTAGATCGTATGAATTTACCAAATCTTGTTCCAAATAATATGAATGTGCCAAGAATCGCTGGCCACCAATCTTTAAAAAATCTCTTTAAAGATTCTATTTTTTTCTTATTTTTTGGGTCAGATATCCATTTAACTAATTCAGTGAAAGCTTTTCCGAGTAAAGTATAAAATATAAAATCAAAAATGCGATCCAATATTCCTTTTACAGGAGACATCACTTTTTGAAATGAATCATATGTTTTTTTCGCAGAAGACTCTAATTGATTTTCTGCTTCTTTTCTTTTATTTTGCTCTTGTGTTATTCTCTCAACTCTTTGTGTTTTTATGGTCGTTGCTCTCTGCGCTGAAAGAACAGCTAATATATTATCTACTGATTTTTGTATTTTCAATAATATTTGCACCATTGGATCGTTTGATCCACCACCGCCACCACCGCCACCAACTCTTCCATTATTTCCTCCGCCCCCACCATTATCGATTACTGCACGAGATCTTTCTAGTGTTGTTCTAGCGATTCTTACATTCCTAGTCCTAAAATTAGAAGGACTCACAAAGGTACTTGCTGACCTTGAAGTTGGTCTTGTCCTTGGACCAGGTTCTTTTTTCTGTAATTGAATTGCTCCTCTTTTTATTTCACCTAAAAGATCTTCTATTTTATCTTTTATATCTTCGCAACAGGTTTCTTTGTTCTGAGTATCTACATTTGTGGACGAAGATACTTCCGAAATTGGGTTTTGATTTTTATTAGCAGTTGATTTTCTTTGTCTTTGTCGTGTAGGTGATTTTTTAGTTGGTGCTTTTGGAGGTCTTTTTGATGCGGTTGGTTTTTTATTTTTCTTCTGTTCTTTTTGATATGCTTCTATTTCTTTTAATACTTTATCATGAATTTTTCCAAAATCTCCCTCTAAAGAATCCTCTTCAAATTCGTCATATTCATTTTCTGATATTGGAAACTCGTCTCCTGTATTCGTTTCTACATACCATTTTATGACATAATAATATAGTTCAGGGTCAGCTGCTTCATTGATACCTAAGTTTCTAGCAAAAATTATAGCCTGATTTTTTGGCCTATTTCTAGGAAATTTAATGCTAGCAATAGACCATTTTTTTGCCATTTATCTTAAAGCGACGCCTTCTTTAATTTTGCTTCTTCTTCTTCCAAATGTTGATTTAAGAGTGCCACATAGATATCTCTCTCCCATGGCATCAAATTTTCAATCTCAGTTAATGAATATTTATGATATTGCATGAGAGCAAAATTTAACTTAAAGTAATTCTCAAGGTCCATATGGCAAAGACCTATGCGAAAAAACTAGATAACCCTTCAAGAACAACTTCTGATTCAACTTTTGTATTTGGATTTTTTACTTTTACTGTATGGGATAATTTTGGCATAGTCTCAAAGAAAGTCTCAATCTGTTTAAATTGAGATGAATTCATTTGATCTAAAAATTCCACTATTTCTTTTTTGGTTACATCAGATGAAGTCCAAACTTCTTCCTCAGTATAAATTTTATCCACACAATCGGCAATCATTTCAAATGATTGTTCGGTTGCATTTTGACCGGAAAAATCAAAATTATTTTTAATAAATTGATCCAAAGATGGGTATCTCATTTCCATCATAATTGAATCATCTACTTTAATTTTATTTGTATGATTTTCATTTTTATGAATATGAATATCATCGATATCAATTTTAACTGGAACTGCAGTCTCTCCATCATCTGGACATATAATAGATAATTCCACTTCTTCCCCAACTGATTTCGAACGAATATTTAAAAACAAATATTCAATATCAAATGTAGGAAGAGCTTCTACCTTTATTCCTCTAGTTTCTATACAATTTTTAATTACTGTCTTAATTGCAGTAGTAATTTGTTTTGTATCTTCTGATTCTAATGCGAGCAATAAAAGTTTTTCTTCTTTTACTAAAAATGGTCTGTACTTGATTGTTTGTCCAGTTGACGGTAAATCCAATTCGAAGACTGGTGTAGCAATTTTTGGTAAAGGCATATTAAATGAATAATATTAAATTCGTTTGATTATTTATTCTTAAAGTTCGAATGTATATCCACCAATAGTATATTCTTTAAAGATATTAGCTACCGGAATATAAATTTACTCTATTAATAGTCCTATTATTAGAACCATTAGCAGGACCATTAGTAACACTATTAGTGGCACTAGTTGGGGCGGCGCTGGCAGGACCATTCGCACTAGACTCTTGTGGTTTTGGGTTTGGTTTATCTATAGTATCAATTGCACTTGGTAATAATATGTACCTAGTATATGCAAATGATATAGTACATTTTAATAGTTGAGAAGATTCATAACTAACAGGCATTGACATAATTGATATTGGATATGCATCAATGTATTTGTATGTTAAAGATTTTCCAGAGTTGTCCCCAGATAATCCACCATAATCTCTTTCAAATTTAGTCAAATGGATATCCGTTCTATATCCTCTCGATACATCATTGGCTTTTCCAGTTCCATCTGGGTATGCCATCCTATAAGAGTACTCGGATTTAATAAATTTTTGGTTATTATAATCTTTTGTATATTGTTCATTTGCAATATATTGCATCCAAAATTCAAAATATTTAATAACTTCATATTCTCCATCTACATAAAAAGTAAAATCAGCACGATCATCATATACTCTTCTATATGGAATTTTTTCTGTAACTCCAGTATAATCCATTACATCATGAGTATAGAATGTGGACCCAGGCATTGTGGCATCACAACAAGACAAATAAATTAAACCCTTGTCAAAATTCTTATTACCTTCACCAAATGCTATCCTCTTATCTGTGGTCCACCCACCAGAAACAGAAGGTGGGGGTAAAAATTCACAAGAAAAATGGGAAGTCAAAGCTGGTCTTAATAGCTTTGTCTTTATGGTGCTCATTGACTGAGGCGAATTGAAAGCAGGTTGATGTCTATTCTCTGCCATCTATAAATATTTTTAATGTCTATTGATTATTTATAGAGTGCCTAAGAATTATATACAAGGATTTTACTCTCCAATAAATCCAAAAAAATATTCTGGAAATCCAGCTCAAATTGTATATCGTTCCTCTTATGAATTGAGAGCATTTAAATGGTGTGATTTATCAGAAAGTATTATTTCTTGGGGATCGGAAGAAGGTTGGGTGCCATATAGGAATCCAATTACTGGAAAAGTGCATCGTTATTTTCCAGACTTATTCATAAAAATAAAAGAATCAAATGGAGAAATAAAAAAATATCTCATAGAAATAAAGCCAAAACGACAAACTATTCCACCAAACCCAACACCAAAAAAGAAAACAAAAACTTGGTTGAACGAAATGAAAACATACCAAATAAATCAAGCTAAATGGGAAGCAGCAGAAAAATTTTGCCATGAAAACGGAATAGTATTCAAAATAATCACCGAAAGGGAATTGGGAATCTAAAATGTTTAAACCTTTAAGTAATCAAGCAAGAAGATTGTGGACTATATTTGGTACAGTTAGAACTTGGTTTTCTACTCTGGGAAAAGCAACGGAAAGAAAACTACAAAGAGAAGAACAGGAAATAATATTTGAAGAACAAAAATTAAAAAAAGAAAATGCAAAAGTATATGTATATGAACAACTACAAAAAAGAAAAAGAGATTTAGAAAGACAAAAAGAAGAATTTTATAGTTTCAAAAATTTAATCGATAACTTACCCAAAAATAAATCTCCAAATTTTTACTATAATGCTCTGGTAGATATTCTTGCTAGAATGGGAAGAACAGAAGAAACAATAGAAGTTGGAAAAATTTACACTTTCAAATACATTGGAATTACTCAAGGAAAATGGTATGATGTCCACCCAGTAAGTCTAATCACATCTAAAGAAAATAATTATTACAAAGGAGTAAATTACCATTGGCAAAGAAGACCAGAATACATCGAAAGTCCAATAAGAACTTATAATTATTCTAGAATACAATCGATGTTTTATAGAATAAAGCCACAAGAATTAGAATATGTTTTGAGGGTACCTTCTTTTTATCCAGTATTGATTTCTAAACGATAAATAGATATAAAAAATAATATAAATGTCTCATACTCTACAAAAAATTGAGATGATTGATCCTCTTACATTTGAGGGGGATTTCTGATGGATTATACCTGGCAAATTTCAACGCCAAATATAGGAACTGGCATTGGTGTTGTAAGTTCTGCATATAACGATGAAGATGGGAAAAATGTACTAACAACAATAACGGCAAGTAATCCATCAGGATTCGTTAAGGCTTTTCCCAATACTAGTTCAACTGATCTGAATATAAAAAATCTTGAGTTTGTAATAAGAACTGATGGGCAAATAGTGTATAGGGTTTTAGATGGCACTCAAAATCCACAAATATATGACAGCCTACAAGCACTAGCTAATCGGCGTGGCGGTTGGACTGGTGCAACTACTACTACAGTCCAATCGCAAATTAATTCTACAATATTGGCCAAAGTAGATGCATATAATAGAAATAATCCAAATGCACAGATAGGTCCTGGGGTAAGCAATAACAATGATGACGAACCACCTCCCACTGATTTAAATACAGCAGCTTTACCAGAACAAATAGATATAAAAAAAACAAAAGATTTTGGTACTCTTATATATCCAGAAAAAATAGAAAAAAATGGACAAGATTTCATACAATTTAAAATTTTTGAATACATTTCACAGAAACTATCCAGTAACAATCTTCTGTTTGACCCAAGAGGTGAATACAAAGATTCAAGAGGTACAATAATTCTTCCCATACAACCAAATATAACAGATACAAACACCGTTTCTTGGGGAGATTCGAAACTTGGGATATTAGAAATGATGGGAGCAAATATTAGCTTAAGTGGAATGAATGCTGGAAGCAATTATCTAGAAGACATGGCAAATAAATTTGGCCAAACCATAGCACCACAAGATAAAATAACTCCAGAAATAGTTACTGCAGTTCAAAATTATTTGGCAAAAATGGCAATTAGTTCAAACACTAATTTATTATCTAGAACAGGTGGTGCAGTAACAAATCCAAATTTAACTTTATTGTTCGAATCACCAGATCTTAGAAATTTCACCTTTAATTTTAAGCTAACTCCAAGAACAGAAAAAGAAGGAACAGTAGTAAGAAAAATTATTAGAGTATTTAAACAATATATGGCTGTCCAAAGAAGTACTGGAAATCTATTTTTAGAAACTCCAAATGTATTCGATATAAAATACATTAGAGGAGATGACATAAAAACAAAAAAAGTTGACACCCACAAGTCACTAAATTTATTTAAAACCTGCGCATTAAGAAATTTTACAGTAAATTATACACCTTCTAATACATACATGACATATAATGATGTAGCAGGTACTATGACTTCATATGAACTATCCATGTCATTTACTGAATTGGATCCAATATATTATGATGACTACGAAGCAATAGCAATAGCAGAAGATTCAATAGGTTACTAATATGTCACTATACTTCAGAGATATTCCAAATTTTGATTATGTGAGTCGCCTACCAGGCGCAAAAATATCAGATTACATCACAGTAAAAAATCTCTTCAAAAGAGGGAAAATTCGTGAAGATATATTCGGCGACTTGCAATATTTTACAAAATATAAAATTATTGGAGATGAAAGACCAGATAATGTAGCATTTAAAATATATGGCGATGAGAGATTAGACTGGTTGATATTGCTATCTAATAACATCTTAAATATCCAAACAGAATGGCCATTACCACAAACTGCTTTTGATAAAATATTATTAGAAAGATATGGATCTTATGATAATCTTTATAACGGTATTCACCACTATGAAACAAAAGAATTAAAAACTTCTTCTGGTGACATACTATTAAAAGAAGGCATCATAATCAATGATTCTTGGGGATCCAATGGTAACTTTATTTCTGGCATAGAAACTTCTTTTGGATTATTCTTTTATATCGAAACCGACTCTACCGTAAAAACATACCTACGACAAGCAATTCTAGGATTAGAGGTAGGCGATGAAATAGAAGTTAAAAATTTTGATGATGACAACTTCAATGGAAAATTTAAAGTAACTAAAGTTGTAAAAAATGGAAATAACTACACTGATTATATTGAATATAAACTTCCAACAAATGCAGAAATCCCAACTTTAAATGGAACTGAAAAAATAAACTATATTTCAACCATAGAATCTGCAATTGGAAATATATATTACTATCAGTATTATGATTACAAAATAGAAGAAGTTGTCAATGTTCCTATTGCAAACTTCATAACACCAATAACAAATTATGAATATGAAGCAAAAATTGAAGACGATAAAAGAAATATATTTGCACTCAAATCCAATTACTTAAATGTAATATTGAACGACATTGAAATAAATTACCCCTACAAAGAAGGTGGACAACAATATGTAAACGAAACTCTGAAAAAAGGAGAGAATATAAGATTAATGAATTAAAAAAAGGAGCCTTTCGGCTCCTTTAATATTATTCAGCTAGTTTGCTAAAGTATGCTAGAGCATCATCTTCGTCTTCTTCGGTTTCAACTGAAACAGAAGAAGATTTTGTTTTGGCATAAGAAGCTTCAAGTTCTTTCATGATATCATCTTCATTTGAAGATTTGGATGAGGAAAATACTTCAAGATCTTCTTCTTGTTCACGAATAGATTTAGAAGCAGAACTAGTACCAAGAACATAGCTTAGACGCTTTTGTAGTTCTTCTGCTGGTTTAAACTTATCACGAGAAATCAATTCTTGTAGAGAATATTCTGACTTCCATAGTTTTTCAAGTTCTTCATCATCTCCATTCATTAGAGGCGATGGCGATTCAAATACACTATCATCATAATTTGGATAACCAGCAACTTGCTTCACTCGAAGTCGGAAATTAGCACCATTCCAGAAATCAAAAGGATCAATTACTGGATCATCTTCAAATTCTGGCTTCATAGATGATTTGATTTTATCAAATACTTTTGCGCCAAACCTAAAGATTTTTACCTGACCTTCAAGTGAGGGATCAGCAGGATTACTTACAATGTAAACATTGGCATAATAACTTAGCTTACGCTTTCGTGTGCGAGCGACTTCTTTATCAGAGTCTAGTCCAGTATTCCAAAGTTCACCATTTGACGCGCATACACAACATTCTTCGCCAAGTGTTGTTGGGCAATTTTCAATAAACCAACGACCGTTGAATTGAAAACCATGATTATAGAGTTTAATAAAAGGTAGATCCTCATTAGGAGGTGCAGGTAGGAACCGAATTACTGCTCGTCCATTTCCTGCTTTATCAGTTTCTAGTTTAAAAACATTTTGGTTTTCTCCAGTGCTGGAGCCCATTTTTTCTGCTTCTTTTAGTAGCTTTTCAGTTAGACTACCAAGAGAAGATTGCTTCTTAAGATCTTTAAAATTCATTTTACGGTGGATACGGTATGTACTGTTTGGCGACTTTCTTGGGTTCCAAAGCCCATTGCAATCATAGCACAGAATCAGGATTCGTGCAAGTCCATTTTGACCGTCTCAATAACTTTTTCGAGTTGAGAAAAAACATTGTTTACATTTTTATCTACATCCACTCCCATCATTTTCACGGATTCATTTAACCTTTCTTTCATCTCAATAGCACTTGGGTCATCAGAAAGACTCAATCTAGCGTATAATACTTTTTGTTTTTCTAATAAATCTTCTAAAACTTTTATGTAATCAACTTTTTGTTGTCTTGTCATTGAATAATATGATAAAACATTCGAAGATAATTGCTCTTGTAAAAGTTTTATTTCATTCAATTCATTTTTTACTATTTCGGATCCAAAAAAACTCACAGCAATACCTTCCTTACAATGTCTTTGTATTTATTCAAATCTATCTTTAAAAAAGGAGAATATTTTTTTATTTTTTTAGAAGTCAGTTCCCAAACTGGATCCAACAATTTTAAATCAAATTTTTCTCTATATTTGAGCATTTGATCTAATATTACCATACTTTCTAGCATTATATTTCCAGCCAAATATTCTTTCAATATTTTTGGATGCTTATTGCCTTCAATTTTTAAAAAATCTAAAAAATTCTTTCCCTCAAATACTTTTTTCAAATCTTGCTCAAAAAGATAACTCAATGACTGTGTTTTCTTTTGCCATTCTAAGTAGTTATCATTTCCATTTTTGATGATATCGCCAATCCACAAAGAAGATGGGTCAGATGAAGAAACAAAATTCGAAACAAAAAACTCTACAATTTCCTCGTCTTTGTTTTTTCTCGATAACTTTTCGAAAAAAATACGATCTTTTCTTTTGTGGAAAGATTCAATAGATGCTTTTATTTTACCATTATATCTAATGAAATCATAGCTTTCATTTGTAAAATGTTGTTTTAATGCAAGATAAGTCTTGTAAGTATCATGTGGCGTCACTTTCATCTTTAGAATAATAGTTTTCAATTGAATAAGATTCATCTTCAGTGAAAAAAGCAGATATTGTATATCGTATTCCTTTTTCTACTTTCTTCACACCATGATTAAACTTTAAATTTCCAGGGTGTATAACCAACATTCCTGGTCTGGGTTGAACTTGAATATTTAAATTAGAATAATATAGTTGGCCCCCTTCAAAATTGTCGTTTAAATATAAAACTCCACCATATGTTCTATGTGGAGATCTGTTGGGGGTTATGCCATCTTGTTCTATATTGTCTGCATGTGGAGGTAATTCATTTCCTTCTTTCCACCTAACAAACTGAGGAGGTTCTATAAAAATTGTTTCACAAGGAGAATTCATGCGAATAAACCTCAACATACCCTGAGAAATCTGATATAATATATTTTTTATTTTTTTATCCTTAATAGCATTGAAGTATATACATTTCCCACTCCAATATTCAACATCAGAGTTGTGTTGATCATGTAAATTGTCGTTTGTTTTTGCCCAATTTAATATATAATCAATTGCTTCTTGGGTTAAAAAATTTTCAGCAACTAAAGGAAAAATCTCATCAGTCATAACGGTAATTTAGCTCTAGATGTCTTTTTCAAAAAGTTTAATTGTACTGCATCCCATTTTAATTTTTCCTTAAGTGGTTTTGAAATTAACTTAGGTACAGTCTCTATGTCAATATTATTCTTATCGCAATATTCAATGATAGCATTAATATAATTATACTCTGGATTCTTTTGAACCAAAGTTTCAATTTCTTGTGCAAATTTATCTTGACATAGAAATTTCTTTTGCATTTCTTGTTTTAATTCTTCAGACGGATTCATATTCTTTTAGCTTATCTTGGGTGAATTTTTTTACATATTTTACAAGAAGTTTGATGTATTTCTCAATATCAGTTTCAATATATGTCACTACTTCTCCATTTTCACATGCCATAATAATTACAAGTTGCTCTGCTGATTTTCCTGTCAATTCCTTTAACATGAAGCAATATGCCGCAGCTTGAACAAAATAATTTTCAATCCATTCTTTTGGTTTTGGCTTCTCAGAAGATTTGTAATCAATAATACTCAGTTTTCCATCATATTCAGCAATTGTATCGACAGTTCCTGCAATTTTAAAGTAATTGCTATACATTGAACTTTCAATTGCAATAATATTGTCTATTTTATCTAATTCAGATTTTGCAACATCAAAAAGAAATTTGGGAAGAGGAGTAGATTTTGGCAACTCATCATTTAACAAGTAGTTTTCGATGAGAGAATGCATTGCAGTTCCACGATTAGTAGAAGCTTTTGTAATTCGATTTGCCTCTTCTTCCCCTACTCTTTTTCTCCAGCTAGCAAATTTTTCTTTATTATAATGTGAAGTGACTGAAGTTACTGAAACAAATCTTTTTAATTCTGTTTCGCCTTCAGTCTCAATTTTATAAAACCTAACTCCATTGATAGTTTCTCTTTCAAGTTTTGGCAGATTAATATCAATGTGTGTGAATGTTTTTTTGCTTTTTGTTTGCCAAGGACTACTCATTTCCATTCCAAAAACTTTCATCCATTATAGCAGAAACTCGACCTGATGTCAAAATCCCAACGAATGTTTTGCGATCAAATATTCTTTGACTAGACCAGATCTTACAACATCTTCCACATTAAATTCTATAGTCTCGAATGATGGCATAACATTCAAGATTTTCATGAAATCATGAATTCCATTTTTTTCGTTTTGTCTAACTAGATCACTTTGTGATGCATCACCACTAAACATTATTTTACAGTTTTCGCCAACTCTTGTAATAATAGAATCATGTTCATGTCCATTCATGTTCTGAAACTCATCTACAATAATAATACAGTTATCAAATGTAGTTCCTCTTAAGAAACTCGAAGACCAAAATTTAATTGTTTCTTGGGATTTCAAATTACCATAAAGCATTTCAAAATCTTCATCTGATGGAAGTTGGAACATATATTTCACCATATTTTTATATGGAATCTCAAATAATGCGCTCTTATCTTCGTGTCCACCAGGCAAAAATCCGATCTCACGAGTTTGAACTAATGATCGAATGATATAAATTTTTTCATATGGAGTTTTTTCATTTAAAACTTCCTGTAAAGCTTTATATAAAAGAACAAATGTTTTTCCAGTTCCAGCAGCACCATAAGCTAAAATATGTTTCCCATCATCATAATAATCAAATAATTTTTTCTGATTATCTGTGAGTGGTTCTATATCAAGTAACAACTCAGAATTAATTGGTTTCCTTCTTTTCATCTGCTTTGTTGTCATACCAACGCCAATTGGTTGATATTCATCAGATGTCTTTCTTCTTCTTGCCATATCAATATTGCATTTTTGATTTACTTCCACCCGATTTGTCAGCTTTTTTCAAAACTTCTCCCCAACCAGGATGCTTGTTTACTAAACGATTTTTCCAATCTCCAACTTCTCCAGAACCTGGACAGGTTGATGGATCAGACCAATCTCTTTCCCAATCTGAATTATCTAATTTCCATTTATCCCAATCATGAATACTCAGAGTAATTTCTTTTTGTTCACCAGTTTTTTTATTAATTATTGGATATGTAGGCAAAATCAAAACTCCTTATAATATCTTTTATATTTATTCTATACAAATAGAAGGTGCATCATCGCATTCAATACAGTCAATACATTCATCAATATCAGGATATTTCCTTAATAATTCTTGAAACTCTTCCTCCGTAAGAAGGACTTTAAATACATGACCCGTTAAATGATCTTTGACACACCAACTTTTCATTGTTCTTTATGGAGATAGTCTTGCTCTATGTAGACGCTTTTCTTCATAATATTTCCAAACATTTGGTGCCCACTTTTGTAGGTGGGGAACAAACTGTTCGCAAAGTGCCTGGATTTCCAATTGGGCATCCATCTTTGCTCGAAGATCCATAATATGAAGAACGGATCGTAGGTTAAAAGAAACTACAAAGTTTTGACGAATTGCTTGTGCTAAGTAATCTCTAATGTGTTCTTCGCACATTCCTTTTTCATATTTTAAAGCATAACGCTTACAACCTTCGAGAATAAAATTCAATTCATCTTGATAATCATCTTCGGTCCAATCATATTTTTTACCATAACGATTGGTATAAAACCCAGGAGGACGAACATAAAAAACATCTTCTGGTTTTAGTTCACCACTTGCTACTTTAATGACTCTTTTTCCAGTATAGCGTTGTGATTGAACATCAAAGCTAACTCCAACTCTATGAGTTCTTGCTTGCATTGCAACATTGTGGACATACCCAGAAACAGAAAATGTAATTGAAGGGTGTTCCAGGGGTCCCCAGTGTCCCTTCTCGTTACTTAAAAGACGCTCTACCACCCAAACACCACATTCAGATGGACTAGGAATTTTTTGATTGTGAATCGGAGTTTCGGAGTAGTCGCATTTTCCCGCTTGATAAATGACTTGCTCTGGAAGTGAGTAGCATTGAAGCATTACTACTTCAAGATTTTTATCAAGTTCTAACAGGTCTTTTGCTTTAATTGGTTTCATTCGTTTGTATTCTCCCAGGTATCTTTTTCTTTTTTACGAAGTTTTTTCAACTCTTTGATCATATCTTTAATTTCTTGATATGCTGTCTCTGGGCTGATTTTATCGCTAATTTCAAGTCCAACAACATATTGAACTTTATCACCGAAGCGAGCAAGTGCTCGCTCGAAAGCAGTCAATTCTTCATACATTATGGTTCCTCATAATAATCTGGTTCGTAGTCATTAGATATATCAGAGGGTCGTTTGGATAAAAGATCCTCAAATTTAATTATATTACTTTCCTCGGTCTCTTCCATTTCCAATTTAAGGGACTCAAGTAAAAGTTCCATGTTTTTAATGATTAGATTTATTTTTTTCTTATTCATGATAAACGAATCATGTCCATTCACATTCTACACAAAAAAAGGGGGGTTGTCAATCCCCCCACATGATTAATTATTTTTTTTAAATTGTTTATGCTATTTGTGGCTGTTTTGCCATATTCAATTGTGCAATTAAAAGTAGTTTTTCTTTTTTTGCTTTTTTCTTTAAATAACTAACAAAATAGCTATTCATCTCATCTACCCTCCTTAACAAATTTAATTCCGCGATAAACTTCATTATATTGTTGTGGTTGCTGTTGATTTTGTTGATGAGCTTGACGACGAACTTCGGTGTCATATTCAACACCTCTATATACGACTTTAGACATTAGGTTTGCTCCTTTACTATTAGTAAATTTGCGTTGCTTCTCCTAATGGATACTTCCGCTGGTTGTCCAGTCAACGATAGAAGTATTATACTTCCTAAATTTATATATGTCAATAGTGTAGCAATTTATACTATTTTGTATAGTGGTTATACAAAATAGTATTAAGATTTGTAACTAATTTATCGTTGGATAAATTCCAATTTAAATCTTTGTGGTTTCAACTGCTCAATAATCACATCACATCCGATTTTAGGGTCGCAATCTCCGCAGGTAAATATATCAACTGCAACATCGCCATTCTCTGGCCAAGTATGAACTGATATATGGCTTTCAGACAGCAAACATAAAACAGTAACTCCATGTGGATCAAATTGTTTAAATATGGTTTGACAAACAGTTGCACCACTGATTGATGCAGCATTTTCTAACAAATCTACAAGAAAGTCTACATTATTTAAATGCGAATATTTACAACCATAGAGATTTAAAAGATAATGCTTTCCCATTAGTCCACTGGATTATCTTCATATTCTTTTAGTAGTTCCGATACCAATTCTTCAGTACCGTCCATTGTTTTAATTTTATATATTGATGATTTCATATATTTTTTAATTTTTTTATATTTTTTAATTAAATTTTCTACTTCATCTTTATATATTACTACATTAGTATTATCTTTGCTACTGAATCCCAAACTCATCTTTTTTTCTTGCTTTCTTTACCTTGAACTCCCCAAAGCCTTGGGTTTACTCTACCGTAACCAAAATCAATCTTGGTTACTT
>Ga0208161_1000064_pt1 | contig 49035 bp, 61 predicted proteins | sample CB_VirMetaG_3_FD_184538 | JGI IMG/M metagenome (GOLD analysis project Ga0208161, IMG submission 184538) | Freshwater to marine saline gradient viral communities from Chesapeake Bay - CB_1508_1S Viral MetaG (SPAdes) (version 4) | ecosystem: Environmental > Aquatic > Marine > Coastal | place: USA... | reverse complement strand
ACCCCGCCGCCTTAGATGCTGGGCACAATTCCGCGTCAGGATAAAGCGATAAGCCCGCGTAACGAAATGAGCCGAACACGTTCCCCAGCTCCGCCGTTTTTTTCAATTTGGGGTTTGCGCCCCGCGTGTCGAGTAATTGCATAATCAGTTTCCCAAAGTGTCACCGCCAATCGCGGCCCGCTTAGGGTATCGCATACGCTAGGCAAAAAAAAGCCCGCCGAATGGCGGGCTATCGGGGCGGGGTTGCCTACGCTGTCGCGGCATCCGGTGCGGCGGCGCGCTCTAATTCGCGGATGCGCTCCACATTTTGGCGGTTGGTTTCTAGATACCGGTCCGCACAGTGGCGGACGTTATCCAATCGGCTTACAAATTCGCGAGCGATACGAAAGGATAGATCCCGCAATTCCCCGTCCGATAACTCACCCTCCGCGATCCACTGCGCCACGCGATCAAAGTCGAATGACGCTTCGCAATCCTCGCGAATGTAAAGATCCATCGCCATCCATTCCCCGTGCAGATCTTCCGGAGTGATTCCGCTGGATTCCAGCATCGCGGGCGCTTCCCAACTCATTAGCGAAATTTCTTCCGCTTCGATATCAAGATCACGCAAATCCAAATTAAGTGTTGCCATAACAAAGTCTCCCAAAGCTTCGCCGCAACATTGCGGCAGTCGGACTATCGCATATCCCGCAGGCAAAAAAAAGCCCCGCCGAAGCGGGGCACACTTTGGGGAGTGTAGGTTATGCGGCCATCGCCACGCGTTGCCAATCGGAACGGGGCAAATCCAACACGCGCCCGCCCAGCTTCTGCCAATCGTCCACGCTATCCGCGTCCGCCTGATGCGCTACCGCTGTCACCGCGTTCACCATGGTGGCGCGGGTTACTGGCTGACCGGCATAGCCCGCCTGCCCGATAGTGGCGAGCAAGCCGTCCATCAGGCTAGCGGTATCCTTTTTGGTCAGCGCCAGCACTTTGCCCATGGCCTCGACTGCGGACTGCGGCGAACCCTCGACTTTGTCCTGATGCGCGGTTTTCATTTTTTCCAGCACTTCCTCGAATGACTCGCGGCTAGCGTAGGCCTTGGTCACATCCCGCATTTGAAGCGCCAGCGCGTGATTATCCGCATCCTTTGCTTCATCTGTCAGCAGGCCCCACGTATCAGCATCGCCACGCGCGCCGGTGATGTGCGACTTGCGATGGCGCTTTTCAGTCTGCAATCCGTTTAGGCAGGCCAGCGTCCAGAACATTTGGTACACGTTCACGCTACCGCAACCGACTTCGCTGTTACTCATACCAATGCCCAGCGCCATGATGTCGCCAACCGCCGCGCCCTCGCCCGTGATCACTTCGGATTTGAGGCGGAGGTACAGGCGCTTGTCAGTCACGGTCCCGTTAACCACTTTCCACTGGGCATCGCTATCCAGCAGTTCCGGCAGGGCCGACTGCAACAAATGAACATTGTCGAAGGTCTTAAACTTATCGCTCAAAAAGCCCCTCGCCTCCCCAAGATTGGCATGGGTCGCGTGTTGAAACGTGCGGATCATTCGCACCGCCGGTTCCTTTTGCCAGATAGCGTTGATCAATCCATCGAATTCGGTGGAGTAATCCTGCTGTAAGCGGCGGGCAGTCCGGACATCAATACCGGCCCGCTGGCTGATCTGATCAAACGCCACATCATTAGCGGTCAGGATCTGAGTGGGCATCCCGCCTGATTGCTCCAGAACAATCTGGCTGACCTTGCTACCGTCACCCCGATCACCGGTTATAAGTTGAAGCTGGTTAGTCGGTGCCAGAAAGTCCTGCGATCTGGCGGCTTGGTCCTGTACCTGTTGAAGCAAGCGGGTCAGGGTGTGGTCTGAATTTTCAATCGAATGTTGCATGGTATATCTCCCAAAGTATGCGGCAGGATTGCCGCACCCGAACTATCGCATACGCCGCCCCGCCCTGCAATGCTCTTTTTAAAATTTCTTTGGGCACAAAAAAGCCGCCCGAAGGCGGCTTGGCGTAGGTGCTAGCGCCTACGGATCACGGGCGAGCAGGGACACAATGCGGTCCCCCTCGTCAGTGATAGGGGCAGGCCTTCCAACGTAATCGTCGTAAAGCCAAACGAAATGGCCTCGCGGATCAAGGCCTTTGTCACAGCACTGATCTACCCAGCCCTGCGGCAGGGCATGGTCATAAGTCAGGCCAGCGTATCTGGCCTCGGCGGCTTCGCCTACTGTTTGCATTTCAATTTCCCTCTTTTCAAAAAAACCGTGATAAGGATCGGGCATCGGATATCGGAAATACGGTTGCTGTTTTTCTTCAAAATCCGGCGTCCGCATTCGTTTTTCAAGCCATCCGATTAGTAAAAACACTTAGTCGAAGCTCCCCCTTAACCGGTGCGTTGTCCGCAAACGATTCAATGTTGTTCAGAATCTCGCAGATCTCTTCCACATCCCAAATGGTTTTCGATTCGACAAAGGGCACACCGTCCGCTTCTTTGTCCCACTCGTTATTAGCAAACTCCTTTGCAGAGGCATGGTCAGGAAACCACCTGCACCGCTCGCCGCACACCACGGTCCACACCGGTAATCTTAGTTCTCTCATGACAAAGCCTCCCGATCTGAAGCGGGAAAATAGTCGCAATACTCCTGTACCAGATCAGTAAAACCCTGCCTACGCCAATGTATCTTCAGGCTTTCTAAATGAGCGGGTTGATCATTCTGCTCTTCATGCTCGACGAGTTCTTCTATCAACCGTGAAGTAGTCACCCGTTTCACCGTTTCAATGGCTTCCCAGATGTCTCGGTAAATTTCTGATTCTTTATCGAAAAAAGCATCCGCAGAAAAAGCCATCTCTTTCGCCAGAATCGCCAATGCAAATTCAAGTCTCATGTTTCGTTCTCCGTTAATCAGGGCACATGCCCACCACCATAGTATGGGATAACTCACATAGTGGCAATAGCGTGAAGAACACTCCGGTACGAAACAGGATGGCTGAAATGTTTAGTGGGGGTGGCGCGCAATCCGTCCATCTTCAAGTCTACCGCACGGTCGCCACGGTACAGAAAGATTTCATTGCCGGTAGGCGTACAAAGCTTCACCGCAATCCAGCAACTGCCCCGCGCGTGTTTAGTAGCAAACGCCACCTGATGAGGCGTGATGTCCACCGACATATTCTGCGTGGTCTTCAACTCCACCATGTGCCAAGCGCCCTTACCGTCCATGATCAGGACATCCGGCACACCCAACGTGGCCCTAGACTCCAACCGCGTGGCAGACCAATCAGGACAGTTATCTCGAATCGCTTTCTTCAACGATTGCCAAAAGCTGGCTTCACGCTGTTTCTTCGGCTTCGCCTTCGTTTCCAATATGTCCATCGATCACATCCTCGGCTAACCGCTCACGCGCCCGCTTTCTGTTCCCACCGTCCTCGGCTCCCGCATCATGTGTCAACGGGGCGTATGTCTGCTTGAGTTCGTTCAAGGCCTTCATGACCTCTTCCTTGCTCATTTGATCAATAGTGCCGTGACGTATCTCCGTTTTATTGACGTAGATGTCTCCCTGTGCCTGACCACGGCGATATTCCGCCTGCACTGCGGCACTGTACGCACCATTCTCTAACGCCGCGTCACGGATGATCTGGAGATCCCTGAGATGCCTCTGGTATTCCACGCCATACTTTTCGTCAAGCTCCTGCCTGTATTCACGGATCGCGCGGCAGACATGAGGGTGGATTCGGGGATTGGTGAGTTCAGAAGCCCTGACATGGGCAGACCGTTCAGGATAGCCTGCGTTAATCGCCGCTTCCCGCATTGTGATCTGTCCATCTTTTGACACAAGTTCGCGGACAAAAAGCTCCTGCCTTCTGGTCAAACGCTTTTGTGCCAGTGGCGGACGGTTGGTTTGCTGTCGTTTTGCTTCAGGAAGTGCCGCCGCCTTGGTGTCCAGCACCTTGGCGTACCGCTTGGCTTTCTTTGTCACAGGAGTACCTCGGTATGTGAGTAAGTCCGGCTAACCATACCTTAATTTGGCTCCCTATATATATATTTTCCAGAAAAATAAAAATATTTTTTTTGAATCGTGAGGCCCCTAATATGGATAGCTTGATTAACAAGCTTGAACATAAGTGGTGTATACCCACGTTACCCACGTGTTACGACAAAACCCAGTGTTTATGCGGCTTTCAGGGCAAGGTAACGCGGTAACGCCGGTAACGGCTATTTAGAATTTATTTTTTATTTTTTTATTTCTCTGGGAAAACACTATATAGATAGCGAAATTAAGACCCGTGGTCCGTGATACGTGGCCCGTGGTCTATTCTCCCTGCTCCAAGTCTCGGGGCCATTCCCATTGAGGGTCGTGTGAGGTGACGATGGTGCATGATGCTATAAGGATAATGAGTATCCCTGCCATGACTTTCGCCGCCCCGACGAGCAGTTCACCTGTGCGGTCGCTCATAGGTAGAAGTAGACGTAGGCGGTGAGTACGGACATGACGAAGAGGGCGACGAAGTGTTCAGCGATTTGCATTTTGACGGGTTTGTCCTTGCGGTCTTTGTGGCATTGGTCGCAGAGGGCGTTGTTGATGGGCACCCCGCATCGGTTGCAGACGTAGCAGTGTCTCATTAGTGGAAGCTCTTGTGCTTGAACTGGTCGCGGGTTTCGATGAGGTAATCGGTGTAGACGATGAATCCGATTTGGCACAGGGCCATCACAAACTCATGTTCGTCGTCGGCCATCAGGGTTTCCATCATGTGCTTGCTTTGTTCGTCGCCCATCCAGATGTCGTTTTGCAGGGCATTGGCTACGAATTCGCGGAAGCTCTCGCTACTTTCCAGTAGTTTGGCGGCGTCTACTCTTTTTTCTGAATCAATTGCCAATCCCATATCAGACTCTCCCGGCGGACTGTAGTAGTCTACTTCAATAGAAGGACTAACTCTATCTTATATCTGGGGGATAGCAAGATGATGCCGAGACTTTTTTTGGTCAAGTGGCGTGATGCGTGTGGCGGGAGCCGTGTGGGTTGGCGTTCGGTTGAGGAGATGAAGGAGACGAAAGAGGCGTCGGTGTTATCTATGGGCGTGATACTTCATCAGGACGAGCGGCGTCTTTTGCTGTGTCCGCACGTTTTGTTAAATGACAGGGGTGAAGTGGAAGAGGGGGACGCGGAGATTGCGATACCCATGGATTGGGTAATTAGCGTGGAGGAATGGAAGAATAATGAGCCGGGATGATGATTGGGACGATTTGGTTCTAGATGATTTGGAAGAAGAGCTTGAGCTTGATTTCAATGGTGCTGAGAAACCCGTGGAAGAGCCAGAGGTTGAGGAAGAAGACGAATCGTTTTATGCGGGGCGGTTGAAATTGATAGAACAGGCGGCGCGCAGGCTGAAGCAGGATTAGTTTGTTCTGAGGGCTTTTGCGAGTACGGTACACCAAAAATAAAGGTCGCCGTCGGTCATATTGGACCGCATTTTATTGACGCGGTCGCAAACGAGTCGAATGTTGTCGAGGACATAACCTGCTTCAGGATCAATTCTGTCAACAGAAATGTTGGTCCCGCGCCGTGAGCCGTGGTTTGTGTACAGTCCTTCGTGCATCCATGTCATAGGTAGGCCGGACACGGCACAAAACCCGTTTTGTTTTTCAAACAGGTGCATTAGATAGTCTACGTTTACTTGTTCGTCGAGTTCTATGTCGTAGCGTCTGGATCGGGTACGCATGTCCCGGAAGCGGGAAGAGAGGTAGTTGCGGGGGCTTTTGTAGACGGAATCGACTTGAATTTTGGCATCACACTCGACACAGACGGGTTTACCGTTTTGGTATGACCCTGTCTTATGGTAGCGCGCGCCAAAATGTTTTTTAGATTTTCTTTTCTTGCATAATTTGCAAGTTAGTCGATCCAATCGCCTGCCCCCACATGCGAGTGGGGGTAGGTATACTTGATTAAGTCAAACCGATCAAGGACATAATTAATAAAATTACAAACAACGCGAAGTATCCTTGCCAACCCATTAGGCTTTTTTCTGGCTCTGCGATACGGTGGAGTTTTTTGGATGAGTCGCCTTTTGCGGCGGCGGGCGCGGTTATGGACACGCTAGCGTTCTGCGGCTGTTCCCACGCTTCGTTCACTTCTGTCTCAGGATTGTCCGCGATAAATCGTCCGTCTTTGCCACGGGCGCGGCGTTTTTTGTTAGCCATCAGGGTTTTCCTCCTCAGTGGGTCGGTAATAAATAACGTGTGCGCCGCAGTCGGAGCAGGTCAGGTTTGTAGACATGTCAAAATGGTCGTCGTCTTCTACGTCATGGTCGCCGCCCCATATCAGCTTTCCGCGACACCACCAACAAATGTCTCCGCTCATAGTCATTCCGGTTGCAACTTAGCCATGAAGAGCCTCCTTCAAATAACGATGGCGTTTTTTTAAACTTAAAATTTGGTTTTTTCTATGCCGTTCCCACGATTTTTTACTTATGAATCGAGGTTGAGGAATTATGCAAGAGTAGCGGTCCTCATAAGTAAGTCTATGGATTTCGTCTAATTCAATCTCGCAACGAATCAACCTAGCCCGCGTAATTCTTTCAGGGGGAAGTTTCATTCCGGTTGCAACTTTGACCATTGTGAACAGGGGTCCGTGGCCCGTGACTTGTGTAGCGTACAATACCACTTGCGTTTCGCTGTCGGCTTGGCGTGACGACAGGTGCGGCACTCGACGGAGAGCGGGAGAGGTTGTTCGCCGTCGGGCCAGCAGTGTGGCTTGTAGTTACAGTACTTGCACTCAAAGCAATCAGGGGTATCTGAGATGCGAGTAGTGGACGAGCCACGGACCACGGAGAGGGATTTACGCATCAGGTCCTTGAACCGTGGTGCGTCGAAAGGGACGTTCTGTGCGTGGTACACGGAGGTGTTTTTGTTGTACGCCACCATCCATGCGGATGTAAAGCCAGACAGCCCCATGAGGAGTTGCATCTGGTCGTAGTAGATTGGATGACTTTTTTCGATCCCCAAGTTTTTAAAGGTGCGCCATTTCTTTTCGTTCATCGACTTAATCTCAAGGATCTGCATCGATTCGCCGTTGTTGATGACGCCGTCGGCGTGGCCGCGTAGGTGTCCACCGAGGGCCGTGTACGTCCATTGTTTCCCGGTCTTTGGGTTAACCTCCTGAACGTAAACGCCCGCCATCTTCAGGTCTTCAACAACCACTTCTTCCAGATAGTGGCCGAGGGCGAAGATCCGCATGACTGCGGGTGGTGGGAGGTTTTGTGGGTAGCCGCGCAGGCTGTACTGAAGAAAGGCGTGGCAGGGATTACCTACATTACTTGCGCCTATGTAGCATCGGCGTTCGTTCTTGTAGGTTTTCACTGTCCCCATATCAATCGCGTCGATTAACTGCACGTATGCGCCCCATCTGAATTAGTTGGATAAAATAACATATGAAAAGCAAGAGCGCAAAAAAAGCCCCGCATTGCGCGGGGCCGGGTTAGGAGTATGTTCACTTTGGGAGTCTAACATTAACCCTAATCAAACGTTTTAGGAGTGACACGCATGAGAACATGTCACGCCCTCAAATTAACACTACGGTCGGACGATTTCAAGCACTTCTTTGGTGGCTTGATCGGCGGGCACAACCGACAGGTCGGATTGAATGGCTATGGGCTTTTGTAAGCGGTTGGCGCTTTGATGCGCGGCCTGTATGGCAATCTTTACATCTTCGTTAGCTATTCCAAACCACCATGTACCAGTTCGTCTATCAAACGTCCCAGAAACCATTCTGCTTTCCTCAGATCCTCTAACGGTTTTCCTTTATGCTCATAGCGCCAAAGATATTTCATTGAAGACGCCTTGAGATATGCCCGAAACCCTTCTTGGGTCAAGCTTGCTTTGATGGCGTCAATACATTCCACCGCACCTTGGTTGTAGTGCGAGGGACAATTAACGTTATCCGACTTCTCGGGCATTTTTTTCTCTCTCCGCGTCTAACTTGGTTTTGAGAAATTCATGCCACATATGCAGTTTGTCGAAGTCAGATCGATTAATTTTGTCGCCGCTTTCGTAGGCTTTTTCAAGCTTTCTCAACGCCTTGTCAAACTCCGCCTGCATGGTTGTAAATTGACTCATATTGAAAAGCTTTTTGACGTAAGGTCTACGCCATTCTCCTTTTTGAACGAATCTACTTGCTCCGCAATATATTCCTGATCGCCGTCTGACAGATTAGCCATCTTCCAGCCCTCATGAATATAACGAAGCTGTCCACTAATTGTACGCCCTTCAACGCGAGCAATCACTACAAGCTCTTCATAAACGTCACGCGGCAACAGCACGGATTTCCATTTGGTAGTGTCCATTACACTTCTCCTAGTTTGGTATAAGAGAGTATACGGACAGTCGTAGCCTCAAGCAACCGGCGTTAATCTATAATTACTTCCCTAATTCTGCGCGCTTTTACCTCAACCGCCCTTAAAACGCCCTCTTCTTCAAACTCGTCGTTATTGATTAGAGCTACGTCATATCTAACCCGGTTGAGCGCGTAGGCCGTGTCTGTCATGTCTCTATATCCTGCTGGCGTTAGTCCAGAAAAAGAAAATATATCGGCACACATCAAGTCAGAGTTTGTGAGGTAGTTTCCGTTAAAGCCGTAAGACATGATGTCGTCGTTGACGCCACAGATGTCATTCCAACCATGCCCAAACTCGGGGAAGATATAACCGGAGGCTTCGTTATATTGATTCTCTGGGCCGTGGGCCAAGCCTACTGAATGTCCGATTTCGTGCAAATCTGTATAGATAGTACAACGAGACATAGAAACCGGAGGAGCGTCTTTTTTAAAACTTCTATTAGGATGAGCCACCCCACACGTGTCTGGATAAGACGTGCCATGAGCCAATACAACATCTACCGAAAGCTGATTAGCTTGGCGCTCTACGTCTTTCAGTTTGTGGTAGTGTGAAAGCCACAGTTCTTTCAGTTCATATCTAACATAAACGCCAGACTTTTCATAAATCTCATTGTATTGATCCACTCTTTTTTGCCATTTATTCCACGCTTCCGGGTATTCCCGCATGAGTTCTATGGGCGTGTCTTTGCCGTATTTGGAGTGGGAGGCATATACTAATACACCGAGTTCCCACGTCACCGTGGTTTCATCCTCTTCCCCATAATAAATGAAGCCGTTAGTGGGTCCTTTAAAGTGATAACCCATGCAATCTAGATTTGCGTCTTTAGGGCAACGTGGCTCTTCTTGTATATGATATTGGATTTCTGTTACACCTAACGTAAAGACGCCTTCTCCGACCCGGCCATCCCCGTAGATTTTTACGGTACAACAACCTTCTCGTTCCGCGCGGCCAATAGTGGTTTTGTGGTGAATCATGCCCCAAGGCTCTTCACGGCCCAGCATGTCTTTGTAATCTACGTTAATTATGGCGGGGTGAAATCTATCCCCCGCTTCTTTTTCCATCGTTAAATTCATATAACGACGAAAACCGCATTCCCAAGATCTAGGATCTTTTGTTGAGTAGCGGTTGCCATCAACGTCTTCGTAAATAAACCATTGAACGCCGGGATAGTTTTTAGAACATCCTGTTTTTATTAATGTGTCGGCTATTGCACTTTGAGAAAAAAATAAAAAAAGAACAAACTTACTTGTCTGTAAAAACCTCTGCATGGCGGTCTTCGTAAAGCTGTGTTAAGTCCGCAATTATATCTTGAATCACATCCAACTCGCAGATGTCTTCTAAAAGGACATACCACCGTTCATTTAAAACGACAAACCCTTCGCCATCGTGTAGGTCGTAATAAATTGAACCCACTTTTGCCGCCGTTCGTATGTCATCTCTCATGCTTGTTCCTCGCATTCTCCCCAGCTTGGCCCCACTTCTACATCACATTTATTTGGCACCTGTAAAGGCACCGCGTTTTCCATGATCGTGGCAAGTTCCTTGGCTTGCTCCGGGCTATCTACAGAAAAAGCCAGTTCATCATGCACCTGCAACATGGGAATAAAACCCGCCTCACAAACGTCTACCATCGCCTGCTTGGTCATATCTGCGGCAGAAGCCTGTATCAGCCTGTTCAACGCCTTATAAGTGTACGCCCGCCGCAAACTGGTCGTTGGGCCGTGGGTCGCGATTGCTTCTTCGCGGGGAAGCGCCTTGTGCATTTCAAAGCTGTTAGGTTCCCACAGATCAAAGCGGCATTTCCTGCCGCGCAGTGAACGCAGACTGCCCGAGGACCGTGGGTCGTCAAGCTTGTTTTGTACGCCTTTCATCAAGCCTCTTACGAAAGGTACGCGCTTGTGATACTGCTGTGTTAGGGCTTTTGCTTCGTCCACGGTCAGATCTAGTTGGTCCGACAGCTTGTTAACTCCCATGCCGTACATCATGCCGAGGTTGATCACCTTAGCTTGCTTACGTGGGATGCCTGCCATCTCGCTGACCATGCTGTGGAAGTCCATGTCCGGGTTGTTGCGGTAGCCGTCCACGAAGCTTTCTACGCCCTCCATGGGCATATTTTTATAGTCTCCGTAGTTCTTTGCGAAGTGAACCAAGATCCGTGGTTCCTGCTGGGAGAAGTCTATGGCCGCCCACTGCTGGCCTTCTTCTGGTAGGAATAGCGAACGGATCATAGGGCCTAACTCTGGGTCGCGGGCCGGGATTTGTTGTAGGTTGGGCGAGTTCATGGAAATGCGGCCTGAGACGGTGCCGCCATCGTCAGACCGTAACTGATTGATATGACTGTGGATTCTTCCATCGTGGACATATTTCAGGATGCCGTCGATGAATGAGCCACTGGTCTTGTTCAGGTTGCGCGCTTTGACGATGTGCTTTGCAAGCTCATGGCTATGCTCAGACAGAAACGATTTGGTAAAGCTGGGCGCTCCTTTCTCCGTGCGCGGATAGGGGATGCTCAGTTTGTCAAACGCCTTGGCTATAGATTGCGCGGCCCAGATCTCCACGTCCATGCCTGCCAGCGATTTGATCTGTTTGATCGTCTCCTTTTCCTGCTTCATTAGGATTTGCTTGGTCCGTTCGGCGCGGTCGATGTCTACCCGGATGCCCCGCATAGTCATATCCACAAGGTGCGGCAGGAGTGCAATTTCAAGCCGCCACACATCCCAAAGCTCCTCACGGTTCAACAACGTCTTGAAGTGTCCCCAAAGCTCCAGCGTAATCTCCGCGTCTGTTTCGGCGTAGGGGCCGACGTACATGGCGGGTAGCTTCCACATCTCGCCTTTCGGGTCTACGCCAAATTCTTTCGCGGCCTCTACCAAGGTCTTTTCTGATTTGGTTTTGCCAAGGTGGTCGTAACAGAGGGCGTTCAGGCTGTAGCTAAAGCGGTTTTCGTCAATCAGGCTAGCGGTAATCATTGTATCGATAACGCGCCCCTTAACCTCAAACCCCTCTGCACGTATCCAGCCCAGATCGTACTGAGCGTTGTGCATGATCTTGTCAGCAGGGCACTCAAATACTTTCTTGAGCCATTTACTGACGATGCGCTTGTCAAGGTTACCCCCGCCAGCATGACCGACGGGGACGTAGCCTTTCCAACCCGGCACTGCTATGGCGTAACCCACCACTTCACCATCCTTTGTGGGCCAGCCGGGTCCTTTCTGTTTCAGATTCGGGTCCCGTGTTTCCACGTCGATGGCGATTTCTTCGGCGTCAAAGATGTTGGGCAACTCCACGGGAGGCACCCAATCGCTCTTTGGCGGGAACATAGCCATTTGCAGTTTGCCGGTTGTCATTAGGCCACCTTACGCTCGCGCAAAATTGCTTTCTCAAAATAGTCACAAGCTCGGCACCACCAGCCCACCCGTTTATTTTCTGCCGCGTGAATGATCTCTTCTGCCTTTTTCTCGCACTTTGGACAAGGTATGTAACTCATTTCTGTTATTTGCTTCATAAAGCGTAAGCTCTCCAATAATCTTCTGGTTCTAGGATGTAGAGGTTTTGAAGTGCCCGCGTCACCCCCACGTAAAAGACGCGGTGAAGATCGTCCCCCACCGACTCAAGCGCCGCCGCAGTCAGATCCGGAAGGATTACAACGTTTTGTGCCTCGCCGCCTTTTGCCCCGTGGATCGTGGACAGTCGAATGCGCGGCTTGGCGTTGAATTTTTCGCCCCGGCGTAGAAGTGCCGTGATGTAGGCTCGATCCCCATCAGGTATTTTATCCATTGCCTCATGCCAGATCATCTCGTCCGTGGCCAATAGACCGAAATGTTCTTGTAACTCCCTGAGTTCAAACATTTGGTTATCGTCGGCGTTAATGGTTTTGTGCCCGCGCTTGACCCGGACGCCATTTCCTGACATGTATGAGTAGATGGCTTGCGCGGTGCCCGTGGTCACGGCACGGCCTTTCCGCAAACCTTCCCATCCATTGATGGCTAAAGACATCTTTTGCGGGATGGAGCGACTACCATCTTGCCGCTCAAATAAATAGCCTCCGTTTTTTAATTCTTGTTGAATGGGATGAAGCATAAACCGTGCTTGTGCCATTATCAGCCAACTACCTTCTGACATGTCTATTGATCGAATGTCCGGCACACGATAAATCTGGCCCTGCTCCTGCCGAGGGCGGTACACCTTTGGAAAACGATTCTGTATTCGTGAGGCTATCTTTTCTGCTAGCGCGTGAATGGCCGCAGGGACGCGGTAGCTTTGCTCCAGTACCTCCGCGCCGCCGGGCAAGTTAATGAAGTGATCAACGTCGGCTCCTGCCCAACGGTAAATGGCCTGATCGTCGTCGCCCGCCACAAACATGCGCTCTGACTTCGCGTCCAATTTATGGGCAATGTCCCACTGCAACGGGGAAAGGTCTTGCGCCTCGTCAAGGAAAGATATTTTGAATGAGGGCATCAAGTGATCGGCCTGCTTAACGAAAGCCAAAAGCATATCGGTAAAGTCCATGAGGCCAAACGATTTCTTATAATTTTCGTAAGAGTCGGCCACATACTTGACTTCAAGCCACGTGAAGTTCACGTTCGAGTGGTTGTACTCATGCTGAAGCGCGGTCTTTTTTGTTTTTGCAAGGTTTATTAGCTGAAGGATCGGGTGATCTGTCGCTTTAAACGACACATCCTCCTCTTCGCTACTTGAGCTATGAAGCGTGAACCCTATGGCTTTAGACAACTCCTTATAGTTTTGGTCGCTCATCAACTGGTTTTCGTTCACGCCCATTAGCCTGTAAGCCAGAGAATGGATTGTGCGGAAATACGGCAAGTCTTTTACGGGGTCCAAGTCAAACCGTTGAGCGGCCCGATCTCTCGCTTCGTTTGCCGCTTTTTTAGTAAACGCGAAAAACCCCAGTTGTGATGGGGTTATTCCTGCTTCTAGCGATTTTTCCACCATGTTTAACAACGTAGTGGTTTTCCCCGTTCCCGGAGGTCCAAAGATGCGAAACATTAGAACGGGTCCGTGGCCCGTGTTTCAAAACTTTTGGACTCTACTTGATCGTGCGGGATGTCCTGCACAGGTACGCGCCACACGCGTGTCGGCTTTCCTTTTATTTTTAACAGCATGGATTCCCCATTTATGTCCCGTAAACGTTGTGCCACTTTGTGGGTTTTAAACTCACTGAAGCGGTTCTTCCGTAGAAAGCTTTCAAAATCTTTCAGCCGGAAATGAACGGCGTTGCTCTCTTCATCAACCCATGGTCTGCGGAGCAATATCTCTTCGCGGTCTTCCGCTTTCTGTGTCGAGGTGCAGAACTCATCAAGGTACTCGTAGAACTGACCATTGATACTGGCGTCCTCCGACACTTCCATGATGGCCCCGTCGGTTTCTGCCATTTCTTTCATCAACTGATTGATGCGGCCTTCCCAGCCACGCCGGGGCATGGTCTGAGGCATGAAGTTAAGTTGTTCAATACAGGCTTTCTGGAAGATGGTCTGGTTTTGGAGCGCGTCCGTGTCCAGTTCAAGCGGTACGCCATTAACGTCAAGAAACCACACAGGCGGTATGGAGTTGTACTTCCGTAAGTTTGCCACAGCCATGTCGCTGACAGCCGCGCCAATGCCGTACTTCCGGGTTTGACACAACTCTCGGTTGCAGTACGGCTGAATGGGGGCGTCGTTACAGCGGTAGGCGTAGTCTTTTTTCTCAAGCTGTTTGACGACTATGTTGACTTCACTCAACGGTAACGGCGGATCAATGTACGCCATATTGTGATGCAACACTTCATCCTGCCATGTGTCTGGGTACGCTTTTCGCAGATACACGCCTATGCTAAAGAGTCCGTTGTTTCGTCCTCCTTCGCTGATTTTTTGGGCGCATAAGGTTTGGAGACAAGGCGGACCGTCCACAATTGCTGTTCCTTCAACCGTGGCTTGCGTAAGTGCTTCCAGTTGTTCTGGCGTTTGGACGTGCGCCGCATGTAGTCCGAAAAATTCTTCCAGAGTTGCCGCACTGCCGTCATCATTGAACGCATAGCGCAACCCTTCCTCCGCATCAAAGTACGGCATGTTTAAGAAGTTTCCGATATCCCCCCGATCTAAAAACAACTTAATCTGTTTGGGGAAGATTTCACTGCCGCCGTAGCCTAAGCCACTAGCCAAGTGTTGTAACGTTGACTGCATCGCCTTTGCAGTCACCCACTCACTGCAAAATAAAAAGCAGTGTGCGCCCCCAGATTTTGAACGACATACTACCAAAGGGAGCTTCCCGTGTCTGATCTTTTCGATCAGTCGGGTGTGGTCGAGCGGGTATTCATCAATGTCAATACAACCCCATTTACAGGCGTCGTCTTCGTTAATCGGAATAATTCCAATCCCAGCGCCTTCCCCAGCAAGGTGCTGTTCAAAATGCTCCGTGGTCCGTGGTTCGCGGACGACGCGAGCTTTGCCGGTGTTCTTACCGTTGGCTTTTGTGCTATCGATCTCATAGGTGCCATAGGCTTGCTTTAAGCCATCGAAGATAGCCGCAAATCTTTTTGCATCAGACATTTTTTATAGACCAAGAAAGGGGGCGCGAGGCCCCCGTACAACTTAAAACGGCGCGTCGCCTGACGTGTCGTCACCCTCTGCGGTGTGCTTCGCTTCCACATCACCTTTCATGATGCTATCTGCGAAGGCCTTGGCCTGCTGATAATGAGAGCCGTCTTCCACCACACCTTCAAGGCTAATGTCCCAACCATGCCAGCTACCTTTACTGTTCTCTTCCGAGACAGTTTTAAGCAGGTAGACGTGGCTGAAACGCGGCGGCGTAAACGGACCGTTCTTGCCCATCAAGGTGCGTTGGGCAATCGTGGAGTTCCACTTTCGGCTTTTTTTCATCTGCGTAGACTTCATCGCGATGACTGCCGTAGCGGTTGTTCCGTCCTCGTTAAGGATCAGGACGTAGTGCTGGTGAGTCTCCTCAATGTACGTGCCCGAGCCGCCGACAACATAATCCTTGTTGTCATCGCCGCGCTCAGTGCGAGGCCGCTTGTCTTCAGGCGTGTAGATATTTAAAGGAGCGCCGTTACCACTGCCCCGAGGAGCCCACTCAAGATAGCGCCGCTGATAAGCGCAAGGTATGACACGAATACCTGTCTTACCAGCATACACTTGATTCGATACGGTATTGAGAATATCGCCCGCTTTAGCGTTATCAAGGTCATCCAGCACTGGGTCTTGGCGGCTGAGAACTTTGAGGAAAGGGATTGCCATGTCATCTTGACTGAGGTCACCCATTCCCATTCCCGCATCTTGTTCAAAGATGCTTGCGTCAAATGTGACAATTTCATTCATTGTCTCCTTAGTTTCTGCGACTGCTTTACTCATTACTTTTTCCTCACGATGTTAGCACGTTGGCCCACATAGGCCCCGAAAAGTTCCATAGGGAAGGCTTCCCCGTTTTGTACACGTTCCTTGACAAAAGCTTTCAGAGTGCTGGGATGCACATCTGTCTTCTGCTCGGCGGCATAACCAAGACCTTGCGCGTACTCAATGAATTGAGACGCCTCTTGGTCTTCGCCACGACCAAAGTTACAGCTAACAGTGTTCTTGATGATGTCATCAAAACCGTTTTGCCGTAGCCAATCAAATGCCGTAGCTTTGTTTTCCGCCTTGATGTGCGCGCCGTAGGTCGGACGCACAGTCACCTTTGATCCGTCCTCCAGTTCAAACGAACTAAGGCCGAGTTCAAGCAACATGGCAGGGAGATCTTCGTCAGTAAGTTTCAGCAGTTCTCGCTTCGCTTCCTTGAGTTGATCTTCTAGCTTGCCCACAAGATCCTCTTGGTTACGAACAGCGCGAGCAATCTCTGCTACGCTGGCCAAGCCGGTGTTTGCCACCTTCTCGATGGAGGAAGCAGTGGCTTGATCTGCTTCCATGTCTAAGAGCAACTCGCTCATTTTTTCTCCTTTCGTGGTCAGGCCCTTTTTGGGGGCTGGACGCGCAGTCTCGCATCCTATATCCTCCTATGTCAAGCGTTGAGGGAAAACATGTACGAATTCAAAACAACACCTTACGATCATCAACGTACCGCCTTCGATGAATCGTGGCGTAGGCCTTACTTCGGGCTGTTCATGGAGATGGGGACAGGCAAATCAAAAGTCGCCATCGATACCATGGGCGCGCTTTACCAAGCCGGTGACATTGATACGGCGTTGATCATTGCCCCAAAGGGCGTCTTTGATAACTGGGTCAAAAAAGAGATTCCGGTTCATCTGCCAGACAGCATTCAGACTAAGCTGGTCAAATGGCAACCCAACTTCACGCAGAAGTTCCGCGCAGAGATTCAGGAGATTGCCGACCCGGAGAACCGTGAGCCGGGGTTCCTGCACATACTGGTGATGAACACAGAGGCGTTCTCAACGCCGAAGGGCGCGTCGGCGGCTCAGAAGTTTGTGCAGTTGAATCCAAATTGCATGACTATTCTGGACGAAAGCACCAGCATTAAGAACAAGGGCGCACAGCGCACGAAGAACCTGATCAAGGTAGGACAGGCGTCGAAGTATCGCCGCATCCTGACCGGCTCACCAATTACCAAAAGCCCCATGGATTTGTTCAGCCAGTGCATGTTTCTGGATCAGCAGGCGCTGGGCTTTGCAAGTTACTATTCGTTTCAAGGGCGCTACGCGACCGTACAGCGGCGTTCGATGGGTCCCCACAGCTTCAACGAGATAACGGGCTATCGTCGCCTAGACGAGCTTGGGGAGAAGCTGGACACGTTTAGTACGCGGGTGTTGAAAGAGGATTGTCTGGACTTGCCTGAAAAGGTCTATCAACGCCGTGAAGTCAACCTGACCAAGGAACAGGTGGTTTTATATAAGCAAATGAAGGACTTAGCGTTGGCTCAGTTGGAGCAGGGCAAGCTGGCCACGACGGCATCCGTGCTGACGCAGATTATGCGGCTACAACAAATCTGTTGCGGCCACCTTCAACCAGACGAAGGGCCGATACAAGAGATCAAAAACAACCGGTTAGATGAGTTAATGGACGTGGTCGAAGAGGTCCACGGTAAAGCTATTATCTGGGCCACTTACACCTACGATATTCACCGCATCGAAAAGGCGTTAAAGAAAAAGTGGGGCAGTGGCGTAGTAGCATCCTACTACGGTGAGACTCACCAAGATGATAGACAGAACATTATCGACCGCTTTCAAGACCCTGACTCCGAGTTGCGTTTCTTTGTTGGACAGCCCCGGACGGGTGGTTACGGAATTACATTAACTGAAGCAAATACAGTGATTTACTTCAGCAATAGCTACGATTTAGAAATACGTCTGCAATCAGAAGACCGCGCACACAGGATAGGCCAGAAGGACAACGTGACTTACGTTGATCTGGTCAGTCCGGGAACAATTGATGAAAAGATTCTAACCGCTTTGCGCGACAAAATAAATATCGCGGGCGACGTTTTGGGCGAATCGGCAAAGAACTGGCTGATTTAAGCCGGTCTTTGCCTCATCAACATTTCTGACGCCAGCATCCCGATCTCATCCTGCGGACCTAGTATCTGTGCCGCTCTCTGCAACGACTGAGGGCTGACGGGTGCCGGAGCCGGGGGCATAGGGGGCGCGGCTTGTGCTATCGGCGGCTGTGGTGCAGGAGCCGCCTCGGCACGTTGTTGGCCATAGAAATAGTCCACGGCCTCTTGGCCGCCTTCCATTCTGACGATAGCGCGAACAAGTTGAGGGATTTTTGACTCAGGCACTTTGCTTTTAGCGTCTAGGCCCGTCTGCCGTTCCACAAACGCAATGTATTTACTTGTTTGATTTTCAGACGGCGGCGCGTACTTATTTAAAAAATCCTCAAGATTCATGCCGCGTGTTTGAGTGTCCAAAACAACTTGTCGGGTTAATGCTCGCAAACCTTGACCGGGAGAAGAAAACGCCGCAAAACCGCCCTGTCCTTCCGTTGCACCGGGCTGTCCTGCCAACCGCAGGTTACCGGGGTTGTTGTTTTGAATAGACAGCGGACCCGTGGGCCGTGGCTCAGTAGGCGTAGGCTCTGGTTGAGGTTGCGGTACAACGTCGCGGTAAACCTCTTCTACATAGTTAACCGGGGTTCTTCCCGTTTCAGTCTGTTGTACTTCTTCAACGCCGCCGCGTACACCGGATGCATAAAAAATTGCCGGGAGAGATCTAAAATACTCAATCGCTTTCTTTTCTGTTTTTGGGGGTTTTGACAGCAAAACCCGCATTAAATCGGGTTCTGTCATAGCTCGGATGTAAATGTCCTGCACTTTCATGGCAGGCATATTTAAGCCAAGCTCTGCTGTCGCATTTGAGGTGGTTTGCGCTACAGACATAGAAGCACCCGGAACATTTCCAAATATGCCTTTAAGCCTGTTTACGATCACGTTTCCGCCAATAGCCCCCAATCCGCGAATAACAATGTTGGACAGGAGCGCCGCTTTATCCTGCAACCTTTCTACAGACTGCGGGCCATAGTCGCGCATGACTTGAGCAATGTCCGCAGATTGGTTAATAAGCGTCTTATAATCTTCAAAGGATTCTTTTGTAATAATGTTATTTTGTTCTAGCAATTCCGCGATAGACGGACCTTTTCGACCATCTAAAGGATCAAACAAAAACTGTCTGAACTTTTGGAAGTTGATTTTTTCAGAAGGATCACGTCCGCCCGCGTATATATAAGCTGAGTCCAGTATTGAATACACCAAAGCTTTATTGGTTCTGTCTCGGATGTCTGCCGACTGTCCAGACATTGCGGATCGTACTTCATCCAACAATTGTTGAAAGTTTTGAGGAGAATTTTCAACGGGGGATTGCGGCGTCCCCACGATGTCTCTGATTCGTTTCCCCGTATTATCAAAAACACCCCGAAAATTAGATAATAACGTTTGGTCCGTCAAATCTTTTTCGATACGAGCTTGTTCTGCCAGCAAATCATCAAAGTCAAGCCGTCCATCTACGGCTCTTCTTATGTCGTCAAATACGTCCGGAAAAAGTGGCTCTAAAGCCTCTGCGTTTTTTTCTAAAAATCTTTGTGCGGCTTTAGGGTTGACCGTGTTAAAGGTAGGTGAATTAGGGTCACGATCTATAGCAGACCTAAAAAACACCTTGAGTAAATCGTTTTTACCTGCTTGATACGTTCCTAAACGGGCAATCGCTGAATCAGAAAAGCGAGCAATTTCGTCTTCCGTCAAACCTCCACGCACGGCATCAAAACCACCCGTGTTTATCCAATTAATCGCGTCTTCTATTTCATTGAATCTTTCGGAAACTTCATCGGCACTACCGGTGAACAATTTTTGAAAAGCAAGCTTCGGGTTAATTCGTAAACGGCCTTTCGGATCTTTTTGCCGTAAATCACCGACAAATGTACGGGTGAAAACATCGTGTTTTGCTACGTTAAAAGCGTTTGCTTTTCGCAGTAAAATTAATCCCGCTTGAACGCCTTCTCGACCTTGCTCTTCTAAACTTTGTAAAAGAGCCTCAAAAGATTGGTATGCTTCGGGGCCTTCATTAAGTAATGAACTACCGCCAGATAAAGCTTCTAAATCACGAATAATGGCGTCTTCTACCACGCTCATGTGGTAACTTTCAGCGGCCTGATTTTGATTGACGTTGGTTCTGTTTGCTCGGCTCAAGCGTCTTCTGTAATCCAAAAATTGAGCTAAAGATAACTCTGAAGCCTCTTGGCCCGTGAGCCGTGCGCGAGCGTCCGCTACGCGTGAAGCAATGTTGTCAAACTCGGCTTGTGCTGTAGCAACGGGAATCAATTTACGGATATATGCCGCCTCACCCTTTATGTCCCGAGTTTGAGTTACGCTAGGCCGGGTTACTTCTCCCAACTCTTGCCTTAAAAGTGGAATCTGTTCTTCTGGAGGAAGGCCCTCTATGCGGTTTAAAAGAGGTTGTAATCCCTCCTCTACCCGAGGAGGCAAAGTATTCAGATAAGATCTGGCTTGAAATTGAAGACGCGTTAAATTGGTAAACGCCTCATCTTCAACAGCGCGGAGTCGGTTTAAATCCGCCTCTAAGTTTGAAGCATCAGGGCTAACGACACGAAGTATTTCAGATACAATTGGCGGAAGGGCCGTAACACCACTATCCTGAAGTTCTCTGATGGCTTCCAAGGTAAACGTTGGCTGAATGTTTTCACCTGCTAACCGCTCCTTTGCGCGGTCATACAGCATATCTGTAGCGTCACTTACGTCATCTAAAGCCTGATCAACGTAAGTAACCATTAATTCGCTTTGAGTCTTTCTACGCATCGGTGTTTGAACTTTTTGAGATCGTTCAATTGCCGCTTCTTTTGCCGCCTCCAATCTGTGAAGAATGGCCGAGGAAAAAATAGCTTCTTGTATTTGCGCCGCTTCTGCCAAAGCTCTTGGATCACCTTGTGCCTGAAGCAACAATTCGTCCATCAAACGACCCGCAAATAATTTGAAATCGTCGTAAAGCTGATTGGAAAGTTCTCCGTAACTCCCCGTTCCCGTGTTTGTTTTTCGCAGACCGCGATCAAGAGCCTCAAGGCCAATTAACGGATTTATTTCTTTTGTCGTGCCTTCACCGACTTTTTTCCTTGCTCCGGCTGTTCTTTGAGCAAGCGTCAAGGGAGGCACAATTAACTGCTGACGACCTTCCGGTAATTGAGCATTTACTCGTGCTACCAAGTCTTCCAAAGGAGAATTTTCTAATACTTGATCAAGGTCCGCTAAAAAAGTTTCTCTATCAAATTCAACGTCTGCGTACTTAGCGTCAAGTGCTTCTAACGAAGCTATAATTTGCTTGCTGGCGGAGTCCTCTCTTCCCGATTTTGAAAAAATATTTTTAAGTGTTCGTAGCAAAGTACCGGCAGTTTTATCGGTCACAAACGTAGCAATTCTTTGCGTAGGAACAGCACTAAAGCCAACTTCGGCGGCAACACGAGTGATGGGGTTGTACGGATCTGCCGTTTCCGCAAGATATGCCCCGGCGGCAGGCGCGGCAGATAAAACGCCCGCTTTCGCAATAGCTCCCGCAGTTTCGGCTTTTGTGGTAGGCGCGGCAAAAGGTCTAGCCACTGCCTCAGAGAGGCGTTCTGCCCCACGAACAATTTTTTCGCCAACCTGACTAAAACTACGCTTTAATCCGGGGGCCATATTTTCAATGTTACGCGCTATAGCGTCCGCGCCAAGATCAACAACCCCCTGCTTGACAACGGCCCCTGCCGTCAGTAAAGACAGTAAAGTCCCTGTGTATGTTCTTGCCGATTCTATTTCTGCTCTTTGTGACGGCAAAGGCTCGGATGGATAGATGCCTTCATAACCAGTAAGACCCGTAGGGTCACCACGAAGAAATATTTCTCCCGGAGTGTATCCCGCTGTACTTAAACCTATGGCTCCAAGACCGGCTCCCCCTAATTTTACGGGGATTGGGCCGGGAGTTCTTCTAAAACCTTCAACGGCACCTTTAATAAAACCCGCGCCTGCTGGCACATCCACAAGCATGGCTTGCATCATGCCCCGTCCTTTAGGGTCTGCTTCACGGGCATAAGCCCCATCACTCAGCTTTTCAAGCAATATTTCATCGGCAAAGAGAGCCAAATCTTCGTCAAGAATGTTTTGCTCAGAAAGACCGCCTTGAAGCAACTCGTTTTTACGGAATTGAGTCAAGTCCCTAAACGCGGCGTCATAGTCAAAGTTTTTGCGATTGGCTAATTCTTTGTTAATAACGTTTAAGGGCACTTGGTCCCGCAATGCCGCGCCAATATCAAACACCTGCATGGGCGGCTGTGGATCTGCCATGTCCTGCAAAACGTCTAAGGTTTCTTGAGTTTCTGCCACAATTAGCCCTCTCCGCCGGGGGTTCGGGAGTAAAAGTATTGATCAAGGTCCGGTAATGAGGACTTTGGAGGCGGTTGCCTAATTGCCGTACCCGGTAAATCTTGCAGTACCGGCAAGTCATCCAGATATTTCTCTAAGTTTTCATTAGTTATAAGTGCGCTGGGTATGTTTCTTCCACCGGGTCCGGATTTGTAGTTAACAGCCAACGCATTTAACAACTCTCTAAGGTTGTATGCTTGCATCAACCTATATCTAAATCGTCCTAAATCACTGGGCTTCTGTAACTGCGCGTCTTTAATAAGTATTCGCAATTGCTCTAAATCAGTGTTTATCAAATCCCTGTAATTTTCTAAAGCGCCTTGTGCCGAGGCATCTGTTTCAAACATAGAGGGTTTTGGCAATTGCGATTTAAGGTTTTCGTATTGTTCTTTAAGCAGACGGCTTTCATTTGGTGCCCCCGCTACATAACGGTCTACCGACTGCAAAACTGAATCCATTATTCGTCGTGCTTGATCAACGTCGCTTATGCCGTCACCCACAAAATCCCGGACAGAAGCGCCAAAAACATCCCCCAATTGTTGAGCGCCCGCTTCTACAAAGTTTAGAAGCCCGGAGGGTAAACCGGTTGCCGATTCCATATCTAAACTAGCAATTGTAGCTATGCGTGAGTCAACGTAGTCATACAGCTCTGACGGATCTTTTTTCGCATCCGCAATGTCTTTTGCTAGTTGTTCATACTCTTGGTTAAAAGTAGAAATTTGTTCTGCGGATTGCTCTTGGAAGTTCTTTAACGCAACCTCGTCATTTATCAGCCGGACAAAAGGCTGTAAGTGAACAGGCACGGTGTTGAGCGCCCGACCTGTCTGCGGGTCAAATTGTTGTATTTGAGCCAAATCAGCTAGAGCAGTCAAAGAAGCCTCTGACCTGTCCCCCTGTATGCCTTTCACCAAGTTCACTAAGTTATCTGGCCTACTGAGTCGGTTTAAAGCTTGTCCAGTTACACCCGATCCGTATTTACTATCGTCTTCAGGCTTAACTACTAACGCGTTTTCTTCGTCAATAGCTTTTTTGTATCGAGAAAAATCCGTTCTCAAGTTAAGTGTTTCTGTCCTACCGTCCGGATATTTAAGCGTTACTTCTTCTATTGTCCCGCTCTGTGGTCCAAGCAAAGCATCTAATGTCGCTATACTTCTTTTTAAATCAAGAGTTTGTTCAGCCCCCGCTTGACCAATACCAGCTTGAAGGGCCGCTAACCGTAGTTGCTGATCCTGTGCCCGAACAGTGTCTTTCCGCTCCTGTGCCTGTGCCCCGAGGGCCGCGATCTCTGCCGCAGTAGGCTCAAACGCCGCACCAAGCTGAGACGCAAAAGACCCTCCGGCATTTCGGTCACCCGCCGCTAAACGTAGGCCACCTCTCGCTACAGATAAAAGCGCCTGCGCCTCATCCATTTTTTTGCGTTCTTCGGCTTCTGCGGCACGGGCGTCAGAGTCAACGATACTTTGAAACAAAGGCATTAACGTCTCGTATTGAGTCTTTACCTCTGTGCCAAAATCAAAGTTATTGTCCAAAAGACTCATCAAAGACGTGGCGGCACCCCCTGTTTGGAACTTTTGAACAGCACCGCCTTGTCTAAAATTTTGTGGAGCAGGGGCCTCCGGTGCCCCTGCCATCATCAAGCTACCTACGCCCATGCCCATATCGGTAGGAGCGCCGTCAGCCGTGGTCATTTCCACGTCGCCCGCAATCTGTTGAACCAGAGCGCCGATCCCGCTGTCCATCATCCCCTCTTCCGTCATCATAATGACCGGCTGAACCATCGCGAGAACGGACTCTGGTGTCTGGTTTGCGTCAGATTGGCCGACATACCCCGCAAGCTCTTCGCGTCGAGCATCTAAGGGCTTGTCGTTGCCACGCAACGCGTTGATAAGATCTTCCGTGGACTGAGCGCCGTCAATCCCCGCCATCATGTTCTGCGCGTATTCAGCCCCAAGCTGTTCGCCTGCGGCCCGCGCTTCCATCTCAGCTTTCTCCAGCACCCCTGCCTGACGGGCCATTTCTGGGTCCATCTGTGGCGGTGGAGGAGCCATATCCTGCGGCATGGGTTGCGCGGGGCCACCCATCTGTCGGAATAACGGTCTACTTAGTACGCTCATTAAAACATTCCCATTGCTTTGGCACCGCCTGCGGCGCTAAGTCCTGCAATACCCAATCCGGCAATCTGCTGGAAAGTGGACGGGTCTTGCGTTTGGCTAATCTGTGTCACCTGCTGTGAGGATGGCGTTCCTTTGTAGATGTCACTGAGGAACGAATATTGCTGATAAGGCATTTGATACATTTGCAAGTTGCTCTGACGCTGGGCATCCAGAATAGATTGCTGAAGTGCCTGATCCCGCGCACCCAGCGCCTCAATCGTCTTGACATCGCCAAGGTTGAGTTGCTGTTGCAATTGACCAAGGCCTGCTTGCTGAATACCAAACTGACTAAGCTGACTTCCCAACTGACCGCCAGCCTGTGCCAAAGAGCCAAGTCCTTGACCCATTTGGCCGCTAGCTTGCGCCAGATCCATCAATTGTGCCACATCAGCCTGACCTAGCTGGCCATATTGCAAGCCCAACTGACCAAGGCCTGCGCCCGCTTGCATGGCAGTGCCCGCCGCCTGCTGACCCAGACCGCCGTAAAGTTGTGCCGCCTGTTGGCGTCTTTGCTGTGCGGCTTCAAAGGCCTGCTGTGCCTGCTGGGTTGCCTGACCGTAACCTGCCATACGAAGCTGGCTCGCGGTCCGTGCTTTTTGCTCCGCGAGCGCACGGTTCAATTCCTGCTCTGCCACGGCCTGCCGAGAACCGCCAAAGGCTCCGGTAGCGGCGGCCTGTGCGCCTAGATTTTGTCGCTGTAATTGGCTACCGCGATCAATGTCGCGCATAGCCTGCTGAACCACTGCGTCTTCGTAAGGGTTCATGTACAGTCCGGTCAGGTACGGATCAAACTGGCGGCCCGTACCGCCTAGCGCCTGATAGCCTGCCTGTGCCGCTTCTCGTGACATTTCTGCCGCACGACCAATGTCGCCTGCGGCGGCCTGTTGATAAGCGTAGGGTTGGGCACGTTGTTGTGCGGCAAGTTGTGCGGCCTGAGACAAAACAAGCTGTCCTTCGCGAGTCGCGCCTAACGCTTCCCCAAGACCACCAAAACCGTACTGCTCCGCGTATGCCTCGCCACGGCGCATGGCGTCCAAGCCCGCCTGCATGTAGGGCTGATACGCGCCAATGCCGCGTCTTGCCATGACCGCCGCTTCTTGTTGAAGAGGCGTTAGACCGGCTACTTGATATGCTGGAGGTAATACGGGCGGTTGCGCGTAGTTCCGCATGTAATCCATATTGTTGGCAATGAATCTATTAACATCGCCCAACAAAGAAATGCGGTACGCTTCAATTTCAGGGTTTTCCTGAATCCGCTGAATTTGAGTTTCAGTAGCCACGCGCGGCACCCCCTTCAAACTTACGCATCATGTCGTACATGCGCCGCATTCCGGCCTCTCGGCTACCGTTTCCGGCACCTCTTACCGCTTTTGCCGTCATTACAAATTCTCCGTCCGACAGCATTGCTGGAATGTCATCGGAAGTTTCCGTGCCGGGGCCGTAGATTGCGCCGTTTTTGCGTGGAAAATGTTGAATATCTCCACCATTTGCGGCTCCGGGTGGCGGGTATTGGAAAGGTACGCCTACGGAATACTTATCCGGGTTTTGCCGAATAAGATCCATGCCTGTTAGGCCCCCAAACATGTCTTCTATTGGCTCCATCTCAGGTTGCTCAAAGCCACCAGTAAGCCCAAGGATGCCTAGCCCTGCCGCCGCTAAAGGACCATATTTAGCTAGTATGCCCGGAGCGGCGGCTTGAGCGGCTTGCTCTCCAGCCTTCAACGCGGCTTGTTGTGCTACTTGCCCCGTAATTCCTTGAGCTTTAAGTGACGCTAACGTTTCTCGTATGGTGTCTGCTTTAGCACTAGCCATTGCCGCGTTAACTTCAGCGGGGCTTTGCCCTGCCCTAAACATGTAGTCGCTGACTTTTTGTAAAAAAGTTCTGTCGGCTGTTTGTTGAACACTGCTTGCCGCCACACTGGAAGCGTTAATTCCACCGGGAGCAGACGACCCTGTACCCTCCAACGAAACCGTACCCGTTGCAGGAGAAGCAGACATCACCGTTTCTTTTGCAACAGCAGGTTTAAGTCCGAGTGCGGAAGAAACAGCGTCGTCTGCAAGCGGTGTCCCTTGATAGCCAGCCATAGTGGCCCCTTGAGGAAGTCCGCCTGCCGCTGTTTTTGCCCGCATAGCAAGCTCTGCTTCCGCCGCACCGGGAACTGGGCCGGGAAGCAGATTAACCGGACCAGTTGTGTTTATAGTGCCCGGTGCCACCGTCGGGGCCGCTGGGGGAACTGCCGCCGCCTCGGACACAACTTGCTCTGCAAGCGTTTTGTCTACTACCGGCGTTCCTTCCGTCACTTTAGATGCTAGCTCTTCTACGGAAGGCAAAGTGGGATTGACACCACCACCAAACGTCGTAGGCAGGCCGCTCTTCACGCCTGCCATAAACTCGCCGCCTTTCAGGACACTGCCGATACCAGAGGAAAGACCGCCCATTGCGCCGCCAATTAGCGCCGATTTAAACGCGTCTTTTAAGTCACCGCCCTGAATTAGCGTACCCAAACCAGAACCTAACGCCGCGCCAACAATAGGTCCGAGAGGCGTCATCGCCAAGCCGATAGAAAGAACAATCGGAGCAATCTTCTTGAAGACTTTAACGACGCCTTTGACCGCCTTCTTGATGCCCTTAAATATCTTCTTCAGAAAAAACTCAGGCTGACCCGTGACAGGGTTGATACTGTTTAGCTCGTTACCGACAACATAACGCTCTGGCTCAATGCCCATGTCTCGCATACGAGCAAAGAGCGCCTCTTTCAAAGCCGGATCTTCTTCAAATACCGCCATAGGTATAACGGTTTCGCCCGTTGCAACGTGCGCTATGCGATCATCTTCTTCACGACCAAAGGCCGCTAATTGATCCGCAGTGGGTTTTACGATGTCATAGTAGTTATCAGAGTTAATGGCTTCGTCAGACCAATCCCCAACCGTTGCGGTCAAAAACGACGCAAGGCCCCCTTCAGGGACCTCATAAGGCTCTGGACTTTGTGATAGTGCGGCGGCAGTCATATAGCTATCCCATAATAACGCGTTATTGTATCAAACCCCCTTTACGGGGTCGATACAGTCACCGCCCCTACGCCCCCCGTACCGGCTACTCCAGCCGGGTGAGGCTTATAGGCGACAACAATTTTTAAATTCCCATCCTGCTGGAAAACAGCACCCGTTTCTAGGTTGTAATCGTTTTCTTGCAGGTTCGTCAAAGTTAGGGCCGTGTGCCGTGCATCGCCGGGGTTGTTAAACAACTCCAGAAACACGGAAAACGACCGCACCACTTCTGCCATATACCGTGGGTCATATGACAGCGGAGCGGTTGGAAACTGAGGTAAAACAAGGCGGCGGCCACTCATCGACGGCCATCCGGTCGTATGTCAAGCCTTGGTGATCCCAAGCGCCATTGCACTTGCGAGTCATCAGAGCTTATCCGCAGGGCAAAGCTTCTGCCCCGCAAACGTAAATGAACTTGGTTTGTAAACTGCTCTACCGGCGTCGTCGCAGTCCGCGTAGTATCGGCGTCGTCAGAGTTGAGGTAGTCGCCACCGGGAAAATTACGCACTTTTGTCGTAAAGGTCACAGTAGGCGAGGTTGCCGTAGAGTTCTCAAACGTCACATCAGGAATGATGCGGCGGATAAACGCAAACTGCTCGCCCTCACCAATGTCGATCTGGCTGGACTCAACATACGCTGAAATAGGCGTAGTGGGCACCGTAGTGCCGTCATCCAAGCCAAGCTCATGGAAATACTGTCGTCCGTCAGTATACGTGGCAATTGGGTAGTCGTTGATGCCTCGATCCACCCAAGCTGTGCGCGTCAGAGTGCCGTAATACCACGCTTGCTCTTGAAAATTAAACACGACATAGCGGTCAACTTCGCTCGACGCAGACGACGGGTAGAACCACCAGACTTCGTTGTATGCCGAGTTGAGCGCCGCAAACACTTTCTCTTTCTGTTCACGGTTAAAGTCATCAAAAACATAAGACCGGACAGCACAGGGAATACGCTGTACCTGTCCCGCGTAAGCGTAAAACTCTTCAAAGCCCATCCAGTACACAGCATCGTCGTGAGCAATCGCGGCTAACGGCGACATGATCGAAATGTTTTCCGAAAGCATGTTGATGCCGAAAGTAAAGGGCGGCCCCAAGAACTGCATGGCGTGTAAAGAAACATCAGTAAAAACAAGCACTTGCTGTCTCGTTTCTACCGCCGCAACAATCTCGGAACCCGAGCCAATACGGAGATCCCCTGCGGTGTTGTCAGGCAAAGACTGCCACGTCGTAGGGTTTTCCTGACTGCTAAATCGTATTAACAGCGGGTCCTGAACCCCAATGTTGTTCTCAGGGTCACAGCCAAACGCGATAATGTGCCTGTCTCTATCTGACACCAATACCTGCTTGGCTATGGTGGGCGTTGTAGCATCTGCTCCGGACAGGTCAGATAGGGCCGTGGCCCGTGAAGACAGGCCCGAGGTCTTGTCCCAATAGTAAATACCAGAGTCGCGAACGTTAATGATCAGGTCTTCACCAAAGTTGTCGTGCGTCCAAATACGCAAAACAGAAGTAGTGCCTGCCGCCGCATCTGGGTCGCCCCAGCCTTCACGGCCCCATGTGCCCACGCCCCAGCCAGTGCCGCTAACCGACGTGTCCAGACCCACGTTAATCTGGTACGCGCCGACAACCGAGCTACCGCCATTACCAGTATCGCTGGCAGTTGCATCGACCGTGGCCCCAGACGTGTCTTTGGCTACGATGGTGTAGCTGTTGTCATCAATCACGCCGTTGATTTGATATTCTTGATTCAACACGTCCGCTGTGATGTCTCCACCAAGCGAAACCGCTCCTGAGAACGTGACAAAATCGTTGGCTACTGCGCCGTGGGCCGTGTCTGAAACAGTAATGGTAGAAGACCCGTTGACCGCGCTAAAGGTGACATCCCCCGCCGCCGTCGTAACACGAATAGGCGTAATGTCGTTATAAGCGCCGCCCTCTTCAATGTAATACTTGAGGTTTGTTCCGAGGCCCATGTACCGTGAGCCGTCGAGCGCGACAAACGGCTTGAGAGCGCGGCAAGTGCCCAAGAAGGTGTTTTCTGACATTCTTTGCCAGCCACCTATTTTTTCCGGCACACCAAAACGAAAGCGTATTTTGTCGCCGTCAAACCAACCGCCCTCGTTAGTGTAAGAGGTCGTTTCGCGGTTAACGCCCGGTCTAAACTGGAGCTTTGTCAGCGGCATGAATTAGCTCCACGTGTCAATCGCTACACGCTTCCATGTGTTAGAAGCCACACACACATAAATGTAATCAGCATCCCACGCAATCTCGCCTGCCGTGCCGGTGGCAGAGGCGCTGGCGGGAGTTTGCGTAGTCTGTATGATTAGGCTATCTCCCGTGGTGGTAAGTGCTGAAAAGACCCCGGTTCCGGGGGTGCTTGCACCTATATTTGTACCATCAATAGCACCACCGTTAATGTCTGCGGTGGTTACGGTGGTGGTGCCCGTAGCGGTTAAATCTGTAAAAGTACCCGCTACCGCCGTGTTTGCTCCTATGACCGCATTATCTATTGCCCCGCCGTTGATATCTACGGTAGGGAATGTGGCTGTCCCTGTTGTAGAAAGCGACGAAAAAGCGCCTGTTCCGGGCGTATTTGCGCCTATGTTAGTACCGTCAATCTCACCTGCCGCAATGTCTACTGTCGGCAAAGTGGCCGTGCCTGTGGTGCTTAAAGTAGTAAAAGCACCTGCCGCTGGCGTGGATGTGCCCACCTGAGTGCCGTTTACAGAGCCTCCTGTTATGGTTGCGTTAGTAAAAGAAGAGGCCCCAGAAGAGGTGATGTTTCCTGTTACGTTACCGGTAAGATTACCCGTCACGTTACCCGTGACATTTCCAGCAACATTCCCCGTAAGTGCGCCGGTTACGTTACCGGTAACATTACCCGTCACGTTACCAGTTAAAGGCGCGGTAACGTTAGTGGCCAACAAGTCTGCAAAAACTTGAGTGACCGTTGCACTAGCGCCCCCGCCATCAAATTTTAAGACAACGTCTTTCCCAGCAGGGACTTCAAAGTCATTGGAAGCGTTGTACGTTCCTTGAAACAAGATCAAAGAACGACTACCGCTCAAAGAGTTGCGAATATGAACGACCTTTTCCGCATTGTTAGGAGTCAACTGAAAATACGCGTTAGCTCCCAAATCGCCACCATCACTAAACTCAATAAACTTGTTCCGACCATTCGACACAGCGCCGTCTGTGATAGGCAAACTATTAGGCGACCCTGAACTTCCCGCAGACGAAACATTAATAGAAATGACGCCGTCAATGGCGCTGTCTATCAGATCAAAGTTTGTATTGGTCGTACCGCCCCAAGTACCAGATTGCTCACCCGTTGCAATCTTTTCAATACCAAGGTTTGTTGTATATGTACTAGGCATGGTTTCCTCGCTATGCCGCTATTTCGACCCAATTTGCATTTTGACTCGGAATTATTGAATTCCAAGAAGATTGTCCGACTTGTCCAACTTGCCCCGTCGCTTCAACTCCGGTGATCAATACACTAATTTCACCAATTGCTGTGACAAGCCCTACGCTACCGCGCATTCTTGGGCTAGTGACCGCCGCATTAACCCCGGTGCCTTCTATAACAGTCACCGTTCCGGGGCTTCCTGTAGCGGAAAGTCCCGTCGGGCTGACATTGGCGTCGCCGGTGACGCTGACGCTGTCTACCTCGCCGGTAGCAGATACGCCCGTTACAGGGACATTTGCGGCGGCATCAATCGCAACGCTACCTACCTCTCCAGTAGCTTCAAGGCCTGTAACAATGGCCCCCGCACCTTCCAACACTTGAATGTTAAGAGGACCATCCGCTAGAGAAGAGAACGACTCTTGGCTAAACGCCATTCCGCCAAACAACGGCCCCCCTGCTCCGGTGGCCGTCATAGGCGTAGAGGCCGACAGTCCTGTTACTGCCACATCAACGGGAATTGATCCAACCGCAGTACCTACGGAAGAAGTTCCGGAAAGACCCGTTACCGCTACATCAACAGAGAATCTAGCCTCTGCTGTTCCTACAGCACCTGTTCCGCCAACTCCAGAAACAGAAACAATTGCGTTTCCCGTAGTTACAACAGCACCGACAGATCCCGTCGCGGAAAGCCCTTGAACACTTACAGGTCCCTCTGGACTTTCGCTAAATGCGGATTCTGAGTAACTACGAGAACTTAGCACCGCGCTTTACCAATCAGCCGTCGCTATCTTGGCAAGCTCGTTGCCATGTTTGATCGTCAAACGTGTATCGCATATCTAAACGCCCCTAAAATTTTGAATGAGAGAAAAAGTGGTCCAAAGTACAAACCCACATACGATTATACCTACAATCAGCGCCGAAATATCTAACATCCGCTGTTGTCTACGCCGCTGTTTGTAAATCATTTTTTCCCGCTTGGCCCTGATGTCCTTACGCATCTGTAGCATTTCGCGATAGGTTTCTTCGCCGTATGCGTACATGATCAGTTCGCGGATCTGCCTGTTCTGCTCTTCTATCTTCTTCTTGGCAATAACAGCATTTAACGCCTGCTCCTCGACAGAAGAGCCGTCAAACATTTTCTTGAAGAGGGGCGGATTTTCCGCTTCGCGCTCGGCCTGATTAATGTCAGAAACCAGCGTGTACCAGTGGCCCAGCTTCTGAGCCACATGCTCTATTTCGGCCCCTTTACTGACCAGTACCTGCAACCCCTTGAAGGTGGTCGAGGCCATCGCTACCAAGCTCAAGGGGTCCATTCATTGCTTACTCTGCGTTTGGGTCAACCCAGTTCGGGTCTTGGGTCCAAACAGTGCCGTCGTAGGTGTACTTGTTACCAAACCAATCTTCAGGCGTGTCAGTCACATTTTCGTACAGAGTGGAGTTGCCCGAGTTGAGGTCACCGATAATAAAATCAAGGTTGTCGGGGTCGCCCACATTGATCTGACCGGCCTGCATATCAACTGCCTTATCGTCCTCAAAGAGGTACTTAGACAAATTGGTTGCGTTTTCTACGATGGTTTTCATTTAATTTACCCGTTAAGTAAAAGTTTGCTGGTTGTGAGTGTGGTTCCACTGCTCGAGTACTGGTAGACGGTGCTGGTAGTGGAATCAGCGATGTATAACTTGTACCCGTCAGCAGAAAAAACCATCCCAACGGGGACTGTAGACTGAGAGCCTACATATAAAGATTGGACTGCATATGACGCCGTGCTTACATCATAGGGGGTGGTTAGGTCGTATTGAAATACCTTGTCATTAACTGTGCCTACTACATAAAACTTTGTGCCGTCTGAGGACATTGCCATATCTTGAACGGTATCTTCTTGGGGCGTTGCGTCCAAAAACTTGTTGTCGTAAGACAGCGTTGAAATGTCCCATGCTGTAGACAGCGAATACTGATGTATATCATCGTCTGTTTGATCGGCAACAAAACAGGCTGTCCCGTCCGACTTAAACGACAACCCGCATGGAGTGCTTAGTTGAGTATCTATGTTTCCGGTCTGATTAAAAGAGGCCGTTGATATATCCCATGCAGTGCTAAGGTCATACTCGTACATGGTGTCTGGATTAGTTGATCCAACAAGATACATCTTGGTGCCATCAGGCTTAAAGGTCATCCCCCTCATGGATGTGTCTTGCGCCGAGGAAGACATACTTTTGTTTGCATATACCGCAGTAGAGACATCCCAAGCCGTGGAGAGAGTGTACTGGGCAACGCCGTAGGGGACGGTTCCGGTACCTCCAAGGTTCAAGACATACATCTCCGTTCCATCTGACTTGAAAGCTATCCCATGCGGAGCGTTTACCTGAGTGCTGACGCTAAACGATTTGCTGTCGTAGGAGCCGTCTCCCACAAGGAACCCTGATGTAGTTGAGGTCGTGTCGCCAAACGCCAACCCCGCCTCCACAGAACTAAATGTCATAGATAATGTGCCGTCATTTTGGACGTAAACAGTTGAGTTGGTTGTGGTGACTTCAGATGTGGCGTTTTCAGATATTCCGCCAACCAGCACAATGTCTCCACTTGCCGCATTGGATATAGCGGCATCTGCAATACCGAGAAAGTTTGTCCTAGTTAAATTGGTTGTTTGCAGGTTAAACACGTTTGCCGTGCCGTAAGTGCTATTTGTGCTATCCCCATAAAATAAAACGACGCGATTATTGTAACTATCGAACGCATTCTCAAAATTTGAATTAGTAGTGGCTGTGTCGTACACCACCGGAGTTGCCCAAGTTGATGCGGTCCCGCTTACCGTGCCTACAGCATAAGTCAGCCTGTTTGAATTGCCCCCATCAAGGTACGCCGCAAAAAACTTGCCGGTCTCTCCTGCATAGCACAGCTTGATATAATTTGTTGCGCCTGTTTCAAACTCAGTCGTGGAGCCAGTAACCATGTTATTGCCGCTAACATAAACGACAATGCCTTCGCCCCTCTGCAAGCCCCCGAAATCATTGTACGCAATGAGTAAATTTCCGCTGTCTGGGTCATAAACAACTTGCGTGTAAAAGGTTGTGGCGCTGTTGAAGGTGTTTTCTGTCCCGTTGTACGAAATGGTGGGGCTAGAGTCCGTTCCGCTAGGCGTTCCAGTTCGCGTCACCCCGTATCCACTAGCGCCGTAGTACGCAAAAACATACCTGTTATTTACAGGGTCGTAAGCTATCGACGGCCACCCCACGGAATTGGCGGTAAATGAGTTTTGGCCGCCAAACTGCACCGTGTTTGTGCTTGCGGTAACAGTTCCTTGCAGGGCATATCCGTGCCCAGACAATGAATCATTTCTAAAAGCAACCCCAACTTTACGAGACGGGCCTGTGCAAACGTATATTTCCGAAACCGTAGAACCACCGCTAAACATGACGGGAGAGCCAATATTCAGGCTTGTCCCCGTCACTTGAACGGCAAGACCGTAACCTTTACCGGAATCAGTGCTGTTGCGATAACAAATAACAAATCGGTCCTCGGCGGGAACGTATGCTATGCCTTTTGCGGCGGTTGACGTGCTGGCAAAAATAACAGGGGTGCCAAAGGTTATTGAAGAGCCATTCACAATTCCCACGACAGCCGTGCCCAATGTCGATTGGGTGTTGTAAATGCACACAACAGTGCCGTTGCCGTCCGACGCCGCTGTCGGACCCATCTGGCTCATTGAGGTAATATTTTCGCCATCAAATACAACAGCGGAACCGTTAAATCCTTCGGATAAAGCCGTGGCGCTAATCGCAGTCACGGTGCCATCTGAATTCAATACAACCGTGTCGCCCGTGGAGATTGAGCCAGATGCAGTAAATGAGGCTTTTTTACCGGATGCCCCAGCAGGCAACAAGTCAGATAGATTGCTCATGTGCTGTAATCCAAATCAATACTGGTTGCTGAAAGCGCCCTGCCCGCCAAGACATCAGAAGATGTCGTGGAAAGGCTACCGTCGTCTTGAACGTAATAAGTTGAGTTGGGCGTGAGGCCAGAAACCTTAGTGGAAACACCACCCTTTATAGTGACGTTTCCGCTGGCGGTGTCTGATATAGCGCCGTCAGCAAGGCCGATAAAGTTGTCTGCTGTCAAGTTTGTTCCTTGAGCCAAAGCAACCGCATTCCCCGTCTGGGTGGGGTTGTTTCCTCGGAAAAGCTGTATCACTTGGGCGGTATCTGGGTCATAAGCGGAAGCAGTGTAAGCTACCGTTGTTGCATCAGAAACAAGTGATGCCGATCCAAAGCTAATAGATGTACCGCTTACAGTGCCGACAATCCCTTTTGCTGTTCCGTCATTGGCTCTAAAGCTGATTACAATGTTCTGGCCAGCAGTCCAATATGTCGCCTCCGAGTCACTGGTGTTTTCGGCATTAAAAGTAACAAGAGAGCCAAAGCTAATTGATGTTCCAGACACGGTGCCTACCGCCGCTTGACCAAGCCCCGCGCCACTGGAAGTGGACATTGTCGTAACAACTTTCTGAGCATTAGCGTCATAGGTTATTGACCGGGGTGTGCATGTAAGAGAGGAAAAATATATGTTGGGCGTACCAAAGCTAATTGACGTGCCAGAAACAGTTCCTACCACTGCGGCGGCGGCATCTGCGCCAGAGTTTTCGGCATACCCAATTACCACTTTTTGCGCGTTAGAGTCGTAGGTGATCCCAATGCTTGTTGACGCCACACTTGAGTCAAAAACGGTTGCCGACCCAAAGCTAATCGACGTGCCAGACACAGTGCCAACTATGCCCTCTCCGTTATTGTTAGTTGTATTTTGATATGCAACTACCACTTTTTGATTGGTAGAGTCATAAGTTATCCGTTGGCCGTTAGTTCCAGCGGACCTAAACTCAACCACCGTGCCAAAAGAAATACTGGTTCCAGACACAGTACCCACGACAGCCTCGCCCTTATTCGTGTTCTCGTTCCAAACGATAACCACTTTTTGGGCGTTGGCATCATACGCTACGTCGGGCCGGTTGGAATTGACGCTGTTGTATACAGCGGGAGTGCCAAATGTAATGCTCGACGCTCCAATGGTTGCCACAACAGCAGTTGCGTAGCCGTTGTTGCTTTCATCCTTGTAGACAATAACCAGCTTGTCATTTACGGTGTCATAAGCGGCTCTTGGATGCTGAGTATTAACGCCCCACGTCCCTGACGCTCCCGCAATAACAGAGGAGTAGCTTGTGCCAACTGACGTTACCGTTCCGTCTGAGTTTAAAATAACAGGGTCGCCACTTGATATAGCTCCACTAGCGGTAAAGCTAACCTGCTTTCCAGCACCCGCAGGAAATAAATCGCTAAGATTGCTCATGATCGGTTCTTCATGTTAATTTGCGTGGCAGAAATGGCTTTGCCGACCTTGTTTTCGGTGTATGACGTTGTTGAGTATTGATAGACACTATCATTGGTGACTTCTACAACGTAAAACTTTGTTCCGCTATCACCAAACGTAAAGTCATATGGCGCTCCTGTTTGTGTTGCAACGCTAAAACTTACAGAGTCATAAGACGCTGTTGAAGCATCCCACGCAGTGCTTAAAGAGTATTGAAGAATAAGGTCTGAACCAAAGCCAATAACCCACACCTTGGTTCCATCAGGATTAAAGTTAAGCCCTGATGGCGATAGTTCCTGTGGTGAAGTGCTAAAACTTTTTGATTCGTAAGACGCTGTACTTAAATCCCATGCGGTGCTTAGTGCGTACTGAAAAACACTATCGGCGCTGTTGTCACATATGTAAAACTTGGTGCCGTCTGGCTTAAAGAAAATGCCATGCGGTTGAGTTGCTTGCGAGCTAACGCTAAAAGTTACAGAGTCGTAAGATGCCGTAGATATGTCCCACGCAGTAGACATAGAGTACTGATGTACGCTGTCAGGATTATCACCAATAATGTAAAACTTAGTGCCGTCAGGTTTAAATCGTATTCCGTCTGGAACAGTTTGCTCGCTGGCCACGCTAAAACTCTTAGATTCGTAACTTGCTGTGCTAACGTCCCAAGCAGTAGAAAGGGAGTACTGAAAAACAGTATCGCTAGTGCTTCCAACAACGTACATCTTTGTGCCGTCTGTTTTGAACTCAACGGTTCTAGGCGCGGTTTCCTGTGACGAAACGTCAAAGAGTTTCTCGCTAAAAGAAGCGGCATTTATACTATACGGCACATTCCCAGACAAAAGACTCCCATCACGATACGCATAATAATCTGACGCAACGGATAAACCGGACTGCCCTTCGTTAAGCGACCCAATTACGTTGACAGTGCCTGTAGCAGTGTCGGATATGGCCTGCCCAGCAAGGCCGATAAAATTACTCAGGGTCAAATTTGTGGCTGATCCCGCCGCCTGATAGACAAGCGCCCGAAGCCTTTCGGCAGAGCCGCTAACCGTTTGAGAGCGGACTACAACCTGTCCCTCGTCTGGGTCATAAACAGAATCGCAGTAAGTGCCGATCTGTCCGGTTAGCGTTACCGGAGTATCAAAAGTTATAGAAAGGTCAGAAACAGTTCCCGTCACGGCCTTCTGAGTGCCTGCCGTATTGTCTCTGTAAAGCAGGATCATTTTGTTGAGGGCGCGGTGATAATGGACATTACTGCCCAACTGAGCCTGATATGAGGTGTCGTTATTTTGATAGGTAACAGATGAGCCAAAAGTGATTGAATTGCCGCTTACCTCCCCGACAGAGGCGCGGCCAGAAGACACTCCCGTGTGCCTGTAAGACACGACCATTTTTTTGGAGCTAGGGTCGTAACCAACTCCTATGTAGTCCGCCCTGTTGCTGATAAATACAACTAGCGATCCAAAGCTGATTGAGTGCCCCGAAACGGTCCCTACGACAGCCGTCCCGTAATTGCTGTTTGAGTCGTTCCTAAACACAACAACCACCTTGCCCGCGTTCTCATCAAACGCGGCACTGATGAACTCCGTTGAAATTACGCTCGTCACGTCCGCTTGCGCACCTTGTACTAACGTGTCGCCATTAACAGAAAAGACTTTTGCGTCTATGCCTTGGTTGCTTGATCGTTCCCATACGCAAACAATCTTCTTGTTGACGGAGTCATACGTCAGAGAAAACTCAGCAACCGGAAGATCCGTCCATTGCACCGCAGTGCCAAAGGAGATGGCAGAGCCGTTTACAGTTGCAACTATGGCGTAACCGTGATTGTTCACGGTCTCCACAAAAAAGATAACAACCTTTCCGCTTTCCGGGTCATATATCGGGGTAGGAAAGAGTACGTTGGTGCCGTAAAACTCAAAAGAATTTCCCGGCGTTATGGACGTTCCTGACACGTCCGCCGTCAACACCACGCCTTGATTGGTTGCGGCAGAGTCGGAAGAGCAGATTATGACTTTCTTCTGCTCTGGGTGATAACACATCCCGCTATAAACCCCGGTAATTGATGTGTTGCTAAAAAGATAAGTCAAGCTCCCAATAGATTGACTTACAGACGATTCAGCTACAGAAGAAACCGTGCCATTGTTATTCAAGACGACGGGGTCGCCATTGGAGATAGCTCCAGACGCGGTGAAGGTGAAGTTATTCTGACCTCCACCAGCCGGTAATAGCTCCGAAAGGTTGCTCACTTACACGCTCCAGCCAATAGTGCCGTCGATATACGTCATGGTGATTTCGGCAAAATTCTTGTCGAAAGTCAGGTCGGTTGCGCTAGACGCAATGTTTTCGCCATTCCTGCCGACAGTGAACGTAGTAGTTGCCGCCGCGCCAGTGCCGTCCTTGACCGTCACCGTGTCGCCAGCAGTAGGTGACGCCGGTAGCGTGATGGTGATACTGCCTGCCGTGGCTATAACAAACTCTCCAGCAGACGCCGTGTAGTTCGCGCCTTTTAATATCGGCAACGCATTCTTACTGTCGATCTGGGTTTGAATGGCAGAGGTCACGCCATCAACGTAATTAAGCTCTGCGGCTGTTGCAGTGACCGCCGTGCTGTTGATAACAAGTTGATTTGAGCCGTCCAGATATACCGACTTATCCGCAGGGTAATTGATGAATACATCTTTGCTTCCTGCTGAAAAGTTAACAGCAGAACCGCCATTTGAACTGGCAAGCACAGTCGTCCGAGCCAGCGTGTTTCCACTCGCCGTATAAGTGCCCAGACCTACTTCGTAGGCTTGGTTCACGTTATCAATAATGGCGTAGTAGGTTGTATCACCATCCGACAGGGCGGACGAAAAAGCTATAAAGTTAGCTTCTGCCCCGGCGAGCGTAATCGCTCCCGTGCCTGTCGTGGTGGTGGTTTCTTTTACGCGATCAGCAACGACCAGAGCCATGATTATGCAATCCGAATAATAGCGTTAGATGCGTCAGCAGTTGGGAACACAATGGTGAAGTCGCCTGCACTGGATGACTTGTCAGAACCAAAGTCCAGAACGACAACTGACTCAGTCGTGCCTGTGCCGCCGCCAGCAGTGGTGTTGTAAATCAACGCGCCGCGAGCAGTGATCGTTGACGAGCTAAACGTCAAGTCGGCAAAGTCAGTCAGCGCCGTTGTTCCTGACGTGGTGGGTGTGACGTTGGTCAAAGTACCACCACCGGCAGTGTAGCCCGTGCCGCTAACTTCATCAGTCGCGGTATAGTCAGTCGTGGCCGCCGTAAAGCTTGCATTGTTGTCGTACATAGCCAGCTTAAAGGTGTGACCTGTGCTGGCAGTGAAGTCGTGCTTGGCCTGAAGCAGTTCCTGCTTAAAGGACGTACACATAAAGTTACCTGTAAAAGCCATATCAAAGTCTCCTGATAAGTTCGGCTAAGTCTTTTTGCCCTGCGTCACACAGGGCGTTATACACAGTGGTTCGGTCGCTTTTGACCGCCTCTTTCATATAAAAAACAAGGACCGCGCGCATGTGATCCTTGTAAGCATTCGCCTGCTCTTTAATTGCGGGCGGGGCGGTATCAGAAACGCTCAGAAGCTTGCTAAGGCATCGCTCGGCAACCTCCTCCGGAGTGAAGCCACGATGGTTGGTAGTCTGTATTTCGACTATTCCGGGGCTTATTTTACCCCCTTCCACCATCATTGTTTAGGCCTTATTAGCATCCCAGTGCGATACTGATCCGTAACTTCTTTGTTCTCACCAAACTGTTTCATGCCCGCCAACGCCATTTGAAGCTGTTGCGTGTACAGCGCGATCATATCTGGCTCGCCTTTCATGAAAGTGTATGCCTCCAAAAGACTGCCATAAAGCATGGCTAAGGGAGCGTTTTCGCTCAACCAAGAAGTGCCGCTATCCGTTAAGCTGGTTAAGCTGGCAGGTCGGTAGTAATAATGCAGTTCTGCCACATAAGCGGCATCCGGCGTAGGCGCTAAGATAAAGTTATCACGGTCAAACAACGCGTAATATTTAGGCGCTCCCGTGGCAGAGCTATCCGGGGCATATGTCTGTAAAAAGTTAACGTCCTTATAATCAATAAAAACTTTTTCGCCAGAAACCTCAAGAGACAAGGACAATGGAGCCAAAAAATCGGACGGGCAATCTAAATATTTGATGCTACCCGTGGTGTTACCCAACGCATTCTTACGGAAGTCCGTAAGTTGCACCATTTTAAAAATGCGCTCTTCCGCATTACGAATAAAAACAGGCAAGTTGTTAACAAACGTGGTTTCGTCGTTTTCCGCGTAATCTTGTATTGCCTGCTTTAATTCACCGTATGTGAAACTCATGATGTCGTCACCGTTACTGCACCAGCAATGCCAAACCCTACTGTTGGCCTAAATGCAGGCCCCTCCACAAGGGGGACCGCTACGGGCACGTCCAAAGGCTCTACACGATCTGGGCGTGGATTAAGAAGGGCCTGCGGATCTACCGCCTTGACACGCGGCTCCAACTGAGGCTGTTTTGGCTCGTATTCGTCACGGCCAACCAACATTCCGGTCCACTCCCGCTTCATTTCGTTAAGCTTGTAACGAAATCCGGAGCGGTCAGAAATGCCGTAAGCAAACTTCCCTGTAGCAAACTTCCCCATTAGAGGAGCCTTGAGTACGCCATAGAAGGCTGTATATTGAACGAAGCGCGATCCCTATCCTCTGATGCGGCTCGCTCAAATTCTTCCTCATACACCGCCTTGAGAAGCTGTACGCGGTCAGGGGCGCGTTTGATGGCAAGGTAATACGCTAATCCTGCCGCTAAACAGGGATAAAACCGGAACGGAATATCCATGGTGTTGGTAAACGTATCGGCGTCGTCCATCCGTACAAGCTTGTCAATAATCACCGTGTCAGTGCTGTTTTCAGGCACTGGCCAAAGTTTCAACGTAGGATCTATCTGCCTATCCACAAAAAATTGAGACGGGCGACCTTGTTGCGTCTTAGTGGGAATATTGATGAAGTCACTACGACTAATCCGCTCTAAAGCGTAATCCGTGTTGCTACGCCGTACTACAGCGTTTAAAACGTCAATTGTCGAGGAACCAAGGGCGTAGTTTCCCGTGCCTTGCGTCAAAACTACCGTAGTTTGCTCAATAGTCCATTGATTCAAACCACGGTTGGCCCAATCGCCCAGCATCAGGTTCAACGACCGTTTGGCCGTTTTAAGGTCATAACCAGTACGAACTTCTAGCCCGCACCGCTCAAACGCCTCTTCGATGTAATCGCTTACATCTAGCTCAAAGTTGGTTGAACCCGAAACAGCCATGTTTAGAGGCCTTTACTTGGGCAAGAACTACGAACCGCCGCCTTGCCTGACGCGTCACCACCTTTTTTCAACATCGCAGGGCCGCCGCGCATTCTTTTGATTGGTGCTTGCTTCTTTTTCGCCATCTTTCTATTTGATCCCGGCATCGCATAATCTCCTGTATGTTTCTTGCCGCTCGTCCCAAAGATGTGCCATCTCCGGGTCTTTTAAATAATTCTCATAATACCCTTTTTCTCTTAGCATTTCCGCCGATTTTTCCAGCTTAGACAGCCTCTGAATAAAGGTTATTGCATACAAATCATCGACTACTGGCTCAAAAGGCACATCAAATGCTTCTTCTTGAGCGTCATCCGGGTGAAAGCCCATGACCCACAGGTCTTTCTGAATGAAAAAACCCATAGAAATAGCATGGTTAATGGAGGCAATGTAGTCGTGAAAAGACTCCGCATCAGGCTCATATTGAAACTCAACGTAACAAATCACATCCCAGCGGTCGTCAAACTGAGATAGCGCCGAGTACAAACCCTGACGTTTGGCGGTGTAGCTAAAGCAAAATCCGACTTTGTCGTTAGCCCAAGCAGTTTGGGCATAAGGACAAGCCGGAAGGTTGTTAAAAAACGGGTGAGGGGCCTCTAAAGCTTGTTTAGACCAAGCCTTGATTTCCTCCATAACGCCTTTTTCTACGTCCATGATCAGGCATACCTAGTTTTTTTTCTGCGGTCGGACATCACCGCACCACAACCTTTGTGATTTTTTCGTACTTCCCCGCCACAAGCGGCCATTTGTACCTTGGCCGCCTTGGTATTTGAAACAACCTGCTTACCTTTTGCGCCCTCGCGCTTCTTTTTGCGCGCCGTAGCGGCACGTTCTGATTTGCTCAAGCTTTTAGCTTTAGAAAGCGGCAAACAACGATCAGGGTTTTTCTTGTTCTTAGACGTGCCGCACTCGCCAGCAATGTTGCCACTGCTATCAATACGAACCCATTTTTGATCTCGCCATTTAGCTAATTCGCCCATCAGGCTTTGCCTTTTGCCTTTTTGGCATAATTAGGGTCTTTACAGAACTTGCTGGCCGCCATGTTGGCGTAAGCAGAAGGGTATGTGTCAAACGTGCGCTTGGCCCATGCCTTACCCGCCGGACAAATCTTACTACCTTGACTCCTGCTCGACGCGTCCCCGCCTCTTCGCAGATATGTAACGGTGACTTTTCCCTGCTTGGGGCCGGTTTTTACCCTAGATCCGCAACCGCCCATGTTAGCTCCAAAGTTTGGCCGCAAATGGCGAAACAATGATTAATATGGCAAGGCCCCAAATCTTCATATCTAAACGCGTCAACGCTTCAGAATTTTTTGACACCATTTCTTTTTGGTCGTCTAACCGCTCTTCAATACGCTTATAACGCAAATTGCATTCCGCTTCGTGCTTTTCAAGCCGAGATAAAACTTCTTCTACCCTCATGTCTACCACGCCTTGCAAGACCAATATCTAGGAGAAAACTTGTCTTTTGCAGTATCGCAATTATGTCGCGCCCTAAAGTTACTTCTGCGCCCCGGCTGGTCTTTTTTGATCGACATGTTGGGGTCACCAAAACGAACAAGCTTTATTTCACTGCCTTTTTTAGCCAAAACGGCGCTCTTCTTTGACTTGCCGGGCGTTTTCTTGGGCTTGTTATATCCAGAAAACGTCTCACCTCGATACTTTAAACGGCCCGAAGGAAGTCTTTCTACATCTTTGGTGGTAGCCATTACGCTAACTCATCGCCGTTTTTGATGTAGATAATCTCAAAAGCGGCTGATATATCAAAAGACACGCTGTTTGAGGAAGAAATCGCCCGCGCCTCAATATCTGTTTTTTCCGTAAATTTAACTGGGACAATAAGCGTGTTTTCGATGTGCATCCCCGTGGTGAGCGATTTCACATCCTTGACCTGAAATACCTCGCCAAACGGCCTTGCAACCAGCGATAGCTTACATACTGCTGGCGTGTTTGATGTTGTTCCGTTAGAAACATCATATTGCATCAGATAGGCTGTATAGCCCGCCGGTACAGTCCACAGCGCCATCAGGGTCTGGTTTGAGCCGTCCCCGTTGATAATTGCATAAATGTTTGCTGGTACGCCCGTGGTGACAGTGCCGGTGCCCGCATAGATGTTCCCTGCGTTTGCCTCTCCAGACCCCGCAGACCGGACAATCATCCGGTTTATCCGCAGATAAGACTGCGTGGTGTTGACCGCCGTCTGCCCATTTAGGGTGACAGTCTCTGATATTTCGTTGTAATCGCCATCAAGTCCAAACAACTCAACGGTTCTGGCCCCCGTGCCCGCCGAAGCGTCATTGGTGGAGCTACTGGAAACCTTCAACACAGTCGCCGCAGACAGGTATGAATACAGTCCACCCTGCGACCAAATGGTTTCTATGGAGTCCCCAACTGCCGGATTGTTGCCAAACTTGTAAACAGACTCATGATAAGCAATCTGGCCACGCGCTATCTGTAGCTCAAATGGCTCGCTAGTGCCTATTCGAGTAATTGAAGAAACTTCCCGAGCCATAAAAAACCCTTAACTGTAGAAGACAGTTAGCGCAGTAATGTTTGTCAAAACACTAATATAAATATCAGAGACTTTTATCCCCTCGTCGGGGATGTTGACCGAGTGCGTTTCGCTTGCAACAAAGTCTAAATCCAACACGGTACTGCCGCCGTTGCCATCTGTGATGGTCAGCCGTGGAGTACCCGTGGTGGTCAAGACTTGAATCTGGCGAATACGCGCAGGCCCCACACCAGCGGAGCCTGTCGCGGTCAGACGCTTTGATTTTACGTCTGAATTAGCCATTTAGCAGACCCTCTAGTTGATTAGCCTGCCGAAACAGTCAATACGCCAGCATTGCTGTAAATCTGACCCGCTACAGAAGGATCGGATGTTGGGAGATCCTTAATAATCACAACGCTGTTAGTGCCGTCGTGAGTAATTGAAATGTTTTCAGTCACCGCGCCAGTAGTGGCGTTTTTGGTGATGTCTTTGAAGCCGTTTTCAGAACGAACGGGACCGTTAAAAGTGCTGTTAGCCATGGAAATCTCCTGTCGTGGCAAATGTCATTCGCCCCATGCGAATGTCAGGATACGTGTATTTTATACGGAAAAAGAAAGGGCGGCAAATGCCGCCCTTGTAAGATCCGAAGATCTATTAGGCTCCGGGAGAGCCGAACACGCAACGCCAATCGGAAACACCGAAACTGTAACGCTCACGCGCCTTGAAGCGCATGTTGCCAGTGTCGAAGTCACCTTCCATAGCAGTCTTAATCGGGCTACGGTTGAACAACTTAAAGCCGTTAGGAGCATCGGTCTTAATGAAGAACGCGTCCGTATCGGTCAAGAAGTGGTTTACCACAGCACCGTCAGGGATCATACCCATAGACTTCATGGCGTTAAGGTCGTTGTCAGCCGTACCCGGACGGAGGTTAGAGTTAATAACTCGCTCTGCAATGAATTGCAGTTCCTTCGGGATAATCAGCTTCATGCCACGTACCGCGATCTTCAAACCACGCTCGTCCGTGAAACTAGCGATGTCAATCAGCATTTGCTCAAGAGAAGTCTCGTTGAGGTCCGCCGCAGTTGACAATTGGTTACGCTGGTTGCCAGACAGAGAGGGGTGGGCAGAAGAACACAGGGCCGCACCGTCACCAACAGGGAAGCTGGTGCTGAACGCGTTGTTCAGAATAGAAGCGGCTTTGATCTGCTTGGTTTGTGACATAGACCGTGCAAGGGCACGGGTATAACGAGAAGCAAGGCGATCATACAGGTTATCTTCAATCGCTTCTTCAGTGATTGAAAACGCCAGTGCAATCGTTTCGTGAGTGTAACGTGCAGTGAAAGTCTCCTGCGCGTCATCAAACGAAATAGCGCCGCCTTCTGACTTAACCGGTGCAGTACCGAAGCCTGAAAGCATTACTTCTTCTTCAAAAGCACGGTCTGAAGACTCTTCGTCGAAGATTTCAGAGTGCTCTTTTTCGTAGCGGTCGTACTCAAGTCCAAAGAGAGCGTTAAGCCCCGGCTCAAGTTCCTTCGCCAACTGTGCGCGAGAAATAGCCATTACTTAAATCCCCCTTAAATACCAGTTGAGTCAGCAGTGGTTTGAGAATCAAACCGACGACTGCCTGCGTTAAAGTGAGCGTTCAGCCTAACAAGCAGGTGCGCCCCCGCTGACGCGTAATCGTTATTCGCGTCATCATCAACCAGACCTACAATGCGAAGCGGCAGAGTTGCAGTAGTAGCAACACTGCTAACACTAAGCTGGGCGCTTGACTTGCCCGTGTCGGTAGAACCGCTACGTGCAGAAGTGCCAAGGCTAGCGTTGGCAAAAACAGTAGCCAGTGCAGTAGCTCGGTTGGTGAGGGTGGCGTCCGCCGCTACGACGAACAGTTGGTTGGGGTTGTCAGCTACAAGAGCTTTTACCGGGTAGTTAGTGTCTACTGACACGCTACCTGATCCGGGCCAGTAGTTAAGCCATACAGGCTTCTTCTGGACGGAATCGTGGTATTGAACCCCGACAAGTACACCAAGGGCTTGCGTAGTGCCGCCCGCAGTGTCTCCAGCTTGGCCAATTACGCCTGCGGCTAGAGGAACAACAATCTCACCATTATAGATGACATCAGTGTTGTTACTGGCAATTTCATACTCAGTAACACCGGTACTGTTAGCACCGCTTCCTACAAGACCAACAGGACGAAGACCAAAGGCAGTTTCTTGATTTGCCATCGTTTATTTCTCCGTTCTGTGCGGCCCTATTTCTTGGGGCCGCCAAAAGTTACACGACTCTGGCGCTCGGGTTTTCCGATTGCCATCGTTGGATGAGCGTTTTCTCGCAACATATCGCTTTCAACAGCTTCGATTTGGTCCGCGTTACGTTGAGCAAAATACTCAGCGCGTTCCTGAACTGTCTCTAGCGGAATACGTGCGAGCATCAACCCGCCGACGCCAAACACTCCCTCGTATTTACCTGAATCAATTACCGGAGCTTCAAACTCGGGGTACTCATCTTGTCGAACAAGCTCGTAACCCTCTCTCAATCTTGCTGAAATATTTTTGCGGTCATCAAAACCACGTACTTCAGCCCGAATCCAACGATGTTTAAAGCCTTCTGGTGCAGGCGGGGCGTCTAACATAGACGGGGGAGACCAAGGCTTACGCCGTCCCTGTTTCTCCCTTGACGCTGTTTCACGTGAGGAGCGTTTAATGCCCTCAAAGCCTTTCTTCTCTGCGGACATAATATTACTCCTTAACGTATTTCGCGTATTCTTCAAGCGGCACTCCCAACTTTTTAGCAATTGCTACTTGGGTCGGGGAGAGTTTGACCCTTTTACTGCGCCCAGATGATGTGGAGCGTGACACTCCAGCCACATTCTGAGCGGGTTTGCGGCTGGGCGATTGCTCTTCTCCAAACTTATGCGGGAATTCCCGCTTAATTCTAGAGTCAAGCTCATTATAGTAGTCATCGCTCTGAGGATCAAACCCTTCATCCTCAATAAGTTTTTTATGTATGCCAAACGCGGCAAACGTCATGGCTTCATCTTGGCCAAACCAAGAGTTTTTCTCCGCCCACTGCTCGGCCTTTGGATCAGGGCGCTGTTGTTGCGGAGCGGCCTGCGGAGCAGGTTGCTGTGCAATAGGTTGCCGTGGCTGTTGCGCGCGAGCCTCTGCTTGACGCTGTGCCCTTGAATAACCATCTGCGGCAATAGTCAGATTGGTCAATTCTTTCTGAGCCGCAACCGTAGCGTCCGCGTCACCAAGCTCTACTGCTCGCTTGAGATTGGCTTCTGCCTGCTGTTGCTGAATCGAAAGCCGCTGACCATATTCGTTCATGAAGCCTTGATCTAAGGTTTCCATGCGCTGACGGATTTTTTCAGCCTCCGATTGCACGTTTTGAGCGTATCTCAACGCCTCCTCGCGCTCTCGCTCGGCATCCCGCATTTTCTTGGTCAGGCGATTAATTCGCTTCTGTACAGACTCGCTGTATTGCTCGATTTCAGCGTCTTCTTTAGCGGAAGTTTCTTCAACCACTATTGTTCCACGTGGAACATTTTCTTCGGGTTGCTCAAGCTCAACTTCCGTTTCTTCAGCATCCCCCACGTCTAACTCATACTGAGTATCTTCTGCCGCATTGGCCATAGTCACACCTCCTTAAAGGCTAAGAATGTCTTCAGGATCATCGATTGTTGCTAGGATTTCGTCGTCATTCAAAATGCGACATTCCCCGCCATCGATACGGAACCGAGATCCCGCATATCTGGCAAAAACAACCCATTGTTTTTCTGTACACCATGGGCCATCTGGGAACTTTTCTGTGTCCTTGTAACAAAGCGGACCCTGCTTAACCACATACCCCACAACGGTCTGGATCTGCGTATCGTCCAAAACCTTGTTGGGGATATATATGCCCCCTTCCGTAGTTTCTTTGCCGCGATAAGGAAGAATTAGCATTCTCCAGCCAGTTGGCTGTGGCATACGCTCCAGAAGGCTTTTATCCATGGCCTCCGGATCTAGGACTTTAGGTTGAGGTGCTTTGTAAAGAGATTTGACCCCTTCCGCCGCCGCGTCAAGGTCTATTTTTTCAGCTAGATCAGTCATTTAGTTGCTCCTGTTTTTCTAGCAGGCCCGAGAGTTCCTGTGCAATAAAATTCAAAGCCGATATTTCACCCATCAAGTTTTGATACTGCTCCATCGACTTGACGTGGTTGTTTTCTAACAACTCTAAAATTTGAGTGCGGCGATCTTTTACGGCTCTTTGAATAAATTGAGCTAAATATAAAGAATCCACATGCGCTCCATCTTAGAATGTCGTATCTATATAACACGCCATTCTTAAAGGAGCAACTAATATGTCCACATTACGGGGCCGGTAGAGCGAATATCGACGTGGACAAACGTTTTTGCCACTCCGATTCCACCAAAACCCAGTTTTATTGCCTCTTCTACAATTTTTCGCCGCTCAATGCCGTTTTCCACGTAGATGTCCGCCGCTATCCCTTCTGCATGAGTTCCGGGCTTGACTTTTACACGTTCAAGGCTGTGATCAGGGGAGCGATACCCCGAGGTAATATAGAAAGGAAAGCCACAAGCATCACGAAGCTTGTCTAGCTCTAGCAGAAACTCATGAGAAATATTGTTTTCTCCGGTTTCTGAACAAGCAAACTCTTCCTTAGAAAAGTATTGATATGTCACTCTTTTTTGCCCGACCCTAAAAACAAACCAAAAGCACCGGTTAAAGCGCCGGTCATGACCGATACAAGCCCCGCTTGCTCCAAGCTAGGGTCAGGTAGCAACATAAACCACTCTACAACGCGATAGGTCATTACCAACATCATAAGCATCAAAAGACGCGGAATAATACGCCATGCGCTTAATTGATCAGGGGTAATCATTTTTCGCGTGACACTCCTTTGGTTTTCTCAAAGGTTCGCAGGCCTCCAAGCCCCAACATTCCGAGAAGCACTGTCAGCAAGCTGTCCATGTCAAACTCAGGAAGCGGGGGCGCTTCC
>Ga0208161_1000063_pt1 | contig 49103 bp, 21 predicted proteins | sample CB_VirMetaG_3_FD_184538 | JGI IMG/M metagenome (GOLD analysis project Ga0208161, IMG submission 184538) | Freshwater to marine saline gradient viral communities from Chesapeake Bay - CB_1508_1S Viral MetaG (SPAdes) (version 4) | ecosystem: Environmental > Aquatic > Marine > Coastal | place: USA... | reverse complement strand
TCTTTAGAGGTAAAAAACCTGCTTTCCCTTAATGATGATGAAGATGGCTCAACATTACCATTTATAGCATCAGAATACATAAGAGCAGCTACTGCATGTGAATTAAGTAGAACATACGAATTTGGTGGAGACGATGAAAACTCTGTTACGATAGGAGATTTAACAATTGTCAATAGATCCGCTCCAAGAAATCTTGTTAACAGAGACAATGCGACAACTTGGTGTCAGATAGCTACGGCATATAGAAAAGAGATGTTAGCAAATAAGATTGGCCCAACAGCGATGCAGCCCAGAGGTTTACCAAGCAGAAAGACGGGAACAAGTGGCAAGGTACCTGAATACGATACCGGTAAGATAGTGTACCTTAGCGATAGAGAGTTGTATGGGCCCGGAAGAAAGCAGTCAACGAATGACGACCCTATGCCAGACAGGGATCTGAGAAGTTATGATTAATGTAAAAAAGACCCTAAATAAAGTATTGAAAGATTGGGGTCATGATGTCTTCATACAAAGACTTCTTCCGAACGGCAATCACGCCGATTCTTTTGAGAGAGTAACAGTTAGAAGTGTTGGGCAATCTGGAGTAAAAAATTCTCAGTCACGACAAGAGGCCGGAGAAGGTATAGACATATCTTATGATGCAGTTTATTACATGTCTCCCGAAGTATACCCTAAAGAGGGAGACAGAATTTACGAAAACTATTCAGCCAAAAGCCATAGAAATTATACTATGTTTTTAATAGATACTGTGACTCCGGTTAGAGGTAGGTTTGGTCACATAGAGTTTTGGACTGTTGGAGCAACGAGAGAGAGATAGTATGTTGGGTGTAAATAAGGGGTCAAGTTGTTCTTTTAAATTTTTATTCATTAAAGATGGACAGGCATATGACCCAATTAGTCAATCTACTCCATTAGATGTAGTCGTAAATGTCTATAGGGGCGAATACGGCAGTGGATCACTAATTGACGGACCTTACTCATACTTGTCTCAAGGTGCCACACCATCTTCTGATATATATATTGAAAAAAATAATTATGGTGAATTTACCTTTTATTATAAGATTCCAGAAAATCTATTTGAAGGTGTTTATACGGTAGTTGCATCTACATTAAATAATGATGGTCTTTTAACTCTTGTTACGTTAAGATTTTCTGTAGTAGATAGACCAACTGAATTAAACCCCATTGTCATTTCAACGGGCTCTTCAACATCAGCTGTACAAAAGCCGTTGTACGAGCAAATTAATCTTAGAAGAACTGGTACGGTTGTTCTGGTTGGACACGCAGACGGAATACCCATTAATGAACCAGTTAGAATTAAGAGTATAGATGAAGGTATTAACCTACTAAACGCCGACATAAATTCACCACTAATGAGAGGCTTACTTGAAGTCTACGCAGCAGGATGCCGAGATATAATTATATGTGCATCTGCAAGAATGTTTGAATACGTAGCTGATTATTCTAGTAGAAATATATCTAGTGACTTTTTTGAAATATCTTCTACAACACCAAGCAGCAAAACTTTTTATGAAAAGTATTACGAAAGACTAAATGATACATATGCAGCGTTGTTGGGATTTGATGATATTGACTATATAGTTCCATTAGAAACTTCTATAATAAAAACTGACGGAGTTGATTTCATAACACAGCTAGCAACATTCTGCGCAGAAAATCACAATAAAACAGGTTATGTTTCCATGGGAGTTATCGGAAGTGTAACTGGAGGCTTTTCCTCTTCCCATATAAATGATATTAAGAATAATTCTGTATTATCCAACAAATTAACAACATATAATTTAAATGGAACAGTGTCTAGTGATTATGGAAGATTTGTTATTCCAATTTATGGAGAGGCAACATTTAAGCATCCTCAAATTAAAACATCATACGTATCATCCGTTTCGGCAGCAGTAGCAGGAATGCTTGCAGCAGCTCCTTTAAATATTGGGATGATAAGGAAAAGGATCCCCAATGCCATGTTTGTGTTTGGTACAAACTTAACAAACTCTGATTACAGTGAAATGGATGATATGGGAATGAACTCTATTTATAGAGGAACTAAAACAAGAAGATCTACACCATATGAAGTATACTTGACAAACGAATATACATTAGCAAACAGTAACTCTACTTTATCTAAAGCAGCTCAGATGAGACTAGTTTCCAGTGTTATACGTGAAATTAAAAACTACGCACATTATTACATTGGAAAATTTGGCCATGACGAGGTAAGTCAAAGAACAAAAGATTTATTAGAAAGCTACAAGAAAAATAGTGTAATAACAGATTATTCATTTAATATGACAATAGATAGAAGTAGTAGAGGGTCAATTAGATTTGATATAGAGCTCCTGTCTTCTTTGGGATTAAAGACTATTAACTTTGGATTATCAGCAGGACCGGTGGTGTAAATGGCCTATTATGGATATAATTTAAGTCCTCAGCAAATTTTTCGAACATTCTCCACAGGACACCTTCAGTCTGTTGGCTTTATAGATGGTACAGAAGTACTATCTACTGGCTCTTTAACATATTTAGATTTCATTAGAGTTGTTAAGCACCTTTGGGAAAAAAGTTTTCCAGGCATTCCCATTATTCCTTATACCGCAAATAGGGAAGCATTTACAACCAGCAGTGAATTAACCAGTGGCGTAAGAGACTCTGTTTCGGGCGGGACCACAGGAATAGACTGGACTGTTACTCCTGTAGTTATAGGCTATGCAATGGAATTAAGAAGGCCTCATACCAATGAGCCCAAGCCAAGATATAGGCAGGATACTACAAATAAAGATCATTCTATATTTGGTCAGAGATTCCAAAATGTAATAAGTTTTACAGTAATGTCAAAAGTTGGAACAAATCAAGACGAAAACTCTCTAGATTCTACAGGCGATATTGATACTGCGGTTGTCTGCGATAACGCCATAGAGTTATTCGAAGACTTTATGCAAGAGTATACGCCCGTATTTAAGGCAGCAGGTGCCTCTGAGTTAGTTTATTCTAGAAGGCTTTCTGATTCTGAAATAAACAGACAGGGTTCAGATATACATAAAAGAACAGTTACGTACATGTTAACCACTGAAAAACTATTTGCGAGTAAGAATGATATTTTGAGAGAAGTTGTTCTTGATGTCAGAAACTACTTGGCTACAGTTCGTGATCAGGAAAACCAGGCTACACCAGGTATTGTTGGAGTAAATGTGATAGATCTTTATGGAGGATCAACTCCAAATTCTTAATAATCATATATATTTATTCTACGAAGAATTAATGGGTATGGTTGTTTTTATAACTTTATTGTTACTATATATCAAGATTTCAAAATCCATAGTTGGAGGTCTTAAGATAACATGGCTATACCTGGAGTAACTACAACAATTAGAGATCGCTTTTACAGCGTTTCACGTTCCGACGTGCCCACAGGCCCAAAGATTGTTGCTATAGCTAAGAGATCAACTGCAGACGGCACAGGCGGAGTTGCCGACGTTGATGTCTTTAGAGTAACAAATGAGGCTGATGTCATTACAGCTTTTGGTGACGGCTCAGATGCCCACAGAGCATATATTGAGCTAGTTACAGCTGGTGCCGAAAGAATCTACATAGTTCCACTTCCTAGTGATACAACATTTAATCACACAAATGGAACATTGACAAGTTCTACATTTGGCAGTGGCTTGTTCGACTCAGCGTTCGATGCAGCGGAAGCAGCCGCACCTGATGTCATCGTTCCTTGGGGCAGAGGCGGTCATGAGCTAGACTGGAATGAAGCGTCAACTCCTAGCGATAACTTGGAAGTTGGCTTTCATGCGGACAACAGCAGTGACATTGCTAAAAGCTGGGCATTCCAAATTGGCGTGAAGACTAAGGCTATTTCTGCTAACACCAACCCCTGCATTTCAGTTCTCGGAGTCGCCCCATTTGGTTATGCTACCAATGGCGGTGGTGTTGAGAAAATGACGCCAGGAAATGTAAATAGTCACCTCTCAGCAATAGCTGCTGGAACGCGTATGCCAGACGTAGACAGTACGACTCTTATAGGTTCAACTAATGAGTCAATGACGAGTGTTGGCCCGTACCTAGTCGTTGTTGCAGCTGAGATTAAACCAGTAAACTACTCTTCTTCAGGGACAGATTTTGGCTATACAAACGGTGCTACAGCAATGGCAGCAGCACTTTCAAGAACTCCTGCCTACCAGTCAATAACAGCCACGACACTCTACAATGTTCAGGCCGTTAGATATAATCCAACAAGAACTCTGCAGACAAGCCTAAGTGATGCGTCGGTCAACACGATAGTCATAAGCTTCAATAGAATTCCAACCATTGGTGAGGCAGTTACTTTCAGCTCTGTTAATTCTGATTACATTAGAATTACAACAAAGAGAATAATAGACGATGCAACTAAGGTTGTCAGACAAGTGTGCCAGAAGTTCATTGGTCAGCCTTCCAATATGCAAAACAGAAATGCAATGGAAACTGCAATTAGTTCTGGACTTAGGGGTATGCAAATATTAGGTGCCATACTTGCGCATGAATTTGGGGTTACCTATGTTCCTACGCAAAACAAGGCGATTGTAGACCTCGTTTTAACACCTGCATTTGAACTCAAGAATATTGATGTTCAGGTAGCAGTAAGCTTATAATAATTTACCGTTTGGAGGGTAAAAATGAGTGACGTAAGTAGCTATTTAAATACATACACAACATTTTCTGGCGCAGATATTGTTGCATCTTTTAATGGTGTTTCAATAGGCGAATTATCGGGAATTACATTTTCGGTAACAAGAGAAAAAGCACCCATATACACAATGGGCTCACCCAATCCTAGATCATTTTCTAGAGGAAAAAGAGGTATAGCTGGATCTCTTATCTTTACCGTTTTTGATAGACCAGCTCTTTACAAGATGCTAGAGCAGTCAAAAGAGCGTGGAAGTGAAATGAAATACTTCACAAGAACACACAACGCCATTCAGGGTTCTAATGGTACAAGAAACCATGGAATAGCAAATGTGCAGAATGACGGTAGAAGCATCGTTTCAGAAATTCCATTCTATGCGGATCAAATTCCACCATTTGATATAACTATAACGTTTGCTAATGAGTATGGTCAAGCGGCTGCTAGATCAATCTATGGCGTAGAACTTCTAAATGAAGGTTCTGGTGCGTCCATGGATGATATCGTCATTGAAGAGACAATGACGTATGTTGCCAGAGAGCTTGGGCCAATGTATACAATAGGTATTGACGCTCTTCAATCGGAAGATGGCGTAATATCTCAGGCTAATTTACTCGATAGCGAGATAATTAGACCCTGATACTCTTAATATCTGAACGTTGAAGTACGCACGAATGGATATGTTCGTGCGTACTTCCTCGTTTATAAGGAGAATAAATGACAACTTTTGCAACTGGAAACGCTGGAAACGCTGGAGACACAACATCTCAGACTGATGATCCATCTATCCCATCAGAGGTTTCATATTTTAATAGTTATAATAATTCTAATTCTATTAATTACGTATCGTATTCCGGCTCAGATGCCGTAGCTACTATAATAGTTCCAGAAATAAATGATTCAGGTGAATACACTGGAAGAAATGAACCCCTTGAGCTGGGCGAGCTACAGACGATATCCTACTCAATGCACAGGGAAAACTCCCCCATACGAACCCTGGGACATGTTAATCCGCGAGGGTTCATAAAAGGCGGCAGAACTATAGCTGGAAGCTTAATATTTACAGTCTTCAGAGAGTATGCTTTTTATAGGTTGAGTAATTATAAAAGATTTTTAAATAGAAACGGATTCTTTGCTCCATTGGCAGACATGTTACCACCATTTGATATAGTATTAACTTTCTTTGACGAGTTTGGTGGCGGATCTAAAATGAAAATATTTGGTGTTACTATAGTCGATGAAGGTCAAACAGTTTCTGTTGACGACTTAATTACAGAGCAAACATACACATATATGGCAAGAGGTATACAGCCAATGACTAGACTGGTTTCGGAGAATGAAAAAATGGGCCAGAGAACAGCAGAAGAATTTGAGAGAGATCTTCAAGTATCAAAAAACGTTTTTGGTGACGAAACTATAACTCAGTACAGTTCTATGTTTATATCAGCTGCCAATGAGGTGGAACCACCTTCAAGTGTTCCACCTAATGTATTATAATATTCAACTATATTTTAGGTAAATAAATGTCTACACAATTTGATCCGCTATCAGAAAAAATAGATTTAGTTTGGTCATCTGGATATGATAGACCAAACGTTTTCAGTAATTATTATGACTATTACTTTAGTGGCGAAGACATAAAAGTATATATTGATGGTCTATTTGGTCAAGAAGACGAATTAGACATAGCAAGCTTCGCCTATTCGGTAAGACAAGAAAAGCAACCGCTTTATGGCTTCTGGTCCTATAACTACGACGCAGTAATGTTGGGGACAAGAATAATAACGGGTGAAATAACCTTATTCACTCGCTACCCACAAAGAATGACTGATCTACTAAAGAAGGCAGCTAATAGCAGGATGAAAAATCCAGAGAATAGGTCATTAAATGAAACTATTGTATCGAGAATGTATCCTAGTAACTTTAATGACGAAGATGATATAAATCTGCAAAAGTATTGGTCAATGAGTCAATTGGATAGAATAACGTCAGACCCAAATACAGCTGATATCGATAAGAATAATATCTTTAGCGCTCATCCACCTTTTAACTTTGTTGTATTATATGGATCTGAAGAAACTGCAATATCTCCAACTGGTTTATTAAGAAGTCAAGATTTTACACCAGCAGATAATTTAGATAGGATGATTACCTCTGATGTAAATGAAAGAAGTGTCAGAACAGATGACACAGTCGCTCCGATGAAAATAATCCTACAACAGGTTAACTTAATGAATATGTCCACGGCTTATACGCCGGGTGGTCAACCTGTGGCAGAAAGTTATCAATTCATTGCAAGAGATTATTATTTTACTGAACAAAGTTTAAGTTTTGTAAAGAAAATTCAAACCAATGATTTGCAAGGAATAGACACTTCCACAACAGAACCGCCAAGCACCGCCACAAACGCAAGTACGTCTGGTGGTGGCGGTCCATCAGCTAGAGTAATGTAAATGTATTTTATGATATAATGTAGCGATAAGCGCTTATGTAAGGAGAAAAAATGACACAGAAAAAAGTGGTAATTACAGAGACCCCAGAGTCCGTATCTGCTCTGGAGTTTGATGATATAAAGACTATAGAAACCTCAGAAGATCCGGAATCAGTTGATGTAAGGGATATGGAAAATATTGACGAATACCAGGATGAAGGGGTGGCAGTTGAGGATCTTGACGACGAAGAAGAGATATGGCCAGGTGGACCAACTGCTGGAATGATTAAGGAGTGGAAAGAGTCATATGGAGAAGTTTATGTGACATCCATTTCTTATGAAAAGCACATTGTTTGGAGAGTTTTAAACAGACTTGAATATAAGAGTATTGTTAGAAAAATGGAAAACATGATCCAATCAGGAGAGTTATCCTCAGCTGAAGCAAATATGTGGAACGAAGAAGCCATAGCCGAGATGTGCATACTCTATCCGGAATATGATAAGAAATCACTTACGGGCATGATGGCTGGTACTCCGTCACTAATAGCACAAGAGGTTTTGGAAGCATCTGGTTTCGTGGCTCTCGAAGTGAGACAGCTGTGAAATTATGCTTGACCACGAGCTAATTTTTTCTCTTAAATCAAAGTATGGAAATGTATACTCCATACAGGTAAAGAGTACGGATTTAGTCTTTAGAGAATTGACGTTTGCGGAGTACTCAAAGATAATGCACTTTGAGCAAGCAGACCAGTATACATATGCTGATATAGAAGATTTTATCCTAGAGAATGCGATAGTATATCCCGATAATTTTGATGTAAACAAAATTCCTCCGGGTACTGTATCCCTCCTGTCTGAAGAGATATTGGATATATCTGGTTTTTACTCTGCAAAAATAGCAAAAGCTATTATGGAGTCAAAAAGAGTAGAAGCAAATGAAGTTAAAAATTTAATGAAAGCCTTTGTTCTCGCTACTATTTCATCATACACGCCTGAGCAACTAGAGGAAATGACCTTCTCTCAGCTAGCAGAAAGGGTTGCCCTGGCGGAAAAAATTATAGAAATACAACAGGGCGTAAATGGTCTTGAGTCAACCAATATAAGTTTGCAACTCATAGATCCAGAAGAGGAACAGCAAAAAGCGGTACAAAGAGCGAAACAGCATAATGACTCAAAGATGCCGGGAGCAGCTGAATATGATGACCCAATTGCAAGAAAGCTATGGGGATCTAGTTAGTATAGGGAGATTAAATGATTAGGGATCCTGGTCCAATACATTCACTGGGTAGTGGTGTCACTACTCGTGACGTTCCCTTGAATGAGGGGGAGACTAGTGGTGTAGCTCCTAATTCTGGCTTTGTTAGTAGGGCATTAAATGATCATCCTATAATGCGCTTTTTTGCGTCCACCGCTGCGGTTATGGTTGGTGCTGCAGTTGCATCTTCTGTAACAAAAAAGGGTGGACTAAAGCTAGCAAAATTTGCACAAGATAAAGCAGATGATGCAATTCTAAAAGGTGCCGACACCTTTTCTACGAGACTCGTTAAAAGTGCAACAGATATTAGAAGGCAGCTAGACGAGCTTCAGGGCGTAAAAAGGGCCGTAGGTGATGGGGGAGAAGACCCATATACTAAGTTAGTTTTTGAAATCGACGGCAAGCTGGGTACTGGATATTCTGGATCAAAAAGTGAAAGATTTGGATACGACTTCTTAACTGGCGAAGAACGAAGGCAGTCTACTTTATCTGGATTTAATGAGCCAGCAGCTGTATGGACTCTTAGGGACAATATACAGCAAAGGCTGGTAAGAGCTGGTAGAAGAATGCCCTATGAATTGCCAGCTATGTACGCTACCCAAAGGGGTCTAGTAGATCCCTTGATGGGGGAAGATGAATCTAGAAAAAATATTAAATGGTATAATCCAGTAGATGTTGTAGCAGACTTTACTAAACAGTCAATTACAAACATGGCGACCATGATACTCCCATTTGAGTTTGCGGGAGCTGCAGCCAACAGCGCTAGATCTTCACTGCATACATTAAAGTACAGCAACGCAGATCTAAGAAGATTGACTGGCTTTAAACAAAAGATGCACAAAAACTTTGTTGATGCAAGTGAGGTTCTTTCTGAAGTAGGGCATGACTTAGCTAGTCTAACGGATAAGTTTTTAAGAACTTCAGCCCAGTCTTCTGGGGCCCTAAGTTCTGCAGCAGAAGCATTCACTGCTAATCAGCAGGGTTTTGTTCAGACATTAAGTCAACTTAGGCATGGTCGCGCAGCGGCAATGAGAAACGCAGCCAATGCTAATGCGTCTCAAGACCAAATAAGAAAAGCTGGAGTATCAGCATTATTTAAGGGTTACCAAGATGGTAATAAGCAATACTCTTCAATGTTTGATCTTATACCATCGTTTAGGGGACTAAGATCTGGTTTTATAGCTGGTGCAAATGAGTTTAAGAGAACCGGGCTTGCATACGATGCAATGGAAAACTCAGTTGCATTTAACAAAGCCCTTACTCAAAGTAAGGGGATATTTACAAGCGCAGACGACCTAACTAATGCAATAAATAAAATACAATCACAGCATGGGAGTAGGTTCTCGCGATTGGCAAGTGGCGTTAGGGTTATGGGTGGTGGTGGCCCTAATGATAAGGGTGTTCCAGTTGGAGCCTTTGCAGCCGGTCAACGATCAGACGCATTTAAAGACCTTCTAGAGCAAAACCTAATATCTGCAGGAGTTTCAGCACAGCAAGCAGATGATTTTATAAAATATTTAAAAATTGATGTACCCAAATCTGGAAGTAGCTCTAGTCAGATAATACAGATTGGTAAAACTAGAATATATGGAGAAGGCGTAACTGCCAACGAAATAGGCGAAGATTTCTTTGAGTCAGTACTGAAAAGATACCGTGGAATAAAAGGCGGAAAAGAGTTCAAAGACGTTCTTAGCCCGAACGCATTAAAGAGCGCTGTAGAAGATGCCCAAGGAGCCTATCTTTCATCAGATTTTCAAAAGGCATTGAATAATAAAATAAAGAGCAATTGGAACGCCTTTCAAAGAAATGACTTATCTGAAATTGGCTCAACATTTTTAAGCCCCAAAAAAGCTCTATACCAAGACTTTGTTGGTGTTAACGCACTCGCCCCAAATCAAAAACAATTCTTACAAAGAAAAACCGCAGAAATTTTAGGTGTTCCATTAAAATCAACTAATGGAAAAATTGTCGCTGATGACGTTGTTCAGAAGGCTCTAAAGAATCAAGGTTTTGATCCAAATAATTTTGGTGACTTAAGAGCATTCCTTATAAAAAATAGGAAGATGACATCTGGCGTAATTTCTGGTGATTATAATTTATTTGGCTTAAAAGCTGTGACTGTAGACGAAGCCACTAAGAGGGGTGTATTTAAAGGGCTTAGGCCTACTGAGCAAAAAATAATAAATGACATGGCTGCTCGTATGGCTATGAATGACCCAGTTTCTAAGAGCATAGGTTTTTCAAAGGTAGATGGATTATATCAAACAGCTAGCGGGAAGATGCTAGACTTCAGCGCCATTAAGGGAACCTTTGCTCGAACAGCAAATTTCTTTTCTTCAGAGTTCAAAATACCAATTCTAGGTTTTAATCCTACAGACTTATTTGGCGGTAGATCATTTAGAGAGATGGCGAATAAATCGCCACTGCAATATATATCATCTAGAGATGTTCAACCCTTTATAAAGAACACAGGTGAGTCTAGGGCAGACTTCTACATGTGGTATAAGAGCGCAGGAACAAAGGGCAAGCTTATTTCCTATAGGTCAGACGCTATATCGGGTGCAGTATTTAGCTCCACAATGAACGGAACATACAGGGCACTTCCCAGTAATTCCGTAGACCTATTAACACGCCAAGCTCGTAACGCCGCAAATGCGGAAGGCGAAACAATAAATCAAATAACTGGCAATAGTGGTTCAAGATTCTTAGATAGAGTTCTTGGAAACAGTGATAGAGCTATAAGATTTAAGAAGAGAATGAGTATTGACTCAGAACAGCCAAACTCTTTATTTGGTGTTCTAGATAGATTTAGCAGAAGAGGCTATGATACAAACAATCCAGCAGTTTTGGGTAGACTCCTAAAAGGGGAAACCATTGAGTATGGAAAAGGGAGCGCTAAAAGAAATGTAAAATTAGGGGTTAATTCAAATGGCCAAGTCAGACTCCTCGATGCCGATGACGTAACGAGGGCGGTTGGAAGTACCGAAGAAGAAATCTTCTCCGCATATGACGCATTTAGAAGAAACAGTTTCCAGTATGGCTTACCCACACAGGTTATGCAAGAAGCAGAAAGAATGCGCCCAGATATATTTACATATCTAGGAAAAACAGTTGGAGGAATGAGGACACAGGGTGAAATAATTCAGTTTGCCGAAGAAATAATAGCAGCAAATCCGGCAATGGTTAATGCCTTTAGAAAAGCTGGGCTCGAAACAGATATACCACTAAAAAGTATATCTAGAATAAAAACTTTATTAAACCAAGGTAATCTATCCGGCGTTGCAGCAAATTTTGAAAAATCTCCAACTATCAATAGTAGGTTGGATGAGCTAAAGAATGAAATATTTAGGTATATTTCGCAAACAAATCCAGCTCTTTCAGGAACCTCCGGAGCAGCCGCAGGAGATGATTTCTTCCAGGGCTTAATTAGTATTCAACAAGCAACTGACAAGCTAGTTAAACAAGGGGTTATTTCAACGGCCCAAAGGGCAGAGGCTAATGCGGCAGGCTTATCAACCCTATTTAACATGACCGCATTTAAGACATTCAAATCTGCAGCAACTACAACGGAAAATGCAAGAGCAGCAGTAGCTCAGATGAGGCAGAGTATAGATCAAATACCAGAGTTAAATAGATTTTTTGATCCATACATAAAAGGGGATATAGGCCAAGTTGGAAGTGTTATAAGAAAAAAGTTCTCCCCTATTCTTGCACCACTAAAAAGAAAAATAGGTATTGCACCATATAGTATTGATGATTTATCGGTTGATCCACTTGGTACCGGTGGCGTAACACTTGTTCCTACTTTTGGAACAGCGTTTGCAGATAATCCAGCAGCAGCTGTGAAAAGTGTTATGGGAATAGGGACATTTAAAAATCCACAAGGATATTCTGGCTCTAGCGTACCAGTGGCACATGCAGTAGATAGATTAAATAGATACTTCGGCACACTCGGAATGCAGCTGGATGTTTCAGATTTTGGTGGACCACTAGATTTGTTTGCTAGGGGGATGATCGGGAAAAGAGTCTTGCCGCTATATGGTGCAGGAGTGACATTATCAACTGTTGACAGAACTCTTGGTGGTATGGTTAATGGCGAGGATATGACTGGCGAAACAGTTTACTCACCACTAATAATGGGAAAGGTTGGCCAGGCAGGAGTTGAATTAAGTGCGTTGACTGCTGGCCTAATGCCGGGCGGAATGTCTTACCAGGAAAAGAAGGAACAACTTGTAGATGGTGAAGTTCCAATAAGGCAGGGTAGATTCTGGCCTCTTGGTAATACACCATTTGAGGGTGGTAAGGTTATGTACTATCGCCCGTCTTGGTATAGAAGAATGCAAGGTGGAGCAATGTTTACAAGCGACACCTATGGCAGCCCTATGGAGAAATTCCTATTTTACAATGACATCTCCCCACTAAGACCTTTAGATCCCTATAGGTTTGAGCGCAAGCATTATCAAGACAGGCCATATCCGGTAACTGGTGAATATTTCAGTGGTCCATTTGGTCCACTAACCCCAATATTAAATGCAACAATAGGGAAGATATTAAAACCTCAGATGATGATGCATGAAGAAGAGGTTTCTGAAGGTTTAGCTCAATATGCTAGTGTCGGAACTTCTGGCGCATATTCGACAGCAGGTTATTCGGCTGGAATAGCTGGGGGATCTCAAGGTTTTTCTCCTGGAGGATCTGCATCTTTCGCAATGCCAGGAGTTGGCGGTCCAACGGGAATAGCTTCTTATAATTCGCAAATGGCAGCAGCAGCTGGGCCAAGAAATACTGCAGCAGGTTTAGTTGCTGGAAGTATATACGGTTCCAATCAGCAATATATAGCCGCATCAAATTATGGGCCACCAAAAGTTTCTGGAGTTATGACACCAAACATCATAGCTGCTGGAGCGCCGATGGATCCAGCTTCCTTGTCATATCAGGCTGGAGAAATTGGATATAGATTGCAGGAAATGGCTGGTATATATGGATTCGGCTTTGCATCAGTTAGGGAATCCTTGGGTTTTGGACAGAAAGACTTTGAGCCACAAAGAAGCGTGTTACAGTCTGCATCAAAAGCATATGGCTCATCCCGAGCTTTTTGGGATTTAAATCTAGGTGGTTTGGGAGACGTACCACTTCCTTCAACTGAAGGTGTGGGAAATTTAGAGTTCTCTGAGATCGTAAGAAGATTTATACCTAAAGATAGAAAAAATGTTGACTACCTAAACCCAATAAAGAATACTATGGGGATGCAATACCCGTTCCTTCCTGGGGCAGAATACTTTACTGACTTTACCACTGGAGATCCATTTACAAAGGTTCAAGAAGGGGAGCTGAGGCTGCCAGGAGTCGGTTATGAAAGATTTAACAGACTGTATTCAGGTGATCAAGGTAGATATGGTCCTTTAACTCAGTTAGATATATTGGCAGATGTTGCTCCGTATTCTAAGCAGTTTAAAACTTTAAATAAACAAATTGATTCAATGATTTCTTCGCCGGACGAAAGAATAAGGCTGCAGGAGATTAGAGATCAAGTTGATATGACAACAAAAAAATATGAGTTTAGTGATTATAAATATCGCGGATCATCTGCTTCTGAAATGGCAGCAAATCCACTTGCTTTTGGAGCTGGAAGATTGGGTGAGTTTATAGCTCATTCTGATAATATGATTTCCAACAAATTCTTTGGCAAGCGTACCGCAATAGAAGACTGGGAGAGAAGAAATGTTTATGGAGCAACATTCCCAGAATGGTCAAGGCCATACGAAAGTTATATTAGGCCAATGGTCGATAAGGCAACCCAAAGAGATCCAATCCACGGTGCAGCAATGCTTGCAACAGCCGGTGCACTATTTGGCGCAACTCCAAGAGCAAGATTCTTGGGAGCTGGTGTTGGGGCAGTAACCGGTGCAACAGCTTCTATAGTTGGTAACGTTACAGAGGCAGTAACCGGAGAAAGGTTTATGCCTGAAAGAAGAAAAAAGGAGCTAGCTCTAGAAGAATATACTGACATTTTAAGCTATGTAAAAAACACTAGATTAGCATCTCAAGCTCAAGCAGCTGGTGACAGTAGGGCAGCAGTCCAATACAGAATGGCGGCAAAAAGAACAATGTACGGTGCCGACATATATAGTGACGACGTAGAGTCATTGGCACTAGCCCTTCCAAAGAGAAAAAGAGAACATTTCCAGTCAATGATAAATGCTCCAACTGAAGACAGGGAAAGAATACTTTCAACAGCAGGTAGATTAGAGAGAAGAATTTATCAAGCAGCCTGGGGAATGAGGGTGGAAAAGAGGCCTGAACTAGCAGAATACTTTGAAAGACATGAGTTACCAGATGCATCCTGGGAAGGTTGGCATCCCAATACAAATATAGATCATGTTAAAATTAAAATGGGACAATCAATGGGTATAGAGATGTCTCAAATGGGTTACTATCCACAACAGATAAGACAGGCAAACCTTGCTAATCCTTCTTATCCAGATTTCTTTGGCGGAAATGACCAAAGCACTATACAGAAATTAAGGCAAATGATTTCGAATATGGGCATAAATGGCTCAGTTACTCCAGTAATGAATCCTTTTGGTTCCGAGCAAGTTAATGTATATGCAGGAGTTGGATGATGTACCCAATGCCAGATATTAATAAATTATATAATACTCCAGCTGAAAGAATACTTGCAGCTCAATCAGCGCTGTCTGGCAGCATATATGGAATGGGCAACCTAATTAAGGCTGAGCTAGTAGGCGACTTTGTAGAGTTTGTTTCAACTGCAACGGGTAAGAGATCACAATCTTTAATGAACATTGTTAGTGAGGTTGGTTCTTTTGACCTTACAAACTTTTCTAGCATTAACGTTGGAACGTTACGGAAATCAGGACGTCCTTTAGCTGGAAATAAGCTTGGTTCAGTAGCAGGATTGTTGGAAAGTATCACGGATCAAATAAAAGATCCAAATGTAGTTAAAGCGTTAGAAGACGCCGGTATATCAAGCGAACTCATAAAAGACTTTAAAACAAAAGGCCAAATAGATATCCTAACCATGCACGGTACTGGCAAGAATATTGGCAGAAGAATTAGAGAAATGAGGGAGCGAGGAAATCTTCATGGTATATCCGTACTAGATGATGAAGGGGGTAGAGTACTGCAGTTTAGGGCAGGTAAAAATGTATTAACGAGCGCTCAATCAGAACTACTACTTTCAATAACTGGCCATGGACTTTTGGATCGTGAAACTTTCGAAAATGTATTGAAAGCTGGTGATCCAGTTAAACTATCAAAAGAGCTTATGAAGGTTCCAAAAAGAGGTAGGTCACTTTTGGCAGAAAGGGAACTTTCAATATCTGGCGGAGAACTTGCTAAATTCCTGGGAAGAAACGCTACATCTGTGGAAGACGCTTTTGTCGTACTAGATCCCCACGCTGACATAATGAAAATGTATGCAGGAATAAAAAACCTTGGCAGCAAAGATCGCAATGCATACTATTACGGAACCAAGAAGTATGCTAGAGAATTTGATCACAAAGCTTTTACGGATCAACTAGATAAACTAAGTGACGCAGATCAGACTGCACTAAAGGCAATTATAAATAACAATAAAGGAGCTGACGGTAAGCAGCTACTGAATGCAATTAAAAAGCACTTCAAAAAAGATTCTGATGAAATGAAAATTATTCAGGGTGTATTTGATTCAATAGAATATGACTTTGATGGTTCGGATGTATTGAATTCAAAAAATGTAAAAAGTTACATAAAATCACTACAGAGTTATATTAAAAAACTTGACCCATCAAAAGACAGGCAGCAAATAGCTGAAATAGAATCACAAATAAAATCACTGCAATCTGGGCTTGATTATGGTGATCAGATTACTGGTAGAGGTAGAATTGCTGGCCTTGGTAGGGATATAAAAACAGCCTTCCAAATAACAGACCTTCAGGATAGTCCATTTGCAGGTAAGGCTGGAATCATATCAATGTTTGGAACTAAAGGTGAACTAGGATTAATGGGCAAGGTTGACTCATTGCTACTTAGTGGTTTTGGTGAAGCTAGAGATTTCGTATACGCAGACCCTGTATCAGCCGCCTTTAATCCAGAAATTTTTGCAGATAAACAAACACGCGCAGCTATTAGAAAAAATATGGATGAAGTTTTAGAGGATTTCAGAGACGCAGCAAATTCATCAGTGCTTCCAGAAAAAATAAAAGCGATGTTACAAAAATCCATAGACATGGATATTTCTACAGTTGATCCAACTAGAAGGTCTTCGGCGCTAAGAAATAGAATGTTTGCACAACAATTAATGGATTTACACATGTCTGGAATAGGGCCCAAACAGTCTCCCCAGATGATGAACTTACTGCACTCGTTTTTTGCGGCGCAAGCCTTCAGGGAAAAGGACGGATTTGTGCAACCGGTTCTACCAGATACCAAGAGGTTTGCTGTGGACAGCGAGACCATATTACACAAAACGGGATCACAGTCTATATTAGGTAGAAATAAATACTCTGCAGTTCAAATGATGCTGGAAGATGGAAAAACGGTATCTAATGAGCTGGTTAACTTTAGGATTAAAGGTCATAAGATGCTCTTTGCCCAAGGAACGATAGGTAATATTAGGCATGCGCTTGGTGGTTTTGACTTAGACGACAAAGGTCTACCAAAGTTAACAACATATATGGATGAAAATAATAAAAGAAGAATGGCGTTTCATGTATACCGTCAACCATCTGGACCTGAAGAAATTCTATTGACTAAAGCCAATATGGATTTTGAAACAATTCAAGGATTATTTGGTGGAGATACCTTTAGAGCAAAACTAGATGAGAAGCTCGCCGGTATTTCTCCAAATAAAAAAATAGCAAGACGCAATTATGAAGCACTTCAGTTTATACTTGATTCTCAACTAGAAGATTTAGACATAGAAAAAAGTGGCACCTTTCAGAGTAAATTTACCGGCGTAAAAGCAGAAAATATAGAGCAAACTATCATAGAGCTAATGCAAGAAATAAGGGGTAAAGATGGAATACATCAACTTTCCGATAGGGCAGCAAGGAGATTTGGTCAATACGGTTCTTCTAGTTTAACGATAGAAGATGTCACTGGTGAACCAGCATATACGAGAAAAGCTATCTTTAAAATTAAAGAGGCGGCTGGTAGTTTTGATATGACAAATGAAATACAATCCGTATTAAATTCTGGAGGTTATTCGAAAAAAACTGTTAATAAAGTCAATAAAATAATTAACGGCTCTGCTAATTTTGAAGAGCTAATGCAAAGGCTTGGCAATTCTTACGATAATGAAGTAGCAGCAGTGTTCTCTCAGGCTTTTCAGGAAAAACAAAGAGCTGGCATGGAAGCTGGGCAGGAAATACTCGGCTTATATGTTAACAGATCTATGGCCGTTGGATCTTTCCTTGATCAGTATGAAGACTTTTTAAATACAGCTGGTGTCAGTAAAAAAGCACAAAAATTTATGTTACGAAATTATAAGATAGGCCTACTTGCTCAGGAAACGGCAATTGACGCAGCGATCAACTTTGCCGGGTCAAAACAATTGTCCAAAGAGACTCTTGAGCTTATAGCCACAAGGGGTGGGGCTCTAGATCAGGCAGCCATAGGAAAGGCAATTGGCGAATTGGGTGGTTTTGGTGCCAACTTTACATTAGAACAAATAGGTGAAAAGGCAATCAGTAATTTAGGAAAAATAGTTGGTTTTTCTGCAGCAACAGATGCTGGTCAAGCTTTTGGTATTGGCTTAGATGAGTTATTGATAACGAATAGGTTAAAGGGAGATGACATTAAAGTATTGGTGGGTGGAATCATACAAGGTATGGAAGATTCCTTCAACATAAAGGCTGCATCTAAATCTGACGACGTAAAAAACCTACTAGATGAACTAAGAGCAGTTCAGACAAGCGAAGACTATGACCGAATGCAGCAAGTGCTACTCAGAAGGTTTGCTTTATCATCTAGTAGCCAGTACGCATCACTCTCAGCACTAGATCAGTCTGGATTCCAAAAGGTTATGGAAGGTGTTAGAAAGGGTCTTATATCCAATATTGCAATGGATCCAACATTATCTTCTGCAAATCCATCAGCAGAGGCTAAGTCTGTGGCAAAGGCAATTATAGATAGGCATAAAGATGAGCTAGAAAAATTCTATGGTCAACTTAGAGAATCAACCAAAGACTTATCTAACCAAGAAGCATTAGTACACAGAATTAAGGCAGATAATCTTGGTACGAAGATTCTTTCAGATATAGAGGATGCTACAAAAGTTAAGGGCGTAACTATGCAAGATTTAGTTGACGCAATTGACTATGAGTCACAGTCAAGAAAGCTTGGAATAGATAAACTTTCTTTCTTTACCGGAGATACTCCCACAAGATATGAAAAGACAGCTCAAATGATGGACGCAGCAAGAAAATATAGAAGAGCCAGATATTACGAAAACATGCTCCCACGGGATGCAGCAGGAAATGTAGTAAACGACACATTGACTCGACTAGAAGCATACCTGGCTCCTAATCAAAGATTTACAATGGAAAATATGTCTAGCCAAGTTCGACAAATATTAACTGACATGGAACAGGGTAATTACGGAGTATATAGCACTTATGATCAAGATGTATTTAGAAGCTTAGTTGGTGATACCGTAGATTATTTTGGCCCAGATGAAACCTATGTAAACGAGGTTGGTAGAGAAGCTGAGATAATAAGGCAGCAAATGATAATGGAAGACCTTCGTGCTCAAAATGCCATAGATGACTTGTCTGTAGCTGGTACAATAGCAGATCCAGCTCAAGCGCCAGATGAAGGTTTCACTAGGGCAGCTGTTAATGCTTCTCTGCAAGATTTGGACGATGAATCTGATGCAGCTAAGGCAACCTACAAGAGGTTTGGCGACGCTATAAGAGATGGAGACATAGGTAAACTATTTGAGAATAAGATGATTAAGAGGGGAACTATAGCATTAGGTGCCTTGGCGATAGGCAGCTTTATATATAGTGGACTAAGAGATAGAAGCCAAGATGATATGCAGGGGCCACCACTTCTGCCGGGAGGGTCTGCTTATGAGCAGGGAATTCCTACTAGAATTCCAGAAATAGCCTCGTATGGTGGAATGGGTTACGAGCAAGGTGCGAGCTACAACGTAAATATATCTGGTAGTCAAGAAGACATAGACAGGTTTAACCAAGCAGCTTCTGGGCTCAATATTGGCAATTATAGCACTACTATGTATAATAAGATTCCAGATTTAAGTGCTAATCCCTTAATGAGTTTTATGGATTATCTCTAAGGTAGATTTTATGGCCCAAAGTATTGTTGATCAGAATAAAAGTCTAGGTAGTTCTGCGGGCAGTCCTAGGGACACATCTAAGCGAAAAGCTAGAGGTGATTCTTATTCGGCAAAAATAGCCTCTTCATCGAATAACTCTAGAGATACGATGAAGCAGTCTCAGTCAAGAATAAGAAAAGGTGACAACGATCCAATAAAAGGCTCATACGAAGGTCTTCAGCACAGTTCTGGTACAGTAATTAATGTGAACGGTTCTGGCTATGATAATAAATCAATTCAACAAGCCAGATATAATAAAGATCACATATCACATAATGACGCAAGATTATATAAAGAAGACTTTAAATTAAATAGAAACTATAGTATAATTGATAATTATAGTTCTTTAAAAGTAAGTGGTACATCTAGTGATAGATTATCTAAGATAGTTAAAAACAACATGATGTTTGGATAATTAAATGATAAATTATTTAATAGGTGACATATTAGATGAGATAGTGGAAAATACTACCGAGTATAATCGGCTAGTTGATCTACTTAATCCTGGTGGCACTGGTCTCAAAACTGTCCAAGAAATAGACGCAGCGAGGGATTTTTTTGTTAGTGGAAAGATAAGTTCTTCCGATTCATCATCAATCCATCCACGACTAGAGGGAAGGGGCTACTTATTACTGTCACCCATCGGAGATGACTACGATGCCTGGAATGATAATCTTCTTCGCTATGCAACAGATTCGTGTATATCTTATGCGATGACAGGAGTTGAAGACGCTTCAATAAGCGAAGATGGATTTCAAATAGATAGATTCTATAGTATCTTTAATATTGATCAGGCACCACCTGTTGTAGGTCAGGTTACGGATTTGCAGGTAGCCAGGGAGATGATGTTTAGTCGTCAATATATATATTTAAATGATGACTCACTGGTAATCTACGCTAAATATTATTTATTAAGATTGACTACCTGGAAGAGAAGTGTAGATCAAGGACTAGATCCTTATGTGGAAGATGATAAATCTGGTTACGAGGAAGCTGTAGAGAGCGATCTTGATTCGGAAGTGGATGAGGCGATTATAGCTCCTCCTACATCAGATGACTTATTAAACTTTATTTTATCTGCCACAGGATTAGAATCTGGCATGGATGCTCTAGCAAACATCGCTTTTAGGGGTAGAATTTTTGAAGAAGGAGGCGCAAAAAGATATGATGCCTTTGGTTCTCTATTTAATCAGGTCAGTCCAGATCTATCAATCCTATCCTCTAGTCAAAGAAACTCAGAAACAATACTGGAGAAACTTGAGGATTCAGGCCTACTCCTATTGGCATCCTACGCCTTTGAAATAAGCGAGTTCGCAAAAAAGAGGCTATCATCTAAAGCAAAGGTCATGGAGAACGCTAATGATATAGTTGATCCATCCATTGATTTGCCATGGCTTACGACCCTTATGGAAGTTAAGCAAAGGCTTCAGGCAGATCCAATATTTTTTGCAAATGTACACTATTATTTCCCTGGCTTAACAGCTTTCTTTTTAGACGCGCTTGCAATTATTGTTGACTACTCTAATTATGGTAGGGGTGGTTCTCAGGAAGAAAACGAAGAAATGTTCTTGGAAACTCTAAAACAGGCTTTTGGTAATGGTCAGCAAGAATTTCAATTAGCAAATGAATTTAAAACTACACAGAAAAGAATAGATGATGTGTTGGCTAGATCTCCATTTAGAAGAGACGTAGCGCCAGAAAATCCTGACATATTTCACCTGAGGTTAGGTGCTGCCAACTTTTATGTTCCACCTGTAAGTATTGATGTTAATACCAGGTTTAAAACAGGCAGTTTAGTTGGTGGAGCTCTACGTCAGAAAAATAGTCCAAAATTTAATTCTGGATATAGAGAAACAGTTGTAACTATGAGATTGTTTTTCCCCAATTATTCAGAAATATGGGGTATTGATTTAGAGCCAAATAGTTCAATAAATTTAAATGATAATTTTGAAATTGACTTTAGATATGGAGAAGACAAGTACGGGAATCAGAAACTGGGAGATAGTGATAAGAAAATAGATAAGTTTTTATCATCACTAAGAGGATTGGTGGCTGCATTTAAATATTCCCCGATATTACCAATTAAGAATCACTACCTTAATGCGGTTCACGGCATTAGCGGGGTAGCACTTTCTAGCATGTCTATATCCACCGTCCCAGGCTTTCCATTTGCACTGGCTGTAGATATAGAGTTATTAAACTTTAACCACAAGCCATTCCTGCCAATGCTAAAAGATTTTAATCAATCGATACATTGGGGTAAGTACAGGCAATATATGGGTAAAGCCGCAACTAGTTTGCACAAGTACGTTAATGAAACATTCTTACTAAAGACAAGTGATTCCAAAGAAGAAGATACAGTGGAAACACCGGTAGCTTCAGAAGATTCTGATTCTTTGGATGATAACTATAATAATGTTTTAGACAATGATGTATTGAGGACTAACATATTAGATGAATGGAGAAATGGAAATCATCTTACAATATATACTCCAGCCGAAGTTCAGACAAAGCTGTTCTTGCCAGACACCTCGTCATTTAGAAGTGAGCAAGAAGAATATTTCACTGACCAAGGAGAAGCAACCTGGGAACAGATACTAAAAACTTTTGGCATAGACATAACTAATATTACGGATTCTTCTTACGGTGTCAACTTAAGTGAAGTTGTAAACCTATCAAGAAGTAACGAGTACAAAAAGTCTATATACTCACTTGTTGTTGACTCTATAGATTTACTGCTTGCAACTCAGGTTGATGGAGACTCTAGGGAGCAAACTTATCAGTTCTTAGTAGAAGATTTTATTATACAAAATTCTAACTCATTGGATGAAAATAGAAAAGAATGGTTAAGGCAGTATTCGGCCACTGAGGATGGACTTCAGCTATCCCAGTACTCTGATGTTGGTAACTGGAGATTTAGTGGAAACATACTAAGACAAAAAGATCCCTCAGATCCTGACAAGTACGTTAATCTAAATTTATCTGAGGTAAAAAGATTTTTCTTTAGAATGACTCAAGATACATCTGGTTATTTAGCTTATATAGAGGATCAAGCTAGGTACGACATAGAGTCAAGAACTGGTGTTGAGCCTGACGAGGAGCAGGTGAGAGAAGAGGTTAAGCGAGCATTTAATGTCTCTTTGTATGAAAGATTCTTTAAGAGTGGAACAATTCAATCTTTAATGGAAGCAGCTAGAGCTAAAGCCGGTAACTTCAGGTTCAACGAATGGGAAGTTCCTATGGTTAGAGTCGACCTGGATCCTAAGTCTGTAATTATAGATGGATTCTATGTTACACTTTCAAACAACTTCGCAAAGATGCAAGTCCAAATGCAAGATGAGCCATCATATCAGCATATAGGTGGTATGGACAGTTACATTGACGTAAAGATGACTATATTTGGAGAAAAGGAATTAATAAAGTTAAAGAAAATATTTGATCACATAACAGCATTAGCTAGATTAGAGCATGCAACTGGTGTTATAGGATTTCTTGGAATAAAGAACGTTGTTACTGCACTAGCTGGAATAAAGTACGTCATGCCGCTTAATTACAACGTTTCCACAAAACCTTCATATCCACATGTGTATGATGTTTCGCTAAGATTAGTTGACTTTGATATATTCCAGCAGAAGAGAGAACAATTAAGTAGTCTTCAGCAGAAAACAATGGTAGAGAATTTTTCTACAAAAAAGAATCCCTTCTTAAGAATTAAACAAATGTGGTCATCCTTTAACGCATACCCGGACTTTCCTCTGCAGATAAGAGATGGTGACGAAACTGTCGGGCACTTAGATCCTGATTTCTACTTCAGAAGTTTTGAAATGTTTGATGATGATGTTGTTAATAACATATCAGTTGAACGACCAAGAGCACAGGAATTTATATTTCAGGAGCCAGAGTCGGCACAGGGTCAGATAGATCTATCTATCAGAGTTGCTAGAGTTTCTCAGGAAATGAAAAAATATATTCAAGAATATAATGGAAATAATATATCAGATATAGCCGAAAAAATAGCCCAGTATGTACTCAATGAGGGTGTTAGTAGAGAGCTTGTGCAGCGAGCATTCAAGCAAATTATGGGATGGGACGATCAGTATTTAGGTATAGATGGATTTGACTTTGATAAAAAGTGGGATTTGTTAACAAACTTTATTAACTATAGACCAGATGAAATAGATGAAGTTAATCCATTTCTTGAAGAAGTCGTTCCTGGAGAATATTATACTGTAGGTGGAATAGGTCCAAGTGACTACAATATGCGCCAACAACTTGAGGCGGCACTTTCTGGCGCACTTAAACTACCCACAGAGGAATATGTAAGTTTTCATCCAGACGAAGTAGATTTTCATAAAATAATAACAGCAATTCCAGCTATGTCTCCAGAAGATATAGCGCAGAATAGAATATCATCAATATTAATTACCGCTATCGGTAATTACTTTGGCTATATAGATAGGTCTAACGGTAGATTCTATCTTACAAATGGTGGTTCAAACGTTCTTGTCGATCAAGAATATAGAGTTGCGTTTAACCCAAATCCAACTAAAGATGTTGGGACACCAGATACCGGAATTGCTAAAACCGATCCACCATTTACCGGCATAGGTAAAAGTATAGCACAATACCAGAATGCTTACGATGGAGATGAGTATAAGCACTGGGAAAAGATGTTAGTCGATACTAAGTATCGTGATATATCGGGCAGAATGCTTAGAGCATTTCCAACATACATGCTATGGCTCATAGATGAAGGTGGCCACTTTGCCGGAGTAAAACTTTTCGATAACTTCTATGGTCTTCAGTCAATAATTGATTTCTCTGTTGTCTCATCGGAAGATATTATGGGAGACACTCTTGTTTTTAGAGTTTCAAATATGTACTCCAAGCTAACAACAAATGAGTCAAGTAAAATATTTAATGTCAATAAAGAGGACTTTAACTTAGATCAATTGTCATTAACCGAAGGCTTAGCTTCTATAGTTGATAGAACACTTAATATGTCAAGAAATATTCTTGGCCACATGAAAAATGAATATGTTGTAGATATAAATAATATTAGATTAAAGCCAGGTGTTAGAGTTCATCTAAGAGGTGGGTATGGGTCAAATCCAAATTCGTTAAACATTTTATTCAATGGAACTATAACAAATGTTGAGCAGGGAGAAATAGTAACAATTACCGCCCAATCAGACGCCATAGAATTAGGTGCAATGGTTAATAGTACCAATAAGAAGGGTGATAGCGGTAAGATAGATGGTGGCATTGATACTGGATTGTGGCTATCTGAACCTAGAGATTTAATGGTTAGATTGTTGTCCATGGGTTCATCAAGAGCAAGGGAGGCAATAGCAAATTCATATAATGGAATTATATTTTCTGAAAATAGATTTGGAATTCGTCACTTTGGAACCACATTGTATGATTCGCTTACTGACCAAGAAGGCCTAATGGCACAGGGTAAAATGGACAAGTTGTCAGCAGCATTTACCGCTGCAGGCAATGGTAGTGTTGGTAGTGCTGGTCTAAATTTTGCAAACTACACTTTTGACTTAGTTAATAGAATCTTTGCGAATAGTGCAAATGACATTGATATAGAAATATTTAAAAGAAATATATACCCAGGAAACGGAACTGGTATAGCACAGTTTTTGGGTGGCGACCTAGACGATGGCTGGTCAACAGTTTCCTCTTTCGTAGAAGAAGATATGAACGAAAGATCTTCAAGAGATTTAGGTACATTAACTGATATAGCCTGGAATAGATTGGTATCAGAATCGCAGGGTAATAGCTTCTCACCCAACAGAGTATTAGAAAGCTTAACTGAAGACAATGAGCTTCACGCCTCCGGAAGATCCCAGGTAATTAGCAATATACTTGGAATAGGTAGCACTGCGATTGCTGGAGGTATCGGCTTTATGGTCGGTGGGCCAGTCGGAGCTACCGTATCCTCGTCCTTAATAGGTGTTATGACAGGCAGGGGTGGGCAAAGCCTGTGGAGGACCATGGGTGTAATTTCTGCAAACCCAGATGATGATCTTCCTGGTTTTGATGAGGTGTCATTTAGGGCTCAAACTTATATGAGAACAGTATGGGACATGTTCCAGACCTGTGCAAAGTTGCTGCCAAACTACATAGTGGCCGTGAGGCCATTTGAAGATAGATCAACTATTTTCTACGGAAAACCACACTGGCTATATACATCTGGAGTTGTACCTGTAACAACTGGTTATACTGCTCAAAATGCACCAAAGAGCAGAACAGCAGACGCAGAGCTGGTTAAAATGTTGGATCAATTAAATAGTTCAACAAGTCCATTGGCAGATTACGCAGCGTATTTTGAGTCTTCAGAAATTAATTCCAAGTACACCGAGCTGCAGCAGAAGTTAATTAGGCCCCAGGGCACAGAATTTGCACCTACAACTAGTCTATCTGGGAAGTTGATAAACTTCCTTGATTCCAATAGCTCTATTTATAAAGATCCTGCTAGTGGACAAATACTATGTAAACTTCCAGCAGTTTCTGGTGGAGTTGACGTTGGCCTGCACTTGCCGGTTATTCCAGGCGGAAATGCAACCTCTGCAGACTACTCGAAAGTAGTTCAGTTCCATAGGCAGATTGACAATCTTCCCCCTAGATATAGTTTTCCGTTCTTTGCAGACACAAAAGATGTGGCCTTAAAAACGGGAACCTCATATTCATATATACAGGATGACGATGAGGCTTTCAAGAAAAATTTTGAAGAGCTTAGAGATCTAGAGAAGAATTACCTAGAAACTACAGAGCAAACTCTTATAGCCTCTGGAGATTCAATAAACCTAGATAAGCCATTAAACTTTGAAAATCTTGCCAACGAGCAAGAGGTTGAGTCAATCCTATTTGGCAATAAAGATAAGGTAATAACCATGCCACTACCATCTGATCAGGGAATTCTTAATACCGAAAGTGATCTACTGGAGTTTACGGATCCACTTTATTCATCGTCATTTTCAGAATGGGGAGCACCCAGTACTGCAGAGGACGAACAATTCTATATAGCTATGAGATGGCCATATGATTTCGCTGCCTCTAATCCGGAACTGTCTCAGGGCATAATTGATTATCATTACAATAAATATGTTGATCAGGTTGTCACTAATCCAGATGAAGCCGGAAGAACGGATACTGGCAGAACATCCAGAAATCCAAACAGCCCATATCACAACGATCCAGAGTACGCCGATCCGCAAGATTCAGTATACGGAACTCCTCAGGATTATAAACAAAGAAAAGTTTTAGTATACAACCCTGATACTGGAAGAGCTGTTGTCTGCAGACCTGCATACTTCTTATGGGACGCTGGAGACAGAAAAACAAACGAGCCAAGAAACCAGGGAGGTGCACAGATTATAAAACAGGCCGTTGTATCGCCCGACGCAGCATATTATCTTGGCATAATAACCGAAACCGACACAAGTACAACCGTGTCTCAAAATGCTGGCGGAACAAGGGGACCTGAATATGATGAAGAGGGAAGAGGCTTTAAGCAGACTCCCTCAATACAGTCTTGCTATTTCTCCTTTGTGCCAGATAGTGTTCCGGTTGGTGTTGTCGCAGATCAAATAGCTCCAGCAAACATTTTTTCAATTGGAGGTACATCCAATAATTTTATTGTTGGTTTTGGTAATTTCCAATTAACTAATAGCGATTCTCTAACGGCAATAGCCAAGCCCAGTAACTACTTTGGAAATATTGAGGGGTATCGAAATAATTATCTGGAGTGGTATGCTCCAAATAATGGTGATCAAATTAGTATGGTTGATCTTTTGCCATATGGCGGTAACGTGCTTTTTGTTGATAAAACTAGTGGATCTAGTGATGAAGGATCTTCAACTTCTGCAGCTAACGGCGGATATTTTGATGCCGTGCTAAACGCTAGCTACGACTTAATTTCAAATCAAAATTTACGAGAAATAGCTGAAAGTGAAAACCCAGATGGCAGAAGATTTACTACGCTTGGAAGAGTATCTTTTACTCCCGTTTATACTGAAATAGATCAGACATCAATTGAGGCAAGAAGTTTCTATGATGAAACGTTCGATGCCAACGTATCAGTTATTGCAGGAGACGGTAGAACCCTACTTGAGGCTCAGGATATATGGGATCAATTTAGGTATGGATATCACAACTATAGTTCTGTTAAGCAGATATTCACAGAAGTATATGGAATGGATCCCGATGACGAAACAGAGCTACCAAAAACACTTCAAGGGATTATAAATGGAACAAGTTCTACCGTGTTTGAGAAATTCTCAGATTCATCGTTAGACGAGTTTGCTGTAATTCTTGGAGAAGACTTTATAAATTCTTCACCAGTAGCAAGTAGTGAATACAATACTTTAACATCTACTGTTGATACAACTACTGAAGTTAGAGAGGCGATTGAGTTTATTAGGACATCTTTCGTTGACGCACCAGCAAGTGAAGGTGGTCTAATAGAAACTCTTAACAATTTCCTAATTAAAAGATTAGCTAGAGTTAGGGAAAATTTCTTTGAGGGAGATGATGTTAATAAGGTTTTGGGATTTTCTCTTAGTTCTGAATATTCTGATTTAGAGGGAAATTCTATAGACACAAAATCAGAAACAACAGACCTTATAAGGAGAAATATTAAGACCCCTAGACAGCTCTTTTTGCTCATGGTTGGTTTATTCAGACAAAGAATGTGGGAGGATCCATACGCAAGAGCTTGGTTAGTTTTGAGGCCAGATAGAAAAATTGTTGGATCCGACAACTGGAGTTTTAAACCAGTAGATAGAATATTTAGAGCTTACATAGATCCATACAACGACTACGCAAAGAAAAGAGACAAGTTTAAGCAGTTACTTGTAGCTACCAGAGCGGAGGGTAATAGCTCATCAAACGTATTCTCATATGTTGCAAATGGTATAGGCGATTTCTTTAGCAAGAACGTTTCACCGATATTTGGTGCGTTGACAAATGGTTTAAGTGGACTACTCAACATGTATAAGTTGTCAATGCAGCAGATGGGATATGCAATGTCCCAAGCTGCTGACTTTAGAAAACAAGCCCATATCATGAATAAGGCCTTTAATGATTCAATTTACTACTCACTTGGCAGAGATGGTTCACTTTTGCGAGCATGTGATAATCCATTTACAAGAGAATATGGGGAGCCCGTAATAGAGGTTAGGGAACCCTTCCAGCGTATACATTATGTAAGTTCATTCTCGCACATAATTTCAAATCAAATACAAGAGAATTTAAACGGCGTAGCAACGACTGTTACTGCAGTTTCTGACGGCAAATATCCCGTAACTGTTGCCCTAGATAAGGGTGCTCCAGCTGAGCGTCAAGTGGAAAAAACTATAGAGACTGGGCTATATTTTGATAACATGGTTGGATCAGGGTTCTTCGGATTCCTTCATCCTCTAATGCACCCAATGGAAACATTTAGGGGTGTATCTAAAAACGTAACAGGATCACCTGATGAACTCAGTGCTCGTAGGATAGCTTTATCACACCTTAAGGAATCAATCAAAGATGTTTACCAAGGGGAATTAATTGTAGTCGGAAATGCAGACATAAGACCGCACGACCTTGTTTACTTATCTGATGTTTACGAAAGAATGTACGGAATTTTTGAAGTAGAACAAGTTGTTCATCATTTTACTAGCGACATGGGATTTATAACATCAATAACACCGAATGCATTAGTTACGGTTAATGACCCCGCAAGGTGGTACTTGACATCCTGGATGCACTCATGGCTAAGCACACAGGCTATAAGAAATGATGCAAGAATTTATCTTGATTCCATTAAAGATGGTAATTCTTCAATGATAGTTGGTGGAGCTGTATCTATGGAAAGGCTCGGTGAGATACTTGGCCCACAGATAACTGGTGGAGTACAATTTACACACGGATCCAGTGCAATAGTCAAAGATGCGATAGCTCTAGAAACAGCTAAGCATTTGCCCAATTCAACAGAGGCTATAATAGCCCAGACACAAGCTAATACCGAAGGTGCAGGCGCAGCGGCAATTGGTACTGCCGCCTTTAGCGTTGTTGCAGGTGGTTTGGCTGCAGTGGGCGGAGCAGCACTTGGTGGTCCACTAGTTGCTGGAGCAGCCGCTGCTATAGGCTCAAACCTGGGTGGTCAGCTAGCATGGAAGGGTTGGAAGTGGGTTAGAGATAATTTGCTGGATCAGCACGGATGCTACGTGCAATATCTAAACAGAAATGGACAACCCATGGATGCAGGCCTATCCTATAATCAAGGAATGGTCGTTGGTGAATACCACAGTAAGGCGCTGTTGCCGGGGCTTCTTGGGGTTAGAAATAAAGTTAGAACCCCAGAGGGCTACGCCTATGTTAGGACGGACGATCTATTTAAGAGCTTGGGCTGGAGGGAAACAGAGATCAACTCTTTAGTTAGATACATAAGTCTAGAAAATGCCCTAGTTCACGCTAGAGTTCTTCAACTTGGTGGTTTAGGACCAGAAAAAGCAGGACTCGAACCACAGTTTAAGGTAATTGTTAAAGCTACTGAAATCGTAGACGGTGACACAATAAAGGTTGTGGACATACTTAATCCGCAAAATAACTTTACCATCAGATTTGATGGAATAAATACTTCCGAAACAAATGTTGTCAATGGAAAAGTTTTACTAGCAGACGCGGAATCAAACCTTCTGACGGCAGATATAACTGCATTAGACCTAACAACTCCGGGTGGAGCAGCAAAAGTTTATGTTAAGCAAGCTCTAGAAAATAAAGTTTTTATTCTTAGAATCAATAGGAGTAGATCGGTATCTGTTGTACAGAATCAGTATTACGATTTTGAATCCTATTTCGATGCGGGATCTGATGTAAACCAAGAAGACTCCTATGTAAAAGATACTTTTAATAGAACTTTGGGAACTATCTTTTATCATATTCCAGAAACATTCTTGTCTTCAGCTAAGTCTTTTGTCGAATCAATATACAGAAAAGCAATAGGATCAGCAGAGCTTAATAATGTAAAAGTTTTATTTAAAAACTCATTAGGAGATGTTTATTCGTCTGAAAATTCACCAGTTTTTTACACTAAATTTGATGATATTTTTAGGGAAATAGACGCAATTCTGGATGAAGAATACTTTGACTATGAAAATATATCTGATCCGATAGTATCTGAGACGACAGATTTAGACAGAAGAATATTTGATGTACTAGTTTATATGCACGCTATACAATCTGTTTATGGAACAGCATCACAATGGCCAACTATAGCATGGGATGAGTACTATGATGATGGTTATCCAGTAACTCTTAACTGGGAACTTGTTGTTAACAACCTAGCAAAGGTCTATGTTGCTGATCTGCAAAAAGACTCACAAAGCGTAATTGATGCGAATGAGTCGGCAGCTCTTCCCACTAGAGTTCCAACTAGAGCTTCGTAATGTTTGGAGATATTTATGTCAGGTTTTAGTCAGTCCGATCTATCAAATTCTAAATCATTTGCAGAAGCCTTTATGAACAAGGCCTATCCTGGTGATGAAGTAAGAGTCAGAGGCACAACAAGGTCTAGTAGATCTGGGTTTACAAGTGGATTTTCTTTAACTTCAAGAACTATATCAGAAGCATTAAGCGGTGATGTGATAAATAGAAACGGAAAGCTTTCCGCAAAGAGCTGGTCTGGATATCTTGAGTCTGACATAAAATCGATGATCATAGGCGGTGCAGAAATCGGGTATTCAATGGGTGTATCTGAACAAGATTCGGATTCGGCATTTTCTGTTGTTGACCCAAATTCAACAAATACCAAAAATATTCAAAAATTAACAGGAGGCATGGCTTTTAATGAACTACTTAAAAACAGTCTCCTATCAAGAAATATTGGTAACGATATAATAAGTGATTCTATTGCAACGATAAACAGCATAATGATCAACGGTGCAAAGAACGGAGTTTTGGTAGATGGCATAGCTCATGATCCTGGTCTTTCAACATATTCAAACATAGAACTAGTTGGAGCATCCGCAAGGCTAAATACTGGCGGCGTTGCCTTGGAATCCTTAATGACACAAGAGGAGGCAGGGTATCTAAAAGAGAGAGCTAGAATTTTAAAAGGATATAATATAGTCCAAGATTCAAACGTTTTGGTTGATGGCTATTTATTCGATATACCTAACGAGCTATCAAACCTTGCACAAAACAGGGGTTACATTGGATCTGGGCAGGGGTCAGAAAATGTTTTAGATAGCGTTATTCAACTGGGAGATACAGAAAGGGCCTACCTAGCCCCCGCTCTTATAGAGCTTTTAATTTATCTTGGATCTAGTGATAGCGATGTAAAAATACTTTGCCATACAGGAGCTAGCGGAACTGTTACTGGGCAAGAGTTTGGGGAAAACGTAGACGCCCTACAGGCTGGCGATGTGGTTTCTGACCACGTTTTTGGTAGAGCAGTAGATATAATATCTGTAGCAAAAGCAGATAACTCCAATAAAACAGATATATATAATAATGGAAATGGCGTTTCCGCATCGCTGTATCGAATTGCTTTCGAGATGTTGATGGATGAACTAAATAAAATAGGACTATCTCATCCATATCTATTGCCGGATGTTATAACAGTGCACTCAGACCTAAGATCTGAATACGAAATACAAGATGGTCAATTTGAGGTAGCTAACTCATCAATAAAACAGAGATATCCAGGACTAAAATATGTAGACTTCTATGCGTCCGAAAATTCAAAAAGTCATATACATTTAAGTTTTGGATCTGCAAGATGTGGTATGTATTCTGGAAATGGAATACTTCAAATAAGTGGAACATATGGTTCGGGAACTGAAATTGATTTGAGCGAAGGTTTGGACAACGCAGCCCTAATTATAGATAACATAGAGGTTGGTCCTGTCACAGCACTGGCAGATCCAGCCCTTTCTGCGACATATGCAAATAATAAAAATGGAACTATAACAGCCTCCCAGCTGTTCGACGCCCTTAGAAACGTAATGACAGAAGAGGCATCAGCAGTTTTTGCGGCGATAGTTGCAAGAGAAGCTGGTGGTAGGCCAGCCGCTTTTAATCCAAGAACATGGATAGAGGGAGGAACGCCCATGCCAGTGCAGGGGTCATCAACAACCTCAACCCAGTCAGGCAGTTCCGGTAGAAGTTATCCTGTAATAACAACTGCACAAGCTTTTTATGATAAGGCATATGAAGCCGTAGTTGCACAGGAAGATAGGCCCAGCATGTATGATGCAAGCAAGTCAAGCGGGATAATGTCCTACTTGCATAAGTCGGATCCATCTGATCCAGAAGTGTATTTTGATTGTTCAGCACTAATTTATTGGGCAGCTTATCATGTTGGAATACATTATAAAAAAGTTGGTGGTGGAGGATATGAAATATACACAAACGCCACCCTTCCAGATGAAGCTTATACAAACAATAACTGGGATACATCTTATTCAACAACACAGAATTCTATAATGGAATATTTTGGAACTCAATTCGTAAAATCAGATGGATCACCAGACATAGAGTTCGCATTGAACACTAAAGGCGCAATATTCTATAGGGCACCTAGGTATGACCCATTTGTTAGTGGACACGTGGCAATATCTGTTGGTGATGGTAGCAATATAATACACGCAGCAAGCACTGAGAGGGGGGTAATAAAGAGCGCTGCAAATTATACCGGCGCAGTCTGGGACGCGGTAGGAATGCTGCCTGGCATAGCTAATCCATATACTTCAGATGGATCTTCTCCCGGTACAGTTTCTGGACCTGTTGGCTCATCTAAGGGCGACTATTCTGTTGGCCTATTTCAGTCCAACTTAGTTGCACATGGCAATAAAAACTTTTTCTTGCCACTACCACTACCGGGTTCAACTTACCAAGGTTGGAGGTTGGGTCTTAAAAACTGGCAAAACCTGGGAGTAAACTCTTTCGACGCCTTCAGGCTAAAGGTTGCTCAGTTATGGGATCCTCACAAAAATGCAAGTACAGAAAACAAAAATGCAGCGATTAATCAGATATTCCAGTATGTAGATGAAAAGGTTTGGGTACCTATTAATCAAGTATATATGCTGTATACCGTAATAAGAAGCTCAACCCCTACACTACAAATGACTGAAGATTCTAAGTTGGGATATAACGGAGAATACATCTTTTATCCATGGGGAGATTACGATGGTGGACCTTATTACGGTTTTATATCAAATGTAAAATTTTCTAATGCAGCTAGCATATATACACAAAAAACAGGAAAATCAGTAAATGACCTGAAACAATGGGTACTAAATATGTTTGAAGGACCTGGTTCATCGAGCAAATCTGCTCAGTACGCTGAAAGATGGGTTAATGGAACAATATTTAAGTCATCATATGTTAATGGATCATTTTTAAATAGTGGAACAGAACAAGACCCTGGTTATAGTGGATAGGAGATATCAGTGCCGGTAAATTATCCAAAGTTTGACAAAAAAGTACAGGAACAAATAGACCTTTCTCAAATGAGAACTTCAAGGTCTAGGCCAGGTGTTATAGCTGCATACGATAAAGCTAGTAATACTGCAACAATAATACTTGATGAACAATATAGTGAAACCATGGGATCCGTCATAAAAGACGTCCCCTGCCCAATATCTAGGGGTGTTCAATTGAGTGCCCCCACATTGGGTACACGGTGTCTAGTGGGATTTAGGGACAATAATGAAGCTAGTCCTTATGTGCTAAACTTTTTTGAAGACAATGTTTCAAATAGAATTTATAATAGAAATTACTTTATCAATACTGGTATACCAAGGTTTATGGTGAGATAATGTCAAACGTACCTCAGAATAATAGAATACCAATAAACGATGAGTTAAAAGTCAGAAAAGAATTCTCGGAAAGAGAAGTTGGTTTAACTCATCCAGATTTATCTAGTTTTCTTAGACTAAACGACAGTGGGGATATAGAAATATTTGCAGCTCCTGGGGTTGGAATAGTTATAAGTTCTAAATCTAGAAGCGTATCTATATTTGCAGACTCCATTAAAATGTTTACAAAAGATGATGGTCTTAGGTGGAATAGTCACAACTTTAATTCTTCTTCACACATTTACTCTGAGCCAACCCTAGTTAAAATAAATAGAAAAAATATAAATTCAGCTCAAAGAGAAGCCATGCATTATCTTAATTTTGCACAGCAGTCAGAAGAGGAAGAAAGACAGAATACCATTACTATTACAGGTGATTTTGGATTACAAGGTAATCGGATACCTGAGCAGCAAGAAGAGCAATCTTTGGTTACAGAATCAGATTATTCGGGTCTTTCCTTTGAGGAGATAGGTTTACTTGAAGCCTATTCAACAGATTATTCTAAATCACACATAGATCTAATGATAAAATTTATTAGAGAGGGCATGACATTTAGTCAAGCTCATCAAAAAGCTTTAAGGGAATTTAATGGCTGATTTATATTTCACACTATCTGGCGACATAGCAGTTAATGGACAAAAAGACGTTGCCATAACAGGCACCTCTCTTCAGTCAGATATTCAGCAGGTTTACATGAGGTTAATGACGGAGCCTGGAGATTTTTACGTATATCCAAACCTTGGAATTGATCTTTCCCAACTCTACGGTATGCCGCAGAGGCCAGAAACTGGTGATCTTGGTAAGAAAATTATTAGAGATGGATTGAAAAGAGAAGGTTTATTTAAAGATAGATTTATAAAAATAGACGCAGTACCAACTGGTCCAGACTCTATTAGGTTTGATGTACACATAATTACAGACATAAATCAACCAGTTACTCTTTCTGTAACTCAAAGTTTGGGAGCTTAAAATGGCGCTATATGGAATAAAAAGTAAATCTGAGATACTAGTTAATATACTAGACGGACTACAGAAAAACGCAGGTATAACAGCGGTATATCCTGGCTCGGTAGCTAGGGCATTCGCTGATGCGGTGAGTAGTGAGGTTTCCGATTTATACGAAGCATTTAGATTTAGTATTAGTCAATCAGATTTAGCAACGGCATCTGGTAGAAATCTAGACTTAATTGGAGATCTATATGGCATTAGTAGAAAGTCTGTCAGCGACGAAATAGCGAATGAGAGAAGATCATTTAATATTGAATTCCTAATAGATAAAGTACATAGTTCGGATATAGTTATACCAGCCAATACTCTTGTCTACAATGATGTTTCTAATTTTATAACCAAACAGTATAGTTACTCCCTCCAAAGCGCCGTAACGATACCTGCTGGATCTAAAAAGGCTTATGGTAGGGTTGAGCCAAACTTTACAGATAATTCTTATATAGCCCCCAAAAATACGCTGACCAAACATAACTTTATTTCACCCGCAGCAATAATACTGTTCTGCAATAATCCCAAAGAAGTTTACTCAAATGCCAATTCTGAGTCTGACGAAAACTACAGAAGAAGAATAATAGCTTCAATGAAATCCAAAACAAGCGGAACCGCCGAGTCAATAAGGTTTGCTGCCCTCTCGGTTAAGGGAGTTAAAGATGTTAGGATTAGAGAGGCATCCTATGGCATAGGGTCATGTGACATAATAGTTGTTCCAGAAGTATCATCGTCTGTCAAGAATTTACCAGGTGCTATACTTTCTGCAGTTAATTCCGTAAAGCCAGTTGGCGTTAGGTTTAATGTATCTATAGCAGAAAAAGTTGCAACGTCAGTTAATTTGACAATAACATTGCCGTCTGGAAATTCAGCTAACGCTGTCCAGGCAATAAGAAATCAGGTATCTTTATTCATTAAAAGGTATTTAAATTCATTCTCCATAGGAGACACGTTGTCCTTAACGGCTATCGAGATGCAGGCAAAATTAGCATCTGACTCCATTACTGGAGTAACGATAAACTCAATGACAGCTAATGGTCAGGATCTTCCCCTGAGAGATTTTACCCCATATGGCGTAAGGGAATACATCTCAGCTGGAAATATTAATGTTTATTCTGTTATAATTGGAAACAGCGCATACTAAATTAAGGTTGATTAATGAAGCAGTACCTACTATCTTTAAGAAGTTCTGATTTTATTAAATCAGGAAATACTTGGACATCTTCTTCAATTAATTTATATAATAACACTAGTTATAAAAACTATTCTTTAATCAGATCGCCACATGGGATTGACTTAGTTGGAGACAGGACATTTACTGGACTAGAAGTATCCTCTCCTTCGTTTTCCGGAACTGAACCTACGGCCATAGATCAGAGGGCTATATATGTAACCGATTACGGAGAAGTTGTGTATGAAGAAGCTACTCCATCATTACTTAGGTTTATAGATACTTCGTCCCAAATAGATCTACTTTCATTTAAGCATACTTTTACCGGTGTTCAAGGTTCTTCTAATCCAACTTTTTCATTAGTTGTTTACGAGTCAGATGAGGAGAATGGTCCATGGTTAAAGAACTTTTCTTCCGGCGATATAGGAACGCTCTTCATAAGAAACTGTAAACCATACATAAAATTAGAATTAGAGATAGAGGACGATGGTACAGATTTATCTACTATTGGTCTAGTTTTTTACTTAGAAGTTGGTATACATGATCTTGTTCCGCCAGTGTCCTCTAAAAGAGCAAAAAATATTCTTAAGAGGTTTCCTAGTTGGACAAAAATATTTGAGGATTCGTTAGATTCAGCCACCCCATCTCTCGATGTTCCACAGTCAGAGGGTGGAAAATTTATATCCGCCCTTATTCAAGACAACTTGGGTAGATTTGAGAACATAGTTGATTTAAACTTTATTAATTCTTTCATAAACACAGCCGACATTAATCAGCTAGACTGGATTTATAGATCATACTCAATTCCACCAGCAGTAACCTCTGTATTGGGTGATGGAGTTAATCTATCTAGAGTCTCTTCACTGGAAACACTTCTTTCCCTCAGGTCAACAGACTATGCGTACGTTCTGGATCCCATAAATAAGACGATAACAACATTGAGGAAATTTGACAACCTAGTTGTTAACTCAATAACACGTGAGCAAGAGCCAATAAATGTCTTTAATGACTTTGATGAGATGGGGGCTAGGATTGCTCTTCCAAGACTCTACTTAGAATCTAATAGCAATTTCAGGTTAAGAATTTTAGACTATGCAAAAAACCCACCTTCATCTAATGTATCAGGATTAAAGAGAACGCTTAGAAGAGAGCTGGATATATGGAGAGCATATGGCTCAACGCCAGACTCAAGCTATGTTGGAGCCACTCCAGAAATACTTGAAATTTCAGACATAGAAACAAGTACTCCATATGTTGACTCTTATGGTAGGCCAACAGAAAAATTTAGAACTTTAGTTAAGAATTTAAATAAAACCTACCCATCAAACATTGGTTATATTAGGTGGGGTAATGGCGTATGGGACTACGCAGGAATATTAGGTGAAGGTGTTTCAAGGCTTCCAGCCGCATATGATCAGCACTCTTCTCCACTTGGGCAGTATTATAAGCCTGGCGTAGGTGATTTCTCAGACGCTAAAATTGAAATAGCAAATAATTACACATATGATTTTAACTCTTCTGAAACAGTCAACTTTCTTGGCCGTATTGATGTGACCGGAAAAGAGGCTTCATCAACGGCCCAATCATATGAGCCAATAGCTGTTGATTACCTATTCTACATGTCATATATTGTAAATGAAATACAGCAACAAAGTGAAGGAGTTGTATTTACATATGAAATAGACATACCAGAACACGATAACTATGCGACACCGTCGACATTCTATGCCAACTTTCATTTTGATGATGATGAAAATCTTTTTGTTAAAAATATATATCCAGAAACTTCTTCTACAAGCCCAGAATACATACAATACAATGTATTTGATCAGGATAATCTAGTATTTGATTATATTTCATTTAAAGATAAAGTTTATAACTCAGAATACTTAAATACAGAAACTACACCTAACCTATCTAGGATAAACATCAATAATGCCTCACAGGTTAGAGTTGTATTTGGTAAAACATGGAATGCGAATACGCAATCATATGTGACTCAATCATATGGTGACCACAGAATAGCGTTTGCTCAAGCTAATCCAAACTTTTATAGTTCCTCAGCATTTAACGCCGGAGACACTATGTCAATTTCAGCTCCATCTATAAATGCCTATAATGCAAACCTGTATCTTGGATCGGAGTATTATGGGGCAACTCCTGTTTTGTATAATACCCCAGTAAAGTCTAGAAGGATATACCTAAATAATGACAATGTATTGACGTCTGCCTCCAGTCCTTCAATTATAGATATAGATTTACTAAAAAATGAGTACCTAATCCCCGCATCTGCAATCCCTCAATATATTTACTTGAATACTTCAGAAAACCTACCGTACACAGGTGTCGATGGTTCAATATTTACAAATGAACCAGCGGGGTATTTCATAAGTCATATAGATGGAGAATATTATTCGGTACCCGCCTCACCTAATATGGTATACGAGATTACTGATGCGAGTAATAACACAGTTCAATCTGGAGGATATTTCTCGTCAGCTACTGTTAATTACGATTCAAGCGAAAAGTATATTAAAGTGCAGTCGGTAGATGGAGACTTGTATCCACTTGAATACGATGTATACTCATCTTTTTCCTACTCCTCAGATCCTCATTTAATATCAGGCTTTATAGATGAATATGGAAACGCCTACAGTCAAGATGAGGAGCCAATAAATGCTTACTATAAGAACGACAAATATGTTGACGACTTTGCTATATCCAAAGAAACATTTGGGCTGTCTTCTAATGACTTCGTCATAGAAAACATAAGCTTGGTGTCTGCAACACCAGGGGTAAAACTTTATACGGATCATTCAAAAGAAAAAATACAAGAGATCAGCGCAGAGCTATCCTCAGGAAATATATACAGCTTACCCGTGTATGCTGATAACGAAGAAAGCTATACTGTAGCAATAAATTCTGGATACATATATTATGATGAGGATGAGTGGTACATTTACATAAACGATCATACTCAGAATGAAAATGGTTCCCACTTCAGCTTAGAGTTAGACTATACTCCAAATGTTTCAGCGCCAGTGATTGTAACTGTAGATGGTGCAGAACTAAGAAACTTGGCTTTTGAAGATCAATCTACGCCAGGAGCCGTTGTCTTTAGTAATACTGAATCCGTTCAGTATATGTCAGACAATAAGTTGAATTTATCCTACACAGACTTGTCACTTATAACCGTAGTTGATTCATATACTGGTAGGCATGTTGCTACTATGGCATCTGATGATGATGGTATAATAGAGGTATTTAATGAAGCTACGCCCGGAATTGTAGGAAGATTCTACGACGTTTCATATACCGTCAATAACTCGTTTTATGTAGACCCAGACGTATATGATGGTGAAGAGTATAGTTCATATATATATTTCTCTTCTACTCCAAATTCAAACGTAGACTATGCGATACTTTATGAAACATCATTAAATAAGAATATTAAAAATGTTGAACTAGAAATTGATCAATATGAGAATCCATTAAACGAAGGATTTATATATCTATCAAATGAAGATTATAATTTCTCCCATGTAAAAACATCGATTTCTCCAACATTTATGTTTGATGATCATAATGATTTTATTAACTTAGTTATAATTTCGTATGATGAAAACAATAACCTTAAACCTGGTCAAACTTTTAGAGTTTACGGAAGTAATGTTACCGCAAATCCAGAATATATAACAACGAACGAAAATGGCATGGGTGTATCTAAGGTGTATTATTCTGGACCTATACCAACAACTTTGTCGTCAGATATAGTATACATAGATGGAATAGGCTCCGCTACGCCAAATGGCAGTTTAAACAGCTCATCCGAAGGTTACTCTGCAGCTGTGAGTTTTGAGATGATGACACAAACATTCTTTAAGTTGAGCGTTGACGCTGTACCCCTAAGGTATTCCATTAAAGCAGATGGTTTAACAGACATAATATGCGTTGGTCAGGTAAAGTGGAACGGTTATCCCGTGCAGTTCCCCGTTGATATAAGTTGGAAATTAGCAGATTCAGTAAATGAACTTTTTACCTCACCTGATCAAACTGGCGTCATAACTTCTGGTGTTGACGGAAAGTTCACTTTCTCAAATACAGTTACAGCTAATGATAGGTCTAATCCTGGTATCAGATATATTATGTTTGAGATTGATTCACCATCTACTGTGGTTTCTAATTTGCAGGCACTGGGTGAAGTTATTGCAGGTAATGACGTTACTATTTCAGGAGATATTGTTTACTGGGATGAGTCTTATGATAACATTCATTATGATGATGAAGAAGTTGTAATGTCAAGAGTTTTCACTAAAGTAAGAGACGAAAACCACCTGCTCTATACCAGACCAAACTTTATTTATAGGTACTCAAATCCTGATGTTATTGGAGTCGTAGCGTCCGCTCCAAATTTGGCAACCGAAAGATGGGTAGCTATACCTAGATATGATCAGTACCAAATGGGCATACTGGGCTCAACTCCAAATCTAGTAGAAGATTATTCAGCCATCCATCCAGATCATGGGGATATGTAAATGAAAAAGTTTATCAACGCAACTAATTCAACTAAAGAAAAGGCAATAAAGGTTGGGAAGAATGTTCCAAAGGACGCAGTAAATCTGTCTTGGTTTAATTCCTCAGAAGTGTCTCCACTTAATACCGTCAATGTGGTTGACCAATCATATGTTATTCCAGAAAATAAAATATCAGATAGTTCTTTTGGCTCAGCAGAAGTAGCCTACGCTGATGAACTTGGAATTTTGAGAAGATCTTCTGGAAGTTATGTATTTCCAACTAATGAAATAACTGTTTCAGACGTACCGCTTTCTACTGCCATTCAGACTAGGTCCGTACAGATGTCTGATGTGAATCCTTCGGACTATGTTCATTATAAATATGTCAGTAGATTCTTTATATCTGCCCCTAACTCTTTTACATTAAGGACCAAGTCAGATTTCATTCCTTCTGATTCAATTGTAGGTCTTAATATAAAGGTGTTAGATAGAAATGGTTTTGATTATATAGATAGTTCTTTGAATAGAAAAAAATACAGAATACTACTTGAACCTTATAGAACTGACGACAACGTTAATAGGCCAGAGATTCCCCACAGAATAGTTGTTTTACTAGATTCAACAGAACCTGATGCACTTAGGTTAGTTTACGATAAGGTTGAGTCTGATGATTTTGGAAATATATTCAATATGGAACTTGGATACTCTGAGCCAGTTAACGCTGTTTCTTTTTTTCAAAACTTTCCAGAAGAATCATTCATAATAGGAAGTGCGCTAGATAATGAAAAATCTTATTCTATTAAAAAATTAGACGATAAGTATTCTCAGTTAGTAAATAATACATATTCGGAAAATGGTTATCAAGTCTTTGTTCCCAACAAAGCATTCGCTGACTATAGAACGTATGAAATTTTTAACTGGAGATTTATAGCCAGAAACAATGTGTCAGTAGATACTGACATAGTTAATTTTGGTAATGAATATGGCTCAAGCGAAAGAAACCTTAAAACAATAAAGGTAGGCGTACTTTATAGCCAGACACAAAAAACCAACGCCTCCATAAAGCCTTATATATTCCAAAGACTATCCCTGTCACCGTTTAACCTTCTTAACTACTCTTTCGTTAACCCAAATTCAGAGGTTCAAGATAACTCGTATGCAGACTATTGGAAGGTCAATATAGACGACCCAGAAATTGATCTAAGCCAATACGAGATACTAGCCTGGTGCCCCAATTCTGTAATTAATTCCGATCAAGCACAAAGGCTCAATGCATTCGTTAGGTCAAGTAAAACTCTTATATTAGATTTAAGTAATGCTCCCTTCAATTGTGCAGAAAGATTAGAGGGGAACATTCTGCTATCAACCAATACACAGGTTGGTAATGAAATTAGACTAGATCAGAACCCAGTGTTGGAGAAGAATAAGTGTGGAGGATGGGAGCTCCTTAATGGAACAGAGTCATACGCCCAATCATACTATGGGGTTTGGGGGTCTAATAATAAGAGTAATAACTTTAATGTGCAGTATAAGGACTATAGATATTTCCAATCAGAATCATTTGGTTTTATTAGTGCAATAGTATCAGATGTAAGCGACGCAAAGCCGATAGCAAGACTTATTCCAGTCATTAACAGTGGAGACTCTTTATCTAGAGGTAATATACTAGTTACTACTTTTAATTTAATGGATTACTGCAATTCAATATATGATACCTCAACAAATCAAAGTGTATTATTCTCTAATTTTGGCGAAACTTCTCTAGACTCTGGTGGAAGAAATTATTACTCTGGAGTTGTTGAAGGTCCAATGAAGCTACTATTCAACACCTGTGCATACTCTCTATACTGTCTTGCTCAAAGTAAGAGGGTAATAGATGAAAGGTCAGCGGTATTTAATTTTGTTTCGGACTGGAAATCTTCGTGGGTTATGAATCAGGATGCTCTACTTAATGATGAGAGAGATAAGTATTTTGTAAATATATCTTCAGATACAACCACAAACACATATGCAAGGGACATAACCTTAGGTAGTGAGTCTTTCTTGGCTTTTTACAAGGAAGAATTGGCCAAGTTTCTTTCGAGAACAAGGGCATCTCTGGCATCTAGCTATTTAAATAATGTTGAAATATTTATAGAAATTACTAATCCAGATGTTGTTTTAACAAATACAAAAAAAATAGAAGAGCAAGAATTAATAGACGTAGGAATACCTTCCTCCTACACTTTATATGAGGTGTTAGATAACTTTAAAAAGGTTTACGCTAGAACCGATAAAGGATCTCCTCAGCTTAGGGTATTTAATACATTTGGAAACTATGTAATTACAGAAAAGCCAATAAGTGTTTCTGACACGGCCTTGTTAAGGGATAATCTAAATGTTTTAAACTCTTTTACATCATATCCCTTTAATCTCTCGTGCTCCTATACTTATGCAATTCCCGGACCGGAGAAGTCATCGGAGTTTGTTCCGAAAATAAATATATCGTTTAGTGGAAAATATCGCATAAAGAAATCGGTTCCAAACTATACAGAAGGAACTGCACCAGAATACGGTAATACTGATGGAGAAAAAAACGCAGAGGATATAACTTCTGCAATTGATGACCACAACTTAAACAGAGTTGCCAGTACCAGTAGTCCAACAAATATTTTTCCATATACTGGTGACATAGATGAAGGTAATACGGCTAGTGCCTGGAGTAGTGGAAAATATGGTGACTACGCGACATATGTTCAGTTTACTCTTTGGACATATAATAATTATCATGGTGGAAATAGGAATTATTACCCATATAATCTAGATACGCATTATGGACCTTTGACGGCAGCTGGTGTTAAAAAGTTTCAGCAAGCTGAGGGAGAAAGATACATAGATGGAATAGTTGACTCAGAAACAAAATGGTACTTTGCAAAGTTTTGGAAAAAAGTTAAAAGAGAAAGAAAAGACATCTGGGATGCATCTACAAAGACCAGCGTACCATCAGAAGTTACTGCAAAGGTTTTGGCATATATAAATGCAGCAGTTAATACAGTGGAAGCATTTGAAATAGAGTCACAAAAGTCATATAGAAAGATGACATTTTCTGGAACTGTAGGTCCTGGAGTTGGTGAAGATGTAATCTTCTTTAAAATTCCTTCTTTTACAACTCAGATTAAGTCAATAGAAATTCGTGGAGAGACTGGTGATTGGGGTAACTTTGAGATAACTGCAGCCGGATTGAAAAAAGGTTTTTCAAATAACATATTTCAATATACGCAAATGTCTAATTACCTGACTAAGAATTCCAATACTTATACGATAGATTTTCCAGATTTTAATAATGGAATGTATGATTATGGATACATATTTGTTAGAGGTAATAGATTAAACCCATCTAAATATGGTCAGGCAGAAGGGTTTGGAATAAACCGCATAAGAGTTTACGCTAAGATTGAGCAAGTTGTAACCAACCCAGGCACTGACCCTACAGCAGATGGTACCTTTAAGGTCGATTACGTGGACGCTACGTTTAATTTTGAGATAGATGACTTTAATTTAGATCCAGCTAAATGGGGAATAGTACGGCCAGGCGAAGTTGTTTCTTATTCTGTTCAGGCAAATTCTGAATCTTGGAATGATTTAATAAAGAATAAAAATCTAAAGCTAAAGTCTTTCACTTACAATAATAAAACATATAACCTAAACTACGCCTACTCACAATATTATAATGTTTCAAAGACTGTTTCCATTGGAGGAGAAAGAGACGGCACACTGCAGTTCACAATATCCTCTTACCCAATGCAAATATCAAGTTCATCATATGGGTTATCAAGCGTATCAAATTTAAATGGTGAGCTAATATGGGAGGACGGATCTGCGGAAACTAACCCCGTGTCATACACAGTTTCTAGTGGCTCGATAAGATTTTCCACGTCCTCAGTATACTTTGCTGATGGAATATATAATGAAAACACAATAGGATTATCAAGTGGATATTTCTTGAGAACCCCCGAGGAAAATTCTGTAATATATTCTGACGAAAGAAAGGATGTCAATATAAATGATGGAGTTCTACTACTTTGCGACGCAAGCGGTAATAAGGTGGGATTTCCAAATCAATCAGATATTCTTTCAACAATAGATTCAGAAGATGTTGACCTCAGATTTGGTTCTTTTGTTTTATATAATGATACTGAAAGTAGAGATGGATTTATATTTGGCTTCTATGATCTAAATGAAAAAGAATTTTTAGGAAATAGAATAGAATATGTTGACTATGTAAACAAAAATGTTTTCATAGGCGTAGCTGCAATAGATGCTGACGGAAACTCTCTAAATGACAACGAATACATAGGCTCTTCCGGTAATAATACATTTAGACCGGTTCAAATACCATTAAAGTACATAGCTCCAATTTATTCAGTTGTAATGCATCAACCAGCAGCAATAAAAATTAATCAAATACCCCCTTATTTGAGCAGGTTTGATACATGGGAGCTGCCAGTTACAAATGGGGCTTTTAGAAAGTCGGTTTTGATAGACGGAGAGTTTTCCTCAAATAATTGGATGGATTCATATAGAGGTCAAGTACTAGAAGCTGTTTATTCAACAACAGACCTAAAGCAAAACTCAAGATCAAAAATATATGGTAGTGGATATCATGACATATATGATGAATCACCGTTCTTGTTAGATGAAAGAAATATAAGGGTAAGAAGGAATCCAATACTTTCATGGAATCATCCAAGTTCTTACGAGACTTCCGTCTTTGATGTAATAAAACCTGTTATAGAAATATACATAAGACAGTCTATTAATTCTGAATGGGCAAGAGTTCCATATTCAGATATAAGAAATATAGATTGTCAAAGAGGAATAGTTCAATTTAATTCCAGGATAGTTCCATCAGATTCAGATCTAATTAAGGTTAGTTACACAACTAAGATGAACTACAACTTCATAAAGGAAGTAAACGGAAACAGCGTTCCCCTAAACCCAGTACTTGACTATGATTTAATATCGTTTAATAAACCCCTGTATGTATATTTGAATCCTAAAACCCTGTACAAGTATGCCCTCACCACTGGATTGGGTAAATCTTTGGTTAAAGTTGAAGAATATCAGGGTGATCCGGTTGTGTCATTTACGTATGATTCTAGTATCTTTAATAAATCTTCATCACTATACAACCCACTGGCTCTTCCGCTTGGAACTATATATGTCATGGATAAGCCACAGAATACACCTCCTAGCATTCTCGATACCAGGACACGTGGTGGCGGAGTTGTTGAAACTAAAGATCTTAATAAATTAATTAACGAACTACCAGGTGTACTATATAATTGGGACATCTATTCGGCTGATAGCGAAGCCTACACAAAGGGCGGCTATGTTATTATTAGAATACCTGAAGAGGTAAAGAATAACTTTGTCGATCAAAACGAAATTTACAGAATCATTAAAGATAACCTAACTGCAGGCATAGTATTTGAGATTCAAGACATGCAAGGAAACACATGGAGCTGACATGCTGAGTACACTACCCGATTCATTGGTTAGAATATCTTCCTCTACTAGATCTACTGTATCTTCTTTAATAAGAGAAATGAAGGCAAACAAGACAGATGTTCAGTCAATAATATCTACGCTTAGCACATATTCATCAACTTCTTCTTTTGTAGCAGAAAAGGTTGCACCACTAAGTATCTTAGATAAAGATACTATAGTAGATTTATTTAGAGATACATATCTAAGAATGAGAGAGTTATATTCTAGAGCAAATTCAGCAGGCCTTGTAATTAATTCTATGATAGACATTTTTTCTTCTGATATAGAAAAACTGGAAGATGACATAAAGAATTTAAAATTGTTTATAGATAATTATGAATTTTTATCTGGTAAAGATGATTATTTTAATTTTAATTATTTAGAAAAGTTTGATAATTCATATAATAGCTATTTGTATGATGGATACACTTTTGTCATTCCTGATAGAGATGGGCAACCATTCCCTCAGGACGGCAATGGGTTTGTAGACTCAATACATGGGGCATTTAAGATGGGTTCTTCAGTAAGTAGGATTAATGTGCTAGACAACATTAAATCCATTAAAGTAGAAAAAAACTACCTTAACTATGTAACTAGTGAATCATCTTTTGAGAGCGTCATAAACGATCTAAACCAAGATGCCTGGATGACAACAATCAAGTCTCCGAGTTTAATTAATAACGACCTGGTTCAATATAGTTCATATTTTGACTTCAATTCCACCAACTCTTCCGGCGCACAATCCGCTGTTGAGTTGGAATTCTCAACATCTGTTAAGATGGATAGCATAAGAATTAAGCCAGTTCATGGTAATTCACTAAAGCTTTTGCAGTTAGTTATCTTTACGGAAGATACTTCTTTGGAGCAGAACTCCGGTGTTGAATACGAAGAACAGCACATCAGGTGCTTGGATGCACCTAGGATTCTTGATAGTATAACAGACATTCATTTTCCTGAAAGTATAGTTAGAAAAGTTTTATTCATATTTAATCAACCAGCATATATGAGATCCAATCCGATTCCTTTGGCATCTGAATTAAACTCAAAGCATCTTCAGAGATTTGTGGATAAAAGAGTTGAAGAAAGAAGAAATAGCTTTAGTCTAATTCAAGACATTGTATTCTATTTATTTAGAAGAAAGAATACAATTAAGGGATTAGAAACAATTCGAAGAAGTGAATATGACACGTATAGTCATAAGTTCCCTCAAAACTTAGATGGTTATATTAATCAGATAAAAGATGAATTATTTATGGTAAATAATACAGATTTTACTGACAGACCTTTCTTCGCTGAGTCAGCAATATTTGCAGACCTAGTTGCATCCATGTCTCTAGTTTTAGATAACTATAATGATTTTATAGACAAAACAATTTATGTTGAGTCTAGCAGGCAGACGTCTAGACCAGCAAATATATTGTCAACACTCCTGCCGCAACAAAACTCAAATACCGTACATTCTATAGCCAATCAGTACTATGAAAGTCCAATTAAAAACGGATCTGTTTCGGAAGCTATTAGAATACTTTCCGGCAGAGAGTCATACGATAATTATGAGTACTCATTCGGTATAGGATCTATAGACTTTTACGTAACAAAATCTGCAGAGGTAGACAAGGCTTGTTATGTATCAAAAAAGATAAATACAGATGGTCAAGTGGTTGCATTGAAAGCTAAGGTCAAAGAGCTTAAGGTGGATAGCTCCACAAGATCTAACGTTTATGATATATCGGACTTCTTCTCTCATGAACTTTCAATATCAAATAGTCAAACGCCAAGCAGGGAAAGCGACTGGATACCCATCCTCCCCTACGACGCGGACACTGTGAGTTCTGAGGTTTTATTCTTCGATACGAATAGTCTATTTTGCAACCTAAGATTTAGAGCTGTACCAGATAGTATAATACTTTACGTTGATGGAATGATTGTTGAAAGCAGTAAGTACTCCTATGTTTATGCAAGCAATAGGTTATACCTGCAGGATCCCAATATATTCAAGCCCCTATCTACGTGGTGTGCCTCCTATGAACCAGACCTATCAACGATAGATGCGTACCAGATAGACTTTGAAAAGTATGGGGTTTTTAAGGACTCAGCAAAAAGATATTATGGTCAAAATGGTTCTGGAGAAATCTTCTATGGCACTGGATTAGATAGGACAATAGACCTTAGTTACGTTCCCTATGTTAGGCAGAAGTATATAGCAAATTCCTCATATAATGCGCAAACAGGAACCGTATTTGCCGATGACGGATCTGGATATTCGCCCATAACAGTTAGACTATTGGACGGTACGCTGGCGATAAATATGACAAACTATACTAATA
>Ga0208161_1000062_pt1 | contig 49484 bp, 67 predicted proteins | sample CB_VirMetaG_3_FD_184538 | JGI IMG/M metagenome (GOLD analysis project Ga0208161, IMG submission 184538) | Freshwater to marine saline gradient viral communities from Chesapeake Bay - CB_1508_1S Viral MetaG (SPAdes) (version 4) | ecosystem: Environmental > Aquatic > Marine > Coastal | place: USA... | reverse complement strand
TCCTTATGGTCGTGGTTATTGGTTCTTGGTGAATCAAGACCCCGATGACCCTGATTACATTTGGGCTATCGTTGACCTTGGAATGGGTGTTGACACAGGAAGTGTTTCTTTAAAAGAACTACAGGACGTTCGCGTGCGCGTGTACGGGATGGGTTTGCCTTTAGAAAAAGATTCAGGTTTTCGTCAGCGCAATGCGATGGAAGTCGTGGAGGGAATCTATCAAGGTCGATATTTCAGGGATGGTGGAGAAATTAAGGTGAAAGTTCTTGAAGACAAATACAACAAGAAGTCCTACAAAGCCATTTACGGTGACACCGATAAGGATGGAGTACCTGATATTGACGACAAAGCACCAAACAATCCAAAGATTAAGGACACGGTAGAGCAGGTCAAATTGAAGGAAGTGTTTGACAAAATTCTTAAAACGAAAACCCAAATGAAAGGGAAAATGAAGCAAACTGTTGCTAACCTTACGGAAATCGCACCTTCAGGTTCAACAATTTATGCTCGAACAAAAACCCCATATTCAATTCTAAACAAATTGGTTAATAAGAAGATGTACAATATGAAGCCCGTTCAAGAAGGCGACGTAGAGGGATTAACCGATTTGGTGGGTACAAGCATTGTTGTAAACAGCCTTGATGAAATTAAATCTACGCGTGACAAATTAGACGCGGGAAAATTGGGTAAGGTAATGGAACGCAAAGACTATTATGAAAAGCCCAAAGATGGTTATATGGCTGTGCATTACATCATTGAAAGCAATAACGTGCCTGTAGAGGTTCAGTTGAAGACCAAGCGTCAAAAACAATTGAACGAATCTTCGCACAATCCATACAAATATCAAAATTTGGATTCTAAAAGATTATTGGAACTTTCCAAACTTGCAGACCAAGCAGACCGTGGAGATGAAAAGGCTCAAAGGGATTTTGACCTACTTGTAAGAAATCCTGAAGACTTGGAATACTCCCTATATGCAGACAAAAAACGATTAAATAAATTACCTTCGTAAATAAATATTTATAAATATGAAAAAAATAGAACAAATCCTTGAGGAAAAAAATGTTGAATTGGCATCCTTGCCTAAAAAGATTCAAGACGCAATCAACAACTCAATTAAGCACTATGCTGAATGGGAAACAGCCGAATCGGAATTGACCGAAGAAAGCACAGACGAAGACAAGCAGTCTGTTGCAGACTTGAAAGCGTCCGTTCAAGAATTCAATGATTCAATCGCAGAAGTGATTGATGACTTGTTGAATGATGAGGAAGAAGAGCAAGAGCCTACTCCTAAACCAACACCCAAGGCAGAGGAGCCTGCTCCCCCGCCTGCACCCGCACCCGCACCCGCACCCGCGAGCGAGCCTGAAAAGAAAAAAGGTATCGGTATCGGTACATTCATTTTAGGAGCCGCAGTATTGGTGCTAACAGCAGGGGCTGTGAATATGATGAATAAAAAGTAATGGAAAAGATAAGGCAACACTATTTTGTATTCGACCCCCAACCTGTAAGGATTTTGGATGTCGTTTTTGTTGCCCCTGTTATTTTGTATGCAGGGGTTAAGGGAAACTTTAGCCCCTTCATCAAATATTCATTGATTGCTATAGGTATAGGAACTTTTTTCTATAATGGCATTAATTACTTAAAAAATCAAAATGGCGAAGATTAAAAACGGACAACTTGTATTCTTGACAACCTTTTCAATATTTACATTGGAAGCAATGTTTCATTACAACTATGGAAAGGGTGGTAAAAAGGAAGGTGAAGGATTAGACTTTCACTTACCCGATAAAAAAGATTGGCTCCGTATAATCGGAACCGTAGCGGTGTTTTCATACATTAATGCACAAGTTTTGAATTATTTAAGACAACAGTAATGGCTTATAGAATTACACGATATACTTACGCCCAAGCCAAAAAATTAGGTGTGGAAGTAAAGCCGTCAAAAGTGAGCGGTAAGAAAATCGATGTGTTCAAAAAAGGCGAAAAGGTCGCAAGCGTTGGCGCGATAGGATATAACGATTACCCGACGTTTATGCGTTTGGAGCGAGAGGGTAAAGTTCCAAAAGGGACAGCCGTTACGCGAAGAAAAGCATACAAGCAAAGGCACGAAAAAGACAGGCACGTCCGTGGAAGTGCAGGTTATTACGCAGATAAATTATTATGGTAAGAACAGTAACACAAACACCAAGGATTATTGAAACTTGGGCAAATGCAATATCATTGCGAAACCCACAAATTATGACAAGTTTTTATTGTCAGAATGCAGTTTTAGTGGGTACTTTTAGTAAGCCCTTTGAGATAGGCAAAGATGAAATTTTTAAATACTTTGTAGATTTCTTATCGGTTAGACGAATGTCTTGCAAAATTTTAGAACAAGTGTGTCAACAAGGGGAAGTGGTAATGACATCAAGTGGGGTTTATGAATTCACTATAGATGGTGAAACTACACGGGCAAGATTTACATACACATTGATTCCAATCAACGGAGAATATAAAATATTGAATCACCATTCAAGCGTTTACGATGGCTAAACTTCCTTCAAACATAAGAACTGTTGAATTTGGGTCGAATGAATGGTTCAAAGAAGAATCTGAAAAGACTCAAATATATCTACACCACAATGCAGGGCGTGGTGACGGTGAGCGTGTGTTTAAATTTTGGGACACAGACCGTCAGGGACGAATAGCCACTTGTATTGCTATTTCAAGCGCAAACGATGGTGGAAAGGATGGCGAAATAATTCAAGGTTTCTCAAGCAAGTATTGGGGATACCACCTTGGACTACGGGAATCGCACTTTAAGCGCAACGGGTTGAAATATCAGAACTTAAATAAGGTTTCTATAGGTGCAGAAATATGTTCTTGGGGTTCACTATCGTATAGGGATGGAAAGTTTATTTCTTGGGCAGGAGCAGAGGTTCCTAAAGACCAAGTAGATACACTCGAAACCCCTTGGAGAAACATTCTTCACTTTCAGAAGTATTCAAACGCACAGATTGATTCTGTTTGCGCTTTACTCCTGTATTGGAAAGAGCGATATGGTATTGACATCACTTATAAACCTGAACATTTTTGGGAAATATCCAAGGATGCGTTATCGGGTAAAAATGGATTATATGGACACGGTGCTGTCCGAACAGACAAGAGCGATATTTACCCTTCAGAGGCTCTAATATCGGCATTGAAAAAAATTTCGTAAATTTGTTGAAAACCATTATGAAAAAATTTCTTGCAGATTTGTTTTCAGGGGAAAACGGAAAGATTTCACACAAGCGTGTGTTAGGCACTCTTGGATTTATTTCCCTTACTACAGCAATGACAATCAATGCAGTAAACCCTAAAGAATTTCAACCGTCTGTAGAATTAATTACTTCTGTAGAGTGGTTAACAATTTCTACCATCTTCGGAACGGTAGTGGAAAAATTCACTAAAACATCTAACACTTAATAAATACAACTATGGCAAAATCAAACATCGTAACTATGGCTGTAGGACTTGCATTGTCCTTGGCAACTATTTACGCAGTAGCGTACTTCGCAGGAAAAGGTTGGGATAAAGCAACCGACAATTAATGAAGAAAGTCTTTGAGGAAATAATTAATGCTTCTCAAGGGCGGCATTCTGATGGTGTTCTCTACGCAGGGGCAGTAGGAATTATATTGTCTGATATTATTCCTACCCCTGCCGAGGCAGTTTTTTATTACCGTGAAAAATCCCTGCGTAAAAAGTGGGAAGACGGTAAAATTACCCCACAACAATACTACCGTGGTAGTTATCAATCGCTTCACCTGTCTAAATCGATTTGGTGGATTGGTATTCTTGCGGCTATGTATTTTAGAAAAGGTGATACAAACCAAAAAGCAATGTTCGGCTTGGCACTTGTCGGAGGCGGTGCAGTAGCAGGAATGGTTTATAAAATGATGCGTAAGGATTTGAACGATGTCAAGGATGAAGTAATTCAAGAACTTGAACCGAAAGAAGAATTCGCAGGGAAGCCTGAAACCCCCAAAGCAGGTACAACAAGAAAAGTGTTGCGTAGAGGTAACACATTAAAATTTGTCGCATAATGAATGAAATGACTCAAATGGAAGGAACAGCACCCGCAGGAACTCCTGCTCCCGCCCCTGCGCCACAAATGGCTCAAGGCGGTGTAGCACAGACCGCTGTGCAGAACGCTCCTTATACAGCACCCCATATGGCTACTAATGTATCCAATATGGCAGAGGGTGGAGAAACAGGAGGTAGCGCAAGCGAAGATAAAAACGAATGGGGACAATGGATTGCTATTGGCTTAATTTCATTGACACTTGTGTCTTTGATTATGCAGATTGCAGTTCACCGTAAGTCAATGACCAAAATGGATTCAGATGACGAAACCGTTCGTAAGGACATTAAGGAATTGAAAATGAACTTAAAACGCCAAATGGGCGAAAAGTATGAAACCTTGGGTTAACGAATTACAATACGGAAACCCGACGGACAATTTTTTACCATACCTTGAAAAAGGTGAATTTGACTTCTTAACAGAAGAACTTCAGAAATACGCGTTTCCTGAAAACGATTCCGATGCGACACGGGATGAAATGCGTGAATTAATTTCTTTTCAAAACGCTCCTGAACAACAGGATGCAGAAATTATGAGTCGTTACCTACGTTACGATTCAGATGGAATAAATGTGTTTAAGGAATATTGTAGAAATACAATAGGTCATAATATGGATGAAGACATCGACAAAGTGATTGAAGATGCAAAATATGTGATTGCCAAATTGAAGTTTAGGTATCAAAGACCAAGACCATTTCAGTTAGCAAGATTTTACAAGGCTCGTTTATTTCCGTTCGCGAGCGTTTCAGCGATGTCACCGTCGTATCCATCAGGTCACACGATGCAAGCCTATGTATTAAGCGAATACATAGGGTCTATGCACCCTGACCACTACAAGTTCCTAACTGAACTTGCAGAAGACTTTGCTATTAGCCGTTTATTCCTTGGATTACACTTTAGTTCAGATAATGACTTTGGTCGTTTCTGCGCAAAGAAAATGGTTAACTGTAAAGAATTTGCAACGAAATATGGAATATGAATTTCTTCTAACACCAATAGGCAAACCACGAATGACCCAAAGGGACAAGTGGTTAAATCCCCCGCGTAAGGCAGTTACCAAATATCGCCTTGCAAAACAAGGCATTCAATTTTATGCGTGTGAACAAAAATTTATATTGCCTGAAATAATTAATGTTACATTTGTTTTACCTGTTACACCTTCTTGGAGCAAGAAGAAAAAACAGGCGATGCTTGGACAGCCCCATCGACAAAAACCTGATTTGGATAACATACTCAAGTTCTTATTGGACAGTCTGTTACCTGAAGGTGGTGATGAAGTTGTACATACAATTGTTGCCAAAAAAATATGGGGTGAAGAAGGCAGAATAATTATAATAACGGATGACAATGAGAGTTCGCAAAATTGAAAATAAGCCGATTGAAAAATTATTTTCGGCTTTATCCGATACATTAAATGAAATCGGATATATGCGCACCATACATTTATTGCGCAAGGGACAAGAAAATATTTGGAATAGTGACCTGAAAGTCGCTACAGACGCGGTCTGTGAGGCTTTTTCAATTACTCCTGACGTTTTATTTGGTACGTCAAGAAAATATCCCCGAAAATATGCTTTTGCATTATGGGTATATATTTCTTTTAATCAATTAAATTACACTTTGCCCGATTTAATGAATTACACCCACAAAAGTTTATCCACAATAGTTAAGTCAAAACGATTAGTAGACAATTTTAATTCAGAAAATGCTTTCGATAAAAAGATTATGGAAAAACTAACCTTGTGCGTAGAATATATTAAAAATGCTAAAACCGAATAATTATGGAAGATAACTTGCAACCACAACCCGAAATTATTGATGACTTTTCCCCGTTGCAGGAAAACGTCAAACAGCGGGAGTACACAAAGCCTAATGTGCAAGGGGTAGTAGATTCAGCCCCAATCGAAGAACCAACTTTTAATCCACCGTCTTTTGAAGACCTTGAAGCGCAATTTTCACAGCAGAGCGCAGAAACAAGTGCGCCTGAACCTGAAAGCGCAAATCCGTTTGTAAACAACCTTGAGAGCAAAGACCAAAGACAAGCATCCAAAGCGTTGGTAGAGGCTGTTTTAGATGGGTACACACAATTTAATAGGTTTGGAAGTAAATGGGTACAGATTAAGGTAGAAGTCGTTCAGAACTTGATGCGTCAAGGGGAAATCGACCCCAATTTAACTTTACCCGTAGATGGACGTAATATCCCCGTTCTTCAATACATAGAAGCGTACAACGCAGAACTTGGTGAGGTATTCAGCGTAGACGACGAATTTAAGGACAAGGTTCGTCCTGTAATGCTACGCGTATTTATGAAGCGTAACATCGGGATGACCGATGAGCAATTGCTTTTGTATTATTTTGGTATTGACATTGTGACCAAAGGTTCTATAGGTATGAGCCTTGCAAAGCAAAACAGAATGCTTATTGATTCCTTACGCGAAGTATCTATGAATAATCGTCCTGCACCTACACCACAAGCAAGTCGTGTAGAAAAAAAGGTTGAAGATTTTGATAGTGAACCACCAATTAGCAGAAGTGCAGTAAACAAAAAAGAACGCGAATACGTTGAACCTGAAGAAGAGGCTTATGTAGAAGAAGTAATTCAGGAAGCAGTAGAAGTTAAAGATGCAAACACAGATGTAAAACGTGGTAGAAAGCCAATGGCACAACCTGAATTCGGTGATAGTTCTTTGTTGTCACATATGGAACAAGTGGCTAACGAAGGAACAGGTAAGCGTAGAGGTCGTCCCCGTAAATCAAAATAATTATGCGTGAACCATTATTAGGAGTTGCAGTAGGGAAGAAGGGTGTAGGTAAAACCTATACCACTAACCGAGTAATCAAACAGTATGTTTCAGGGAACTATGCGTCGGGTATAATGCCGCGTAAGGTCTTAATAATGGACGTGAACGATGAATTTGTTGAATATAAAGGTATTGCGTTGAAAGACGTAATGCGCTTTAGCGTCCATCCACTTGTAGAGGCACGAAGGGTAAGACCATTTCATCCTGACGGTAGGAAGATGACCTTGGATGACCTTGCGGCTACATTGAATTATATTCTTGAAGTCTTTTCGGGTGGTCTTCTGCTTATTGAAGACATTAACCGATTTACGTCCGACCATATGCCCCAAGATTTGATGGGTGCAATTGCCACGAACCGTCACAGGGACTTGGATATTATTTTACACTATCAGGGTATTGGTCGTGTAGGTACAAAGGTTTGGCAAAATATCAATTGGCTTCGTTTTCATAAAATCACCGAAAACGTATCCAAGCACCAAAAGAAATTCGAGGACAAGTATGAGTTATTGAGAATTGCGGAATTAATGGTGAATGCTCGTTATTACAATGGGGATGAGCGGTTTTATCAGTATGTGGATTGCGAAAATATGTGTCTTATGGGAAGCGTAGATGATAAACTTTTTGACGAAGCGGTAACGACTTTCATTGAAGAAAATTATAATCGCGTTATTACACCTTTACTTCGCATACGAAGCGGTGCGGGAAATAGAAAAAAGCATACAGCAGATAGTGCCATCAAACAGGAGAAAGAACGCATACGAAAAATGTATCTTAAAAAATAATTTAAGGTACAATCAAATTACTACATAATAAAAATCTACAAGCCCTGTGAAAACGGGGCTTTTCTTTTTTGTTGACACCTAAAGTACCATTGAAAATATATTGGTAAAAATATTGAATTTAAGAAACGCAAAAAGCATAAAGTAAATTTGAAAATACATAGCGGGTCTGAACTTGTTGTGTAAAACAAAAAGAACATTATGAATTTAGGTAATCTTAAAGAAATCGGAGGCAAAGTGCTAACGATTGTAATCGGTGTGTTAATCGCTAATGAAGTTCAAAAGCAGATTGACAAACGACGTGCAACAATGGGCAGTTAAAAAAAGTTAAAAATTTAAAAAAAAATTACAATTATGAGTAATATCCGCAAATATCTTTCTGACGCACAGAATAATGCGCACGAAGGATTCGTAGGAGCCGATGGTTTCTTCGACGACGATTTGTCTTTCACCGCAGGTGAAGACTTTATGGGTGCTAATGGCGCACAGATGCCTGCCGCGGCTCCAACTTCACAGCCTTATATCATTCAGGTTGCGAACACAGGTGGTGCTGTATCAAACTTTGACGTGTTGGGTTCTTATGAATTCATCAACAACGCAGGTTTTGCAAACGGTACTTTGACCATTGGTAACGTAACTGTATCAAGTGCAGTTCCTAACGTAACTTACCAACAGATGTTGTATCAGTTTATGAACAACCCTTTCAGCGTTGGTTTGACTTACATTCAGTCTGCTTCTTCTACGCAGTTGCTTGAAACTTTAAGTGTTCAAACTAAAGACGCTAACGGTAACTTGGCACAAAAGCCTTTAGTACCAACCGTTGACCCTTATCAGCAACAGACTACTGTGTTGGCAATGCGTTACGGCTATCGCATCGATGGTTACACCAAAATCATTATCAATCAGATTTTGGCTTCCACTACTGTGAAGTTGTATATGTATCCTGCTGATAACATCAACTTGGCTCGTGGATTGAGTGGACGCGCAGTTTCCAAGGACTTCTCAAGCCCAGGAATTGTACGCGCTCAAACCGTGAAAATTCAAGGTTAATCGGCATTTAACGATGCAAAAATAGAGGGGCGGGCAACTATGCTCCGCCCCTTTTTTCTTTAATAAAAAAAATAAATGACAATCTACGAATACATCGCACGCAACAATCCCGTAGGTGCAAAACGGACAATTGAATCTTTTGGCTACAAAGTGGTCAATCCAAAATCAATGGGCGATAATCTTCGTATGTTGGTAGCACAGGAGGGAGAGCCCGCCTTAAAAGCCGTAGTCGATTTGCACCCCGACAAAGATTTAATTCTTGAAATCTATGGTAACGATTGTGGATGCAAGGACAAAGAAAACTTCCTTGGAGCAGACGGAATCCTTCAGAGTGCAGTTTTAAGTAACAACCAACAGCAAAATGACAGCACAGCGAAATTGGCTCATCAAACCAATACATTAATTGTGGCTGTTTCGCTTCTTGTAGTAGCAGGATTAATTTTGAAAAAATAATGAATATAAATCAGAAAGACATATATGCTGTAAGTGCATATACCATCGACAACAACCCCGAAGGTACTAAAACGCTTATCCGCAAGTACGGTGTCGTACTTCCTGCTAATGCAAGCAAAGCGGACACAGATAAAGCCTTTGCCGCTTTATTGAAAACAAGCAAAACTTTCCGTAGGGACTTTGCCGCTTTGGCGCAAGAGTCAATCAGCAAAAACAATAACTTCCTTGGTTTCCTGAATTTCGTTCAGCAAGGAAACGGAACATCTTTAAATAAGGTGTACAATGGATTTGTATCCAAAGGTAAGGGAAAAAGCCTTAATGATATTTTTATTGGCGCAAGTGCAGGTGCTGAAGTAGGAACTGCATCAGACCCTGAAAAAAGCAACGACGACAAAGACAAAAAAGGCGTTAGTTGGTCAGACTATCTCGACCCCGATACTGTTAAACGTGTTATAAACACAGGTTTGAATGTATGGGCAACCCGTGAGGGAACCACCGCAGATACTACAAACAACATCAATGAAGGTAGACGTGATGTCCCTTCTAATCCAAATACGCCCGATGATGGCGGTAAGGGTGGAATGGGAACAGGAACAATCGTCCTTATTGCGGTAGGTGTTTTAGGTGCTTTAGGAGCAATCGTGTATTTCGCAACTAAAAAGAAGTAAAATGGCTATTGATGCAACCTTGAAATACCAATCCCCAAGTCAAAAGGCTTACGGGAATTCTGTTTTAGACAGAGTTACTTTGGGTGATGGAAAAACTGTTTATGGGACTGACCCAAAGTTGGGTGGACTCAAATTGAAGACAGATAATCTTGAGGGTACTTTAGGTTCAGGTATAGCCGCAAAAACGAATAATATGCAAGACAACAATACAACACAAAGACTTGGTAAAGCAATTGCTATAAGCCAAGTAGGTGGAATCGTCGGAATCATTTATGCTTTCAAAGTGAAATCAGGATTTTGGAAGGGAGCAGGTTATTACTTGCTTGGTGGAATGGTAGGCGGTTTGGCAGGTATGGCTTATTACAACTTTACAGCAAAATAATGGAAAAGAACGTCGGAATATCGTTCAGAAATGGAGTAATAATTGGGGGTTTAGTAGCCGCCACTTATGGTTTCTACGCGTTTGGTAAATCAGACGTTGGTCGTATTGTCGGCATTGGTTTCCTTGGGGCTGTACTTGGTGGTTGGGCAAATGGCGCAATCGCAAACCGAAAAAATGTATCAGCAGTAGAAAAAGAAATGGAGGCTTAAATGGCAAACGAATTTCAAGATGCTTTGGACAACGTAAAGGAACTGAATGGACAATCCACTCACGACACCTTCGTGGATAAAAGCAAACGTCTTGTAAAAGGTAGTGCCGCAGGAGCCGTCGTAGGATTGCTCTACGGTTGGTGGTCAAAAAAGAATGTGTGGGTAACCGCAACCCTTGGAGCAATCGGAGGTGGGGCAGTAAATTATTTCGTATTTAGCAACGATTAAAATGACATTAGAAGAATTTGAAAAGCAAAGGGAAGGAGTTATTAAACCCGCGGTAATGCCCCAATTAACAAGCATCGAAGTAAAATTACTTAAAGATGTGACGGTTGGTGGAGTAGTAGGTTTAGCCAAGGCGGGAACAACTATGACAGTATTTGTTCCTGCAAACCAACTTGGAACGAAAAACCCAAAAACTGTTCAGTACACACCCGCAGGTGGAAGACCAACTACGCTTGTAGTCGGAAAAGATGTAGAACTTATTAATAAAGATGAAACCGCTCCTGAAAAGGCTTCAGGAAGTACCAATAAGCCAAATTGGGTTTTGATTGGAGGAATCGTTTTAGTAGGATACTTTTTATTGAAAAAATAATATGACTATAGATTCAGCAATAGTGCAAAAAAATTATCAAAAGCCCGACATAGTTCGAGCAAGACCAAAGCGTTTGGTTTTTTTAAACGCTGAAGGTGGTATTATCGTACAAGAAGATGTCCCACCACCGCCCGATGATGCAGTAAATGTACAAAGAGGTGGAGGTGTTTTGCCACCCCCTAATTCCAAAACCGAAATTAAAGCAGAGGAAAAAATCACCGATGACCAAAAGTTCGGAGGTGTACTTTTTGCAGGTGGATTACTTCTTGCAGGTTACATAGTTTTCAACATTTTAACTAAAAAATAAGATGATAAAAAAAGAATATATTGAAGCCGCTATCCTGCTTGGAGCAGTCGCTTTAGCAATTTATTTAACCAAAACGGACAAAGTTTTAAGCACAGCCAAAGTCAAGAAGCCTGTAGGAACGGGTGCTGACGGTGGATTTGAAAATTGGACAGAGGACGATATGGTGTATGACGACCATTTGTATAAAAATGCAGACGGATTAAAAGGACTTAAATTGAAGTAGAAATGAAACCAATTACTAAAACAATATTAACTTTGGGAGTGGTAGCAGGAGTGTTATACTTCGTCTTCCGTAAACCCGCAGAGAAATAGAGTATGAATAAGAACTACCTAATCGCAGGAGGTGTAGCCGTTGCGCTGTATTTCTTGTTTTTCAAAAAGAAAAAATCAACCCCAACCGAGGAAGCAGGCGGTGGCGCAGGCGGTGGCGGTGGAGTTGGTGGTGGAGGCGGTGGCTTCTTCCCAACAGGTGTAGAAGTACCCGAAGGCACAGAATCCAAAGATGAAGGTAGCGGTACATCCACAAGCGGCACAGGAGCGAACGTAGTCAAAGGAGAAACTTCAACCACGCCAACAAGAGGTGATGTAAAAGACCCCGTAGGAACAGGTGTTCCTTCAGGCGGTGGTGTTGTATCAGGTGGTACAACGGGTGGTGTTTCCGTTGGAGCAGGTTCAAGAACCCCAACAAGCCCTACACGACCAACAAGACCTTCAAGCGGTACTCCCGTTAGTGCAGGGTCAGGAGCAGGAGTTTTCATACCTTCAGGCTCACCCGTACCCGTAGGTAATCCCACAGGTGGGGTAGTTTACGGAGGCGGTGGTGTTTATGGAGGTGGAGCAGGAGTTAAATCGGCTGTTGACCCTAAATTCCTTGGCTTTGTAGGTTCTAAACCTAAATACGAATTCAATTAATATGTTATCCGCTAACAAACTATACAAACAATCAGGTTCTACACTTCCGTTTAAGGATTGGCTCGAACGTGAAAAAGCCAAAGGCAAGTTTATTCCCAACGTAGAAGCGATGGAAGAATTTTACAATGCCGATGGTACTGAAGAAGCCCCTGCCGAAACAACGGAAATTAAAAAGGCTGATGTAGACAAGGCTCAAATGACTTCTAAAATTCTGCGAGTTGGGTTAATAGTATTGTTAGGATACGTTATTTATAAAAACTATAAAAAGTGAAATTACCCGATAGCCAAATAAAGAAAATCTTGATAGCAGGTGGAGCAATCTTCCTGCTTATCAAGTTTCGTGATTGGTGGCTCCCTAAAAAGCCATTAGAGGCAAACGGTAATGACACAAACGCAGTCGATAGAGCGGTTAATGCAATTAAAAATGGTAATGTAAAAGTTGCCACGACACCTGATGAAGTAAAACAAAGTCAATGAAAGAACGGAAGATAGCAACCAATTATGCGCCCTTGACGCTTTGCATTGAACTTCGCACGGAGTTTGCTACGAAGTTGCATTTGACTGTTTATGACGCAAAGAACGAAAAACGAAAGTTTACCGAAAGGTATAAAACCATTACAGGAAACGAAACGCTTTTTGTTCGTATGCCCCTTTCACCTGACATTGCCGTAGTCGAAGTTGTTGCGGACAAAGGAGGTATAGCAAAGAAAAATGACGATTCATTTGAAATCGTAAAAGTTTATAAAAAAGGATTAGAGCGTAGATTTGATGTTAGCGACATCGGAAATGCTAAAATCAGAAGTTTTGTGCGTTTTGCTCAAAAGTTTTCCTTCAATGTGCAAGACCTTGAAGCAGAAGAAGTTTACAAAAGTGACGACGGTCAATACTTCATACAATTGAAACAAACCATACGCGATGCGCAAGGTAAAGTTTTGACTACACCTGCGCGTATAGGAAGGCGCACAGGAATCATTCAGGTTAGCAAAGAGCAGTTTACAGCGTTTACTGTACCTATGCGTATGGCTATCCTGCTTCACGAATTCAGCCATTTTTATTTGAATGAAAAAATGGACGATGAAATGGAAGCAGACTTGAATGGGTTGTTAATTTATTTGGGATTAGGGTATCCAAGGATTGAGGCGTATCAGGCTTTCTTGGAAACCTTTAAAAATGCTCCCAACACGTTAAACAAGAATCGTTATGATATGATAAACAAGTTCATAAACGATTTTGAAAAAATGGACATCGTAATAGAATAATGGCAGTAACTACTTGGAATACAGCACCTGACTACGACGAATGGGGATTTGACGATTCGTGGGATTGCAACGATTGGATGCAATGGCACAAACTGTTAAAAGCCAAGTTCGGAAAAGAAAAGGCAAAGTACATTTGGGATTATGCGTATGCGCAGGGAACCCAAGGTGCTTCGCATTGGGATTGCCGTACATTCAATACAAGTTTTCGGGAATATGCACGCAAAGAAGGTTTAGACACTTACGCAAGCGCAGGAATATTTGCGCCTGTTCTTGACGTGACAGGAAGTGGGATAGAACTTGTTGGTGGTGTTTCTGATTTTGTTGGAAGTGTTGGTACAAACCTGAAGTGGATTGGATGGGTTGCGGTAGGTGGTATTGTTTTATATGCAGGGTTTAAAATTTATAAAATAAGCAAGCAATGAAAAAAGGACTTTTAGTTGGAGGTATTGTTGTGGCAGGATTAGGAGTCCTGTATTTGGCTTATAAAGTGTTTAAAAACGATGTAGATACGGAAGACCCTGAATTACAAGCATTGCTTAAAAAAATTGATAACGCAAAAAAATGAAGACCGATAAAGCCTTAAAAATAACCCTTTATGCACTCCTTGGATTAGGAGCGATATTGGGTGCGTCTTTGTTGCTCAAAGGAAAAAAGGATGATGGCAAAGGGGACGAAAACCCTGATGTAGATGCCGATACTTCAGGTGATGAAATAAGCGAAGAGCAAAGGAAAGTTCCACCTAAAGTTGTGAATGCGGCAAAAGATAAAGCAGTAGCCAAAGGAATGAAGGTCTATGCAAAACTTCCAAACATAAAAGGACGAAGCCAAAATTATGTAAACAATGGATTCATAGATAATATAGTTTGGGAAGGTGATGCGGCAGGCGAATACTTGGGTGTAGTTACAACTACCGCTCCCGATAGAGGGGATATGAAAGACGGCAATGGTAAAGTTTACACTTGGTTCAAGGTAACACTTGACCCTAAAGCGTGGAACAGATATAATGACACAAGAAATTTCTTGACTAAACAAACTGTGATGACTTCAGGAAATAATTGGGCTTGGTTTAGGGAGGATACATTAAAAGCATAAAAATGAAAAAGAACGTACAATACGGTTTAATTTTTGGTGGCGTTGTAATAGGAAGTTACATCGTCGTTAAAATCGTTCAGAACATCAGCGACGCAATCAAAGCGAAAAAGAACGAAGACGAAGCCCTAAAAGTAATTGAGGAGGTTGCCACTACGGGAACCACCACAAATACGGCACAGTCTAAATACGCTAAAATATTTGCATTGGCGAAAAACGATGCTTCGGTAAAAGCAGACGTAGAAAGGATTCAACAACTTCATAATGAGTTGGTTAAACTAAAGAAGCAAGGTAGTGCAATTACTGTGGACGGATGGTTTGGTAAAGATACCTACGGTGCAGTCACAGCCGCTCCTTTTGCAGTTCAAACAACAATAGTCGACCCTGTGATTCAAAGCCCCACCGCAAAAGGTGTTCGCGATTTGAAAAATTATATGGAAGGCGCAATATCAAATTATAAAAAAACGGCAGGAACAGGTAGGGTAACACCCGCATCTGAATTGCCTTGGAATAAACCTACTACCCCTAAAACGGGTGGATTATTTAATTGGTAAAAAAATGGACATAGATAGTTTTTTCACAAATGGCGATTTGAGTTTTGGAATGGACGGCAACGGAGGCTTTAAAAACTTTGTTGGAACAGGACAAAATGCTTGGAAGCATCGCGGAGAATATAAGTTCGCTCCAAAGGAATTATACGGTTTTAAAAACGACCCACAATATGCACAGTTCGTCGACCAAGGCGAAGGAATTAGTCTAAATGATGACTTTAATAATGTAGCAGGTGAGGGAGTGGGAAATAGTGAAACCATTTACAGTCCACAGTATTTTAACGCATACGGTGGCGATAAGTTTAACGATTTGCGTAAACAAGACCGTGAAGGACACGGTATTCGTAAATATCTTGACAAACTTTCAGAGGCTCAACTTAAAGACTGTAAAGTTCTTGATGCTACATTAACAGCAATCAAGAATGAAATAGTTGACAACAATCGAAAGGCACTTTCTTCTAAAAAAGAGGCGCGTGTTATGGAGGGCTATAATAAGGGTTTAGGTACTGCAAAAGATGAAGTAGTCAAATTAATGAAGAACGCACAATGTGACGTTCAGGACGATGCACAATTTTTAGCACAACTTGAAGAAGTGGGTGCAGGAAGCAAAACATCCAATTATATTCTTTATGGGGGTATTGCAGTAGCCGCACTTGGTTTAGGAGTTGTTTTATACAGGGCTATAAAAAAATAATAAAATGCAAAAGACAGTTAGCAAGCAATTGGGTTTAGGTGTGTTGCCACCTTCTATGCCCGCACCGCCATTGGATTATCAATTAGGATTGAATAAGAAAAGCGGAAATAATGACTTTTTAGGATTCGACGGAGCCTTTGCAGTTCCTTCAGACGCTACTCGTACAGGCAACGGTACATTCAACACTTATCTTCAAGGAAAAGAAGCCGACATCATTTCGTTAGCGCAACGTCTTAAATCAGACCGTAATTCAGGTGTGTATTGGGACAGTCGTGTTTTAGATGCCGATATAAACGAAGACGCTATTCGCGAACTTTCTAAAACGGCTGAATCTAAATCGGCTGATGAATTAAGCAAAGCCAAAACACTTCGTCAAGAGGCTATAGATATTGAAGACGATTGGAATACAACCGCGGCTAAAGCCCGTGAGCGTGTAGATGCTCAAATCAATACGGCAGGGCGCGATTCAAAACTTGACGACGGAGCGTTTGCTAAAATTGGTGCTATTCGTGAATCATTGATGCGTCACGCGGCTTTCAAGGTTTTGCGTGATGCGTATGTTAGCGAAGCAGAAAGTCGTTTGGATAAGCAAAGAAAAGTAAATGATGCTTTGGCTACAGAAGATATTAATAAACTTCAGGAAGCATTGGGATTGGCAACTACCGAAGCACAGAAGACCGCATTGAATGCAAAGATTCAATTTGTAAAGGATTCTGAAGCCCGTAAATCTAAAGTAGACCAATTGGTAGACCAATTAGGTGGGGCGGCAAACGAAGAACAACGTAAGGCTATTCAGGCTCAAATAGACCAAATTAAAGGCGAAGAAGCCGCGGCTCGTGGTCAATTACCCGAACCCACAAAGCCAAACTTGTTGTTGTATGGTGGAATTGCTGTAGCGGCTATTTTATTGGTTGTTTTAATTCGTAGAAGATAATGGAAAACTTTGAAGACTTCTTTCAAGACACGGGCATAGATAGAGAAACCTTTGAAGGCGCACAGACTAAAGCCCTTAATTTCGGACAAAAATTTAAATCCACTTTTAGTCCTGAATTTAATTTACAAGTTACTGAAGCACAGCAAAGAGCAAAACGATTGGACAATAAACCTTATGTAGTAAAAGGTGTGCCCAATTCTTTTATTTATTTCTTTTTATTGGTTTCAGGAATTTACGTTGCTCAAAGACTTATTTATAATAAATAATGAATAAACGCAATTTATACATCGGTGGTGCAGTAGTTGCTGTCGCTGTTTTAGGTCGAATACTTTACAAGAATATTTACTTGGCGGGTCAATGGGACTTTAATATCGGTACGTTTAAAATCGATAAATGGAAGCCATTAACCGTAACGCAGACAATTGAATTTATTAATAAAAGCAATTTAAAAGTAACTATTAAAGACCTAAATCTTGAGGTGTTGACCCAAGGTGTAAAAATTGGTTCAATCGTAAAAAATGAAGAGCAAACGATTGCAGGAAAAGGAATCAGTCCTTTCCAAGTAACGTATGTTGTGGACGCAAGTCTAAAAGATAAAAAAGCGTCACAAGCCATTCGTGAACTTGCTTCTGCAATTCTTGCCAAAGAAGACTTACCCCTTGATTTTGCAGGAACCGTAAAAATAAAAACTTTCTTGGGGTGGACTAAAGTTCCTATTATGTACTCATCTACAGGTAAAACTTTATACCAAATGTATCTCGATATGTAAGGTATATTTATTACTTTTGAAAGTAGATGTGTATTAAATATGAATATTAAAAAAGATTTTTTTAAGGGTATTGCCCTTTTTGCTACAGAGTTTGAAGCAGAAGAAAAAGATATTCAGGTAAGACTTATTTTAAATCCTGAAGAGGGAGAGCCCCTGAAGTATCAGGTATGTGTAGGATGGAATCCCAAAAGAGAAACTACCTACAATGAAGCGATGGGTAACAAAATCATTAATCTTACGGAAACAATTGTAGTGCCCGTTTTGCATCAATCAATGACCAAGTGGGCGCGAACCCTTGACGTTGAATTTGCAGACTTTAGCGCGTTTTTGTTTAAGTACAAGGACAATATTGCTGTGGCTATGTATAAGGGCTCACAGTCGGTTAAAATGTGTCCTATCGATGAATTAATGCAGTAATGTCAGTAGCCAAAATTTCGCATTGGATGGTTCGTACCCTTGAGGGTAACGGATTAGCCATTTATGTAGGCGAAGACAATAAAGTTTATCTCAAAGACCAAAATGGTACTATTCAAGCCCTGACCGATTATATAAAGAATCTTGAAGTTCCTGAAGGTGGTTTTCAAAGTGGAACATCAGGTACATCAGGAAATACAAACGGTACTTCGGGTACATCAGGTCAAAATGGAACATCAGGTTCCGCAGGCACATCAGGAGTAGATGGTAGTGGGAAAGATGGGTCGAGTGGTTCTTCGGGAACAGCGGGTACATCGGCATCAAGCGGAAGTTCGGGAACAAGTGGACGTAGTGGTTCACACGGGACAGCAGGTACAGCGGGTTTTTCAGGCACATCGGGAACATCAGCAACCTGTGGTACAAGTGGTATCAATGGTACGATGGGTACAAGTGGTATCAATGGTACTTCAGGAACATCGGGAATAAACGGATTTCAAGGAGAAAAAGGAACGGATGGAACATCAGGCACATCGGGTCGTGATGCTACATCAGGAACGAGCGGAAAAGGATATACACACTACCATCTTGAGGCTAAATCCAAGACTATTATTGACTTTACCGAAAATCAGATAGTTTCATTATCTTTGAAAGTAAACACAACTTTTAAATTTGTTGGTTTTCCTGTAGGTATTTTTTACCTTGTAATTGAGCAAGGAGTAGGTGGATACAGCATAACATTCCCTTACGAATTGAAGCAAGCCAAGGGTTTAGAGTATCAGCCATCGGAACGACAATATGCAAAAGACGTGTTGCAACTAATGTGCGACGGGACAGCATATTATTTAATAGACTTTAAAAAGGATTATTGATGGCAACCAAGGTAACACAAAGTTTGGCACGGAATATTAAAACCGTAGAAGGGAACCCATTGGTGGTTTTCGTTGACCAAACAGATGGCGCGTTAAAGGTCAAAGATGTTGACGGAATAGTGGAGCCTGTTACCAATTACACAGGAAGCGGAGGTACAAGCGGTATCCAATCAATAAATTCTTTGACAAATCCGAATCAGTTATTGGTGACGGGTACTTCAGGTAGCAATTTTGCTATTCAGTCTTCAGGGAACACACATACGTTTAATTTACCCGATGCGGGAACAGGTGCGAGAGGTGTGGTTTCTACGGGGGCTCAAAAGATTGCAGGAGTCAAGACCTTTGCCGACAATACTTTTTTTCTTGGCGATGTAGACATTGCAGGAACATTGACAGCGGAAGCAAAGTCATTTTTGATTCCACACCCTGACCCTGCGAAACAGGGATGGGATTTACAACACGGAAACTTGGAAGGTGGAGAACACGCAATTTATGTGCGGGGTCGCCTTCAAGGGACAAATATTATTTATTTACCGACCTATTGGAAGTTTTTGGTTCACTTGGGAAGCATTACGGTGCATTTAACAAGTGCTAAAGGCAATTTTCAGTATTTCGTAGAAGATGTGAACTTGGAACATATTAGGATAGCCAAAAACGAAGGTGACTTACAAAGTATTGATTGCTATTTCCTTATTCACGCGGAACGACGGGATATTGGAAAACTGAAGGTGGAAATAACACCACAGGAAAAGCAATACTATTGATGAAACGAGTTTTACACCTTGTACCCCATTTAAGCACAGGGGGATGCCCACAATTCGCATACGACCTTGTTCGTAAGACCAAAGAATATACTGACGCATATGTCGTCGAGTATTCTTTTATCGCCCCCGATTATGTAGTTCAAAGGAATAAAGTAATCGAATTAATGGGGGATAGGTTTTTTTCCATTAATCATAACAAAGAAGAATTAATCGACCTTATTGCTCGATTGAATCCTGATGTAATTCACTTTCAAGAATTTCCTGAATATTTTATGGAAGATTCTATTGCGGAAAAAATTTATCGTAAAGAAAGGAATTATGTTATCATTGAAACATCGCACGATTCAAGTTTCAACCCAAGTCAGAAAAGGTTTTTTGCAGACCACCTTGCCTTAATAAGCCAATGGCAAATCGATAAGTTTAAATCTTATGGAATTCCTATCACCCTGCTCCAAAGTGACATAGAAATATATGACAAGGTGGACAGGGAGGTAGGATTAAGGAACCTTGGATTAGACCCTGAAAAAGAACACGTTTTAAACGTAGGACTTTGGACAAGTCGAAAGAACCAAGGAGAAATAGTCGAATATGCCAAACAACTTCAGGAAAGCCATCCAAAAATTGAATTTCACTTTGTAGGAAACCAAGCGGGAAACTTTGCCCACTATTGGGAACCTATTATGAAAGACCTTCCTACAAACTGTAAAGTGTGGGGAGAGCGTAGTGACGTTCACAACTTTTATTCCTGTATGGACTTGTTCTTATTTACGTCCCGTGGATTGCACGGTGATATGGAAACAAGTCCTTTGGTGCTTCGTGAAGCCACAGGGCACGGAATGCCTATACTAATGTATAACCTACCCGTTTATCTGAATCAGTACGATGGTTTTGAAAACATTCAGTATTTAGATTTTGATGACCTTGAAAAAAATTTGGAGGACATAAAAACAATGTTGGGATATTCAACGCATAGCGAAGAATACAAGAACATATTGAATTCGTTTATGGGCAATAATTTTGATATAGGTGCAAGGTATTTAGAAGGGGAATTGACCGAGGAAGAATTAGATTCCGAATCTTTCAAAGTGGGTGAACCATTTATGCAAGAAGAAAAAAAGTCCAATTTTTACAGCCAAAAAAATATAAATAAAATGTTTAGAGCCGATTTTCACAAAGACGAAAACAAGATTTTCTTGTACTATGAAGATGCACCTTATAAAGAAGTAAGCATTTCAGTAGCAGATGTTGACAGTAAACACGCAATTTACGCGTTTAATTCAAAGTTTGAGAATTATTCAAGCCTTTGGACAATCCCTGTACCTGTACACGCATTGAATCATTACAACCGTTCAGGATATTTTAGGGGATATGAAATTAGCATATATGAAACAGACCGTACCACATTAATCGAGAAACACGTTGTTTGGTACAATCAGTATGCACCACATTTTGAACGTGTCCTGTTTGAAACAGACCCTTGGAATCTGACTTGGATTAACTACACCGAAATGTTTGTCGAGGACTTTTATAATCCTTTGGCAATGAATATTCACGGAGTATGTTTAGACATCGGAGCAAACGATGGTTTATACACCGAATACTTGCTTCGTAATGGAGCAGAAAAGGTTTATGCTATAGAGTGTGACCCAAGGAGCGTAAAGTTCCTTAATAAGCGTTTTAATAGCGATGAACGCGTAGTTGTAGTAGACAAAGCCCTGTTTTCTAAAAATGAAGTGGGTATGAAGTTGGCTTACAAAAACGAAACTTCTACAACGTCTTCATTAATTGAGGGTGTACACAATTTTGACGATGGTCAATACTATGAAGTTAATGCTTGGGATTACAGCACCCTGCTTCGTAAAATGAATATCGACCAAGTAGATTTTTTCAAAATTGATATTGAAGGAGCAGAGTATGATGTATTCAGGTCGATGACCGACTTTCAGATTTGTCACATCAAAGCATTTATGGTAGAAATACATTGGAACCGCGATGGAAGAATCTATGAAATTACCAACAGGCTTCAGAGTTTGGGATATGAAATTCAGTTGCGTCGACACACGGAAGACAATGCCGTAGTTGAAAATCGGGATGAATGGGCAAGATATGACCTTTGTACGTTTTATGCTTGGAAGCGTAATGATGATGAAGAACTACCTATTGTACAAATAGTAGAAGAAGACCCACAAGATGAAATCAATATTCACATCAGTCATTTGCGAACTACGCTGAATACAGATGTAGAAAAGCAGAGTCTTGAAAACATCAGAGGTCTTTCTGAATACTTAATGCAGGATAGCCGAATCAACTTTGTACATTTAACTGAATTTGAAAATGAGCCTTACAGCGATATTCCCCCACGGGAAAATTGTGCAAGACCAAATGCCGTGTCAATGCGGGCATTTCCAAACGGGATTAACGAACACGGACAAACAGCATTAACCCCTGCACACTATGGTTGCTATGATGCTTTTAGAAAAGCGTTTTTGCACGAAACTGAACACCACAGTAACATAGGGTTTGACTTAAATATATTCTTTGAGGGTGACGCTTATGTGGATGATTATAAGTTGTTTGCGGATTGTTTAGTAGATTTTTACAGGGCAATAGACGATATAAATAACCAATTAGCATACGCTTCTTTTGGTGGAATTTATCATTTGGAAACAGGGGAATTGCTTTCAGAAAGAAGTGGACAAATTCACGGTATCGATTGGGGTTATTTCAGCAAGCACGTTCCTTTTGCACATTGTATAATTATACCACAATGGTATATGGTTTGGATGCGTGAGGCTTTTCGTAATGAGCCTTGGGACGTAGCAGATTTATTTTTTATGAATCATTTTAGAAACCATCCTGAACATAAGCAGTTTGTAAGTAAATCACAGATTGCAAGACAGTTAAATGGATTTTCTTTAATCGATAAAAAAGTCAAGCAATACCTGAACAAATGAGAATAGCGCATATTCAGCCTTCGGTTATACGCATACCACCTAACGGTTGGGGAGCCATCGAAAAAATAATTTGGGATTATAAACAAGAACTTGAATTTCTTGGGCACGAAGTTAGTATAGTCAATCTTTCAGAGTTAGACCCTTCTAACTTTGACATAGTTCATTGTCATATGTTCGACCAAGCACTTCATTTGGCTGAAAAAGGAATACCTTATTTTTACAGTCATCACGACCATCATTCGATGGTTTGGGGTACAGAGTCTGCAAATTACAGGTTGAATTTAGAGGCGATGCAAAAAGCAGAAGTTGCTTTTGTACACGCTAAAAGCAGTATTGATACTTTTGAGCGGGTTCCTTTCTATTTACCACACGGTGTTAACAGAAATTATTTTCAATATCGTATTCGGGAAAATAAATATCGCCCGCGAATTATTATTGTCGGAAATAATGGTTTAGCAGGAACAGATAAAGTTTTTGACAGAAAAGGATTTCGATATGCGATTGAAGCGGCTGAAAAACTTGGATTAGAAATTACTTTGGTTGCCCCAAGGGAAACACAGGAACGATTCTTTGAAGAGAATCCCGAACTGCGTTATTCCAATTTGAATTATGTTTATGACGCTACAGAAGAAGAATTAAAAAACGCTTACAACGTAGCAGATATAATGGTTCACGCAACATATGTAGAAGCAGGACATCCACCTTTAACCCCTTTAGAGGCACTTTCTTGCGGTATTCCTGTTATCGGTACACCTATGGGTGAAGACGTTCCTTTGATTGAATGTGAGCGGGATACGCAATCGGTAATTGAAGCAATTAATTTTCTTATACCACAAATAAAAACATACAGTATAAAGGCTGACGAAGTTGCTGAAAAATACAATTGGAAAAATATTGTGGAAAATAATCTTTTGCCTTGGTATTTAAAATCTTTGGACAGGGATAGTATGGCAAATGTTGGTAGAAGAATTTATCACCAAGCGGTTCGTCAAGACGATTCAGATAAGTTTATGGTGAAATATATTGATGGAGCGCAAGTGGATGTTGTAGGGAAAAGTAATCGAAAGTATAAGTGTGAAGTTTACGACCACAACACGGGAGAGGTAGTATTTACAACAGAGTTAGGTTGTGGTATGTTCGCAAAATCTGCAAAACGCTATCACAGAGAATGGGTTTGGAAAATCACGGATGAAGAAGGTAGAGAATATTTACACCCTTATGATGCGAAAGGTAAGCGGGTTTACATTGCCTTTGAAAGTTCAAGCCTTGGTGATACACTTGCTTGGATTCCTTATGTAGAGGAATTTAGAAAACTACACGAGTGTGAAGTCACTTGCAGTACGCATTGGAATCACTTGTTTAAAGACGTTTATCCTGACATAGAATTTATCCCTGCGGGACAAGTGGTTTATAATATCTATGCAATGTACAGAGTGGGTTGGTTTTATGAAAACGATGGGCAGATTCCCCATTTCGGACACCACAGTAGGGACTTTAGAAAGTATTCTTTACAGGCAACTATTTGCGATATTTTAGGGCTTCCTGACACGGAAATAAAACCTAAAATTAAAAACATTCCTGCCAAGGAAAATGATGGTAAAAAAGTAGTTGTTATAGCACCACACGCGACGGCTTGGGCGAAGTATTGGCACAACCCTGAAGGGTGGGCTAAAGTAGTGGAATTCTTACAGTTACAGGGTTATGAAGTATGGAATATTTCAAAAGAACCTATGACCGACGAATGGCACAATTCAAAATTACCTTCCGACGCACTAAAAAATGTCATTGATTTATCGGGAAATTACCCTATAGAAGAAAGGATTTCTCAAATAAAATGTGCATCTTTGTTTATTGGATTAGGAAGTGGATTATCTTGGTTGGCTTGGGCTTGCGAAACCCCTGTAGTCCTGATAAGTGGATTCTCAAGACCTGAAAGCGAATTTCAAGATTGCGTTCGCATCTTTAACCAAAATGTGTGTAATGGGTGCTTCAACGATTACAGGCTCGATGCAGGTAATTGGCAATGGTGTCCTAAATATGAAAAAACGGCTCAACAATTTGAGTGCAGTAAGTCGATTACTCCCGAAATGGTAATTGACGGTATTAGGACATTATTGTAAAATGAAGAATAGCACCCGATGGCTAAAAACATACTAATTACTCCGTATAGGTCAAGTACAGACCCTGCGGAATTACCGAAAATTGATTTTATCAATGGCAGTACAGACATTGTACTCGAAGTACAATCGTCTACCCAATCTTTGACGTTTACAGGAACTTCAGGAACCTTATTTACTATAAATGATGATTTAACGGGAACTACCGTTGAAACGACAAACTTAAAAGTCACAGGTACTCTTGACGTTCCCAACATAACGCAAGATTTATCTTTAAACGATTTTGTAGTCGTAGACACGGCTACGGGAGAATTTTACTACAGGACAGCACCGACGGGTACAAGTGGTACTTCAGGAGTGGCGGGGTCATCGGGGACTTCGGGCTCTACGGGCACTTCAGGTACTGCGGGAACTTCTGCTTCAAGCGGAAGCGCAGGAACTTCAGGAACTTCAGGTCAAACGGGGTCATCGGGGACTTCGGGAGCAGAAGGAAGTTCAGGAACAAGTGGTGCAGATGGTTCGTCGGGAACATCGGGACAAGCAGGGTCATCAGGTACAAGCGGAGCAGACGGTTCAAGTGGAACTTCGGGAGCAGACGGAAGTTCAGGCACTTCGGGAGCGGAAGGTTCATCAGGAACATCGGCATCAAGTGGAACTTCAGGAGAAACGGGCTCATCAGGAACAAGTGGAGCAGACGGCTCATCGGGTACAAGCGGAGCAGATGGTTCTTCAGGAACTTCAGGGGTAGATGGTACAAGCGGCTCGACGGGAACGTCGGGCTCTTCGGGTTCTACAGGTTCTTCAGGTTCTTCTGCAACTTCAGGTTCAGCAGGAACTTCAGGTACTTCAGGAGCGCAAGGAACAAGTGGTTCAAGCGGGAGCGCAGGAACATCAGGCACAAGCGGAAGCGCAGGTGAAGACGGCACAAGCGGTACTTCAGGCTCTTCTGCTACTTCAGGGTCTTCGGGTTCAAGCGGCACGTCAGGAGCGAACGGTTCATCGGGCACAGCAGGTGCGGATGGTTCAAGTGGAACATCGGGTGAATCAGGTTCTTCAGGTACAAGCGGAGCAGATGGCTCTTCAGGTACTTCGGGCGAATCGGGTTCTTCGGGAACGTCAGGCGAATCGGGTTCTTCGGGAACGTCAGGCGAATCGGGTTCATCAGGAACGTCAGGAGTAGACGGTTCATCGGGCACATCGGGCTCAAGTGGAAGTGCGGGAACATCAGGAACAAGCGGAAGTGCAGGTGAAGACGGAACTTCAGGAACATCAGGTTCTTCAGCAACTTCGGGTTCTTCAGGTTCAAGTGGTACTTCAGGTATAGATGGTACATCGGGTACATCAGGAATTGACGGTTCTTCAGGCACATCAGGAGAATCGGGCTCAAGTGGCACATCGGGTGCAGATGGTTCTTCGGGTTCTTCAGGAAGCACAGGAACATCAGGTACAAGTGGTGCAGATGGTTCAAGTGGTACTTCAGGAGCAGATGGCTCAAGCGGTACAAGCGGCTCGACAGGAACGTCGGGCTCTTCGGGTTCTTCGGGAGCAGATGGTACAAGTGGAACTTCAGGCTCTACAGGTACTTCAGGAACTTCAGGAGAGTCGGGCTCAAGTGGAACTTCAGGAAGCGCAGGAACAAGTGGCACATCAGGAGCAGACGGTTCATCAGGAACGTCAGGCTCTTCAGGTAGTGCAGGCACATCGGGAACAAGTGGTAGCGCAGGTGAAGATGGAACAAGTGGAACATCAGGTTCTTCAGCAACATCAGGAAGCGCAGGCACATCAGGAACTTCAGGTATAGATGGAACAAGCGGAACAAGCGGCTCGACAGGAACGTCGGGCTCAAGTGGTTCTACAGGAACTTCAGGTTCAGCGGGTTCTTCAGGCACGTCGGGTGAGTCGGGTTCAAGTGGAACTTCGGGCTCATCAGGAACAAGTGGTGCAGACGGAACATCGGGAACGTCAGCCACATCAGGAACATCAGGAGAATCAGGTTCTTCAGGAACTTCAGGTTCTTCAGGTTCAACAGGAACGAGCGGCTCAAGCGGCTCTTCTGCTACTTCAGGCTCTTCAGGAGAATCAGGGTCATCGGGGACTTCAGGCTCTTCAGGAAGTGCAGGAACAAGTGGTACATCAGGTAGTGCAGGTGAAGACGGAACATCAGGAACGTCGGGTTCTTCTGCTACATCAGGTTCTTCAGGAAGCACAGGTACTTCGGGCTCATCGGGAAGCACGGGTACAAGTGGCTCTTCAGGAAGTACAGGAACAAGTGGCTCAAGTGGTAGCGCAGGGACATCGGGGTCTTCTGCAACATCAGGAACGAGCGCATCGTCGGGTTCGAGCGGCACATCAGGTGCGGACGGAACAAGTGGAAGTACGGGGACATCGGGGTCTTCAGGTTCTACGGGTACGTCAGGCAGTTCGGGCTCTTCTGCTACTTCGGGGTCGTCAGGTTCGAGTGCGACATCGGGTAGCGCAGGTACATCAGGTACAGCGGCTACGTCAGGTACAAGTGGCGCAGACGGTAGTTCAGGTACTTCAGGTTCATCAGGAGAATCAGGTTCAAGCGGAACAAGCGGAAGCGCGGGCTCAAGCGGTACAAGTGGAGCAGACGGTTCAAGTGGTACAAGCGGCTCAAGTGGCTCATCAGGCTCTTCAGGAGAATCAGGTTCAAGCGGAACAAGTGGCTCGACAGGAACGTCGGGTTCAAGTGGTTCTACAGGAACAAGCGGGTCTTCGGGCTCTTCTGCTACTTCAGGAAGCGCAGGCTCATCAGGCACATCGGGTGCAGATGGCACATCAGGAACATCAGGAGAATCAGGTTCTTCGGGAACAAGCGGTAGCGCAGGTTCAAGTGGTACTTCAGGAGCAGATGGTTCATCAGGAACATCGGGTTCAGCAGGTTCAAGTGGTTCTGCGGGAACGGCAGGAACATCGGCATCAAGTGGTACAAGCGGAGCAGATGGCTCTTCGGGAACTTCGGGCTCATCAGGGTCTACAGGAACGAGCGGCTCAAGCGGCTCTTCTGCTACTTCAGGTAGTTCGGGTGTAGACGGTACTTCGGGTACAGCAGGAACTTCGGCTACTTCGGGTTCAAGTGGTTCAGCGGGAACATCAGGAACGAGTGGAGCGGATGGCTCTTCGGGTACATCAGGTTCAAGTGGCTCTTCAGCAACTTCAGGTAGTGCGGGAACATCAGGAACGAGTGGAGCGGATGGTTCAAGTGGAACAAGTGGCTCTGCGGGTTCTTCAGGTTCTTCAGGAACAGCAGGTGAATCAGGCTCAAGCGGAACAAGCGGCTCGACAGGAACGTCGGGCTCAAGTGGTTCATCAGGAACTTCGGGTTCTTCAGGCTCTTCTGCTACTTCAGGTAGTGCAGGGACATCAGGAGCAGATGGCTCTTCGGGTACATCGGGCTCTTCGGGTTCTTCCGCAACTTCGGGTAGTGCAGGAACATCGGGCACATCAGGTGCAGACGGTAGTTCGGGAACAAGTGGTTCAGCAGGTTCAAGTGGTTCAGCGGGAACTTCAGGAACATCGGCATCAAGTGGTACTTCAGGAGCAGACGGTTCATCAGGAACTTCAGGTTCTTCAGGTAGTACAGGAACGAGCGGGTCTTCGGGGTCTTCTGCTACTTCAGGTAGTTCAGGTATAGATGGTACTTCAGGGACAGCGGGAACTTCAGCAACTTCAGGTTCATCAGGAAGCGCAGGTACAAGCGGCTCGACAGGAACGTCGGGCTCAAGTGGTTCTACAGGAACGAGCGGGTCTTCAGGTTCTTCTGCTACTTCAGGTTCAGCAGGAACAGCAGGTTCAGCGGGAACATCAGGCACAAGTGGTGCAGATGGCTCTTCGGGTACATCAGGTTCTTCAGGTTCTTCTGCTACAAGTGGCTCAAGTGGTTCTACGGGTACAAGCGGCTCTTCAGGAGCAGACGGTTCATCAGGAACTTCAGGGTCTTCAGGTTCTTCTGCTACTTCAGGTAGTGCAGGAACATCAGGCTCATCAGGTATAGATGGTTCTTCAGGAACTTCAGGTTCAAGCGGTTCAAGCGGAAGCGCGGGTACTTCAGGTTCAACAGGAACATCAGGGTCTACGGGCACAAGCGGCTCATCAGGCTCATCGGCTACATCAGGGTCGGCAGGTTCTTCAGGTTCAAGTGGTAGTGCAGGTAGTGCAGGTACTTCAGGAACGAGTGGAGCGGACGGCTCATCGGGTACATCAGGCAGTTCAGGGTCTTCTGCAACAAGCGGTTCTTCAGGAACTGCGGGTGTAGATGGCTCTTCAGGTACATCAGGTTCTTCAGGGTCGGCAGGCACAAGTGGTTCTGCGGGCACGGCAGGAACATCAGCAACAAGTGGTTCTTCAGGAAGCACAGGAACATCAGGTTCTTCAGGAAGCACAGGAACGAGCGGCTCAAGCGGCTCTTCTGCTACTTCAGGTTCTTCGGGCTCAAGCGCAACATCAGGTTCTTCAGGTTCTACAGGAACTTCGGGCTCAAGTGGAGCGGATGGCTCAAGTGGTACTTCAGGTAGTGCAGGTTCAAGTGGTTCTGCGGGTACTTCAGGAAGCACAGGAACATCAGGTTCATCAGGAAGCACAGGAACGAGCGGCTCAAGCGGCTCTTCCGCAACTTCAGGTTCAGCAGGTTCAAGCGGTAGTGCAGGAACATCGGGCTCAAGTGGAACAAGTGGAGCGGATGGCTCAAGCGGCACATCAGGCTCGGCAGGTTCAAGTGGCTCTGCGGGAACAGCAGGAACAAGTGGTGAAGACGGAACAAGTGGAACTTCAGGTTCTTCAGGTTCAAGCGGAAGCGCAGGAACAAGTGGCTCGACAGGTACGTCGGGCTCAAGTGGTTCATCAGCAACGTCGGGTTCTTCAGGCTCTACAGGTACAAGCGGCTCAAGCGGCTCTTCTGCAACTTCAGGTAGTGCAGGAACATCAGGAACTTCAGGTGCGGATGGTTCTTCAGGAACGAGTGGGTCTTCAGGTTCAAGTGGTAGTGCAGGAACAAGTGGCTCAACAGGAACAAGTGGCTCTTCGGGGTCTTCTGCTACAAGCGGTTCTTCGGGCTCTACGGGCACAAGTGGTTCGAGTGGGTCTTCTGCTACTTCAGGTTCTACGGGTTCAAGCGGAAGCGCAGGAACAAGTGGTTCGGCAGGCACATCAGGAACAGCAGGTATAGATGGTTCAAGTGGAACAAGTGGTTCAGCGGGCTCTTCAGGGTCGGCAGGAACAAGCGGCTCGACAGGAACGTCGGGTTCAAGTGGTTCTACAGGAACTTCAGGCTCTTCAGGTTCTTCTGCAACAAGCGGAAGCGCAGGTTCAAGCGGTAGTGCAGGAACGAGCGGTTCAGCAGGTACTTCAGGTACAGCAGGTATAGACGGTTCTTCAGGAACAAGCGGAAGCGCAGGTTCTTCGGGTTCAGCAGGTACTTCAGGCTCTACGGGTACATCAGGTTCAAGTGGAAGCACGGGTACAAGTGGTTCTTCGGGTAGTTCTGCTACTTCAGGTTCTGCGGGTTCAAGTGGCTCTGCGGGAACTTCAGGAACATCGGCATCGAGTGGTACATCAGGAGCAGATGGGTCTTCAGGTACTTCGGGTAGTGCAGGTTCAAGCGGAAGCGCAGGAACTTCAGGTTCAACAGGAACTTCAGGTTCAAGTGGTTCTACAGGAACTTCAGGCTCTTCAGGTTCTTCTGCAACAAGCGGAAGCGCAGGTTCAAGCGGTAGTGCAGGAACGAGCGGTTCAGCAGGTACTTCAGGTACAGCGGGTGCAGACGGTTCTTCAGGAACAAGCGGTAGCGCAGGTTCAAGCGGAAGCGCAGGTACTTCAGGCTCTACAGGAACTTCAGGCTCAAGCGGAAGTACAGGGACATCGGGTTCAAGTGGTTCAACAGGAACTTCGGGCTCTTCAGGGTCTTCTGCAACAAGTGGAAGCGCAGGCTCAAGCGGGTCAGCAGGTACATCAGGAAGTGCGGGTACATCAGGAACAGCAGGTGCGGATGGTTCGTCAGGAACATCAGGAAGCGCAGGGTCTTCAGGAAGCGCAGGAACTTCAGGTTCTACGGGTACAAGCGGCTCAAGTGGCTCTTCTGCTACATCAGGTTCAAGCGGTTCTTCTGCTACAAGCGGAAGCGCAGGCTCTTCAGGTAGTGCAGGAACAAGCGGTTCGGCAGGTACATCAGGTACAGCGGGTGCTGACGGCTCTTCAGGAACAAGCGGTAGCGCAGGTTCAAGCGGAAGCGCAGGTACTTCAGGCTCTACAGGAACTTCAGGTTCAAGTGGAAGCACAGGTACAAGCGGTTCAAGTGGGTCTTCTGCAACTTCAGGAAGCGCGGGTTCGAGCGGAAGCGCAGGTACATCAGGTAGTGCAGGTACATCAGGAACAGCAGGCGAAGACGGTTCTTCAGGAACATCAGGAAGCGCGGGCTCTTCAGGTAGCGCAGGTACATCGGGCTCTACAGGAACTTCAGGTTCAAGTGGAAGTACGGGTACAAGTGGTTCTTCAGGCAGTTCTGCAACTTCAGGCTCATCAGGCTCTTCAGGAAGTGCAGGAACAAGCGGTTCAGCGGGCACTTCGGGCACAGCGGGAGCAGACGGTTCATCAGGAACAAGTGGTTCATCGGGCTCAAGTGGAAGTGCAGGAACAAGCGGCTCTACGGGTACATCAGGCTCAAGTGGTTCGACGGGAACATCGGGCTCAAGTGGCTCTTCAGCGACTTCGGGTTCAAGTGGCTCATCAGCAACAAGTGGTAGTGCAGGCTCAAGCGGGTCAGCAGGTACTTCAGGTAGTGCGGGAACTTCGGGCACAGCAGGAGCAGATGGCTCTTCAGGTACTTCGGGTAGCGCAGGCTCTTCAGGCTCTGCGGGTACTTCAGGTACATCGGCATCGAGTGGTACTTCAGGAAGCACGGGCTCAAGTGGTAGCACGGGCACATCAGGTAGTTCAGGTTCTTCTGCAACTTCAGGTAGTGCGGGCTCAAGTGGTTCAGCAGGCACATCAGGTTCTACAGGAACGTCAGGGTCAAGCGGTTCTACGGGTACATCAGGCAGTTCAGGTTCTTCTGCAACGAGCGGAAGCGCAGGTTCAAGTGGTAGTGCGGGAACGAGTGGTTCAGCAGGTACTTCAGGTACAGCAGGTATAGATGGTTCTTCAGGAACATCAGGAAGCGCAGGTTCTTCAGGTTCAGCAGGTACTTCAGGCTCTACGGGCACATCAGGCTCAAGCGGAAGTACGGGTACAAGTGGTTCAAGTGGTTCTTCTGCAACTTCAGGAAGCGCGGGTTCAAGCGGAAGCGCAGGTACTTCAGGTTCAGCAGGTACTTCAGGTACGGCAGGCGAAGACGGTTCTTCAGGAACATCAGGAAGCGCAGGTTCTTCAGGTAGTGCAGGAACTTCAGGCTCTACGGGAACTTCAGGTTCAAGTGGAAGCACAGGTACAAGTGGCTCTTCAGGCAGTTCGGCTACTTCAGGCTCTGCGGGTTCTTCAGGTAGCGCAGGAACGAGCGGTTCAGCAGGAACTTCGGGCACAGCGGGAGCAGACGGTTCTTCAGGGACAAGTGGTTCAGCAGGCTCAAGTGGAAGTGCAGGTACAAGCGGTTCTACGGGTACATCAGGCTCAAGTGGTTCTACGGGAACGTCAGGTTCGAGTGGCTCTTCTGCTACGTCAGGTTCAAGTGGCTCTTCTGCTACAAGCGGTAGCGCAGGTTCAAGCGGTTCAGCAGGAACTTCAGGAAGCGCAGGAACTTCGGGCACAGCAGGTGCGGATGGTTCGTCAGGAACATCAGGTAGTGCAGGCTCTTCAGGCTCTGCGGGAACTTCAGGAACATCGGCATCAAGTGGTACTTCAGGAAGCGCAGGTTCAAGTGGTAGTGCAGGTACTTCAGGAAGCACGGGCACATCAGGTAGTTCAGGTTCTTCTGCAACTTCAGGAAGCGCAGGCTCAAGTGGTTCAGCGGGTACATCAGGTTCTACAGGAACGTCAGGCTCAAGCGGTTCTACGGGTACAAGTGGTTCAAGTGGTTCTTCTGCAACTTCAGGTTCTGCGGGTTCTTCAGGTTCAGCAGGTACATCAGGCTCTACAGGAACGTCAGGTTCTTCAGGTAGCACAGGTACAAGCGGTTCTTCAGGAAGTTCGGCTACATCAGGAAGTGCAGGTTCTTCAGGAAGTGCGGGTACATCAGGTAGTTCAGGCACATCGGGAGCAGACGGCTCTTCGGGAACATCAGGTAGTTCGGGCTCAAGTGGTTCTGCGGGTAGCGCAGGTACTTCGGGCTCTACAGGTACAAGTGGTTCAAGCGGCTCTACGGGCACATCAGGCAGTTCAGGTTCTTCTGCAACGAGCGGAAGCGCAGGTTCAAGTGGTAGTGCGGGAACGAGTGGTTCAGCAGGAACTTCAGGTACGGCAGGTATAGATGGTTCTTCAGGAACGAGCGGTTCTGCGGGCTCTTCAGGGTCAGCAGGTACTTCGGGTTCTACAGGAACATCAGGTTCAAGTGGAAGCACGGGAACATCAGGTTCAAGCGGAAGTTCTGCTACTTCGGGTTCAGCGGGCTCTTCAGGGTCAGCGGGTACTGCGGGAACGTCAGGAACTTCTGCAACAAGTGGAAGTGCAGGTTCAAGCGGAAGTGCAGGAACATCGGGCTCTACGGGCACAAGCGGTTCAAGTGGTTCTTCAGGAAGTGCAGGTACTTCAGGCTCTACGGGCACAAGTGGCTCATCGGGCTCTACGGGTACAAGTGGTTCTTCAGGTTCGTCAGCAACATCAGGCTCAAGCGGTTCTTCAGGAACAAGTGGAAGCGCAGGCTCTTCAGGTAGCGCAGGAACTTCAGGTTCAGCGGGTACATCGGGCACAGCAGGTGCAGACGGTTCAAGTGGTACTTCGGGTAGTGCAGGCTCTTCAGGTAGTGCAGGAACGAGCGGTTCTACGGGAACGTCAGGTTCAAGTGGAAGCACAGGAACTTCAGGTTCAAGCGGTTCTTCTGCTACATCGGGTTCTTCAGGTTCTTCTGCAACAAGCGGGTCGGCAGGTTCAAGCGGAAGCGCAGGAACATCAGGCTCTACAGGAACAAGTGGCTCTTCGGGTTCAACAGGAACTTCAGGTTCAAGTGGTAGCACAGGAACGTCAGGTTCAAGTGGCTCAAGCGCAACAAGTGGTAGCGCAGGCTCAAGCGGTAGCGCAGGAACATCAGGCTCTACAGGAACTTCAGGTTCAAGTGGGTCTACGGGAACATCAGGTTCTTCAGGTTCAAGTGCGACATCGGGTTCAAGTGGTTCTTCTGCTACAAGCGGAAGCGCAGGTTCGAGCGGAAGTGCAGGAACGAGCGGTTCGGCAGGTACATCAGGCACAGCAGGTGCAGATGGTTCTTCAGGAACGTCAGGAAGCGCAGGCTCAAGTGGTTCTGCGGGAACTTCAGGAACATCGGCATCAAGTGGTACTTCAGGAAGCGCAGGGTCGTCAGGAAGCGCAGGAACATCAGGCTCTACGGGCACATCAGGTTCAAGCGGTTCTTCAGCAACAAGTGGTAGCGCGGGTTCAAGCGGAAGCGCAGGTTCAAGTGGTTCAAGCGGAAGCACAGGAACAAGTGGCTCAAGCGGTTCAACGGGAACATCAGGTTCTTCGGGTTCTTCAGCAACATCAGGTAGTGCGGGTTCAAGCGGAAGCGCAGGAACTTCGGGTTCTACGGGCACATCAGGCTCAAGTGGTTCTACAGGAACGAGTGGCTCTTCAGGTTCAAGTGCAACTTCAGGTAGTGCAGGAACATCGGGTAGCGCAGGAACTTCAGGTAGCGCAGGGTCTTCAGGAAGCGCGGGCTCAAGTGGGTCATCCGCTACATCAGGCTCTTCAGGTACTTCAGGTGCAAACGGTTCATCAGGCTCAAGCGGTAGCGCGGGCTCAAGCGGTTCAGCGGGTACTTCAGGAACAAGCGGAAGTGCAGGTTCAAGCGGAAGCACGGGCTCAAGCGGAAGTACGGGTACATCGGGTAGTTCAGGTTCGTCTGCTACAAGCGGTAGCGCAGGTTCATCAGGTAGCGCAGGAACAGCGGGTTCAGCGGGAACTTCGGGAACAAGCGGTAGCGCAGGTTCGAGCGGAAGCACGGGCTCAAGCGGAAGTACGGGTACATCGGGTAGTTCAGGTTCGTCTGCTACAAGCGGTAGTGCAGGTTCTTCAGGTAGCGCAGGAACAGCGGGTTCAGCGGGAACTTCGGGAACAAGCGGCTCGGCAGGTTCAAGCGGAAGCACAGGTTCAAGCGGAAGTACGGGTACATCGGGTAGTTCAGGTTCGTCTGCTACAAGCGGTAGCGCAGGCTCTTCAGGTACATCAGGAAGTGCGGGCTCAAGTGGGTCAGCAGGTACGTCAGGTAGCGCAGGTACATCAGGTACGCGCGGGTCATCGGGCTCAAGCGGAAGCACAGGTTCAAGCGGAAGCACAGGTACAAGCGGCTCTTCGGGCTCAAGTGCAACATCAGGAAGCGCAGGTTCTTCAGGAAGCGCAGGTTCAAGTGGCTCATCTGCTACTTCGGGCTCTTCGGGAACATCAGGAGCAAACGGTTCAAGTGGTTCTTCAGGAAGCGCGGGTTCGAGTGGAAGCGCAGGTACTTCAGGTACAAGCGGCTCGGCAGGTTCGAGTGGAAGCACAGGTTCTTCGGGAAGCACGGGTACATCAGGCTCAAGCGGTTCATCTGCAACAAGCGGAAGTGCGGGTTCTTCAGGAAGCGCAGGTTCAAGTGGTTCAGCAGGTACTTCAGGCACAAGCGGAAGCGCAGGTTCAAGCGGAAGCACGGGTTCTTCGGGCTCTACGGGAACATCAGGTTCTTCAGGTTCTTCTGCAACAAGTGGAAGCGCAGGGTCAAGTGGAAGCGCAGGGTCAAGTGGAAGTTCAGCAACTTCAGGTTCTTCAGGAACTTCAGGAGCGAATGGTTCAAGTGGTTCTTCGGGTTCAAGTGGTTCAGCAGGCACATCAGGAACAAGCGGTTCGGCAGGTTCAAGTGGAAGCACAGGTTCTTCAGGAAGCACGGGCACATCAGGCTCAAGCGGCTCATCTGCGACAAGTGGAAGCGCGGGCTCATCAGGAAGTGCAGGTTCTTCAGGCTCTTCTGCCACATCAGGTTCTTCAGGAACATCAGGAGCAAACGGCTCAAGTGGTTCAAGCGGAAGTTCAGGTTCAAGTGGTTCTGCGGGTACTTCAGGTACGCGTGGGTCGTCAGGCTCAAGCGGAAGCACAGGCTCTTCAGGCTCTACAGGTACAAGTGGTTCAAGTGGTTCTTCTGCTACAAGCGGTAGCGCAGGTTCTTCAGGAAGCGCGGGCTCAAGTGGCTCATCTGCTACATCGGGCTCTTCAGGCACTTCAGGAGCAAATGGTTCTTCAGGTTCAAGCGGTAGTGCGGGTTCAAGTGGAAGCGCAGGTACTTCAGGTACAAGTGGAAGCGCAGGCTCAAGCGGAAGTACGGGTTCTTCGGGCTCCACGGGAACGAGTGGTTCTTCAGGCTCTTCAGCAACAAGTGGAAGCGCAGGTTCAAGCGGTAGCGCAGGCTCAAGCGGTAGCGCAGGAACTTCGGGTACAAGCGGAGCAAATGGTTCTTCAGGCTCAAGCGGTAGCGCAGGCACGTCAGGTAGCGCGGGTACGTCAGGTACGCGCGGGTCATCAGGCTCAAGCGGAAGCACGGGCTCAAGCGGAAGCACAGGTACAAGCGGTTCTTCGGGTTCTTCTGCTACAAGTGGAAGCGCGGGCTCAAGTGGGTCTTCAGGTAGCGCGGGTTCAAGTGGTTCATCTGCTACATCAGGCTCTTCAGGAACTTCAGGAGCGAACGGCTCAAGCGGTTCAAGTGGTTCTTCAGGAAGCGCGGGCTCAAGTGGTTCATCTGCTACATCGGGTTCTTCAGGAACAAGTGGTGCAAATGGCTCAAGCGGCTCAAGTGGAAGTTCAGGCTCAAGCGGCTCCGCGGGCACGTCAGGTACGCGCGGGTCATCAGGTTCGAGCGGAAGCACGGGTTCAAGCGGGTCTTCAGGTACTTCAGGCTCGGCAGGTTCTTCAGGAAGCGCAGGCTCAAGCGGTAGTGCAGGTACTTCAGGCACAAGCGGAGCAAATGGCTCAAGCGGTTCTTCAGGTTCTTCAGGTTCAAGTGGAAGCGCAGGCTCTTCAGGAACTTCAGGAGCGAATGGCTCAAGTGGTTCTTCAGGCTCAAGCGGCTCAAGCGGTAGCGCAGGTACTTCAGGAACAAGAGGTTCTTCAGGTTCTTCAGGAAGCACAGGCTCTTCGGGTTCTTCAGGAACTTCGGGTGCAAACGGCTCAAGTGGCTCAAGTGGTTCTTCAGGAAGCGCAGGGTCAAGTGGAAGTTCAGCAACTTCAGGCTCATCAGGAACTTCAGGTGCAAACGGTTCAAGTGGCTCAAGTGGTTCTGCGGGCTCAAGCGGCTCCGCGGGCACGTCAGGTACGCGCGGGTCATCAGGCTCAAGCGGAAGCACAGGCTCAAGCGGAAGCGCAGGTACTTCAGGCTCAAGCGGACAAACGGGTGCGGCAGGTTCTTCAGGAACAAGCGGCTCGTCGGGTTCAGCAGGCTCAAGCGGAAGCGCAGGCTCAAGCGGTTCATCAGGAACAAGTGGTGCAAATGGTGCTAATGGTTCTTCGGGCTCAAGTGGAAGCACAGGGTCTTCAGGGTCATCGGGTTCTTCAGGAACAAGCGGTGTAAACGGTGCTACAGGTGCGGCAGGTTCAAGTGGCTCAAGTGGTTCAAGTGGGTCGGCAGGTACTTCAGGTACGCGCGGGTCATCAGGCTCAAGCGGAAGCGCAGGCTCAAGCGGAAGCGCAGGAAGTTCAGGAACAAGTGGTGCTAATGGTGCTACAGGTGCGGCAGGTTCTTCAGGGTCATCAGGCTCAAGTGGTAGCGCAGGTACTTCAGGTAGCGCAGGAACAAGTGGTGCTAACGGTGCTAATGGTTCTTCGGGCTCAAGCGGAAGCGCAGGCTCAAGTGGTAGCGCAGGAAGTTCAGGAACAAGTGGTGCTAACGGTGCTAATGGTTCTTCGGGCTCAAGCGGAAGCGCAGGCTCAAGCGGAAGCGCAGGAAGTTCAGGAACAAGTGGTGCTAATGGTGCTAATGGTTCTTCGGGCTCAAGCGGAAGCGCAGGCTCAAGCGGAAGCGCAGGAAGTTCAGGAACAAGTGGTGCTAATGGTGCTACAGGTGCGGCAGGTTCTTCAGGGTCATCAGGCTCAAGCGGACAAACAGGAGCGGCAGGTTCTTCGGGAACAAGTGGTGCAAATGGTGCAAATGGCTCAAGCGGCTCAAGTGGTTCAAGTGGACAAACAGGTGCGGCAGGAGCGGCAGGTTCTTCAGGAACAAGTGGTGCTAATGGTGCAAATGGCTCAAGCGGCTCAAGCGGCTCAAGCGGACAAACAGGAGCGGCAGGTTCTTCAGGAACAAGTGGTGCTAATGGTGCGGCAGGTTCTTCAGGAACAAGCGGTGCTAATGGTGCGGCAGGTGCGGCAGGTTCTTCAGGAACAGCAGGTACTTCAGGTTACGAAGGACACCTTGCTATTTGGAAATACAGTACAAGCACATCGATGACTGACCCAACAGCAGGTTTCTTCAGATTCAATGCGGCAATAGGTTCTTCACCATCAAACTTTGTAATTGATGATGTAGCGTTTAGCCCCGCTGTTAATCTTGGACAGATTCTTGATGTGGCTCTTGTGTTTACTTGGGTGAAGTTTGTGAAGAAAACAGACCCAAACACTTACGCTTACTATCAATTGGATGCGAACGGTGTACCAAGGTCGGGTTATGCAGAATATCAAGGTAACGTAATTGCTTATGCGGGAACTTGGAACAACAATGATGAGTTCTTGGTATTCTTTGAAACAGCGGGCTCAAGTGGTTCAAGCGGAGCGTCAGGTGCGGCAGGTTCATCAGGAACTTCAGGTACAGCGGGTAGTGCAGGTACTTCTGTATCAATCAGCGGTACAAACAACACGGTAGTTAAGTTCACGGGTGGTGGAAGTTCTTTAGGAGATTCAAACATTACCGACGATGGCACTACGGTTACTGTAAGTACATCGAAAGTCAAGGTTGCTACTTCTCTTGCAGTCGGAAACATTACGCCTTCGGGTACGACAGGTCGTATCGACGCGGCAAATGATGTAGTAGCATTCAGTTCTTCAGACGCGCGTTACAAGGAAAATGTAGTTCGTATCGGAAATGCACTTGATAAGGTTCTTTCAATTGGTGGATATGAATTCGATTGGAAACCTGAACACAAAATCCACCACGGGTTTGAAGGTCACGACGTGGGTGTTATCGCTCAAGAAATTGAAGCAATACTACCCGAAATCGTTACTACGCGTGATTCAGGATTCAAAGGCGTGAAATACGAAAAGTTGGTTGCGTTACTAATCGAAGCAATTCGAGAGTTGAATGAAAAAGTAGATAAACTGAAATAATATGACTACACCAAGTTCAGACATCGGCATTAGTGACATTTGGACTGAAGCGGGCAACCCTTCACCAAGTGGCGGTGATAACATTTCGTTTGGGGATTTGTCGCGCATTTCCTATTTCGAGGGTACAAATGGAAGCAGTACCTACTCCTTCAATGGTTGGGGTAGGTACGGCAATACTACAGGTGACGATAGAATTTATGGTTTGAGTGCGCAAAACACGCCACAGGCTATGAATGATTTTGGTAATAAGGACTATTTTTATGACGGAACACAGTTTCAAGCCAAGTTAAATTTTAACAATCAACTGAACACACCCGTATTCCCCACACCACCATCAGCGAACGATTTTAGCATTACAGTCGAATTATATGACAGCACACAGTCTTATCTATATGCTAATGGAAACACAGGGGCTCCTGCACAATCAAGTGGGGGTATCAATTTTGAGCAAGCGTCCACAACACCCTTAATAGGGATTTTGTATTATGTGATTACGATTGATTCTGACCCACAAGGAGGTGGTGGAACTACAGATGTAACAATAAATGGGACAAATGTATTTAATGGAACTTCACCTTCATTTGGTGGACAATTAGTTGTGGATTTTGGAACTTATGGTAGTGTAAATACTGACGGTAACGGCTGTGATATAAATATTACGTTTAGTTAATTGACTACTAATTTACCATTAAGTTATTCTGTAAAATATAGATTCTTTGAATACCCCCATTAAAATATTATTTTTGAATAAATTAAAATATGTGATATGGACAAAATATATTTAACTGATGCTGAATGGAGAACCGCTAAACAAATAAGCGACAAACACAATTCAAGCCTTCGCGAAGTCGGTAGAATTGAACAAGAAATTGTTAGACTCCAAAAAGTAAAAGATAATATTTTTAAAGGTTTGGAAGAGTTTGACGGTGAGCATAAGCAATATTTTGAAGACATCAAAACAAAGTATGGTGTAGGCGATATTGACACAGACACGGGAGAATTCGTTAAACGAAATGATTTATGATAGTGGTTTTTTATGGAAAAAGGAATTCAGGAAAAACTACAATATGTCGTGAGTTCTATGGATGGATAAAGCAAAACCTTCCTGTTCGTTGTCATTACCTTGACAGCGATAAGTTGCGTTTTGTGTATGGTATGAAAGGTTTCAGTCAAGAAACTGAACGAGCCTTGATTGCCAAGTCGATGGAAATTGCCCGATATGAAGAATCGCTGAATGATGTAGTGTTGGTAAGCGTTTCTTTTGCTTATGAAGACCAAAGGATATTGTTCAATGAAAAGAAAGGAATCCTTTGGGTGTATTTGACGCACGACGAAGAAAAAAGAATTAGCAATAAAAAGGAATATGCGGATTATGAAGAACCAAGTGACCCTGAAGCAATCGACACAACAAATCAATCCGTTGAATCTGTCTTACAGGAGGTCATCGGAAAATACCGCAATTTCTGCTTATCAAACGGTTATAAGTAAAATGACACAAACTATAAAAGAACAACAGAACGCGCTTTTCGAGAAATGGGCATACCGAATACTACTCGGCATTTGTACCTTTTTCTGTTCGCAGTTTTATTTTGATAACAAAAAACAAACCCAAGACATCGAAGAGTTAAAATTAAGCAGTACCCGTATCGAAACAGAATTGCGTCTTATGAAAGATGCTTTTATTGAATTCAAGTCCGACACCAAAACACAACTTTTAAAAAACTAATGGACGTAATAATCGCAATTTGGGATTTCATTTGTCACGCTTTATTCTATGGATGGGCAGGGGACAATGTCATTCTTGCGATTGACCCCGTTACGATTGTTTTGATTGGTATGGCTTTGTATGAAACGGGTGATAAAGCCGTTGACGCAAAGCGCAAAGCAGAATTAGAGCGAAAGATTGGAAAACTAAACGAAGAAGAAAAAGCCCTGTTACTTGAAAAAGCGCAAAAGGCTCAAAACAAACAAGCACAAGTTGCCTTGATACTTGAAGAAGTAGAATTGCGCGACCAAGTGGACAAAAGAAAAGAAAATGTAGGAATCGCTATTGGAATCGGAGGGGTTTTGGTAGCGGTTATACTTATTTATATTTTAACTAAAAACAAGAAAAAATGAGCGACATAAAATCGTATTTTGCCAAAAATCAAGCAACAGCACACGAAAACTTTTTGCATATCGATGGGGCTGATGCGGCTAAAGCCGCGGGTGATGCGGCTAAAGGCGCGGGTAAAGCCGCAAGCAATGCAGATTTGATTGGTCAAGCCGTGAAGTTGGCGGGGGATATTACCGTAGGTATATATTCAACAAATCAACAAATACAACTTCAGAAAGACCTTGCAAAGTTGTCAGGCGCACAGCAACAAAGACTTGCTGAAGAGTTAGGCAAAGCAAACACAAAAGCAGAAAAACTACGCATTCTACAGAACGCGCAGAACCAAGCAAAAAACAGGGAAATAACTTTGATAGTCGTTGGCTCCCTTGTGGGCATAGCGGGTATTGTTTTAACGGTAGTATTATTACGGAAACGTAAATGATGAATGTAAGTCGGGAATGGAAAAATGCAATCGCCATCATTGGAATAACGGTGGTGATTTATCTATTGGTTAAACCCAAGAAAAATGGATTAGGCAAGCCCGAAAAGGCTTCAAAGGACGAAGTAAAGCGTAAAGGCGATGCTCGGACAATTCTCGATGCTTACATCAATGCAACAGAGGCGGGTGAAAAACCGTCTGAATTAAGTAAATTGAATTCAATCTTTGCTGACGAATATGGTATGAAAGTGTTCAGAACCAAAAGCGGCAGTTTCGTAGCACGAACTTTAGACGGCAAGGATGTGTTAATAGCGCGATAAATGGCGGCAACATTTCCACCCATAGTACAAACCCTTGCGGCTCCTGCTGTTGAAGTAACAAGCACGGGGGATTTGGATTATGCGACGCTAAATGCGTCGATTGGAAGTTTTTCCTACCAAATGAGGAATATTTATCAATATGCTACAAACATCGACCAACTTCTTCAACCTTTATATTTAAAAAAGTATAATAAGTTCGGTGATAAGAACGTCAAATACTTGGCTACTACTGTTGACCCTTATCAGTTTACATCGGCATTAAGTACACCCACAACAAACTTTAATTACAATTTTGATGGGGACAATACTTTTGAGCCCACGCTTTTGCCAAACGTATCGCTTGATTTTAGGATTGACATCCAAGAAATGAGCCCAACTGATTTGTTAACCAAAGGCGAAAGTAACTTTGGAAATTTAGAATTTTTTGAAGATTACGAAATAGACTTTTAATGCCCGCAAGAACAATCATATTAAATATTAAGAACAACACAGCCTATACCAATCGTATTTCGATATTGGGTGGGCTTTCTGATACTAACAGGAACAATGTAAACGCAGTAACAGAATATCTTTTTGATGTTGGTTTACCCCAAGGTGCTAACCCACCTGCAAGTTGGGCGGCTTCTACAGGATTTACATTACAGTATCGAAATGTTGGTTCCGCAGTTTGGTTAATTGCTTCAGGTCAAACCTATGGGAGTTATCAGCGTTTTATTGTTGAACTAAACAATTTAGCCCTTGGAATATTTAACGTAGCCTACCCCAATACAGCCTTGGAGGCAATCGTCACTTACAATGATGTTACGGAATTTGGTGATTTAGTCATCCTATAAAAAAACCGCCCCTAATGGAGCGGCTTTGAGGTCTGAAGGAACAGTCACTTCGTTGGTAAACTTAAATCCATCATTTGCGCCATACTTTTGATTGGCACAACAATAGAATACAAATTTAATCAATTACTCTTCAATAGCAAGTGAATCGTAAAGCCCCTTGGACTTCACCTGTGGCTTTTTGTCATCTAACACTACCACTTGCTCATTGTCATCGAGTGAAATTACTGCCCCGCCTTCCATTTGGTCGTCGATAGCCAATGCACGAAGTCCCAAATTATCTTTAGGAAGCAACTTTGCTAATTGCTTCAATACAATCTTTTTCAGCATCCAAAACTGCGAATCCTTTTTGTCATTCCAATACAAGTCGTTTGCGTTGGTAAGGTTCGTTACAATCTTTTCCAATTCAGCCTTTGACAGCACTTTAAACGGCTTTTCATCATCGCGAGTCTTAACTACACAGTAAATATGCGTAAGTGTAAAGGAAGTTCTTATTTCGTCTTTAGGGACGTGTTTAAGAATCGGGTCAAGTCCAAGTTCGTACTCAAAGTCATCGGCTTCGTGTACGCTTTCACACATAATAGTTTTCAGTCCATTGTTTCGCAATAACAGCGTAACGAGTCCTTTATAACCCAAAATAGGGCGAATGTGCCCCCTATACGGGATAAAGAAAAATTCCCCAAGTTGTTGGGAAGGCGAAAGTCCCAATTCAGCACAATGGATTATTGCGCCAAACAGGCTTGCAGGGTTTAGCCGAAAGGCTTCCAACATCTGCGGGCTTTTTTTAATTTCGGTCAAGACAATCTGCTTAAACTGTGCAGGGTGCATATTGTGATGCACCAATAGGTTGGTAAGCACCTTTTTTTCAAAGTGCTGAAGTTGTGTTTCAAACTTCGTGATTAAAGCGTTATCCATATATGTAGTCGTGAATGATTAGTGCGTCTTTATATTTTTCTTGAATTTTAGGGAGTTCGTCGTTAAAAAAATCAGACAACTTATCTTCATTGTCAAATTCTCCGTGGGTAAATCTACCGACCATTTTGGTCAAAGAATACACTATACGCTGAAGGTCAAGGGTCATTCCTATTACGGCTTGGTCATAGCCTTTAATAAATTGCTGTTTTAAAGCAGGATTGAGTTCTTTGCTGTATTGAAATACTTGGTGTTTATTCATAGGTGTCGATGTTCTTTAGGACGCTCCGCATTCGTTTCATTCGACGTAGGTCATCAGGACTATACCCAAATATATTCATATGTTGGTTGAACCTGTTTATTTCTGCATTCATCTTGATTACCGCTTCGGAGCGTGAGTTTTCTTCTAAAATCATTTTGACAATCGTATCTTCTTCGTACTGACCGCTAAATAGGTCAATTTCTTTTTCTTCTGCCATTAAGGTTTGGGGATAATGTCTACAAGTGAGTTAATTCCAATATGTTGAAAGTGGTTTTCTTTGGTAAAGATTTGAGTTCTGCCCGCGTAACGGTCTGCAAAGTCCATTTCCCATCCGTGGTCTTTAATAAAATATTTGTTTTCAAAAACACGACGACGATAAATGGACGGGTTATTGCCATAGTTGTTGACCCTTACTTCCTGCCACATATATAAGCCATTTCTAATTTCATATAGGTGTTTGTACACGTTTGGAAAGGGGTTGCTCCAATACTCGGCATTAATATTTGTTTTTGCTTGAGTTTCATCCCATTGAATATCGAATCGCTGTGAAAACATAATTTGGTCAACCTTTGGATTCTGATATAAATAAGCAATGTGTTTTGCAATATCGAGTGGCTTTAAACTGCGCCAATCGTCTTCTAACAAAAATACAAAATCAGAATCGCCCATTAAATTTTTTATCATATTGAATTTTTCCACATATTCAAAGTGACCGTGATTGTCAAAGGTCATTAAGTGTACCCTGTCTTGAAAATACAATCGGGCGAATCTTAAAGACTCCATCCTGTCTGCATCCGTAGACCTGTCATCTAAAATATACACCTGACCAAAATGTTCTAAATTATTGTGGTATGCGAGCGAAGCAATGGTGTCCTTCAAATATTCAAGGCGACGACCTGCGCTAATTATAATGTTTGGTTTCACGAACCAATCGTAATTGACGTAATAAGCATACTCGGCATTGCCACGCAAGTGACGCAAAGTTGGGTATCTGCGTTCCATTATCTGCGGTGTCAAGTCGGGTTGGTGATGAGTTTCGTAAATATTTCCTTCCCACTCCCCTTGCTCGTACAGGTACGGAATTGCCACCATACACTTTTTGCCTTCGATTTCCATTTTGGTAATCAAGGCTTGAGCATCGTTAGCGGGGATATGTTCCAAAACGTCGCCCATTATAATATAGTCGTATGGGGTAAGGTCAACATTCATTATGTCATCAATAATGATGTTTCTATACTTTGAACGAAGATTGAATCGCTCAATGTACGGCTCATAGATTTCAACAGCATCCATTTTGTATGGCAACAGGTCAGCGTATGCTCCTGCTCCTGCACCAACATCTAAAATGTTTGGGTTTGATATTGCACGGAGTTCACGAACAATGTGGTCGCAAACGTCTTCTTTGTAAAAAGGGTATGAATAGGGCATTAGTAATAAATTTGTTTTATTTCAGGTAAAAGGGCTCTGTACTCACAGGTTTCGTTTAAGAAACATTTGTTGCATCGTTTTAAGTTGGGCAAAGGGCTCCAAGAATCGTTTTTCATTTCGCGCTCAAAAAGAACCTTGGTATTATTGACCGCAATTAAGTGTTGTTCCGTTTTGCTTGAGTCTACAACAATTTCAAAAATGCGAACATCACTTGGGTCTGTTGAGGAAAATACAAAAAAGTAAAAAGGCACATCTTCACCTGCTTCTTCTTCAGCAAGGTGCTTATAGTGAACCGCTTGCGCCAAAAGTTTGTCCTTTTGCTCAAGAAAGTCTTCGTGCCATCCAAGGTCATCCCACTTATTGTCGACCAAGCCTGAATATTTCAAGTCAATGATACAGATACGGTCATTCCACTTTACCCATAAGTCTGTAGTTCCTGACATCGTTTTGTTTTCTAATCGTTTACCGACTTCAACGATTTCAATGTTCAGGGCTTTTGCCATCGCCTTAAAGTATTGCGCAGAATCATATGCACGCTGATAGGCTGTTGCAAGTTTTTCGTTAGGCTTACCCTTATAAACCAATTCGGGTTCAGGCGGTGTTCCATCCCCATAAGCAGGTAATGCACCTGTGGCTTCATATTCAAAATATTGTCCCAAACGCATCGCATCGGATGGGGGGGATTGCTTGCCATCTACATATTTTGCCTTGACTACCAATCCACATTCTTCGCCCTGTTTGTATTGAGCAAAGGATTTCATAAGGCTTTGACTAATCTTCATTTAATTGTTTTGGGGGTCTACCAATACCCGAAAGTATTGCTTTTTAAAATCTTCGCTCACCAAGTCTTTTATAGAGTCAAGGTTTGGTGGATTCATTGCGTAAAACACACCATAGTGCTTTTTAAAGACCGCATTTGCTTCAGGGAATACATAGATTCCACCATCATTTAATAACTTGAGCATTTTCAAAAAAAATTGCTCATTCGCTTCTATTTGTTCTTTTGTAAGTTTCATCTTTTGTCCAACCTTTTTCTGTCCAAACTAATTTACCGTGTCGATTACTGTCTTTAGTAGAAACCCCTTCAACAAGCGTTTCAGAAGTTTCCTTCCGTAAGGCAAGCATTGCATAGCCCCGCTCTTTGAAGTCGGCTTGGTTTACCACATCTTCTAATACACGACGCGCAGAGTGCTTACTTCGCGCTTCGATTGATATTGGTTCTTCCAATCCAAAGAAGTAATACTTGTACCGCTTCAAGAGTTATATCCTAAATCTTTTTTAACTGTGCGTGAGTGTTGTTGACGTTTTTCCCAAGTCTTACCGCGGAGGCTTGGATTATCTTCCTGTACCTTTTGCCATTGACGGTCAATAGACGCTTGGTTTTCCAATGCACCCGCACGGTACATTTTCATAAACTCCAAGGCATCCACGTCTTCGGCTTTTTTGCCCAACTTGGGGAAGTCAACATAATACCAATACGAAACTACGGTCTTCAATTTATCGTCGCGTAGGGCTTCGTCTTGTTCAAGAAGGATGCGCACGTTATGTGCGACATCCCCCCTTTTACCGTTTACCTTAAATCTGCTCATTTCTTTACGAACCATTTAATATTAGCACGAATTTGGTCAATATCGCAGTTGTGGTCAATAGACTCACCGTCTGCGTTTGCACCAAGAATTAAACCGTTGTTGGCAAGAACGCTCGGATTGCAGTTGGGCATATTCAATTGAAAACCCCCAACAATGTACTGCTCACCGCGAACAAACCCTTCTTCGTCCACATAGAGGTCATCCCCAAGTGACTTTGGATTTTTGTTGGGCATACAGCCCGCACGTTCCATAAGTGAACAACCGTTACCGATTGCATCATAAATTGCCTGAAGTCCATCTGCGATTTCGACTTCGTAAACCTGCTGAAGAGCAACATCAATCTTGATGGCTTTCTTCATTTTAGTAGCGTTACCCATTGCTATTGTTATTAATTAGATTAGACATATGCGCGTCAAAGCACGCATCAAATTGTTCGTTAGGAATTTCGATAGGCTCGTGAAACATCAATTCGTGATTCACATACTCGAAGCGAGTATAGTCATTGGATTCTTTTTCAAGACAAATCTTGATTGCTTCAACCAAATCTTCTTTATCATAATACTGCACATCGTCTGCGTAAATGATAAACATTTGTGCGCCCTTTGGCTTCCAAGCATTACCACCTTCGTGGTAGCCGTAGTTTTCTAAAACTTGTGCAAGAACTTCGACCCGCACCCTGTTAAAATTTTTGTTATCCATAGTTTTAAGTGTTAAATGACAATACAAATATACACCAAAATATTATTTTACAAAATAATTTTTCAAAAAGAATTATCCTTTCATTGCGAAGGCTACCAAACCTTCACCTTGAGCATCACAATAGGGCTTGAGTTCGTTGTAAACTTCAATAGCCTGTTCGCGGCTCTTACCCAAATTTTTACCTTTAAAGAAAAAGTAAACCTTTCGGGTGTTGGTATTAAAGCATCCAAACTTGTAGGTTCTTTTTGAGCAAGGGGATGGATTAAGACGGTACGGGGTTAAAGTAGCAAATTCCTTTCCTGATTCATTAAAGGTGTGAAAAGCAAACAGGTGTTTTTCTAATTCTATTTCCTGAAACCCTTCAGACCCTTCATAGACGGAGCGATTGTTGCGCGCGACGTTCACACCGTTATTTATATAATAATCCGTCATCGTGTCGGTGTCAAGCAGATTGCTTGGGCGCATATAGTATAGTTCTAATTTCATATTTATTCGTTTTCGTCGTAAATGAGTTGTTTGTAGGGGAATTCGCGCTCTTCCAAGTAGTCATAAACCTTTTTTCGATTTTCAGGGGTGTCGCGATAATATATGCAGTCAGTACGGTAGGCTTCATAGTCATTACCCAACAACCCTGCTATTTCGGTCATCATTTCATAGCACTTGTAACGAACAGCCCTGTAAAGATTTCTAATGCGTTGGTCTTCAGGCTCAATCAAAATCGGACTCTTCTGCTTTAAACCGTTTTTGTATTCGTGGTATGCTACTGTTCTACCCAAGACAGCAAGGGCGGCAAGCCTGATTACTTTCCAATCGCTACCCTGCGCTGTGTTGTAAGTTTTTTCGCTGATTATTCCCATTTTGTAGGCGATAATCCAATAAGCACTCTGAATGTCTGTACCCGTGATAGTTCCATACGAATCGTCATAATCAAAATTCGTGTGGTTTACAGGATACTTGGTGGTTTGCAATTCCCAATCGGGATTTTCGCGTAAGAACTTTTGGGCTTCACTCCGCACGTTTTTAAATATGTAAAGTTTGTTGGCGGGAAAAGAATCTTTGTCACGGCTCCGATAAATCGTTTCTACACCGTCATATACGATGGTAGTCATATACTTTGTTTCCCTGTAAATGAAGTCCTTACCACTTTTCATCAAACGGTTTCGGATTACCGTTGGATTTGCTGTAGGGACAAATCTGCTTTCTACGATTGAAAATCGTTCACTTTTGTTAGCCATTGTGGTTCAAAAATAATACTTAAAACAATATTTTCAAAAATAATTAATTGATTTCGCCACCACGCTTGAATTTTTCAATCGCTTTGTTGGTTTGTTCAATAATTGCCTTTCGTTCTGCAATGAATTCTTTCTTTGTCAGAATCCCTGCATCAAATAAGTCTTTAGAATCTTTTAATAACCGCTCTTGTCTATCGAGGGCTTCCTGAACATTCTTTGCCCTTTCGGGTGCTTCTGCTTTAGCGGGTTCTTTTTTGGTCGGACGTTTGCGCATTTTGGCTTCTTTCTTTTTAGCCTTTTCACGCTTTTGCTTGGCAAGTTCCTTACGACGCTTTACGATTTCACGACGCTTCTTTCTACGCTCTTCAATCGTTTCTTCGATTTTTCCTATGGGTGCAGGTTCTTCAAAAGTTGCTGAAGGTGGAACCTGTGTGCCCCCTACATATAAGGTGAACTGAAGAAAGTAACTGTCAGGGCTCCCATCGTCCTTTAATCTTGGACGTACACGGGCTTCCCCTTCCCAATACGGCTCTGAATCGTCTTCTACGAATTCGCGCACCTGTTC